>Ga0302314_10000080_pt1 | contig 151951 bp, 121 predicted proteins | sample III_Palsa_N2_3_FD_200533 | JGI IMG/M metagenome (GOLD analysis project Ga0302314, IMG submission 200533) | Peat permafrost microbial communities from Stordalen Mire near Abisko, Sweden - III_Palsa_N2_3 | ecosystem: Environmental > Terrestrial > Soil > Palsa > Peat permafrost | place: Sweden... | reverse complement strand
TTAAAGAGGCCGGAAAACCGGCAAAGGTTGCCCTTATCGCCGTTGCCAGAAAACTGCTCATTATCCTCAATGCAATCGCGCGAAATACGCTCAAACCAGCTTGACCCAAACACAATCGCTGTCGAAGCACGCGCGCTACGTTCGTTCTGGGTGACGGGGCCAGATGCTGGGCTGGCGTTGGCGCGCGTGCATCGACAGGCTCAGCATGAGCGGGGTTGAGGATGGGTGAGGCCTCGCGATCTTTGCGCGCGACCCTCGATGTGGGCGCGAAAAGAACAGTGGGGTCCCGGATCAAGTCCGGGACGACGATATTGGTAGGTTACTTCGCGAACCGCGTGATGCTGTACTGCTCGATCGGCGTGTCGGTCCGCCCGGTCGCGATCAGCTCGGCCATGACCGAGCCTACGCCCGGGCCGATCTGGAACCCGGCGCCGCAATAGCCGAACGCATAGAACAGCCCCGGCGTCGTGCCGCTGGGGCCCATGATCGGCGCGTCATCGGGTAGGTAGCTTTCGATGCCGCTCCAACTGCGGATCGTCTGGACTTTGGCGAAGGCGGGCAGCGCGCGTCGCAACTGGTCCATTTGGCCCAGGATTGCCTCGGGCATGACGGTTGCGCGGTTGGTTTCGTTTGACGCCGGGCCGCGGGCGAAACCGCCGCACACGATATTGCCGCGCTTGACTTGGCGGAAATAGATCGTTTCGTGGAGGTGCGGGGTCGAGACGCCGATCGTGGGCGATATGCGATAGGGCAGCGGCTCGGTCACGGTCATCTGCGGGCCGTGTACGGCCAGTGGCACTGTCTCGCCGAATTGCGCGGACAATTTGCCCGCCCACGCGCCGGCGGTGATCAGCAGGACCGGCGCGGTTACTTCGCCCTGGCCGGCGATTTCGACCACGAATTCGCTGCCGTTGCGGGCAATGCCGGTCACTTCGGCTTCTTCGCGAATATCGGCGCCGGCGCGTTTTGCGGCGCGGCCGATTGCCGGCGCGGCCAGGCGGGGGTTGGCGTGGCCGCCGGTCGGGTCATAACAGCCGGCGACGATGTCGGGCCCCAGGTAGGGGAACCGATCGCGCAGCGCATTGGCCGAGATCATTTCCAGGTCGAGGTCGTAGGCGCGGGCGTCCTGCGCGTAGGTCTCCATCTTGTCGGCCTGTTCGCGCGAGTAGCAGATGCGCAAATGGCCAGCCATCAGGTATTCGGCATCTTCGCCGATCAGTTCGGGCAATTTGTGCCAGGTCGCCGCCGACCGGTTGGACAGCGGCAACTGGTGCAGATAGCGGCCCTGGCGGCGGACATTGCCGAAATTGACCCCGCTCGCCTGCTGACCGATCAGGCCGCGTTCGAGCAGGATCACCGACTTGCCGCGCTGGCGCAGGAAGAACGCGGACGAGGCGCCCATGATGCCCCCGCCGATGATGATGACGTCGGCGCGGTTCATGCGCTAGGCTCCGTTATGGTGGCCATGGTCAGGGGTTTGACTGGCGCCGCGCTGCGCAAACGGCCGACTTCGCGCACCGGGACACCGCGCGCTGCTGCCAGGATTTCTGCGGCTGCCGGACCGCAGAACCGGCCCTGGCACCGGCCCATGCCGATGCGCGACAGGGCCTTGGCGCGGTTGAGTTCGGGCGCATCCTTGGGGCCCGCCGCGTCGCGGATATCGCCTGCGGTGATCGCTTCGCAGCGGCAGACCATCACGCTGTCGGCGCTGGTTGCCGCGAGGTGCGCGGGCCAGGGGAACGCAGTCGCCAGACCGCGCGCGAATTGTTTGAGCACGGCGTGGCGCTGGCGCAGGCTGTCGGTCTTTGCCGCATCGCTGGTGATCCCGGCATCGGCCAGAGCTGCGCGCGCGGCCAGTTGCCCGGCGATTTCTGCGGCATCGGCGCCCAGAATGCGCGCGCCATCGCCCGCGACATAAATGCCGGGCACGGGCGTGCGCCCATCGAGGTCCGCCTCGGGCAGCCATTGGCGTGTCGTGTCGTCGTAGGCGAACGGGACTTTTGCCAGATCGGCCAATTGGGTTTCGGGCCGCAAGTGATAGCCCATGCCGACCGCGTCGCAGGCGATCGTTACTTCGGCCCCGCGCGCGGTGCGATAGCGCACGCCGGTCACTTCACCGGTGCCCTCGACGGCCAGCGGCGTGACGCCATTCGCCAGGTGTACGCCGGCCGCGCGCAGCCGCATCTGAAACCGGACGCCGCGCGACAGCAGGCCGGGGCGCAGGCCGAGATCGCCCAATGCGCGCAGTTGTGCGCCGAAGGGCGAGGTATCGAGCACGGCGGCGACTTTGACGCCGGCCTTCACGTATTGCCAGGCGACCAGGTATAGCAGCGGGCCGGTGCCCATGAACACCACGCGCGTGCCAATGCTGCAGGCTTGCGCTTTCATTGCGATCTGCGCGCCGCCCAGGCTGTAGCAGCCGGGCAAAGTCCAGCCCGCGATTGGCACAAGCCGGTCGGTCGCGCCGGTCGCCAGGATCAGCGCGTCGAACGGCAATGCGCTCGCGACGCCTGCGGAGGAAATATGCAGCGTGTTGTCGCGCAGCGCCCAGGCGAGCGTATTCGCGCGATAGTCGATCTGCCCGACCAATGCGTCGAACGCGGCATGCAGCGCTGAGGCCTTGGCGGCGTCTGGGCCATAGAGTTGCTCGGGCGTGCGGCTGAAATTGGCGGGCTGGCGGCGGTAGATCTGGCCGCCGGCGCGCTCGGCTTCGTCGATGACGATCGGCGTGATCCCGTGCGCGACCAAAGTCTGTGCCGCGCGCACGCCCGCGGGGCCGGCGCCGACGATGATTACGCGCGGACTGGCCATACATTCTCCTGCGGGATCGTGGTGATCAGGTCCATGCCGGGGGTGACCGGTGTGGTGCAGGCGCGCAGGCGATCGCCGTCTGCCGTCCACATCCAGCAATCCTGGCACGCGCCCATCAGGCAAAACCCTGCGCGATTGCCGCCGCCGAATTCCGCCTGTTTCAGCGTACGGCCGTTCGACAGGACCGCGACCATCACGGTGTCGCCTGCCAGCGCCGAAACAGCTTTGCCGTCGACCGTGATCGTCAGCGCTGCGCGCCCGGTTTCGGCCAGGCGGTGCAGGCGGCCCTGATCAGCCATGCGCGGCGTCCAGCAAAGCCACGGCGTCGATTTCGACCAGATAGCCGTAGTGCAGTTCGGGCACCGGGACCACGGTGCGCGCAGGGCGCGCATCGGGCAGCATCCGCGCGTAAACCGCATTGAACCGCGGCCAGTTTTCAACGCCGACGATATACGCGGTGACCCGCGCGAGGTTCTGCGTGGTGCCACCCGCTGCGGTCAGGATGGCGAGCATATTGGCGATCGCCTGTTCGGCCTGCGCCTCGAAGCTCATGTCGGCGAGCGGGCTGCGGTCGGGCAGGACCGGGAGCTGGCCCGAGATATACAGCGTCTGGCCGGCGATCATGCCTTGCGAATAGTGGCCTGCTGCGCCGGGCGCGGTGTCGGTCGTAACCGGGGTCAAATTGGGCATTACCATCCTCCAAAGCGGGGCCAATGCGCTTCGACAACCGGGTCGGTGCCGCGCACGACATTGTATGCGGCGTGTTGTGCGCCGGTGGAACAGGCGTGGTTGGGCAGGATGCGCACGCGGTCGCCGATCGCGAGATCGGGCAAGGTGGCGCTGCTGCCGGGGCGCACGGTGATCACGCCGTGTTCCTGGTTGGCTTCGGATACGATCAGGTCGGGATAGGGATTACCCGCCAGATCGCAGACCACGCCATAGCCCTGGTTGACCGCCTGTTTCGATGTGCCCAGGTCGCGCGATAGGGCCATCCAGCCCGCATCGACCAGGATCCAGCCTTTCTCGCGCTGAAACCCGATGACCGTGCCGAGCACCGACAAGGCGATATCATCGATCGCGCAGACGCCGACGCCGGCTATGACCAGGTCGAAGAATACGAACACGCCCGCGCGCATTTCGGTCACGCCGGTCAGGTCGGTCGCGTGGAATGCGGTCGGGGTCGATCCGATGCTGACGACCGGCCAGGGCAGGCCCGCATCGCGCAACGTCGTCGCGGCGAGCACCACGGCATCGCGTTCCTCGATTGCGCACTGGCGCAGTGCTTGATCGCCGCGTGCGCCATAGCTGCCGCCGGCATGCGTCAATACGCCGCGTAATTCGCCGCCGTTGACGAGCGCCTGGCCAATCGCGAGCAAAGTCTGCGCGTCGTCAGGCCGCACGCCCGAGCGGTGGCCGTCGCAATCGATCTCGATCAGCGCGGGGATGGCCGTGTTCGCCGCGCGCGATGCGGCCGCGACCGCCTCGGCCTGTTCGACCGTATCGAGCAGCACCGCCAGATCGACGCCGGTTGCGCGCAAGTCCAGAACCTGCTGCAATTTGGCGGGCGCAATGCCGACCGCGTAGATCAGGTCGCGCACGCCCGATGCGGCAAACAGGCTGGCCTCTTTCAAGGTCGACACGGTGGCGGGGCCGGCGACGCTGTCCATGACTTTGCGCGCGACGTCGACCGATTTGCCGGTCTTCAGATGCGGGCGCAGGCCGACGCCCAGGCCGCCCAGCTTGTCACGCAGGCGCGCGACATTGCGGTCCATCCGGTCGGCGTCGAGCACCAGGCACGGCGTTTCCAGGGAGTGCAGCGTAATCGTGTCGTCCAACGGATGATCCTTCGTCGATTGCGGAATTTCAGTAGCCAACGATCGCTTTGGTTTCGAGGAATTCCTCGAGCCCGAATGCGCCGTATTCGCGGCCATTGCCCGATTGCTTGTATCCGCCGAACGGGGCGTTGCCGTTCCACGCGGGGTAATTGATATGCACCTGGCCCGACCGGATGCGGCCCGCGACGCGCCGCGCGCGATCCTGGTCGGCGGATTGCAGATGCGCGCCCAGGCCATAGACCGTGCTGTTGGCGATTTCGATGGCGTGGTCTTCGTCGCGGTACGGCATGATCGCCAGCACCGGGCCGAAGATTTCCTCGCGCGCGATCGTCATCTCGGGCGTCACATTGGAAAAGATGGTGGGCCGCGCAAAATAGCCGTGTTCGATGCCGTCGGGCAGGCCGGGGCCGCCGCATACCAGCCTGGCGCCTTCGGCAATGCCGCGCGCGATCATCGCCTGGACGCGGGCATATTGTGCGCCATTGGCGATCGGGCCCATGATCGTGTGCTCGTCATGCGGATTGCCGACGACGATGCTGGCGGCAGCGGCGGCGGCCAATTGCTCGACTTCGGCCAGGCGAGCCTGCGGCACCAGCATGCGCGTCGGCGCGCTGCATGACTGGCCAGCATTGCGCATGCCGGCGAGCACGCCCTTGGCGACGCCGGTTTCGAAATCGGCATCGTCGAGAAACAGGTTGGGCGATTTTCCGCCCAGTTCCTGAACCACGCGCTTGATCGTGACCGCGGCGGCCTTCGCCACCAGCACGCCTGCGCGGGTCGACCCGGTGATCGAGATCATGTCGATATCGGGGTGCGCGGCCATCGCTGCGCCGACGACTTCGCCGGTACCGCCGACCATGTTGAACACGCCTGCTGGCGTTCCGGCATCATGCATCACTTGAGCAAACAGCGCGGCGCTCAGCGGCGACAGTTCGCTGGGTTTGAGCACTACGGTGCACCCGGCGGCGAGCGCGGGCGCGACTTTGACGGTGATCTGGTACAGCGGCCAGTTCCAGGGCGTGATCAATCCGCACACGCCGATCGGTTCCTTGACCGTGGCATAGCCCTGCTGCGGCGTCAGGAAGGCAAAGCGTTCCAGCGTATCGATCTGCACGCGCACATGTTCGAGCGCAAACGGCACTTGCGAGGCGCGAGCAAAGCCGATCGCGACACCCATTTCGGTGACCATCGCCTGCGCAAATGCTTCGGCGCGCTGTTCCAGCAGGGCCAGGATACGGCGCAGCAAGGCCAGGCGATCCGCGACGCTGCTGCGCGAAAACCTGTCGAACGCCTGGCGCGCTGCGGCGACGGCCAGGTCGACATCGGCGCTCGTGCCGGCGGCGATGTGGCACACCGCGCTTTCGCTGTACGGATCGATGACCGCGATCCGCGCGGCATCATTGCGCGCGTGCCACTGGCCGGCGATATATACGCGCATGTCGTCGTCATGGGTCATCATCGGGCCTTTGTCTGTGCGAACCCCATATGAGCGGGCCGGGGTGGCAGATGGTTCCGAAATGGCGCGCGGCGCAGCAGTTCTGTGCCGTAGCGCGCACGGCGACGGTGGAATCGGCTTAAGCGCACGGTAGCGCAGGATTATTTGCGGGCATACTGGACGGAAGGCACGCGAAGCACTATGTACCGACCGGTATGGAAAGCGAACTGACACTGGAGGCGACCGACTCAATCGCCCCTTCGCGTGGGCGTCCCCGGCAATTTTGTGCGGATGCTGCCCTGGCCGCCGCGCTGACGGTGTTCTGGAAACGCGGGTACGAAGGTGCCTCGATGGCCGAGCTGACCGAGGCGATGGGCATTACCAAGCCCAGCCTTTATGCCTGTTTCGGCAACAAGGAATCGCTGTTTACCAAGGCTCTCGATTTGTACGAGCGCGACAAGCTGGCCTATGTCCACAACGCGCTCGAGGCGCCGACGGCCAAGGCCGTGGCCGAACGATTTTTGATGGGCGCGCTCGCGCTGCAGACCGGTGCCGGCGATCCGCGCGGGTGCATGGGCGTGATCAGCGCAGTTGCCTGCGCCAATTTTGCGGATTCGATTCGCGACGATGTCATGGCGCGGCGGGTGTCGTCCGATCAGGCGATCGCGGCGCGGTTTGCCCGGGCCAAGGTAGAGGGCGATCTGCCCGACACGGTAACGCCTGAGGCTTTGGCGTCGTACCTTTCGGCGATGATGCAGGGCCTGAGCGTGCAGGGCGGTTCGGGCATGAAGCCGGAGCAGCTTGCCGAGCTGGTCGAGACCACGCTGGCGTTGTGGCCCGGCCGCTGAATCGACGCAATTATCGTTTCGATTCAGCTTGTGTTAAATTAGATTACCAATCGGTACAGAAACTGGTTGACGGCACGGGACGGGTATTCTATACCGCTTGGTATTGAATGTGTCCCAGCATCTGTAGCCCACTCGCAGACACATCAGGGCGTCCTTAATCCCGCGCCCTGACGCTTCGGCACATTCAATTCTTTTCGGTGGCAGGCAAAGCCTGCGCCGGGAGCGGCTTGCCGCCTGTAGCGTCCCTGGCGGAGCGCAGGTTGGTTCAGGCTGGGATCGACCCTTGTTCGCCGCGAAACCGGCCACCGTCCCCCCCCGGAAAAGGCGGGTTTGCGGCGAACAGGGTCGGTCAATCTGGAAGAGGCACGCCAATCCTATACGCGACCGGTTTTCCCGGTTTTTGCGTGCCTGTCGGCGCGCGCCCTTGATCCTGTTTTTTCGGAGTTACCCTGATGGATATGCGCACCACCATCGAAACCGACGCGCGCCCGGCAACCGAAACGCGGTTTGCGCGGCGCCGCGTCTCGCAAAATCAGCTTGCGATCGGCGCGCTGGTTCTGGTTGCGGTCGGCGCGCTCGGCTGGACCGCGCTCGTGCGCTCGCCGGCCCCGGCCGCCGTGCCGCCGCCGGCAACGGTGGGCGTTGCAGCGCCGCTGGTTGCGCCCGTTGTCGAATGGGATGATTTCGTCGGCCGTTTCGCGCCCAGTCAATCGATCGAAGTGCGCCCGCGCGTTGCGGGCCAGGTGACCGGCCTGCATTTCCACGATGGCGACATTGTGCAGAAGGGCCAAGTGCTGTTCACGATCGACCAGCGGCCTTATCGCGCGGCGCTCGCCGAGGCGCAGGCCAATGTCGCATCGGCGCGCAGTGCGCTGGTGCTGGCGCGGTCCGATTATGCCCGCGTCGGTCGGTTGTCCGGCGATGAAGCGGTGTCGGCGGGCGAAGTCGACGGTCTGCGCGCGCATGTCCAGTCGGCGGAAGCAGCGCTGGCCGGGGCCGAGGCGCGCGAACGCACGCAGGCGCTCAATATGGAATGGACCCAGGTCCGCGCGCCGGTCACCGGCCGGATTTCCGACCGCCGCGCCGATGTCGGCAATCTGGTGGCCGCGGGCGAGGGCACCAATGCGACCCTGCTGACGACGATCAACGCGCTCGACCCGATCTATTTCAACTTCGACTCGTCCGAAGCGCTGTTCCTGAAGGCCCAGCGTGAAAAGGCAGCGAAGGGCACGGCGCCGGTCGTCGAAATCAAACTGCAGGACGAGCCCGGTTACGCCTGGCACGGCCGGCTCGATTTCACCGACAACGGGCTCGATCCGCATTCGGGCACGATCCGTGGCCGCGCGGTGATCGCCAATCCCAAACTGTTCCTGACGCCGGGCCTGTTCGGCAATATGCGCCTGTCGGGTGGCGGCACGGTCCAGGCGATGCTCGTGCCCGATGAAGTCATCCAGTCCGACCAGGCGCGCAAGACCGTGCTGGTGGTCGGGGCGGATGGCACTGTCGTTGCCAAACCGGTTATTCTGGGCCCGGTCGTGCGCGGATTGCGCGTGATCCGCAGCGGACTGGTGCCGGGTGACAAGGTGGTCGTGACCAATGTGCAGGCGGCAATGCCCGGCGCGCATGTCGAGGTCCGCTCCGCACCGATTACGCCTCAGACTGTTGCAACCGATGCGGCCGCTACCGAAGCCACTGCGCCAGCGGCGGCCCAGGCGACGCTCGTCCACTAACACTTTTTCGTCGAATTCTGTCTGGCATCGCACCGGGCGCATCTGCGCCCGGCGGCGGCCGACTGCGCTTATCTCCTCGCTGGGGCCTTTGTCATGCGTCTATCCCGCTTCTTTATCGACCGGCCGATCTTCGCCGCGGTCATCGCCCTGATCATCACGATCGTGGGTGCGCTGGCGTACGTCGGCCTGCCGATTTCGCAATATCCCGATATCGTGCCGCCCACGGTCACGGTGTCGGCGCAATACCCCGGCGCATCGGCCGAAACGGTCGCGAGCACGGTCGCCGCGCCGATCGAGCAGGAGATCAACGGCGTCGACAACATGCTGTATATGAGCAGCCAGTCGACCGGCGATGGCAATCTGAAAATCACCGCCACGTTCAAGATCGGCACCAATCTCGATACCGCGCAAGTGCTGGTGCAGAACCGCGTTGCGGTCGCCGTGCCGCGCCTGCCCGACGAAGTGCAGCGGCTGGGCGTGGTCACGCGCAAGACCAGCCCGGACTTCCTGATGGTGGTCAATCTCCAGTCGCCCAATGGCAGTCTGGGCCGCGATTACCTGTCGAACTATGCGCTGAGCCAGGTGCGGGACCGGCTGGCGCGTCTCGATGGCGTCGGCGATGTCACGCTGTTCGGTTCGCGCGATTATGCGATGCGGATCTGGATCGATCCGGGCCGCGCGTCGTCGCTGAACCTGACCGCGGGCGAAATCGTCGCCGCTTTGCGTGCGCAGAACGTCCAGGTGTCTTCGGGCACCCTGGGTGCGCCGCCGATCGCCAAGGGTGATGCGTTTCAGCTCGGCGTCGAAATGCAGGGCCGCCTGACCACGCCCGACCAGTTCGCCGACATCGTCATCCGCACCGACGCCGATGGGCACCAGGTGCGCGTGCGCGATGTCGCGCGGGTCGAACTGGGCGCGCAGGACTATGGCACGAACACCTATCTGTCGAACCAGCCGACCGTCGTGATCGCCGTGTTGCAGCGCCCCGGCTCGAACGCGTTGCAGGCTGCTGCCCGCGTCAAGGCGGAGATGGACACGCTGTCGAAATCCTTCCCCAAGGGGATGGAATATTCGGTGATCTACAACCCGACCGAATTCATCAGCCAGTCGATCGACGCGGTCTATCATACGCTGGGCGAGGCGATCCTGCTCGTCGTGCTGGTAATCCTGGTGTTCCTGCAGAACTGGCGCGCGGCGGTCATTCCGATCATCGCGATCCCGGTTTCGCTGCTCGGCGCGGCGATCATGCTGCTGGCGCTCGGCTATTCGTTGAACAACCTGTCGCTGTTCGGGATGGTGCTGGCCATCGGCATTGTCGTCGATGACGCGATCGTCGTCGTCGAAAACGTCGAGCGCAATATCGGGATGGGGCAATCGCCGCTGCAGGCCGCGCGTGCGTCGATGGACGAAGTGGCGACTGCGCTCGTCGCGATCGTGCTGGTGCTGTGCGCGGTGTTCGTGCCGACGCTGTTCATCACCGGATTGTCCGGCGCATTCTACAAGCAATTTGCCGTAACGATCTCGACCGCGACCGTCGTCTCGCTGGTGCTCAGCCTGACCTTGTCGCCGGCGATGGCGGCGCTGTTGCTCAAACCGCACCAGCACAGCGTGGCCGATGACGCCAGCGTTCCGGCCTGGCGCCGTTTGCTGGCGCGTGCGGCCGACCGGTTCAATGCCGGGTTCGAGCGGCTGAGCGTGGGCTATGCCAATCTGACGCGCCGCCTGTTGGGTGCGCCGCGCCGGATGCTGCTGCTATATGCTGCACTGATCGTCGCGACGATCGCGCTGTTCGTGGTCACGCCGTCGGGGTTCATTCCGGCGCAGGACCAGGGCTATTTCCTGGCCGTCGTGCAAATGCCGGCGGGTGCGTCGCTCGAACGCACCGATGCGGCCACGCGTGAAGTTGCTGCGCGAATCCTGCCGATCAAGGGCATTCGCGGCGCGGTGATGTTTGCCGGGTTCCATGGGCCGTCACAGACCGTGGCGCCGAATTCTGCGGCGATCTATTTCCCGTTCAAGACCTTCGACGAACGCAAGGCGCTGGGCGCGACGTACCAGGGCATCATGGCCCAGGCGCAGACCGCGGTGGCCGGCTATGACAAGGGTCGCATCCTGATCCTGCCACCACCAACGATCCAGGGGATCGGCCAGGGCGGCGCGTTCATGTACATGCTGCAGGATCATGAAGGGCGCGGCTATGGCGCGCTGAATGACCAGGCGACGGCACTGATCGCCAAGGCGCGGACCAGCGGCCAGTTCAAGCAGATCTACACGCTGTTCGATGTCGGTACGCCGCGCATTTTCGCCGATGTCGACCGGCGCAAGGCCGATCTGCTGGGCGTGCCCCCCGAACGCGTGTTCGAGGCGATGCAGGTCTATCTGGGCTCGGCGTTCGTGAATGATTTCAACCTGCTGGGGCGCACTTATCGCGTGACCGCGCAGGCCGATCAGGACCACCGCGAAACCACGGCCGATATCGCCAATCTGAAAACGCGATCGAACACCGGGCAGATGGTGCCGATCGGATCGGTCGCCACGTTCCGCGACACGACCGGGCCCTATCGCGTGGTGCGCTACAACCTGCAGCCGGCCATCGAAATCGCCGGCGATCCGGCACCGGGCGTGTCGTCGGGCGCGTCGCTGACCACGATCGAAAAGCTCGCGAATACGACGCTGGCGCCCGGTTATGGCGGCGAATGGACCGACATCGCCTATCAGCAGACGCATGCCGGCAATAGCGGCGGCGTGGTCTTCGGCATGGCGGTGGTGTTCGTGTTCCTGGTGCTGGCGGCGCAATATGAAAGCGTGGCCTTGCCGCTGGCGATCATCCTGATCGTGCCGATGTGCCTGTTTGCCGCCATGCTCGGCGTCAATATCCGGGGCATGGACAACAACATCCTGACCCAGATCGGGCTCGTCGTCCTGATCGCGCTCGCGGCCAAGAACGCCATTCTGGTGGTCGAATTCGCCAAGCAGGCCGAGGACGAAGGCATGAGCACGGTCGAGGCCGCGATCTATTCGGCACAGACCCGTTTGCGTCCGATCCTGATGACCAGCCTCGCGTTCATCCTGGGCGCGGTGCCTCTGGTCACTGCGAGCGGCGCCGGCGCCGAATTGCGGCAGGCGCTGGGCACCGCGGTGTTCTTCGGCATGGCCGGGGTGACCGCGTTCGGCCTGCTGTTCACGCCCACTTTCTATGTCTTGTGCCGCCGCCTGGCCTTCAAATCGCGCGCGCCCCGGCACGACGCATCGCTGATGCCGGCGGAATGAGGAATACGATGATGACCAGAAACTTTGTTCCGTTCCTGCTGGCAACTTCGTTGCTCGCCGGGTGTGCCGTGGGTCCGAACTATGTGCGGCCCCACGCCACCGTTTCCGCCGCTGCGCCGTTCATCGGTGCCGACAATGCTGCAGTCAGCAGGGACGCAGCAATCGACCAGTGGTGGAAGCTGTACAACGATCCGGTGCTGAACCAGGTGGTTGCCGATGCGATTGCGGCCAACACCGACATTCGCGTCGCCGCCGCGCGGGTCGATCATGCCCGCGCGCTATTGCGCGATGCCAAGTCGAACCGCTTGCCGACCACCGCGATCAACGCCTCGGCGCAGCGCGAGCGGATTTCGAGCATCGAAGTGCTGCCGGGCGAAAAGCGCGAAGACACGATCTATGACGGCGGACTGTCGCTGTCCTATGAAGTCGATCTGTTCGGCCGGATCAGCCGCGGGATCGAGGCCGCGCATGGCGATGCCGATGCCGCGCGCGCCGATGCCGATGCGGTGCGGCTGGCGGTGATTGCCGATACCGTGCGCGCCTATCTCGATGTGACGACCAGCGCCGAACAGTTGAAGGTGGCGCAGGATACGGTTGCGCTGCTCGATACGTCGGTGCGGATCACCGGCGCGCGGTTCGATGTCGGTCGCTCGGATCGGCTCGATGTGCTGCGCGTGATGGCGCTGCGCGATCAGCAGTCCGCGCTGGTGCCGCAGATCCTGGCCGATCGCCGCGCGGCCTTGCTGCGGCTGGCGACCCTGACCGGGCGCACGCCGGCCGATCTGCCCGCCGACCTGGCGCTGCAGGTCACGACGCCGCAGCCTGCCGCGCCGATCCCGGTTGGCGACGGCGCGGCATTGATCGCGCGGCGGCCCGATGTGCGCGCGGCGGAACGGCGGCTTGCGGCCGACAGTGCGCGGATCGGCGTGGCGACGGCCGAGCTCTATCCACATATCACCCTGGGCGGTTCGGTCGGTTCGACTTCGCTGAGCGGGATGAACGTGCTGGGCGAAGGCGCGTCGCGCTGGGCACTGGGTCCGCTGATAAGCTGGACCTTTCCCAATATCGCCGCGACGCGGGCGCGGATTGCTGCGGCGCGCGCCGATGATGCGGCCTCGCTCGCGCAATTCGACGGCACCGTGCTGACCGCGCTGGAGGAAACCGAGCGCGCGCTGAACACGTATGCCCGCCTGCGCGAAAGGATCGAGATCCTGGCGCGGACCCGCGACGAAGCCCAGCGCGCGGCGCGCATCACGCTCGCCCGTCAACGCGAAGGGCGCATCGATTTCCTGACCGTGCTCGATGCGCAGCGCACTCTGGCTTCGGCCGAAACCGATCTCGTCGCAGCGCGGCGCGATGCCAGCTTTGCCCAGGTGGACCTGTTCCGCGCGCTGGGCGGAGGCTGGGCAAAATCATAAGAAGGGAGAAAAACCATGGACATCCGTACTGCGTACGACTGGGGCCGGATCATCGACTGGCTCGATAGCGACATCACGGCATACACCATCAAGAATGCGGTCGCATTCGTGATCGTATGGTGGCTGGCGCGTGGCTGGCTGCGGCCCGCTCCGGTCGCTGTCCGCGTCTGCGTTGATCGCGGTGGAGCAGATCACCTGTTGCAATGCTGCAGGGATCGCATTGGCCGATCTGCCAATTGTGACGCGGCCGTCGTGGCCGATGACATGCAGGCGGCTTAACGCTCCGGCGATATGTCCGGCGTCCCGTGGCGCTGGCCCGGCGCAATCTGGATTAAATTTAGAGTGCATTCTATAAATTCCCCGGGCCGGTAATTGCGGCCGATTCGAGATATTTGGCGCGCCCGCGTCAACCATCGCGAAGGGGAGAGCCAGCACCATGACGAGTGTCACAATCGCGGACCTGGGCCCGCAATTCAGCTGGGGATCGCGCGTCGCGGGCATGACCCGGGACAATATCCATGATCCCGCGCTCCGTGCCGAGCTGAAGGCCCTGTTCGAGGCGCGCGGGTTGATCGTGTTCGACTGCGCCGAGCCGAGTTCGAAAATGCATGTCGAACTGAGCCGGATATTCGGCCCGCTCAAGGACCACCCGACCAAAACGACTGCACGCGCCGATCACCTCGAACCCGGGGTCATCGAAATACACAACGCACCGCGCGCCGACCTGCCGCATTTGCACGGTTTGACCGAAGTCGATGGCAGGCTCGTCACCTCGTATCTGCCCTGGCATTTCGACCACACGTATAACGACGAGCTGAATTACGCAGGGATGTTGCGCCCGATGCAGATCGCGCCGGAGCGCGGGCGTACCGGGTTTGCCGACGGGGTCGAACTGTACCAGGCGCTCGATCCCGACCTGGTCGCCAGGATCGAGGAACGCAATGCGATCTACACGCTGGATGTGCGGCTGACGCAGATGCGGTTCGGGCGCACGTTCAAGACCTTTGGCGACGAAGCGAACACGGTAGATATGGTTGCCGAGGCGGGCACATTCCCGCGCGCAATGCATCCGATGGTCTGGACGCGGCCCAGCGGCGAAAAAGTCGCGCATTTTTGCGGATTTGGCGCCGAAGGGATCGAACATCACGAAGACCCGGAAGGCGACGCCCTGTTGCATGAGGCGATGCGGCAGTTGAATGAGCGCGTGAACCCGTATTGGCACACCTGGAAACTGACCGACATGCTGATCTGGGACAATCCGCGCATGCTGCACGCGGTCGAAGGGTGCGATCCCCAATACGAGCGGCGCATGCATCGCACGACGCTGAAGGGCGATTATGGCCTGGGCTATTTCGAACACGGCAAGAAAGTCGGCGAAGTCTCGCGCGAAATGGCGCCGCTGAATTTGCCATAAGTCCAGCCCGACGCACGGCACGCCCTTGAACACGGAACTGGAACGATAATGGCCGAAATTACGATCAACGGCGGCGTGGTTGTGTATGAATTTGTCGGCCCTGATGACGGCGAAGTCGTCGTATTGACGCCCGGGGGCCGGTTTGCCCGCGACTATGGCGGCGTGCGCGCGCTGGCGGACAGGCTGGCGGCGGGGGGCAAGCGGGTGCTGCTGTGGGACCGGCCCAATTGCGGATCGTCGGACATTCAGCTTTACGGGCAGTCGGAATCGCACATGCGCGCCGAAACCATGGGGCTGATGCTGGAACAGTTGGGCATCGACCGGGTCATCGCGGCGGGCGGATCGGGCGGCGCGCGCGACATGATCGTGTTCACGATGCTGTATCCCGAAAAAGTCCGCAAATTGCTGACCTGGTGCATCGTCGGCGGACCGTTCAGCATGATGTCGCTGGCCAACATCTACATCATGAACGAATTGCGCACGGTTCGCTCGGTCGGCATCACCGGAATTTTCGACCTGGGCGAGGGGCCGTTCGGCTGGAAGCCCTTGCTCGAGGCCAATCCGCGCAATCGCCAGCGCCTGCTCGACATCGGCACCGACGAATTCGAACGGGTGATGGAACGCTGGCTCGACGCCTATATTCCAAAGCCGAACGAAGCGATTCCCGGCGTCCCCGATTACATGTTTTCGGGCATCAAAGTCCCGACCCTGATCGTGCGTGGCGGCGCCAGGGATTTCGACCATCCGCCGCGTACGTCATTCGAAACCCACGTGCTGATCAAGGGATCGAAACTGGCCGAACCGGCCTGGCCCGAAGACGCGTGGGAACGCGCGGCCGATGCGATGGTGGCCGGAACCGGGGGCCTGTTCGATTTCTGGCAATTGGGTGCTGAACAGTTCCTGGCGTTTATCGACGAATAGCCGGTCATACCAAGTTTCAATGATCCCGACTCAAATCCAAGTGCCTTTGGCGGGCATTAAGGGCCTCCGGCGGGCAAGGGCCATCGCCCTTGCATCCCGTTACCGTCCGCGTTGGTGGGTCAGTTCGGCGGAACATCCTGCCGCTGCGTCGGAAGACAATCAGGCCGCTGCGCGGCGGGACGCAATTGCCTGAACAGCGCGCAGTTCAAGACGGTAACGGGTCCCTAGGGCAATGGCCCTAGGCCGCCGGAGGCCCTGAACTAACCTGGTATCAGATGGCCGCAGAGAGAGCCTGGCGCAATCCGGCAGCGCGCTGTCTGAGCCGGATCGCACTCGCCTCGCTGGCATAGGCCTGCAACATCAGGCACACGCCATAGGCCGATTCCTGCGCAAACCGCTCTGCCGTGATCGCGCCGGACGCCCAATCCTGAAATACGCCGCGCATCAATTGCCACAGCGCCATCGACAGCAGGCGGGGGTCGGTATCGGGCTGCAATTGCCCCGCCGCAACGATTTGTGCGACCAGCGTTTCCCACAATTGCATGCGCGGCTTGCGGATGGCCGCGCCCAGGTGTTCCACCTGGTCATGCGTCGCGCGTGCCAGCGCGCGATTGAACGCCGGATCGCGCTCGTAGGACATGGCGACCAGCTCGATCGCCTGGAACACGCGTTCCAGCGGGTCTGACCCGGCCGCCTGGGTCAGCGACTGTTCGAACGCGGCCAGGTCGAGATCGAACACCTGGAGGAAAATGGCGGCTTTGGTGGCAAACAGGTTGTACAGGGTCGCAGGCGCCACTTCGGCGCGCTGCGCGATCTGGATCATCGATACATCGTTATAGGCATTTTCGCGGACCAGCGCAGCGGCTGCTGCCACGATCCTGCGGCGTCGTTCGGCTTTGCCCAATTCCCAGCGTGATGGCGCGGGCACCGCTGCAACCGCCATGTCCGTCCGCATCGGGGCGCCTTTCCGTGGTAATCATTGACCGAAACTGGAGCATACTCCAAGTCTGTGTGCTGTCAAAAAACGCCAGTCGAAGGCGTGTGGACCGGGAGTGGAACCAATGAACTCGCTCGATCATCTGCCAAGGATCCATCCGCCCCGGCATGCGCCCACGACCGGCGTGATCGTGACCGGCGGCGCATCCGGGCTGGGGTTCGCCAGTGCCGAGGCGCTGGCCGCTGTCGGACGCCCGATTGCGATATGGGATATCAATGAGGCGGGGGCAAAGGCCGCGGCCCTGCGCCTGCGCAATGTCTATGGCGTGGAGGCGATCGGGCTGACGGTCGATGTGCGCGACCTGGCCGCGATCGCGCGCGCCTGCGACGAAAGCCGGGCTGCGCTGCCGAGCCTGGGCGGGCTCGTCCATTCGGCGGGGATTGGCGATCGCGGCGGGATCGAGGCGTTCGATCCCGACGCCTGGGACAGCGGCATGGCGATCCATGTCCGGCCGATCCCGGCGATCGTCAAGGCGATCCTGCCCGACCTGCGGGCCAATCCGGGCTCGGCCGTAGTTGGCATTTCGTCGATCCAGGCCCGCCTGGGCGATGGCCGGCTGCCGATGTACACGGCCGCCAAAGGCGCGGTCCTGTCGCTGATGCATTCGATGGCCGACGCGCTGGCGCCCGACGCTATCCGGATCAACTCGGTCTCTCCGGGGATGATTTCGACCCCGCTGCTGGAAAACGCGCTGCCGCAAGGCCCGCAGCGAGACGCGACGATTGCGCGGGTCATGCTGCAGCGGTTTGGCGATGCGGCAGAGATCGGCAAAGTCGTGCGCTTCCTGATGTCGGATGAGGCAAGCTACATGACGGGCACCGATGTGCTGGTCGATGGCGGCTACCTCGCCTCCGCCCGACGCTTTGCGCCGGGCGGATGAGGGTTAGCTGCTCATCGTGCGCAGTTCACCGCGCGCGATGCCCCACAAGGTGCGCACCAGCAGGACCAGGATGCCCAGGGTTGAAAAGGCGAGCAGGGCCAGCGCGATCGCATCGGTGATCGCACCGGGCTGCGCATTGGCATAGCGGATTGCGGCAATCGACGAGGCGGCGAGCGGGAAGCTGACCGACCACCACGACACCCGGAACGGACAGCAGGCGACGACATGGCGCAACTGGGCCAGCAGGACCGCGAGGATGAACAAGGTCAGCACGTACAGCGATTGCGCGAACACATCGACCTGGCCCGTGGTGGCAACATACGTCGAATATCCGACCGCAAACGGCGCAATCAGGATCAGCAACGAAGGTTGCAGCGCAGTGGGCAGGGGTTCTTCGAACAGCAGGCGGAAAAACACGAGCGTAAAGATCGGGATCGCAAAGAACAGCCCGACCGCGAGGCCCAGCACCATCACTTCGTGCATCGGCGGCAGGCCCAGCACGGGCAGCGCCAGCGGCAGATCGAGCATGCCGACCACGGGCACGACCCAGGCCGGCGTCGCATGCGCCAGCAATTGCCGATCGCTTAGCCAGCGGCTGACGATGACCAGTGCAAACACCACCATGCCGACAGCGCCGACGATCCACATCGCCTGGGCCAAAGCGCGTGCGTAAGGCACGAGGAGGATCGGGACCAGCAACAGGCTGATAAAGAATGTCCCGAACAGGTTGCCTGCGATCGGATGGCGGAATTCGGCGAGCACCGACCTGGGTGCGGTCAGCGTTTTGGCGCCATAGCCGATCAGCAGTGCGATAAACGCCGCGACCGCGATCGCGCCGATCGCATCGGCGACCCACAACGGCGCGGCCAGATGGAGATGGGCGGCGCGCCAGGCGATGCTGAGCCCGGTCAGGCCCATGACCGAACCGAACAGGCCGATCGGCAGGAACGCGAACGTGGGCGGGGTGGGTGCGGGCTCGGTCATGATGCGATGGCTTTCAGGAGCAGGGTTTGCGCGGGGCTCAACCGGTCGGCGAGCGGTTCGGGTACGCCGGCTGCGATCAGCATCGGCGCGATGGGGTGGAAGGCGATCATCGTGCGGCCATCAGCTTCGTGGACCAGCACGCGCAGCGGCAGGTCGAGCGCGCTGAGCGGCGAGGCCAGCATGATCGGCGTGCCGCCGGCGCCTTTGCCATAGATCAGCACGGTGCTGGGGGGCATCGTCATCCCGGCTTCGCGCGCATTGGCGGCGTGATCGATGATCGCGAAAATCTGCATTCCGGCATTGGTAATCGCCTGCGTGAGGCGCTCCACCGTCGCGTCGAAAGCAAACGGGCTGGGGGTCTGGTCGTATTGCGTTGCCATTTGCCTGGCTCCTGCTGATCGGTGGCTGATGGCAAAGTATTGCGCATTGGGGCCAATCGTGAAATCCACGATCCCGCATGTGACCCATGCAGATGTGTTTGAGCGGACGGGGGCCTTCGGGATGATGGAATGGAGCGACTTGCGCGTGTTTCTGGCGATCGCGCGCGCGGGCACGCTGGGCGGCGCGGCGCGCCTGACCGGGGCGACGCAGCCGACGATGGGCCGCCGCCTGCGCGCGCTCGAGGAAGCGGTCGGCCATGTGCTGTTTCAGCGCACCGCCGATGGCTTCGTGCTGACCGACGAAGGCAGCACCGTGCTGGGCCATGCCGAACGGATCGAGGCCGAGGCACTGGCGTTCGAGCGCGAATTGAACGGCAGCGAAGCGCAACTGGAAGGCCTTTTGCGGCTGTCGTGTTCGGAATGGTTCGGCACCACGCTGTTGACCCCGGTGCTGGCCGCATTCGGCAAACGCCATCCGGGTGTATGCATCGAATTGCTGACGGACGCGCGGCTATACAGCCTGCCGCGGCGCGAGGCGGACATGGTGTTCCGCATCGCACGCTTCGATGAGCCCGAAGTGATTTCGCGCCGGCTGATGCACATTCCCTATGCGGTCTATGCGCCGGTTGGCTACGATACCTCGGCGATCGGGGACGGCGCCGATGTGCGCGTCGTCACGATGGACATCGCGTTTTCGCAGATGCCCGACGCGATCTGGCTGAAACGCATGCTGCCCCAGGCCGGCGTCGGTTTCCGCAGTAACAACCGCGAAGTGCAGGCGGCGCTGTGCGCGCAAGGCGCAGGGTTGGCGGTGCTGCCCCGGCCGCTTGGCGATGCGACGCCGGGCATCGTGCCGGTCGACCTGGGCGAAGCGCCGCCGGGTCGCGATACGTTCGTCGGCTATCACAAGGACATGCGCCGGCTCGCTCGGATGCGCGCGCTGCTCGACCTGATCGTCGAGCGCCTGGCGAATGCCGGATCGGTGTAGCCAAACGGTTTTGCATGGCGAACGTGCAGCATCGATGGTTTCAATGATCGGGGTGAAGGCCGATCAGGGTGGGGACAACAACCACACTCCAAACCAACAGGTGATCCCATGCAAGCTGCCATTCTCGACATTCACAACGCCCAGTTCCGCGTCGCAACGACGTCGCTGCCAGTTCCCGCTCCTTGCGAAGTCCGCGTGAAGATCATGGCGAGCGGCGTCAATCCGCTCGACACCAAGATCCACGCCGGTGAAGCCGCCCATGCCCGCCATCCGCTGCCCGCCATCCTGGGCATGGACCTGGCCGGGATCGTCGATGCGGTCGGCCCCGGCGTGACCAAATTCCGGCGCGGTGATGAAGTCTATGGCATGACCGGCGGCGTCGCCGGCGTTCCTGGCTCGCTGGCCGAATATGCAGTGGTCGATGCCGACCTGCTCGCAATCAAGCCCGCCAACCTGACGATGCGTGAAGCCGCCGCCCTGCCGCTGATCACGATCACCGCCTGGGAAGGCCTGGTCGATCGCATGGCGGTCAAGGCCGGCGATACCGTGCTGGTCCAGGGCGGCGCCGGCGGGGTCGGTCATGTCGCGATCCAGATCGCCAATGCACTCGGCGCAACGGTCTATGCCACCGGGTCCGCGGACAACCGCGCCACGATCGAGGCACACGGCGCGACATTCATCGATCGCAGCGAACCGGTCGCCGACTATGTCGCCCGCCTGACCGACGGGGTCGGGTTCGACCGGGTCTATGACACCGCCGGCGGCGTCGCGCTCGATGCGTCGTTCCAGGCGGTGCGCCGGTTCGGCCATGTCGCGAGCTGCCTGGGCTGGGGCGCGCATGCGCTGGCACCGCTGTCGTTCAAGGGCGCGACGTATTCGGGCGTGTTCACCCTGATGCCGCTGCTGTCGGGCGTCGGCCGCGCACACCATGGCGAAATCCTGAAGGCCGCGACCGAACTGGTCGAAGCCGGCAAGCTGTTGCCGATGATCGATCCGCGCCGGTTCACGCTGGACACCGCATGCGATGCCTATCGCGCGCTGAAGGAAGGCAAGGGCCTGGGCAAAGTGGTGGTTGATATCGCCTGAGGATGCCCTGTGATGCCCGGCCTGTTTCAGGGCCGGGCATCACATAGAACCCAAAACAACATAGAACCCATAACAAGACCCGTTCATCCTGAGCTTGTCGAAGGACGCGCGCTACGGTCAATCCAGGCGATGTTGCATTCGCGTTGGGCGAGCCTAGCGCGCGTCCTTCGACAGGCTCAGGATGAGCGGGTGTTGTTGATTTTGGAGAATGGCTTTGGTGCGCCTTACAGCCGTTCGATACTCATCGCCAGATCAGCCTGCTTGAACGGCTTGGTGAGCCGTTGCATGTCGATCGAAATACCGTCGACATCGGCATAGCCCGAGATGATCAATACCCGTGTCTCAGGGCTGCGCAGGCGGATCGTGGCGGCCAGGTCGGTGCCGGTCATGCCGGGCATAAGGTGGTCGGTCACCAGCAGCTCGATCGCGCCGGCATTTTCAAGGCGCGACAGCGCGTCTTCGGCAGACGCCGCCTCGATCACGCGATAGCCCAGCTCGATCAGCATGTCGGCAGTGCTCGATCGCACCAGCGCTTCGTCATCGACCAGCAGCGCGGTCCCGCGCGGCACCGAGGGCCCGACCGGGTGGGCCACGGGCTGGCACCGTTCGGGAACGGCCGATGTCACGGGCAGCCACAGGTGGATCGTGGTGCCGGCGCCGGGCGCGCTTTCGATATGCATGCCGCCGCCCAATTGCGCGACCAGCCCGTGGACCATCGACAGACCCAGGCCCGTGCCCTGGCCAACGCCCTTGGTGGTGAAAAACGGCTCGATCGCCTTGGCTTTGGTCTTGGCATCCATGCCCAGGCCCGTGTCGGCGATCTGCAGATGGATATAGTCGCCCTGGCTCAATTCGCAGGCATGCGGCCCGGTCACGCGATCCTCGACCGCGCTGATCGTCAACTGGCCACCGCCCGGCATTGCGTCACGCGCGTTCACGGCCAGGTTCAACAGTGCCATTTCGATCTGGTTCGCATCGGCGTGTGCCGAGGGCAGGTGCTCGTCGATGTCGATCGCCAGTCCGATGCGCGGCCCGCAGGTGCTGGTCAACAGCCCCGCCAGATTGCGCACAAGCCCGCCCAGGTCGATCGCGGTTGCCTGCAACGGCTGGCGCCGCGCAAAGGCGAGCAGGCGCTGGACGAGAGTCCGCGCGCGCTCGGCGGACTGGATCGCGCCATCGATCAGCCGACGTTCGCGATCGGTGCCCACGCCGCGGCGTTGCAGGATGTCGAGACTGCCGACGATCGGCGTCAGCAGGTTGTTGAAATCGTGCGCGACGCCGCCGGTCAACTGGCCCATCGATTCCAGTTTCTGCGACTGGCGCAGCGCCGCCTGCGTCTGTTCGAGCGCGGCGGTCCGCTCGATCACGCGCTGTTCGAGCGTTTCATTCATCGCCAGCAGCCGCTCTTCACTTTCGCGCAGCGCCAGCTCCATCTTTCGCCGCGGCGAGATGTCGTTGAACAGCACCGCGACCTGGGTCCCGCCGGGTTCGCCCACGGGAAACGCATAGACATCGACCCACACATCGCCGAGCGCTTCGGCGTGGTCTTCCATGCGGATCGGCTGGCGCGTCTTTGCAACTTCGCCATAGACATCGAGCCAATGCTGCGAAGCCGCAGTGGTGGTCGAGCGCATCGAGTGGCCCGGCTCGATGCTGAGCCCGGTCTGGCGCTCGAACGCCGGGTTGGCTTCGTCGAAAATGTAATCGATCGGCCGGCCCTGGTCGTCGAACACCATGGTCATGATGCAGAACCCGGCCTCGATCGAATCGAACAGCGAACGGTATTTCTTGGCGCCGCGGTGCAGGTCTTCGAGCCGCGTGCGCGCATCGTATTGCCGGCGCCGGCCGCGCAGCGCCGATTGCGCCAAGCTGACCAGCGAAGTCGGATGAAACGGCCGTTCGAGAAACGTGACATTGCCCAGCGTATCGAGAAAGCGCTTGGCCGCCGGATTGCGTTCGAGCCCGCCGCCCTTTTGCGTGAGCAGCACGAACGGAAAGTCGGACCATTCGGGCTGCGCCTCCAGCCACTGGACCATCGGGGCCAGGTTGGCAGTGCGCAATGCTTCCTCGGTCAGGATGGCCAGGCCCGCGCCTTTCGCCAGCTCGGCCACGAGATCGGGCAACGTGTGGCTGACAGCCGTGTCGAGGCCCGCCTCTGCGAGCAGGGAAGCAGCGATATTGGCATCACGACCACTGGGAGCCAGGATCAGCGCACGTTCGGACAGGGCAGGGATCACGGCGTCTCGGTTTCAAGCAGCGCGCCGGCGTTGCTGTTATAAAACGACACCGACCCATGGCCATTGGTGTTGGTAAATTCGGGAACACCGCGCAGCACGCCCTGGAAACCGACCAGCGGCTCGCCGATCCGGAAACCGGTTTCGCCGATGCGGAATTCGCGGATCGTTTCCTCGTGCGCGCCGGTGCGTTTCTTGATCACCGAAATCGCGCGGCGGACATGCCCGGTGACTTCGAAATAGCGCAGCATCACCACCGTATCGGCGAGGTACGTCACGTCCACCGACGATTTCATATCGCCAAGCAGGCCATGCTGGGCGACGGTCAGGAAGGTCGTGGCACCCTGGCGGTTCAGGTATTGCAGCAGTTCGTGCATATGCAGGATCAGCGCGTTTTCCTCGGGCATCGCGGCCTGATACCCGTTCAGGCTATCGACCACGATCGTGCGCGCGCCGCGATCCTCGACACAGGTGCGCACGCGTTGCGAGAATTCGCCGGGCGACAGTTCGGCGGCGTCGACCTGTTCGATGATCAGGTTTCCGCTGTCCACCATCGCCTGCATATCGATACCCAGGCCGCGCGCGCGGTTGAACAGCAGGCCGATTTCCTCGTCGAACACGAACATCGCTGCACGTTCGCCACGCGCAATCGCGGCGGCAATGAAAGTCAGCCCGAGCAGCGATTTGCCGGTGCCGGCAGGGCCCAGCACGAGCACGCTCGATCCGCGCTCGATCCCGCCGCCGAGCAGCGTATCGAGCGGCGGCAAACCGCTGAGCACGATGTCATGGACAAAGTCCGACTTGTGTTCGGCCGAGACCAGCCGTGGAAACGCGCGCACGCCGCCGGTGTCGATGATGAAGTCGTGATAGCCGCCGCGAAAGCGCCGCCCGCGATATTTGATCACGCGCATCCGGCGCCGTTCGGGGCCATAATTGGGCGCCAGTTCTTCGAGCCGCACCACGCCGTGCGCGACGCTGTGCACGGTCTTGTCCGCAACATCGGCGGTCAGGTCGTCGAGCATCAGCACGGTCGAATTCTGTTTGGAAAAGAAATGCTTGAGCGCCAGGATCTGCCGCCGGTAGCGCAGCGAGCTTTGCGCCAGCAGCCGGATTTCGGACAGGCTGTCGAGCACCACGCGATCAGGCTTGACCCGGTCGAACGCCTCCAGGATGCGTCGAGTCGTCTCGCCCAGTTCCAGGTCGGACGAATACAACAGGCTTTGCTGTTGCTCGTCATCGAGCAGGTTTTCGGGCGGGGTCAGCTCGAAGATATGCAGTTCGTCGAGGTTCCACCCATGCGATTCCGCACTGCCCAGCATTTCGTCCTCTGTCTCGGAAAGCGTGACATACAGGCAGGATTCGCCCTGTCTGGCGCCTTCGAGCAGGAACTGCGTGGCGATCGTGGTCTTGCCGGTGCCGGGGCTGCCTTCGAGCAGAAAGACGTGGCCCCGTGAGAACCCGCCGGCCAGGATATCATCCAGGCCGCGTACGCCAGTTTTTGCCAGGTCGGTCGCACTATCGGTCACGGTATCGTCTCATGTTGGGGGCTGGGAATTGTAACAGGATTCAACGTCCCTGATCGCATAGTGTTCCCCGCCTCTTCGGCACCCGGCCAAGTGCACGTGCGGATGTAATCGATAAACGCGCGCAAAGTCGCCGGCACGAGGCGGCGTCCGGGGTAATACAGATAGGGCCCGGTGAACCGCTGCCACCACGGTTCCAGCACCGGAACCAGCGTGCCATCGCGCAGATGCGGGGCCAGCCATTCCTCGAAAAGGTGGACCACGCCCATGCCCGCAACCGCGGCGGCAACCGCCAGGTCCATCGCGCCGCCGGGCCCGACGATCAGCGGGCCCTTCGTGTCGACGAAGATTACCTCGCCATCGCGTTCGAACTCCCAATCAGGCATCGATCCGCTGCTGAACCGGCCGCGCAAACACGCGTGCGCCAGCAGGTCGCGCGGATGCTCGGGGATGCCATGCGTGGCGAGATAGCCGGGCGCAGCGGCGGTCGCCATGCATTGATAGCGCGGCCCGATCGGCACCGCGATCATGTCCGCCTCCAGCCGCTCTTCATAGCGCATGCCGGCATCGCAGCCCCGCGCCAGGACATCGACAAAGCTGTCTTCGGCGGTAATTTCGACGCGGATGTCGGGATAGGCGGCCATGAATCCGGGCAGGATCAAGGGCAGCACCAGCCGCACGACCACGATCGGCACGTTCAGCCGCAGCGTTCCGGTCGGCCGGTCGCGGAACGTATTGACCACGTCGATCGCCGCATCGACTTCGCGCAAGGCAGGGCCCAGCCGTTCGAGCAGCCGCGCGCCGGCCTCGGTCGCGGTGACCGAGCGCGTGGACCGGTTGAGCAGGCGCACGCCGAGGTCCGCCTCGAGCCGGCGGATGGCCTCACTCAGCGTCGACGCGCTCTGCCGCCCGCCGCGCGCCGCTTCGCGAAAACCGCCCGCTGTCGCGACCGCGAGAAATGCGTTCAAATCGCTCAGGTCGGGGGTCTTGGAATCGTGGTGGGCCATTGTGCGTAAATCCGTACAGCCTGTGTGGATACTATCATCTTATCATACACACGGGTGTGACCTAAATAGCGCACACAGACTTTTTGAGGAGTTCGCGCATGACCACTCTGTTTGACACTGAAACCTATCTGCTGGGCGATCGCCAGGTGCGAAGGATCGGGTATGGCGCGATGCAACTGGCCGGGCCGGGCGTATTCGGCCCGCCGCGCGATCATGCCGCGGCGCTGGCGGTGCTGCGCGGTGCGATTGCCGCCGGGGTCAACCATATCGACACCAGCGATTTCTATGGCCCGCACGTTACGAACAAGCTGATCCACGAGGCCCTGGCGCCATATCCCGCCGACCTGGTGCTCGTGACCAAGCTGGGCGCGCGGCGCGGCGATGATGCCACCTGGATCCCCGCGCAATCGGCCGATGACTTGCGCAAAGGGCTCGAGGACAATCTGCGCCTTCTTGGCCTCGACGCGATGGAAGTGGTCAACATGCGCTTCATGGGCGATGGCCATGGCCCGACCGAAGGCCCGATCGCGCCGCAACTGGAGGCGCTCGTCGCAATGCAGCGCGAAGGCCTGATCAAGCACATCGGCATCAGCACCGTGACGCCGGCGCAAGTCACCGCCGCGCTGGATATCTGCCCGATCGTGTGCGTTCAGAACCAGTACAACCTCGTGACGCGCGGCGATGATGCGATGATCGATGACCTTGCTGCGCGAGGCATCGCGTACGTGCCATATTTCCCGCTTGGTGGATTTACGCCGCTGCAATCGGACCAGTTGCAGGCCGTCGCCACACGCCTGTCGGCCAGCCCGATGCAAGTCGCACAAGCCTGGCTGCTCCGCCGCAGCCCGAACATCCTGCTGATCCCGGGCACGTCGTCGGTCGCGCATCTGGAACAGAACCTGGCCGTCGCGTCACTGGTCCTGGACGACGAAGCCATGACCACCCTGAACGCGATCTAAAAATCCTCCCCGAAACGGGGAGGGGGACCACGCGAAGCAGTGGTGGAGGGGCCTCGCCCCAGGCGCGAACCTATCATATTACGTCGTCCCGGACTTGATCCGGGACCCCACTTCTTTCTGCCTCAGCGCCTGTCGTCGAGACTCCGAGCAGAAAGGCAGCGGGACCCCGGATCAAGTCCGGGGCGACGACGGTGTTGGGTTGTAGCTTATCGCGGCCTCGCGTTGGGCGCGATTGTTGTGGAGCGCGCGAGGCCAAGTTGTTCTCCCCACGCAGGTCATCGCGTTGGGCAACGCCCCTCCACCACCCTACGGGCGGTCCCCCTCCCCGGAACGGGGAGGATTTTAGCGTCGATCGTAATCCAGCACGGCCTGCAACAACACGTTGGCGCCGCGCGTAGCGTCGGAGGGGGTGATGTTTTCCGCGACATTATGGCTCAGGCCATTTTCGCACGGGATAAAGATCATCCCCGTCGGCGCGACACGCGCCGTGTAGACGGAATCATGCCCCGCGCCCGACAGCATCGCGCGGTGCGTATACCCCAGCCGCTGCGTCGCTGCGCCGATCGCCGCAATCACCCCGGCGTTGAACGACACCGGCGGCGATGACCAGATCGGCGTCAGCGTGATCGTCACGCCCAGCAACGTTTCCAGCCCCGCAATCGCCTCGGCCAAAGCAGCCTCCATCCCATCGAGCGACGGCACATCGGGATGGCGCAGATCGACAGTCAGCCGCACTTCGCCCGGCGCAGTGTTGCGCGACCCGGGATAAGCCTGAAACAGCCCGATCGTCGACAGCGACGCGCCAGGATCGGACCGCCCGATATCATCAACCGCAATCGCCAGCCGCGCGGCCGCGTGCAGCGCATCGCGGCGCAAGGCCATCGGCGTAGTCCCGGCATGACAGGTCACCCCTTTGACCACGACATCGTACCAGCGAATACCCTGGACCCCGCTGACGACACCGATCTCCAACGCTTCGGCCTCCAGCACAGGGCCCTGTTCGATATGCAGCTCGAAATGCGCCGCCAAAGGATGCGCGCCGACATCTTCGTCCCCGGCATAGCCCGACCGCGCCAGAGCCTCGCCCATGGTCACGCCATCGCGATCGGTTTGGCCCAGCGCATAATCGAGCGTGAATACCCCGGCGAACACGCCCGAAGCGACCATCGCCGGCGCAAACCGCGCGCCCTCTTCATTGGTCCAGTTGATCACTTCGATCGGATGGCGCGTGACGATCCCCGCATCATGCAAAGTGCGCGCGACTTCGAGCCCCGCCAGCACGCCCAGGATACCATCGAACCGCCCACCGGTCGGCTGCGTATCGAGATGGCTGCCGATCGCGATCGGGGGCAGAGCAAGGTCGCTGCCCGGCAGCCGCGCAAACATCGTGCCGATGCGATCGCTGGTAACCGTCATGCCGATCGCCTCGCACGCATCGGCAAACCATTTGCGCATCGCCACGTCTTCATCCGACAGCGTCAACCGGCACATCCCGGGGCGATCCGGGGCAGGGCCGGGTATGGCGCCGAATTGTGCGGTTTCGGTCAGGGTGGCCCACAGCCGATCGCCGTCGATGCGCAGGTCCGTGGTCATGGCAAAGCCTCGCGCTTCAGCGGCATAGTCATGCAATGAATGCTGCCACCACCACGCGCAAACACGTCCAGTGGCGGATCGATCACCGTCACCCCGCGCGCGCGCAGTTCGGCGTTGATCCGCTGGCTATGCGCCGGCGAAATCACCCGATCCCCACCCAGCGCCAGCAGATTGCAACTCATCGCCATGACTTCGACGTACGTCGCCTCGACGATCTCGATCCCATGCGCAGTCAAAAACGCAGCGAAATCCTCGCCTAGCACGTCGATGCACGCGACCGCGATCTTGTCGGTCGCCATGCAGAACAGCACATCGAGATGCAGGAAATGTTCGGGAAATTCCTCGGCGCGCGTGGTCCAGCCCTGCTCCTTGAACCAGCCCATGAACTGCGCCGCGCCCGCCTGGTTCGTGCGCACGCCCGAATGCCCGATGATCAGCAGCCCCGGGCGCACGATATGGATATCGCCGCCTTCGACCACGCCTTCGCTGGCAAAGCGGTGAAACCCGTCGGCGGCCAGGTGGAAATCGAGCACCGCGCTGTATTCGCCGCGCCGCTGCGGCAGCGCCAATTGCGTCAGCACCGGGCCCCACGGCGTGGTCTGGCTCGAATCACGGGTATAGACCTGGTACGGGTGCGCGCCAGTCGGTTTCAGGAAATGCAGATTGACTTCGGCCCGGGTCAGCGCCTCGGTCAAACCGTCCCACTGGCGCAGCATCGCCGCGCGATCGAACTGTGCCGATGACGCGAGCGTGGACACCGCAACCGCGTTGGTTTCCAGCCAGTGGTAGTGGTCAGGCGGGCACAACAGCACATCGGTCAACACGCCCGTTTCCGAATCCACAGTCCACTGCATCGTTTGCTCCTGGTTGAAGCGCGCGACTATAACGGCACGTCAAACGGTTGCAGCTTCTTTCGCGCGGAAGCTGTCACAGGCGCGCATGCCATTGGTCAGCCGGTCATGCACCAGGCACAGGCCATCGCGCCCGCGCACCGCGGCATGGGCAGAAGACATCACCGACAGCCCGCCCATGCCCCGCTCGATCACGCGCGGATCGGTGCAGAAATGCGCGCACGGTGCGCAGGGCTGATCAGCCACCGAGGTGCTGCCAATACGCGCCGAACACATAGACCGACAGCACATAGCCAAGCACGACATTGACCGCGACCCCGGCGGTAAACGCCAGCATCGGCTTCGACCCGGCACGCGCCAACTGGTCAAACCGCGTGGTCAGCCCGATGCTGAAGAAGCAGAAGATAAACGCCCAGGTGCGCATGTCCTTGATCGGGCCGACAAATGCGGGGACCGCGATCTTGTTGTAATCGGCCAGCGACAGGCCCGCCGTCAGCACCGAAACGATCGCCGATGCGGCCAGGAACCCGATCACGAATTTGGGAAACCGGCGCCAGATTTCGCGCACGTCGGGCGCGCCGGTGCCAGGCTGGTCGCGCCAGCGCGTGGTCGCCACGACCGCGAGCGCCACCGCCCAGATGCCGATCCACACATCGCGGCCCAGCACTTTCATCAGCGTAAACGCCTGCAGCGCCTGGTCCGCCGAGCCGGTGATCCCGGGGACTTTGCCCGCAAGCCCGCCATAGGCCTGCGCCGCGGCAATCCCCGCCGCATCGGCAAATTCCGACGTGCCGATCCACGCGCCGGCGACGCCGGTCGGCAGCAGCAGCGCGCGCGATATCAGCGGCAAGGCGAAAATCATCGCGATCGCCCACAGCACGACCGCCGAAATCGTCACCGACGCATTTTCGCGCTTGGCCCCGACCGCGCCCGCAATCGCGATCGCCGCCGATACGCCACACACCGCGCCGCCGACACCGAGCGTCGCAGCAAACCGCCGATCGAGCCCGAGCCGCACCGCGATGAAATAGATCACCGAAAACGTCACGATCGACACGATCGCCGCCTGGCCCACCGCAACCGGCCCGGCCAGCGCAATCAAGGTCAGCGGCACCGTCGCGCCCAGCAGCACGATCCCTGTCTTTACATACAATTCACCGCGCAAGCCCGCGACCAGCCGCGCCGGCACGCCCACCGTATTGGCGACCAGCAGCCCGAGGAACAGCGCGACCAGCGGCGGTTCGAGATTATACCCGACCGCCTTGTCCCACTGCCCGAGCACGAAAATCACATAAGCCGCCAGATACAACGGCACGAAAGCGGCCAGAAAATCGCGCAACCGATACCCGAGCGCCGACAAGGCACCCCCAAACACCGCCGCCCAGAATACGAATTGCGCGATATAGCGCGGATAGTTGGTCGCCAGATCGGCCGTGACCTGGCCAAAGGTCTTCCAGCGCGGCGGCAGAACCGCCAGCCAGTGCAGCGACAACCCCAGCCGTGACAGCACCAGCGCGACAACGACAATGCCCAGCCCGATACCGACCGCCCACCAGTCCTCGTTGCCTGGACGGACCGTTCGTTCGGCGCCTGAAGTGTCTGCCCCTGAAGTGTCGGCCATCGTATGCTCCCCGCTTGCAGCACTTTTGCGCCACCACATTCGGGAATACTCAACTTTATAGATTGAGTAAAACGACTGTCAATTTCGTCACCTAAAGGTCAGGTTTCAGCGATCGGAAGCGGCGCCTCATCCTCCAGGATATAAATTGCGCCCCACGCCGGCAGATGCCTGGGGTCCGCATCGTTGACCGACAGCAAAACCTCGCCGGCCGGGCTGGCATGATCATGCGCCGCCGCGCCGATGTTGAACGCGCAATGGATCGCCTGGCCGCCATAGCGGCGCGTAAACGACAACAGATTGCCATGAACGCGCAAATGGTCGAGTTCGCCCAGCCGCAGCGCCATATGCGTCTGGCGCAGCGCGAGCATATGCCGTGTGTGCGCCAGCATCGCGTCGGGATCATGCTCCTGCGCAGCGACCGCACGCGCGATATTGCCCGGCGAAAGCGGCAGCCACGGCTGCCCGGTGGTAAAACCGCCATGCGGCGCGTCGGGGTCCCACGGCATCGGGGTACGCACGCCATCACGGCCCAACGTGAGCGGCCAATTGGCAATCGCCTCCGGATCCTTGAGCATTTCGAACGGGATATCGTCCTGCAACAGGCCCAGTTCCTGCCCCTGGTACAGGAAAATATTGCCACGCAACGCACCCAGCAGTGCAATCAGCATGCGGCCGACCGGAACCCGCTCTTCACCAACGGCCCAGCGCGACAGGCAGCGCGGTGCGTCGTGGTTTTCGAACGCCCAGCTCGGCCAGCCTTCGGTCAGAACCTTTCCACTATGCCGATCGGGACCGGGTGTGCCGGGCCAGTCGCGCAGGGCATTCGCGACGAACATGGCGCTCAGCACGGGGGCATAGAGAAAGTCGAAACCATAGGCGCTCGACAGCCGCTGATCGCCCGCAGTGTAGGCTTTCATCAACGGCAACGGATCGTCCCCGCCAACTTCGGCCACCGAAAACACCGCGCCGAATTCGTCGCATACCGCACGAATGCGTTCGACAAAGCCGACCACATCGGGATGGCTCTGGCTGTATTTCTTGATCTGGAAATCGAAGGGGCGCGTGCGCGGGTTGTTGTCGACCGCCGCCGGATTGTCGGTCAGCGCAGGGTCGAACATCGAATGGTTCAACGCGTCAAAGCGAAACCCATCAACCCCGCGCTTCAGCCAGAACCGGACGACATCGAGCAGCGCATCCTGCACCGCCGGCAGATGCACATTCAACTGCGGCTGCCCGGCAAGGAACTGGTGGTAATAATACTGGCCGCGCCGCCCATCCCAGGTCCACGCCGGCCCGCCAAACACCGATTGCCAATTGTTCGGCGGCGTCCCATCGGGCCGCGCGTCGCGCCACACATACCAGTCCGAATGATCGCCGCTATGCCCCGAACGGCTGTTCCCAAACCACGAATGCCGATCCGAAGTGTGCGCAAACACCAGGTCAATCGTAACCCGCAGCCCCAGATCATGCGCCCGCGCAACCAGCAAATCGAAATCCGCAAGCGTGCCAAATATCGGATCGACATCACGGTAATCCGCAACATCATAGCCATAATCAACCATCGGACTGGTGAAAAACGGCGAAATCCACACCGCATCGACACCCAGCCGCGCAATGTGATCGAGATGCGCCGTGATTCCCGGCAAATCGCCAATGCCATCGCCATTGCTGTCGGCAAAACTGCGCGGATAAACCTGGTATACCGCCGCGCCACGCCACCACTGCTCTGCGGGGGCGGACTGTATTTCGTTCATGATGTCTGACCCTTGCGTCGCTTCGCGCTGCAAATCACAGGTCGGGCGGGGGGAGGTCAAGCGGCAATCGGCTTGGTGGGCGTTGAAAGGGGCCTCCGGCGGCCAAGGGCCGGGGGCCCTTGGATCCCGTTTGCTGTCGTGACCTGTATACTTCTCGAGCGTTTGTGGATGCTCCGAAGCGGGTTGAAGTCCTCCGCTTCGCGGGGGCGCCTCACAATCCCCGTATTTGCGTCTTCTAGGCCGCGTGGACAAATTCGTTGGTTGGTCAAACGGCGGGAAGTGGTGGTTAGCTGCCGTTCAACTTACGGAGCTTTAGCCACGTCAATACCGATCCCGCATACAGCGCTCCTAGCATCGTGGATGCGAGAAACGGAGTTGCTCCTGTACGGATTGGGGCAAGAGAAAACCCGAACAATACGTTGTGAACCAACGTTATAACTAGACCGATGGCCGATAGCGTGGCCCACGTCCAAAACGGGAGAAAGCGAGCCCGTAATTCAGCGTTGGTAGGAGGTAGCGCCTTCATATCATATGGATGCCCTAGTTTACGAATGTCTGCAACTGGGCGCTAGCTGCCATAGAGCTCTTGGCTTCGCCAATCATCGAAGGAATGGCGGCAATTGGTGGTTAACTGCCGTTTGCCACAGGACACTGCGGCCCTCTCCCGCCATGTCGGCAGAACGGCACCGGCTGATCCGATACGGCATCTAGATTGTTGAGCGGCACAGGCTTGCCATCGCCTCTCTCGTTGAGGATACCGAGTTGCATTTCAACCGACCTGAACGCAGTTTTGGTGGGTGCGGCGACCCGCAACCATCGAGCATATGGAAGATTTGCGGTCGTGTAAGTGCAGGCATACTCGTGTGCATTTTGCTCGCACGATTTATGATACGAAATGCAGATTTGATCGGAGCAAGCGTGGTTCATTCGTCGCGGATCGAAGTCGCCGAGATCATCAGATGACAAAACGACCTTCGCCGAACCGCCTCCGACCCGAACCTCAGCCACTCGGCCAGCTATCCCGAAAGGGCTGACTTTAACGCTATCCGCGTTCGTCAAACACAAGAGAGCTATTGTTAATAGGCATTGCATCTTGCGAGCATGATACGGTCGATCAATGTCCGCAAGTGGGCGATCCGAGCCACTCAACCTAGTATCAGCTGGCAGCGGAATTTGTCCATGCTGCCTAGCGTTTATGCGTCCCGCGAAGCGGCCAAAAAGGGATCTGCAACGGCCTGCGCATATGAACCCGAAAACGGGTTCTAAGGGCCCTTGGCCCTTAGCCGCCGGAGGCACCACTCCGCTTCAACAGAGCACTACGTGTGCACGACAACACCTCCTCACCCCGCTGGTTGGTCAGCGAATGGCGGAAAACGATCACGCCCGCGCCAGGCCGCGACCGGCTTTCGCGTGCTTCGATTACTTCGCTGTGGCAGGTCAGGGTGTCGCCGATGAATGTCGGTTTGAGTGTGATGATTTTGTCGAAGCCGAGGTTGGCGACGAGTGTGCCTACTGTTGTGTCGCCCACGGACAGGCCGATGCAGAGCGCGAAGGTGAAGGTCGAATTGACCAGGATCTGGCCGAATTCGCTTGCGCGGGCGGTTTCGGCGTCGAGGTGCAGGGGTTGGGTGTTGTGGGTCATGGCCGAGAACAGCAGGTTGTCGGTTTCGGTGACGGTGCGGCTGGGCTGGTGGGTGAGGCGGGTGCCGATTGTCCATTCTTCGAAGTAGCGCCCGGTCATTTGGTGTCCTTTTCTACGCGGATCAGCAGTGCTTCGGCGCTGATTTGCTGGCCGGTTACGACTGGTAGTTCGGCGACGATGCCGTCGAGTGGGCTTTTGATGGCCTGTTCCATTTTCATGGCTTCGAGGGTCAGGAGCGTTTGGCCTTTGGTGACGCGATCGCCGATTGCGACCATGACCGATGTGACCAGGCCGGGCATCGGCGCGGTGATTGCTCCGGCGCCTTCTTCGGCTCCGGCGCTGGCGGGGCGCCAGGGTGTCATCAGCCAGGTTGCGCCGGCTTCGCTGGCGAGCATGCCGCGTGGCACGCGTGTGGTGGATCCGCTGCCGGTGCCGTCGAGGATAACGGCGTGGACGGTTTCGCCGTCGTCGATGCGCATTTCGACCGGCTCGGGCGCGGCGTTCAAACGCCAGCCGGAAAGGTGCGGCGCGGGGCCAGGGGCTGCGGTATCATGGAATTGCTGCGCAACGTTCTGCATCAACGCGGCACCGGGGACGGGGCGCGCCGCCCAGTCTTCGCCGCGCCGACCGACGAGGCCGGTATCGAGATTTCCGGCGACAACATCGGGATCGGTCAGCGCGCGGGCGAGGAACGCGGCGTTGGTGCGCACGGGCCAGCATTGCACTGTGTTTGCCATGTCCGCCAAGCCGGCAAACGCCTGTTCGCGCGTTGGTGCGTGGTGGATCAGTTTGGCCAGCATCGGGTCGTAGTAGGGGCTGACTGTGTCGCCCTGTTCGATACCGCTGTCCACGCGGCCGGTGTCGGGCAGGCGCAAATGATCGAGCCTGCCGATGCTGGGCAAAAACCCGGCCGACGGATCTTCGGCATACAGCCGCGCTTCGGCCGCGTGTCCGGTCAGCGTGATCTGGTCCTGCGTCAACGGCAGCGGTTCGCCGCTGGCCACGCGCAATTGCCATTCGACCAAGTCGATGCCGGTGATCGCTTCGGTCACCGGGTGTTCGACTTGCAGGCGGGTGTTCATTTCCATGAACCAGATGCGATCGGCGTCGAGCTTGCCCGACCCGTCGGCGATGAATTCGATCGTGCCGGCGCCGCGATAGTTGACTGCCGCGGCCGCGCGCACTGCCGCTGCGCACAGGCGTTCGCGCGTTATGGCATCCATGCCGGGGGCAGGGGCTTCCTCGATCACTTTCTGGTGGCGGCGTTGCAGCGAACAGTCGCGTTCGAACAGGTGCACGACATTGCCGTGGGCATCGCCAAACACCTGGACCTCGATATGGCGCGGCGAGAGCACGTATTTCTCGATCAGCACATGCGCATTGCCGAACGAGCTTTGCGCCTCGCGCTGGCACGAGGCGAGCGCTTCGCCGAATTCGGCGGGATCGGTGACCAGTCGCATGCCTTTGCCGCCGCCGCCCGCGACCGCCTTGATCAGCACCGGATAGCCGATTTTTGCGGCCTCTCCGGCGAGCATCTTCGGGTCCTGATCGTCGCCCATGTACCCGGGCGTGACTGGCACGCCCGCCGCGATCATCAGGCGCTTGGCCGCGTCTTTCAGGCCCATCGCGGTGATGCTGGACGGATCGGGACCGACCCAGACGAGCCCGGCGTCGATCACGCTTTGCGCGAATTCGGCGTTTTCAGAGAGAAAGCCATAGCCGGGGTGGATCGCCTCTGCGCCCGATTCACGGGCGGCGGCCAGGATGTGTTCGCCGACGAGGTAGGATTCGCGAACCGGCGCAGGACCGATGCGGACCGCCGTATCGGCCATCCGCACATGCAGCGCATTGGCATCGGCGTCGGAATAGACCGCGATCGTGCGGATGCCGAGCCTCCGCGCGGTACGGATGACGCGGCAGGCGATTTCGCCGCGATTGGCGATGAGGACAGACTGGATCATGGTCACATCCGGAACACGCCGAACTGCGCGCGTTCGGGTATGGGGGTTTCGAGGCACGCGGCGAGCGACAGGCCCAGGACATCGCGGGTCTGCACCGGATCGATGATCCCGTCGTCCCACAGCCGCGCCGAGGCGAAATAGGGGCTGCCTTCGGTTTCGAACCGGTCACGGATCGGGGCCTTGAACGCTTCGGCCTGTTCGGGTGTCCAGTTCGCGGCGTCGCGGTGGACGGTGGCGAGCACGCTCGCCGCCTGTTCGCCGCCCATCACCGATATCCGCGAATTGGGCCAGGTGAACAGAAAGCGCGGGTCATACGCGCGCCCGCACATCCCGTAATTGCCCGCGCCGAATGATCCGCCGATCAGCACGGTGATCTTGGGCACGCTGGCGGTCGCGACCGCGGTGACCAGTTTGGCCCCGTGGCGCGCGATCCCCTCGGCCTCGTACTTGCCGCCGACCATGAACCCGGTGATGTTTTGCAGGAACAGCAGCGGGATGCGGCGCTGGCACGCGAGTTCGATGAAATGCGCGCCTTTGGTCGCGCTTTCCGAAAACAGCACGCCGTTGTTGGCCAGGATCGCGACGGGCATCCCGTGGATATGCGCGAAACCGGTGATCAGCGTGGTGCCGTATAGCGCCTTGAATTCATGGAATTCGCTGCCGTCGACGATCCGCGCGATGATCTCGCGCGCATCGCTGGATTCGCGCAATTCCTGGGGGATCAGGCCGTACAGATCGTCCGCCGGGTACAGCGGCGCTTTGGCGGTCTGGCGGTTGACCGATGCTTGGTGGGGCGGGGGCAGGGTGCTGACGATGTCGCGCAAAATGGCCAGCGCGTGATCGTCACTCGCCGCCAGATGATCGACCACGCCCGATTTGCGCGCATGCAGATCGCCGCCACCCAGGTCTTCGGCACTAATGTCTTCGCCCGTCGCGGCTTTCACCAGGGGCGGTCCGGCCAGGAAGATCGTGCCCTGATTGCGCACGATCACGGTCTCGTCGCTCATCGCCGGCACATACGCGCCGCCCGCCGTGCAACTGCCCATCACGCACGCGATCTGTGCGATACCTTGCGCCGACATCTGCGCCTGGTTGAAGAATATCCGCCCGAAATGATCGCGGTCGGGAAACACTTCGGCCTGGTGCGGCAGGTTCGCCCCGCCTGAATCGACCAGATAAAGACACGGCAAATGGTTTTCGGCCGCGATCGCCTGCGCGCGCAGATGCTTCTTGACCGTCATAGGGTAATACGTGCCGCCTTTGACCGTGGCGTCATTCGCCACGATCATCACCTGCCGTCCCGCCACCCGGCCGATCGCGGTGATCAGCCCCGCGCCGGGCACTTCGTCGTCATATAGCCCGAACGCGGCCATCTGCCCCAGTTCGAGCAGCGACGAACCCGGATCGAGCAAACGCTCGACCCGCGCACGCGGCAACAGCTTGCCCCGCGCGGTGTGCCGATCACGCGCCTTTGCGCCACCACCTTGAGCGATCTGCGCCACCCGATCGCGCAATTCCGCCGCCAGTGCGCGATTGTGCGCATCGCGCGCCTGGACTTGCGGCGCCATGCGATCGAGCGCGGTGCCGATAACGGGTGCACTCACGCGCGCGCGCCGATCAGTTCGCGGCCGATCAGCATGCGACGGATTTCATTGGTCCCCGCGCCGATGTCGAGCAATTTGGCATCGCGCAAAAACCGCTCGACCGGCCAGTCGCGCGTATAGCCCGCACCGCCCAGCGCCTGGACCGCTTCGCCCGCGCTGCGAAACGCATTTTCGCTGGCCAGCAGGATCGCGCCCGCCGCGTCGAACCGCGTCGTCTGGCCATTGTCGCACGCGCGCGCCACCGCATAGACATACGCGCGCGCCGATTGCAGCGCGACATACATGTCGGCGACTTTGGCCTGGATCAGTTGAAACGTGCCGATCGGCGCGCCGAATTGCCGCCGTTCGCGCACATAGGGAATGACCGTATCAAGGCACGCCTGCATGATCCCCAATTGCAGCCCCGACAGCACGACGCGCTCATAATCGAGCCCACTCATCAACACGCCGACCCCGCCATGCAGCGGGCCCATCACGGCATCTTCGGGAACGAAACAGTCGTCGAACACCAGCTCGGCAGTCGGCGATCCGCGCATGCCCATCTTGTCGATTTTCTGCCCGATCGAAAACCCGGCAAAGCCTTTCTCGATCAGGAACGCGGTGATCCCGCGCGACCCGCTCTCCGGCGCAGTCTTGGCATACACCACCAAAGTATCGGCGACCGAACCATTGGTGATCCAGTATTTCGTGCCGTTCAGCCGAAACCCGCCGGGCACCGCGTCCGCGCGCAATTTCATGCTGACGACATCGCTGCCGGAGCCGGCTTCGGACATTGCCAAAGCGCCGACATGATCGCCGGCAATCAGCGCGGGCAGGTATTTCGCCTTTTGCTCGGCCGTGCCCCAGCGGCGGATCTGATTGATGCACAAGTTCGAATGCGTGCCATACGACAGGCCGACGCTTGCGCTGGCGCGGCTGATCTCTTCGACCGCGATCACATGGTCGAGATAGCCCAGGCCAAGCCCGCCATCGTCTTCCGATACAGTCAGCCCATGCAGCCCGAGCGCGCCCATGTCGGGCCACAATTCGCGCGGGAACCGGTCGTCCAGATCGATCGCGGCGGCAATCGGCGCAATCCGCTCGTCGGCAAAGCGCGCGACCGTCTCGCGCAGCATGATGGTCTGTTCGGACAGGCCGAAGTCGAATTCGGGCGTTGCGCGCATGGCATCCTCGTTGGTCGATTTCGCCGGAAGGTATCGCATCGGCCATGGCACAGGAAATTGAAAGTGGGCGCGAGTTCATATAGGTTCTATCTATGATAAAGCGCCATCACATCCGCCAATTCCTCGGTGTCGCCGATGCTGGCAGCTTCATCCAGGCGGCCGCCCGGCTGCATATCACCCAGCCATCGCTGTCGGCCGGGATCGCCGAACTGGAACGCCTGGTCGGCACGCGGCTGTTCGTGCGCAACCGCCGCCTGGTCCGGCTGACCGAGGCGGGCGGCACATTCCTGCCGATTGCGCGCGATCTGGAGCGCGGTTTTCGCGCCGCCGACAGCTTTGGCCGCGGTGTCCTGCCCGATTGGCCAACGCTGCGACTGGGCACGATCCGCACGATTGCGCCGTCCGATCTGCGCGCCGTCGTCGAGCCTTTGCTTGGGGCATACGGCGTCGAAGTGATCGAGGGCAGCGACCACGACTTGCGCGGGCACCTGGCCACCGGGCGTATCGCCTGCGCGTTGACGCTGCTGCGCGAGGGGGAAGTGGCGCATCCGCTGTGGAGCGAACCCTACCGCATGTTCGTGCCCAGCGGCCACCGATTGGCCCACGCCGGCGAAGTCGCGCCCGAAGACCTGGCCAGCGAAATCATGATCGCGCGCCGGGCATGCGAAGTGCTGGAGGACACCAGTCGCTTCTTCACCTCGGTCGGCGTGCGCCCGCGCTTTGCCTTGCGCAGCGAAAGCGATGAGCGCTGCATGGCGATGGTCGCGGCGGGGCTGGGCATCACGACCGCGCCGATGTCGCTGGCGATCGCGGGCACTGTGGCGATCGATGTCGCGGGATACGCGTTCACGCGCACGGTCGGTTTGCTGTGCGACCCTGCATTCGCGCAGGACCTGGCAGCGCGCGGTCTGATGGCTGCAATTACAGCACAAACCTCTCCCCCCTCGTCGTCCCGGACTTGATCCGGGACCCCACTTCCTTTGCACGCAATGACTAGAATGCGGGGAGGGACAACCCAAAATTCCACCCATCGCACGCAAAACTTGCACCTCGCGCTCAAGTGGTGTTCGACTTGTCGCAGGACCCAAACCACGATTTCGGGCGTTATTCCGAGTCCCGACACCCATATTTGAGATATTCACCCACTCGTGACCTTGCTTGATTCAAACCTCTACGATCGTCGCCTGGTGCTCAGGCAGTTGGGCACGGCGGGCGCGCTGGCGCTGGCATTGGCCGAGGGCGTCGGCGTGTTGCCAGAGGCAACACCGGGCGCGTCTGCCGCCGAATTCATCTCGCGCCGGCCATCCCCCGCCGACCGGCGTTTCACCAGCCCCGCGGTCGAGGCGGAGATCGCGCGCGTCGTCAAACTGATCGCCGATCCCGAACTCGCCTGGCTGTTCGCCAATTGCTATCCCAACACGCTCGACACCACGGTCGAAGTCGGCATGCAGAACGGGCGGCCCGACAGCTTCGTGCTGACCGGCGATATCCCGGCGATGTGGCTGCGCGATTCCTCGGCGCAAGTGTGGGCCTATCTGCCGCTCGCCAAGTCCGACGCGGCGCTGCAACGCCTGTACCGCGGCCTGATCGGCCGCCACGCGCGCTCCGTCCTGATCGATCCCTACGCCAATGCCTTTGCGCGCGATCCCGGCGCCGCGCATTCGCCGCTGTTCTGGGTGGCGCAGGATGCGACCGCGATGAAGCCCGGCGTGGCCGAGCGCAAATGGGAAATCGATTCGCTGTGCCATGTCGTGCGCCTGGCCTGGGGCTATTGGCACGTGACCGGCGACACCACGCCGTTCGACGCCGAATGGCACCGCGCCGCGCAGTTGATCGTCGCGACCCTGCGCGCCGAACAGCGCAAGGACGGCACCAGCCCCTACCGCTTCCAACGCTCGACCGCGAACCCCGAAGACACGCTGATGCTGAACGGCATGGGCGCGCCAACACGCAAAGTCGGCCTGATCCACTCAATGTTCCGCCCGTCCGACGACGCCTGCGTCTACCCGTTCCTGATCCCCGCAAACCTGTTCGCAGTGCGCGCCCTGCGCTGGCTGGCCGACCTTTCCGGCACGGTCCTGCACGACGCAGCCCTCGCCAACGACGCCCTCGCGCTGGCCAAGGAAGTCGAAGCAGCCCTCGCGGAATACGGCCACATCGGCACCGGCAGTGCAGCAACCTGGGCCTACGAAGTCGATGGCTTCGGCAACACGCTCTTCATGGACGACGCCAACGCCCCCAGCCTCTCATCGATGGCCTACCTCGACTGCGTCCCCCGCTACGACCCCCTGTTCCGCCGCACAGAAGCCAAATGCTGGAGCGGCGCCAACCCCTACTTCTTCTCCAGCGGCGGCCACGCCGGCATCGGCGGCCCGCACGAAGGCCTGGGCATGATCTGGCCCATGTCCCTGATGATCCGCGCGCTATCATCCGACGAACCACGCGTCGTCGCCGGCTGCATCGCACAACTAAAAGCAAGCCACGCCGGCACCGGCTTCATGCACGAAGCCTTTGAAGCCGGAAACCCAACGCATTACACCCGCCCCTGGTTCGCGTGGGCCAACGGCCTGTTCGGCGAGATGGTAATCAACCTCGCCACGCGCATGCCGCGCGTGCTGGCTGTGCCATCTGCGTTGCGCCCCGGCTAAGGATAAGCCCACCCAACCCACTTCGTCACCCCGGACTTGATCCGGGGTCCCGCTGTTTTGTGCTGCGCAGGAGCGGGAAGGGCCTCCGGCGGCAAAGGGCCATTGCCCTTTGATCCCGTTACCGTCGTGCACTGCGCGCTATTGCTGCGTTTGTGCGCCTCCGCGAAGCGGCCGATTAAAGCCGCTTTGCGGCGGGACGCAAACGCGGCGCAGACACGCAGTTCAAGACGGTAACGGGATGCAAGGGTAATAACCCTTGCCCGCCGGAGGCACTGAACCGCACATGCCGTAGCGGCAGCCAGAAACGACGCTTGCCCGCCATTCTGAAGCAGGTTACGTGCCAAATATAGACCCTCGCGCATCGGTACGCGGGCGCGAAACAAAGGCATTGGGCGATGGCTGGCATGGCGAAGTTCGACTGGAGCGATCCGTTTTTTCTCGACGGGCAGTTGACCGAAGAAGAGCGGATGATCCGCGATGCGGCCAGGGCTTATGCGCAGGACAAATTGGCACCGCGGGTGATTTCGGCCTGGTCCGAAGAGCGGATGGATGCCGAGATCTTTCCCGAAATGGGCGCGCTGGGGTTGCTGGGGCCGACGGTTCCCGAGGTTTATGGTGGGGTTGGCGCTTCGTATGTTGCTTATGGGCTGGTCGCGCGGGAGATCGAGACGGTCGACAGCGGCTATCGCAGCATGATGAGTGTGCAGTCGAGCCTCGTGATGTTTCCGATCCTGACGTATGGGTCGGAAGAGCAGAAGATGAAGTATCTGCCGGGGCTGGCCAGGGGCGAATTGATTGGGTGTTTTGGGCTGACCGAGCCTGATGCCGGGTCTGATCCGGGCGGGATGACCACGCGCGCGGTGAAGACCGATGGCGGCTATCGCATTTCGGGCGCGAAGACGTGGATTTCCAATGCGCCGATCGCCGATGTGTTTGTTGTCTGGGCCAAATCGGATGCGCATGGCGGCGCGATCCGCGGGTTCATTCTGGAAAAGGGCATGAAGGGGCTGGTCGCGCCCAAGATCGGCGGCAAGCTGTCGCTGCGCACGTCGATCACCGGCATGATCCAGATGGACGATGTCGAAGTGGGCGAGGACGCATTGTTGCCAAATGTCGAGGGTCTGAAAGGCCCGTTCGGATGTTTGAACCGTGCGCGATATGGCATTTCCTGGGGCGCACTGGGCGCGGCGGAATTCTGCATGCATGCCGCGCGGCAATATGGGCTGGATCGCAAACAGTTCGGGCGGCCGCTCGCCGCGACGCAGCTCTATCAGAAGAAACTGGCCGACATGATGGCGGACATCGCGCTGGGCCTGCAGGCCAGCTTGCGCGTTGGGCGCCTGATGGACGAGGGTCAGTTCGCGCCGGAAATGGTTTCGATCGTGAAGCGCAACAATGTCGGCAAGGCGCTCGATATTGCGCGCACTTCGCGCGATATGCACGGCGGCAACGGCATTTCCCAGGAATACCAGGTCATGCGCCACCTCGCCAATCTGGAAACGGTCAACACGTATGAGGGCACGCACGATGTCCATGCGCTGATCATGGGCCGCGCGATTACCGGCATCGCGGCGTTCTAAACATGGGCGAAACGCCGCTGGCCGGGTTGAAAGTGATCGAACTGGCGCGCGTGCTGGCCGGGCCGTGGGCCGGGCAGACTCTCGCCGATCTGGGCGCGGACGTGATCAAGGTCGAAAGCGCGGCGGGCGATGACACGCGCACCTGGGGCCCGCCGTTTGTCGAATACGCCGATGGCACGCACGATGCGGCGTATTACCACGCGACCAACCGCGGCAAGCGCACGGTTACCGCCGATTTTTCGACGCCGGCGGGTCAGCAACTGGTGCGCGACCTGATCGCCGATGCCGATGTCGTGATCGAGAATTTCAAAGTGGGCGGCCTGGCCAAATTCGGGCTCGATTATGCCGCGCTGTCGGCGATCAATCCGCGGCTGGTCTTTTGCTCGATCACCGGGTTTGGCCAGGACGGGCCCTATGCGCCGCGCGCGGGATATGATTTCATCATCCAGGGGTTGTCGGGGATCATGGACCTGACCGGCGAGCCCGATGGATCGCCGCAGAAAATCGGCGTCGCTTTTGCCGACATCATGACCGGTCTCTATTCGGTGATCGCGATCCAGGCGGCGCTGGCCGCACGCGACAGGACCGGACGCGGGCAATATATCGACATGGCACTGTTCGATGTGATGGTCGGCGTGTTGGGGAACCAGGCGCTGAATTATCTCGTAACGGGGGTCAGCCCGAAACGTATGGGCAATGCGCATCCCAATCTAACGCCTTATGCCGTTTATCCCACCGCGGATGGCTGGTTCATCCTGGCAGTCGGCAACGACGGTCAATTCGCCAAATTCTGCGCTGTGACCGGTGTGCCCGAACTGGCGGCGGACCCGCGGTTTATCGGCAATGTTGCACGGTTGAAAAACCGTGTTGCGCTTGAGGATGCGATCCGCGTGGTGACGCGGCAATATGCCCGCGATGATCTGCTGGCGCAATTGGCGGTGGCGGGCGTGCCGGCGGGGCCGATCAACAGCGTGGCCGAAGCGTTCGACGATCCGCAGATTGTCGCGCGCGGGATGCGCATCGAGGTCACTGGCGATGATGGCACGGTGATCCCGGGCGTGCGCACGCCGATCCGGTTTGGTGATCTGGATCTGGCGCTGGGGCGGGCCGCGCCCAAGAAGGGCCAGCACGACTGATTGGCGCGCCACCTTTGTTGGCGTGCGCGATTTAATGTCTATACATAATTGCGTGGTCGTGTCAGATTTCCTTTCGCAATTTGGTTTTAAGGATGGCGAAAAGCGTGACCGGAGGCGACAGGATATTTGTGCGCGCCGCTGCGCTGGTCGCGGTGCCTTGGGCCAATGGCGGCGGGGTCACGCGGGTTATTGCGGACCGCACCGGCACGTTCCGGCTGAGCCTGGCGACGATTGCCGAGGCTGGCCCGTTTTCGCCATTTCCGGGCGTGACCAGGCATTTCGCGCTCGTCTCGGGCCGGATCGACCTGACCGGCCAACCCGGCACGCTAGATGCGCAATCGCCGGCGGTGACATTTCCGGGCGACCTGCCGGTTTACGCCACTCCGTATGACAGCCCGGCGCTGGCCCTCAACCTTATGGTGCCCGACGACGCGCCGGCCCTGAAACTCGTCCGCACCACAGGCGATCGCCAGATCGACGCCATCGCGATTTTCGCCTGCGAACCCTTGATGATCGACGGCGCCATGGCGCTGGACATCCACGATACCTTGCTGTGCAATGGCCCGGTGCGCGTGGTCGGCCGCGCGCTTGTGGTGGTGCGATGATCAGGGTGTTGGCGATTGCGGCGGTACTGGCGCTGGCCGGATGTCATGCATCCGAGCCGGTCGAAGATCGCGAGCTGATCATCGGCACCGAGGGCCTGTATCCGCCGTGGAATTTCACCCGCGCCGATGGGCAATTGGCCGGGTACGAGCCCGATTACCTGCGCGTGCTCTGCGGGCGCATTCACCGCCGCTGCCGGATGGTCGCGATGGATTGGGACGGCATGGTCGGCGCGCTGCAGACCGGCAAGATCGACCTGATCGCCGACGCGGTGCAAGTAACCGCCGAACGCGCCAACGTGCTGTGGTTCACCCGGCCTTACGCGGTGACCACCGGGGTCATCGCCACCCCGCGCGATGGGCCGATGGCGCACATGTCCGACACCGGCGCCCTGATGGATTTCGACCACAAAGGCCCCGCGCTCGATGCCGCCCTCGCGCGGCTGCGCGCCGGCCTGGCGGGCAAAGTCATCGGCGTGCAGATGTCCGGCACGTTCGACAATTTCCTCAACCAGTCGATCGGCGCCACCGGACCTTCGGGCGTCAGCATCCGCTATTACCGCACGATGGGCGAGCGCGATCTCGACCTGCTCAATGGACGGATCGACGCGACGATCGAGGATGAATCGTACTTGCGCCCGCTTGTGCAGACGCGCGATGGCGCCGCGCTGGTGTTGACCGGGCCGCGCATGGTCGGCGGATCGATGGGACGGGGGGAAGCACTCGCGTTTCGCCCGGGCGACCGCGCGCTGCATGATGCGTTCGATGGCGCGATTGCGACCACTTTGGCCGATGGGACCACGCGCCGGTTAGGGCTGAAATGGTTCCGCATGGATCCCACGCCCCAGAAATCAACGGCGCAGTCGCGATGATCGATACCGATCTCTCGCTCGCCGCGCTGATCGGCTTTGGCCCCGATGGCTGGGGCTGGGCGCTGATGTCGGGCGCCGTGCTGACACTGGCGGTTGCGCTGGCCGCGATGGCGATCGGGTCGGTGCTGGGCGGCGTGCTTGCGGCGATGCAGGCCTCGCGGCGGCCGTGGCTGGTCTGGATTGCGGCGACGTATGGCCTGGTGCTGCGCGGTGTGCCCGAATTGCTCGTGGTCCTGCTGTTGTATTTCGGCACGCCCGAATTGATGGCGGCGGTGGCGTCATTGTTCGGCCTGCCCGCGCCCGGATCGCCGCCGGCATTCCTGACCGGCAGCATTGCGATCGGACTGGTGTCCGCGGCGTATCAGGCCGAAGTGTTTCGCGGCGGAATGCTCGCCGTGCCGCATGGCCAGATCGAGGCGGCGATGGCGGCGGGGATGGGGCCTGCGACCCGTTTGCGCCGCGTGATCCTGCCGCAAGTGTTGCACCATGTGCTGCCCCCGCTCGGCAATATCTGGCAATTCAACCTGAAGGACTCGGCGCTCGTTTCGATCACGGGCCTGGCGGAATTGATGCGCGTCAGCCTGGTCGCGGCGGGTTCGACGCGGCGCCCGTTCGTGTTCTTCGCCGCCGCGATGGTGCTGTATTTGATAATGACGAGCGCCAGTTCCGCGCTGTTCCGCCTGCTCGAACGGCGCGGCGCGCGTTGGTCGAAGCGGTGATGGGGGCCAAACGCTGATGGACTTCTTCGCCACCACCGCGCTCGGCCTGATCGCCGCCATCCCGGTCACGCTGCTGCTGTTCGTCGCCAGCGCGATCGGGTCGAGCCTGATCGCCGGCGGCCTCGTCGCCGCGCAACAATCGCGCATCACCCGTCCGATCGCGCAGGCGTGGATCTTCGTGTTTCGCGGCACCCCGCTGCTGCTGCAGATTTTCATGGTCTATTACGGCCTCGCCGCTTTGGGCCCGATCCGCCACGGCTGGCTGTGGCCCGCATTTCGCGAACCGCTATTCTGCGCGTGGCTCGCGATGACGTGCTGCTGTTCGGCCTATATCGCCGAAGTCCTGCGCGGCGCGCTGACCGCCATTCCCAAGGGCCAGATCGAGGCGGCGCTCGCGTGTGGCATGGGCCGCTGGACGCGTTTGCGTCGGGTCATCATGCCGCAAATGCTGCGCCTCGCGCTCCCGTCTTATGGCAACGAACTGGTGATGATGATCAAGTCGACGTCACTCGCCAGCTCGATCACCGTGCTCGATGTGACCGGCGTCGCGAGCCAGGTGATTGCGCATTCGTACCGCACATTGGAAGTGTTCTGCCTCGCCGCGGCAGTCTACTTGTGCATGACCGCCGCCTTGACCGCGCTGCTGCGGCGCATCGAACGCAGCCTCGCGCCCGCAGGTTCCAGGAGAGCATGATGACCGCACCGGTGTTGAGCGCAAAAGGCATCACCAAAAGCTTCGGCGGCCGCGCCGTGCTGAAAGGCATCGATCTCGACGCGCACCGCGGCGATGTCGTGTCGATCCTGGGCGGCAGCGGCTCGGGCAAAAGCACCTTCCTGCGCTGCCTTAACCTGCTCGAAATGCCCGACGCCGGCACGATCGAAATCACCGGCACCCGCGCGCCCCTAGTGCACGACCGCCAAGGCAAAGCGCGCATCGACAACCCCAAAGCGCTGGGCGCGCTGCGCGCCAAAACCGCAATGGTGTTCCAGAATTTCAACTTGTGGTCGCACATGACCGTGCTCGACAATATCGTCGCCGCGCCCGTCCATGTCCACGGCACCCCACGCGCGCAGGCGGTCGAACGCGCACACGCCCTGCTCGAAAAAGTCGGCATGACCGGCTTCGCCGCGCACTGGCCGATGCAGCTATCCGGCGGCCAGCAACAACGCGTGGCGATCGCCCGCGCGCTGGCAACCGACCCCGACCTGATGCTGTTCGACGAGCCAACCTCGGCGCTCGATCCCGAACGCGTGCGCGAAGTGCTCGACCTGATGCGCGCGCTGGCGGGCGAGGGGCGCACGATGCTGATCGTCACGCACGAAATGGCCTTCGCACGCGAAGTGTCGAGCCATGTCGTCCATGTGCGCGACGGCGTGATCGAGTCGATGGGCCCGCCGGCAGTTATGTTTGGCGCGGATGCGTCTCCAGTATTCCGGGGGTTCCTGTCGCCGCATTAATCGGTGGATGCTGATCCGCCGGGCTCAAGCCACAGCGCCGTCATATTGCGGCCTACAAAGGCCTGGGGCAGCGACGGCGTGACGTCCTGCCTGGTTTCCTCTGCGGCAATTTTTCGCTTGGCCTGCTCAAAGGCGTCGCGAAGTGAAATCGTCGGCGATGCGAGGCTCCCCAGAAATGCTTCGCCAAAGACCGTGATCTCACGGCTGTCATCGCAGCCAAAAGACGTGCGGTCCTTTGCCGCCGCAGCAATCACAATGGTATTGTCATTGGCCAGCGCGGGGGCCCAGGTGGCCGCGAAACAAGCCGAAATAACGATAATCCGCCTGTGGACATCGGCATCCTTCAGCGCGCGCGCCAGCGAATTGGAAGAGATCGGCTGCACTGACTGGTAATCGGGCAGGCTGCTCGCAAGTTCGGCGGTGCGACTGCCATGCGAAGCGAGATAGGCGAACAGCACATCGTGCGCATGATCGGCCCTGGCGCCGATACCTTTTGTCGCTGCGGCAATATTGGCGCGCGTGGCAAGGGGCGCGCGCAATTGATCTGCCCGGGCGTTCGACAACAGCATTCCGCCCGTGCTGCTGGCGCCGAAATGGCGCGCAACCGCTTTCAGCGCGGCCTGCGCCTCGCGCCCGAACAAGTCCTGTGTCCCCGATCCGGCAACGGCCATCGCGTAGAAATTGGTCGTGCCGGTCTTGCGCGGATGCAGCGCGGAAATCTGCGCGGCGATCAATCCAGGTTGTGCGTCCCACAGGCGGTCGGCTTCGATATCCGGTGGGCGTTGGTCGGATGGTTCGGGATCGGCGCGGCCAATCAGGGGGCGCACCCAATCGGACAGGCGCCACAGTTGATAATTCAGGCCGGACAGACTGCTGGCGCCGACTATGACAAACGCCGCCGCTACCCATGCTGCCATGCGCCGCCATGGTGTGGACAGCCAGTAGAATCCGCGCACGATCACGATGCTTATGCCGATAATCTGGCCAACCGGAATAATACTTTGAACGGTGTCGTCGTATGCTGGCGGCACGACAAACGACAGCACGAACACAAGCAGGTGTAGCGCCAGGTCAAGCGAGACAAGCGCGCACAGCAAATGCAATGCGGTATTGCGAAGCCGCAGCAACCATGCGGCGATCAGGCCGGCAAAAATCGGCGTGCAACTCAGATAAAGCGCGGCGGGGACAGACCGATTCTCGCCCCCGAAACAGACAATGTCTGCGGCCCTCAGGACCAGCGCGGCGCCCCACAGTGCGGCGATACGTCCTGGCGATGCCGGGAATAGATGCGCGAAGCGTGGCGGGATCGATGCCGTTCCACCCAGATGTTCGCATGCGGCGACGTCGAAAAGTAATGCCCCCGATTTGCCGGGAATTGCGGTCGCGTGGGTCCGCCACCATTCAGCCGCTTCGGGTTGGGTTTCGGCAAGAATATCGAGAGCGGCCTTCGCGGGGATCACATATCCGGTCAGGCGCTCGGTGCGTCCGCGAAGCACCGCGCCGATGATCTGCAAGCGGTTGGCCTGAACAGTCGCGCCGATAACACGCCATTTCTGGGGCGTAGCAGACAGGGTCGGCAGGGTCAGCCCGATCCAGGCATCCCGGACCCATTCGGGGGTGGTCCCTTGGGGACGCATCACGATCCTGACATGCATCATTCGAGAAACTCCGGCCAATGATGCTGTGTCGGAAAACGAGAGCGCCACATTCAAGTGCGAGAGGCATGGCGCGCAACGCTTCCCCAACTTGATCGCCCTGCGGGCATAACCACTGACCTATAAATAAGTTCTTGATGATCCTGGCAAAGCCGCACTCGTCAATTTGCAGGGTACTCCAGGCCAGGCAGGCCAATGCGGACAAGCGCCGCGCCCGCATCCATGACCGCGTGTATCGGGCGATCATCGGCATAAGGCGCGATTGTCGCACGCACACGGTCATGCAAACGCGCCGTCGCTGGCGCGCGCGCCTCTGGCGGCACACCGAGATCATGAGCCTGCGCCCCAGCGGCCAGCTCGATGCCCAAAATCGCCTCGACATTGGCCACGATAGTCAGTGCTTTCACCGCAGCAGCAGTCGGATGTGCCAGGTAATCCTCCTGCAACCCCGAAGTAATCCCGCCATCCAGGCTGGCCGGCGCAGCAAGCCGCCGGTTTTCGCTGACCAGTGCGCTGGCAGTGTACTGCGCGATCATGAAACCGGTCGAAACGCCCGGTTCCGCAGCGAGGAACGCGGGCAGGCCGCTGACCAGCGGATTGACCATGCGGTCGAGGCGGCGTTCGGACATCATGCCCACATGCGCGACCGCTATGCCCAGCGCATCGAGCGCCATCGCAAGGCCCGCCGCAACGGCTTGCGCCGCCGAACAGGCGCGCGGCGCATCGGGGGTGCCCATCAGCAGCGGGTTGTCGGTGACAGACGCCAGTTCGTCGTCGATCATGCCGCCGACATAGGCCAGCGCATCGCGCACGCCGCCGTGGACTTGCGGGATCGAGCGCAAGCTGAGCGGGTCCTGCAACCGCGCCGGCCCGGCGAGGTGCGCGCTGCCCGCCAGCCAGGCGTTCAGCGCGGCGCTGGTTTCCGCAACGCCAGCCGAACGGCGCAAGGCCAGCACTTCGGGCGCGAACGCCGCCGGGTTTCCGCCCAAACACTCGAAGCTGAGCGCGCCGACGCCATCGGCGGCGGTCACCGCCCGCTGCGCGCGCGCCAGCGCCACGGCGCCAAGGCCCGTCGCACATGGCGCGCCGTTTAACAGGCTGAGGCCTTCCTTGGCCTCCAGCACCAGCGGCGACAGCCCGGCGCGTGCCAGCGCCTGCGCGCCGGTCAGCCGTTCGCCATCGAATTGCGCATGGCCTTCGCCGATCAACACCAGCGCAATATGCGCCATATGCGACAGATATCCGACCGATCCGCCCGCCGGCACTTCGGGCACGATCCCATGCGCCAGCAGCGCCAGCATCGCCTCGACCACCGCAACGCGCACGCCCGAATACCCATGCGCGTGGTTGTTCGCCTGTGCGGCAATTATCGCGCGCACTTCGGGCTCGGGCAGTGGCGCGCCGACGCCGCAGGCATGGCTCATGATCAATTGCCGTGACAAACGGCGGTGCAGCGCCGGCTCGACCGCGCGGTCGAACAGGGCGCCGACGCCGGTGTTGACACCATACGCCGGTTCCCCGCGCGCCACGATCGCGCGCACCAGATCGTGCGCCGCCGCGATCCGGTCGCGCGCCGGATCGCCCAGCAACAGCGGGGCGCCGAATGCCACAGCAGCCAGCGCGGACGCTTCGAGCGGGCGATCGAGCGTAAATGTCACAGGTGTCACCGGAATGCTCCACGCGGGGTAAAAAGGGTGCGGGGCACTCTTGCCAGCGCACCGGTTATGTATAGTCATATTAAAAGTACGCGGTCCAGTGCAAGGAAGTTGTGCGCTGCGGCACTTTTACGTCATGATAGGCGTGTCAGCCACGAGAACGCGGCGGCGCGCAAAACAAAATTTCAGGAGCCTTGGTTTCATGAGGGATACCAAAAACGTCGTGCGCCAGTTGGCGCTGCTGTTGACCGGTGCTTCGGCCGTCGCGCTGTTCGCCACGCCGGTTCTGGCGCAGGACGCCACCACCGCGCCGCAGCCAGCCGATACCGCGCCAGCCGCCGGATCGGGCGAAATCGTCGTGACCGCGCAGAAGCGGCAGGAAAGCATCCAGCATGTGCCGATCAGCATGCAGGCGCTCGGCGCCGCAACGCTCGAACAGCACCAGGTCCAGTCGTTCGACGATTACGCCAAGCAATTGCCGAGCGTCTCGTTCCAGTCGTTTGGCCCGGGCCAGAGCCAGTTGTTTTTCCGCGGGATCACGTCGGGCGGCGACGGCCTGGCCTTCGGCGCGCTACCGACCAGCGGCGTCTACCTCGACGAAATTCCAGTCACGACGATCGGCGCGCTGCTCGATGTGCACGTCTATGACATGTCGCGCATCGAGGCCCTGTCCGGGCCGCAGGGCACGCTGTTCGGCGCCAGCTCGCTGTCGGGCACCTTGCGCCTGATCACCAACAAGCCGGTGCAGGACAAAGTCGAGGGCAGCATCGACCTGACCGGCGACAAATACGGCAAGGGCAATGCCGGCGGCACTGTCGAAGGCATGATCAACCTGCCGGTCGCGCATGGCGTGGCGGTACGCGCAGTCGGGTTCTACGAACACCTCGGCGGCTATATCGACAACACGTACAAGTCGCGCACCTATGCCGACGTGTACACCGATGGCGATGGCAACACGCAAACCGCGCCCTACACGGCGAACAACAGCGCCTATGTCAAAAACAACTACAACGATGTGACCACATATGGCGGACGCCTGGCAGTGGGCATCGAGTTGGACAATGGCTGGAAAATCACGCCGCAGTTGATTGGCCAGCATATGCACAGCAACGGCACGTTCCTGTATGATCCGGCCGTGGGCGATCTGCAGGTGCATGATTTCACGCCGGAATACGACACCGATCAGTGGCTGCAGGCGGCCATGACGATCGAAGGCAAGATCGGCGACTGGGACGTTTTGTATTCGGGCGGATACCTGGCGCGAAAGATCGAAACCGCAGCCGACTACAGCTATTACACCGTCGCCTACACAAACCTGCCCGGCTACACGCGCTATACCGACAAGAACGGCAACCAGCTCAACCCGACGCAGCAGTTCAGCTCGTCGCAGAAACTGACCAAGCACAACGAAGAATTGCGGATCAACTCGCCAGCGGCGTCACCGGTCCGCCTGACCGCGGGTCTGTTCTATGAAGAGCAAAAGAACCACAACATCAACAATTACGCGGTGCCAGGCGCGGCAACAGCCAATTACACCGGCTATGCCAATGGCGTGAATGTCTATGGCGATGACCTGTTTCTGACCAATGCCAATATCGTCGATCGCGATTATGCCGTCTATGCGCAGAGCAACGTCGACCTGACCAAGCATCTGACTCTGACCGGCGGCATCCGCGGTTTCATCTATACCAACACGCTCGTCGGGTTCTCCGGATATCCCTTCTATATCCCGCCAACCGGGCCGTTCTCGACCTGCACATTCCCCCTGGCGACGATCAGCTCTTGTCCGTTCGACAACAAGCGGTCGCATAGCTCGGGCGAAACGCACAAGGTCAACGTGACCTGGCAGATCGACAACGACCATATGATCTATGGCACGTATTCGACCGGCTTCCGCCCAGGCGGCAACAACCGCGACAACGGCGCCGGCGTCGGCACGGTCTACAATCCCGACAAGCTGAACAACTTCGAAGCGGGCTGGAAAACGAGCTGGCTCGATCACGCGATCCGCTGGAACGGCGCGGTCTACTACGAAAAGTGGAACGACCTGCAATACGCCGAACAGGCCGCAGGCGCGGGCATCACCAACATCACGAACGTCGGTGGCGCACGCGTTTATGGCGTGGAAAGCGACATCCAGATCCGTCCGGTCAAGGGCCTGACGCTCACCGGCTCGGGCGCGTTCAACGATGCCAAGCTGACCACCGATTTCGGCAACGTCGGCAAAGGCAACTTTGCCCCCGCCGGCACGCGCCTGCCCGTGCAGCCGCGCTTCAAGGCGTCGGCAACCGCGCGCTACGAAATGCCGATCGGTTCGATCGATGCGTTTATCCAGGGATCGGTCAACACCCAGACCAATTCGACCAGCCTGCTGGGCGTGATCGACAATTCGGTCCTGGGCAACAGCCCCGGATTTACGACTGCGGACTTCTCGATCGGCGGCAAGAAGGGCAATTACACCTTCTCGCTGTTTATCCAGAACGCGTTCGATACCCGCGGATCGCTGTCGCACAACGCGCAGATCTCACCCGCGGACTTCGAAAACAACGCCGCCCTGCTGAACTACAACACCGCAGGCTACACCCGCACACTGCCGATCAAGCCGCAGTTCTTCGGCATCAAACTCGGCACGAAGTTCTGATCTGAAAAGGGGGAGCCGACCAGCTCCCCCTTTTTGATGATACGCGATCCCTGCATGCGACTGGATCCGACGGGAAGTATTCATGCGTAAGACAGCTCTGAGTTTGCTGACCTGCCTCTCGGCAATTCCGCTAGTGGCCCAAGCGCAAGCCAACGGCATGAAACACACTGCCGATGAGCAGGCAATCATGTCTGCCATCGCCGACCAGGACGCGGCCTGGAATCGCGGCGATGCGCCCGCTTATGTGCAGAGCATGTTGCCAGAAGCCACCTGCACCAACATCGTCGGCGTCTACTTCCCCAATCGCGCCGCGTTCATGAAAAATATAAGCGACATTTTGACCGGCTTGTTCAAAGGCAGTGTCAATCATCAGACCGTGCAAAGCATCCGCTTTGTCGCGCCGGATATAGCGGTCGTCGATACCATCTCGGCGCTCAGCGGAATGGCCCGTGTGCCGGTCGGCGCCGAAGCTGTCGACGGGGTGATGCACTCCCGACCCGAAATGGTGATGGTTCGGCGGCCAGAGGGATGGCGAATCACGTCGTTCCACAACGTAACGATCAATCCAAGGTTCCTGCCGCCCGAGGCGAAATAGCCTGTAACCAAATGGCACTGTCGCGCGAAATACGGGGCAGGGTTCATTCGGGGTATCACTATGCGTCACACATTCCGCCGCCGGCCATTCGTTGCGCTGGGTCTGGCAATTGCCGCCATTGGGTTCACACCAGCGGTTGCCTGGGCCAGCGTGCCTGGCTCAACCGCCGACGTAAACACCGATACGCAAATGGTGGCCCTGCACGGCTACGACACCGTCGCCTATTTCACCGATGGCCACCCGGTCAAGGGCGATGCCCGGTTCATGGTCGACTACCACGGCGTGCATTATGACTTCGCCAGCCAGAACCACGCCGACAAATTCCGCGCCGATCCGGCCGCATACCTCCCGCAATTCGGCGGATTCTGCGCGATCGGCACATCATACGGCCAGAAAGTCGATATCGACCCGCTGTCGTGGCGGATCGTCGATGGCAAGCTTTACCTGAATTTCGACCCAAGCGTGCAGAAGCTGTTCAACAAGGACGTGCCGGGTACGATCTCACGTGCTGATGGCCAGTGGCCGAAGATCAAGGGCGACAAGGCGCATTAGGGCCTCCGCTGGACGTTTCTAAGGCCTCCCGCGGTTAAGGGCTTGGCCTCATAAGCGCAAACTTAAGAATATCGTCGTCCCGGACTTGATCCGGGACCCCGCTTCTTTTCTCGCTGTCGCCTTGGTTGAGAGCTCTGAACAGAAAACAGCGGGATCCCGGATCAAGTCCCATAGGCGCTAAGGTAAACCAAAATTCCCCAAACCCGCTCGTGCTGAGCTTGTCGAAGCATGCGCGCGAGGTAAGTTCTGGGTGCCCGGTCCCGGCATTGGGCTGGCCTAAGCGCGCATCCTTCGACGGGCTCAGGATGAGCGGGGATGGGAATGTGAGGCATTGCGACCATAACTTAGCACGTATGGGATCAAGTCCGGGATGACGTGAATATGCCAAGTTCGCGCTCATGGCGCTTGGCCTCTGCATGCCTGAACCGTCCGCGTTGGTGCGCCAATTTATCGTAGCATCCCGCCATCGCGTCGGGAGACAATCATTGCCGCTGCGCCGCGGGACGCAAAGCATGAACAGCACGCGAAGCAAGAAAGTAACGGGATCCAAGGGTGTTAACCCTTGGCCGCCGGAGGCCCTTTCAGCTAGGCCCGAACCGCGCAATCAACTCATACCGATCCGCCACAAAATGCTGCCGCACGCGCGTAACCGTATCGGGCCCGCGCCAGGTCAGGCGTTCCAGTATCAGGCACGGCGCGCCGCGCGGAATGCCCAGGGCGCGGGCGATCGCGGGTGGGGCGCCGACGGCGCTGATGCGGTTTTCGGCTTCGGTCCAGGGGACGTGGGCGATCAGCCAGGAGCCGGGCGGGGTTTGGGAGAGGTCGGCTTCGGCGATTTCGGGGACGAGGGTGAGGTTGATCAGGCGTTCTTCGTGGGCGAGGGGGAGGTCGTCGGCGTAGTGGACGCCGGAAAGATTCAGGACATTGCTGCGGGCGCCGAGGACCAGCGCGTCGGCGTGGTCGGGGGCGATGAGTTTGCGGCTGGCGAGGACCCAGGCGTAGGTCTGGCCGCGCGCGACTACGGTGGCGGACAGGTCGGGGATGTCGAGGACGGTCGACTGGGCGCGGGGGCGGGCGACGAAGGAACCGGCGCGTTTGCGGCGATCGAGCATGCCGGTGGTGGCGAGGGCGGACAGGGCTTTGTTTACGGTCATGCGGGCGCAGCCGTATTGCGCCATCAGCTCGGTTTCCTTGGGGATGCGGTCGCCGGGGCGGAGTTGGCCGCCCAGGATGGCGCCTTCGATTTCGGCGCGGATGCGTTCGTGCAGGGGGATGGGCTTCATTCGAGCAATCCGGAAAGGGTAGCGCGATAGCGGCGGAGCACGGTTTCGCGGGCGTGATGACGGCCTTGCGATACCAGCTTGGTGCCGTGACGCCAGACGCAATCGATGGCGCCGCGGCCGGCGGCAAAGATCCAGCCGTCGATCAGTGCGTCGCCGGTGCGGCCGATCAGGCTGGCGTGGTCGGCGTCGAGCGTGACGATATCGGCGCTGTTGCCGATGGCCAGGCCCGATGGGGCGCCGAGCGCGCGGGCGCCGCCGGCCAGTGCGCCGGCATAGAGCGCGGCGCCGGTGCTGGCGCCGGGTGAAGGGGCGAGCAGGTTGCGGCCGCGGTGAGTCAGGCGCTGGCCGTATTCGTACAGGCGCAGTTCTTCGCTGGCGTCGATCATCACGTTGGAATCGCTGCCCACGCCCCATGCACCGCCGGCGTAGTCGAGCGCGGAAAACAGGCCATCGCCCAGGTTCGCCTCGGTGATCGGGCACAGCCCGGCGACGGCGCCGCTTTGCGCTAGTTGGCGGGTTTCGGCCGACGTCATGTGGGTGGCGTGGACCAGGCACCAGCGGTGATCCACCGGCGCATTGTCGAACAGCCATTCGACCGGGCGCGCGCCGCTCCAGGCGAGGCAGTCGTCGACTTCGCGCGTCTGTTCGGCGATGTGGATATGGATCGGCGCGGTGCCGGCCATCGCGACGAGGCCGGTCAATTGCTCGGGAGTGGCGGCGCGCAGCGAATGCGGGGCGAGGCCGAGCACGGCATCTGGCAGGTCCGCCAGCGCGCGGCCGGCATGGTCGCGCAGCCGCGCAAAGCCGTCGAGATCGTGGAGGAACCGGCGCTGGCCTGCGGTAGGCGCCTGTCCGCCAAAGCCGCCGTGGGCATAAAACACTGGCAACAGCGTGAGCGCGATGCCGGTTTCGCCGGCAGCCTGCGCGATGGCTGCGCTCATCGCGGCGGGATTGGCATACGCAACGCCATTGGTGTCGTGGTGGACGTAGTGGAATTCGCCGACGCGGGTGAACCCGGTTTCGAGCATTTCCACATAAGCGAGCGCGGCGATTGCGGCGAGATCGTCGGGCCCCATGCGCTCGACAAAACGGTACATGACTTCGCGCCAGGTCCAGAAACTGTCGTCGGTCTGGCCACGCCGTTCGGCCAGCCCGGCCATGCCGCGTTGAAATGCATGACTGTGCAGATTGCCAAGCCCGGGCAGCGCGATAGTGTGGCATTCATCGCCAGCAAGAGCCGCAACATCGGTTTCGATCTTCGCGATTCGGCCTGCCGCAATCACGACCCGGACATTGCTGGCCCAGCCGGTGGGCAAGTACGCCGTCGCAAAGTGAAGTGCCTGCGGCATATGCATTCCTTTCAACGCGAGGCCTGCATTAGACGCTTGCCGAGCTTGGTTTATGTCTATACATATTCGCGAGACGGGGCAATGCCTCAGAAGGGATTTTGCGTGTCCGGATCATCAGCCATTCGCGATTGTGATACCGTGTGGACGGCTGCGCGTCTGCTGCCAATGACCGATCTGGCGCAGCCGCTGGCGGTTATCGAAAATGCAGTGATCGCGGCGCAAGGCGGGCGGGTAATCTATGCCGGGCCAGCCGATCAGGCGCCAGCATTTCACGCTGCCAAAACGATAGATTGCGCGGGCCGTCTGGTGACGCCAGGCCTGATCGATTGCCACACGCACCTCGTCTATGGCGGCAATCGCGCGGGCGAATTCGAAGCGCGACTGGCGGGCGCGAATTACGAAGATATCGCGCGCGCCGGTGGCGGGATCGTCTCGACAATGCGCGCGACGCGTGCGGCGAGCGAGGCCGATCTGATCGCGGCCAGCGCGCCACGCCTGGCGGAATTGATCGCCGATGGCGTGACGACAGTGGAAATCAAATCGGGCTACGGCCTGGAACTGGCGGCAGAGCAGCGCATGTTGCGCGCGGCGCGCGCACTGGGCGAGCAGATGGACGTATCGGTCGCGACCACGTTTCTGGGCGCGCACGCTCTGCCGCCCGAATTTGCCGGGCGTGCGGACGACTATGTCGATGCAGTGATCGAAATGCTGCCCGTGCTGGCAGGCGAAGGCCTGGTCGATGCAGTCGATGCGTTCTGCGAAGGCATCGGATTTTCGCCCGCGCAAGTCGAACGCGTGTTCGTCGCGGCGCAGGCCCACGGACTGCGCGTAAAACTGCATGCCGAGCAATTGTCGAACCTTCACGGCGCGGCGCTCGCCGCGCGCTATGGCGCACTGTCGGCCGATCATCTCGAACATCTCGATGCCGCCGGCATTGCCGCGATGGCCGCATCGGGCACAGTCGCGACGCTGTTGCCCGGCGCGTATTATTTCACGCGCGAACACCAGTTGCCCCCGGTTGCAGAGCTGCGCGCGGCAGGCGTGCCGATCGCGCTGGCGACCGATTGCAACCCCGGGACCAGCCCGATGACATCGCTGCTGCTGGCGATGAACATGGGCGCGACGCTGTTCCGCCTGACGGTCGCGGAATGCCTGGCGGCGGTGACGGTCAATGCCGCGCGCGCGCTGGGGCGCACGGATATCGGCACAGTTGCGCCAGGTTTCTGGGCCGATCTGGCGGTGTGGGATGTGACCACGCCGGCCGAACTGGTCTATCGCATCGGGGCGCGACCGCTCCATGCGCGCTATTGGAGAGGTCAATGACAGTGTTAATCAGGGGGATCACGTTGATCCCCGGCGACGTCAGCCTGGCGCAATGGCGGGCGATCTGGAACGGCGCGCATGTGCGGCTCGATCCGGCTTGCGCCCCTGCGATCGCCGAGAGCGCTGCCGCCGTTGCGCGCATCCTGGCCAGAGGCGAGCCCGTTTACGGGATCAACACCGGCTTCGGCAAATTGGCAAGCGTGCGCATCGAAGACGCAGACCTGGCCAAATTGCAGCGCAATATCGTGCTCAGCCACGCCGCCGGAACCGGTGCGCCGTCGCCGGTACCGGTCGTGCGCCTGATGATGGCGCTGAAACTCGCCAGCCTCGCCCAAGGCGCCAGCGGTGTGCAGCCCGAAACAGTGACGCTGCTGGAGGCAATGCTGGCGCAAGGCCTGACGCCGGTGATTCCATCACAAGGCTCGGTCGGCGCGAGCGGCGATCTGGCGCCGCTGTCGCATATGACCGCCGCGATGATCGGCGTGGGTGAGATCGACTGCGATGGCGAACGCCTGCCTGCCACCGTTGCGCTCGAACGCGCCGGGCTGGCCCCGGTGGTGCTCGGCCCCAAGGAAGGGCTGGCGTTGCTCAACGGCACGCAGTTTTCGACCGCGAATGCGCTGGCCGGACTGTTCGGCGCCGAGCGCCTGTTTCGCGCAGCACTGGTCACGGGCGCGCTGTCGACCGAAGCGGCCAAAGGTACCGACACACCATTCGATCCGCGCATCCACACCTTGCGCCGCCACGCCGGGCAGATCGAAACCGCAGCAGCCCTGCGCGACCTGATGGCCGGCAGCGCAATCCGCGCCAGCCACCGCGAAGACGACCCACGCGTACAGGACCCCTATTGCCTGCGCTGCCAGCCGCAAGTGATGGGCGCCATCCTGACCGTGTTGCGCCAGGCCGCAGCAACGCTCGAAGACGAAGCCAATGGCGTGACTGACAATCCGCTGATCTTTGCCGAAACCGACGAAGCACTGTCAGGCGGCAATTTCCACGCGGAACCCGTCGCCTTTGCCGCCGACATGATCGCAATCGCGGTCTGCGAAATCGGCTCGATCGCCGAACGCCGCGTCGCGATGCTGGTCGATCCCGCGCTGTCGAACCTGCCCGCGTTCCTGACGCCGCATCCGGGGCTCAATTCGGGCTTCATGATCCCGCAAGTCACCGCCGCCGCATTGGTGTCGGAAAACAAGCAGATGGCCTATCCTGCCAGCGTGGATTCGATCCCGACCAGCGCCAACCAGGAAGACCATGTGTCGATGGCCGCACATGGCGCGCGGCGACTGGCGGCGATGGTCGCCAATGCCGAAGCGGTTATCGGCATCGAATTGCTCGCTGCAGTGCAGGGGTGCGAATTCCACAAGCCGCTGCTGTCGTCTCCCGCGCTGGAAGCGGCGCGCGCGCTGTTGCGCGACCAGGTTCCCGCGCTCGACGAAGACCGCCATTTCCACCCGGACATGGAGGCTGCCAACGCGATCGTCCGCGCCGGAAAACTGGCCGAAGTCGTAGGCCAGGCGCTGCCCGGGGTATGCGAATGACCTGGCTCAACGTCCATCGCGGCGACGCGCCAATGGTCATCGCATTTCCCCATGGCGGAAACGATCTGGCCGGGCTCGACGCGCAATTCGTGTCGCCCTGGCTGGCGCGGCGCGACGCCGACTGGTGGATCGCCGAGCTCTATGCGTTCGCGCGCGATCTGGGCGTGACGACGGTCGCGACCACGATCAGCCGCAGCGTGATCGACTGCAACCGCGATCCCTCGGGCGCATCGCTCTATCCCGGCGCGGCGACGACCGAACTCGTGCCGACCACGACCTTCGATGGCGAGCCGCTCTATGCAAGCGCGCTGCCCGATGCGACTGCAATTGTCGAGCGCAGGTCCGCATATTTCGACCCCTATCACGCCGCGCTCACCGCCGAAGTCGAACGCCTGCGCGCCCAGCACCCGCGCGTCGTGGTCTACGACGCGCACTCGATCCGCAGCCACATCCCGCGCCTGTTCGACGGCGAATTGCCGCAATTCAACATCGGCACCAACAGCGGCGCCAGTTGCGACCTCGCGCTGACCGCCGCCATCGCCGCGCCCTGCGCCGCATCGGGCTTCGGCCATGTCGTCAATGGCCGCTTCAAAGGCGGCTGGACCACACGCCATCACGGCCAGCCCGAACGCGGTATTCACGCGGTGCAAATGGAGCTGGCCTTGCGCGGCTATGTCGCCGAACCTGCGTCCATCGATTCCACAAACTGGCCGGCGCCGCTCGCCGATGCGCCCGTCATCGCCCCCACATTGCGCAGCGTCATCGACGCCGCACTCGCCTTTGCCAAATCCGGAGAGCCCGCATGAGCAACCGTATCGACAACACCCGCGTCATCCGCCCCGCCACCGGCACCACGCTCACGGCCAAATCGTGGCTGACCGAAGCGCCGATGCGCATGCTGATGAACAACCTGCACCCGGACGTCGCCGAATGCCCCGAGGAGCTCGTCGTCTATGGCGGCATCGGCCGCGCCGCGCGCGACTGGGCCAGCTATGACAAGATCGTCGCCGCGCTGACCACGCTCGAAGACAACCAGACGCTGCTCGTCCAATCGGGCAAGCCGGTCGGCGTGTTCACCACCCATGCCGACGCCCCGCGCGTGCTGATCGCCAATTCGAACCTCGTCCCCAAATGGGCAACGTGGGAGCATTTCAACGAGCTCGATCGCAAGGGCCTGGCGATGTACGGCCAGATGACCGCGGGTTCGTGGATCTATATCGGCACGCAGGGCATCGTGCAGGGCACGTACGAAACCTTCGTGGAAATGGGCCGGCGCCATTACGGCGGCGACCTCGCGGGCAAATGGATCCTGACCGCGGGCCTGGGCGGAATGGGCGGCGCGCAACCGCTGGCGGCCGTCATGGCGGGCGCAAGCTGCCTGGCGATCGAATGCCAGGCCAGCCGCATCGAGATGCGCCTGCGCACCGGCTACCTCGATCGCAGCGCCGCAACGCTCGATGAAGCCATGGCGATCATCAACGAAGCCAATGCCGCGAAGAAACCCGTCTCGGTCGGCCTGATCGGAAACGCGGCCGAAATCCTGCCCGAAATGCTTGCCAAGGGCATCCTCCCCGACATCCTGACCGACCAGACCAGCGCGCACGACCCGATCAACGGCTATCTGCCCGCCGGCTGGACCGTCGCCGAATGGATTGAGGGCCGCGAACGCGATCCCGAAGCCGTCGCAATCGCGGCCAAGGCCAGCATGGCCCGCCACGTCGAGGCGATGCTGGAATTCCAGGCGCGCGGCGTGCCGACCACCGATTACGGCAACAACATCCGCCAGGTCGCCTACGACGAAGGCGTGACCAATGCGTTCGGCTTTCCCGGGTTCGTCCCGGCGTACATCCGCCCGCTGTTCTGCCGCGGCATCGGCCCGTTCCGCTGGGCGGCGCTGTCGGGCGACCCCGAAGACATCTATCGCACCGATGCGAAGGTCAAGGAACTGATCCCCGACAACCCCGCGCTGCACCGCTGGCTCGATATGGCGCGCGAGAAAATCCAGTTCCAGGGCATGCCCGCGCGGATCTGCTGGGTCGGCCTCGGCGATCGCCACCGGCTGGGCCTGGCGTTCAACGAAATGGTCGCCAGCGGTGAATTGAAAGCGCCAATCGTTATCGGCCGCGATCACCTCGATTCCGGATCGGTCGCCAGCCCGAACCGCGAAACCGAAGCGATGCAGGACGGATCGGACGCGGTCTCCGACTGGCCCCTGCTGAACGCGCTGCTGAACTGCGCGAGCGGCGCAACCTGGGTATCGCTGCACCACGGCGGCGGCGTCGGCATGGGCTATTCGCAACATTCAGGCATGGTCATCGTCGCCGACGGCACGCCCGAAGCGGCGAAACGCCTGGAACGCGTCCTGTGGAACGACCCGGCCACGGGCGTGATGCGCCACGCCGACGCCGGCTACGACATCGCCCTCGACTGCGCGCGCGAACAAGGCCTGAACCTGCCGGGGATACTATAATCCTCCCCGAAACGGGGAGGGGGACCGCCCGAAGGGTGGTGGCGGGGCGGCGCGACCGGACGCAACGCTGAACGTCATGCGCTGACCTCCGGGTGCCCCATTCGCGGGTTTCCGCGTTGGGCAAGGCCCCACCACCACAGCTTCGCGTGGTCCCCCTCCCCGTAACGGGGAGGTTTTTACATACCGCCTTGCGAAGTGACTTTGGCTTTGGTGGTGATTTTCGTGCCGTCGCTGAGCGTTGCGGTCAGGTCGGCCGTGTCACCCGGCTTGATGCCGGTGTCGGCATTGAACAACATCACATGCAACCCGGCAGGTGCGAACACGATCGCCTTGCCGGGTACGATCGGCAGGTTGTATACCGGGCTCATCGTCATAGCGCCGCCTTCCATTTTGCTCTGATGCATCTCCGAACGCGCAAAATGGGCAACATCCACCGATGCCAACTTGCCGCTCGCGCCCGGCGCGGCAGTCAGCGTGAAATACGCAACCGCCGGGCGCCCGGGCACAGCCGGCAACTGCACCGTCGCATCCGACAGCGCAACTGCCGCACCGGTGGGCGCGCGCTCCGCGCTATCCGAAGCCGATGGGCTGTCGTCATCAACCGCCAAGACGGTATTCCCGGTCTTCCCTCCGTTCGATTTCGAACACCCCGCCAGCAGCGCAACCGCCAGCGGCAAGGCAACAATCGCACGGCGCAAAGCAAAATGGGGCATAATCCGGCTTTCTCAATTGTATTTCGGCACTGGCGTCATCTAGGCGACAGTTACCCTTGTGCCAATCCAATCCGCACCTATATCCGGCCCATCTGAGCCGCGAGACGGTCGTTTGCCCGGCAGGGGGGCGACCCAAAGGCGCGGTGTCGCGAATGATCAAGGAAGTGGGAAACAATGGCTAAAGTTATCGGTATCGACCTTGGCACGACCAACAGCTGCGTCGCAGTGATGGATGGCGGCACGCCAAAGGTCATTGAAAATTCAGAAGGCGCGCGCACGACGCCGTCGATCGTCGCGTTTACCAAGGATGGCGAACGCCTGATCGGGCAGCCGGCCAAGCGCCAGGCCGTGACCAACCCCGACAACACGATTTTTGCAGTGAAGCGCCTGATCGGCCGCCGTTTCGAAGACCCGATGACGCAAAAGGACGCCGGCCTGGTTCCTTACGCGATCACCAAGGGCAAGAACGGCGATGCCTGGGTCAATGCCGGCGGCACCGATTACAGCCCGTCGCAGATTTCGGCCTATATCCTGCAGAAAATGAAGGAAACCGCCGAGAGTTATCTGGGCGAAACCGTCACGCAGGCCGTGATCACCGTCCCCGCATACTTCAACGACGCGCAGCGCCAGGCGACCAAGGACGCCGGGCAGATTGCGGGCCTCGAAGTGCTGCGCATCATCAACGAGCCGACTGCGGCCGCGCTGGCTTATGGCCTCGACAAGCAGGACGGCAAGACGATCGCGGTCTATGACCTTGGCGGCGGTACGTTCGATATCTCGGTGCTGGAAATCGGCGACGGCGTGTTCGAAGTGAAATCGACCAACGGCGACACGTTCCTGGGCGGCGAAGATTTCGACAACGTGATGGTCGAATACCTGGCCGACAAGTTCAAGTCGCGCGAAGGCCTCGATCTCAAGACCGACAAGCTCGCTCTGCAGCGTCTTAAGGAAGCGTCGGAAAAGGCGAAGATCGAGCTGTCTTCGGCGCAGACGACCGAAGTCAACCTGCCGTTCATCACCGCCCGCATGGAAGGTGGCGCAACCACCCCGTTGCATCTGGTGGAAACGATTACGCGTTCCGACCTCGAGAAAATGGTCAGCAAGCTGATCGAACGCACCCTGGAACCCTGCCGCAAGGCGATTGCCGATGCGGGCCTGACCGCAAAGGACATCGACGAAGTCGTGCTGGTCGGCGGTATGACCCGCATGCCGCGCGTGCGTGAAATCGTGAAGGATTTCTTCGGCAAGGAACCGCACACCGGCGTGAACCCCGACGAAGTCGTCGCCATGGGCGCGGCGATCCAGGCGGGCGTGCTGCAGGGCGACGTGAAAGACGTGCTGCTGCTCGACGTGACGCCATTGTCGCTGGGCATCGAAACGCTGGGCGGTGTGATGACCCGGATGATCGATCGCAACACGACGATCCCGACCAAGAAAGCGCAAGTGTTCTCGACCGCCGAAGACAACCAGCAGGCGGTGACGATCCGCGTGTTCCAGGGCGAGCGCGAAATGGCGGGGGACAACAAGATCCTCGGCCAGTTCGACCTGGTCGGCATTCCTGCGGCGCGTCGCGGCGTGCCCCAGATCGAGGTCGCATTCGACATCGATGCCAACGGTATCGTCAACGTGTCGGCCAAGGACAAGGGCACGGGCAAGGAACAGCAGATCCGCATCCAGGCGTCTGGTGGTCTGTCGGATAACGACATCGACCAGATGGTCCGCGATGCAGAAAAGTTTGCGGCTGAAGACAAGAAGCGCCGCGAATCTGCCGAAGCCCGCAACAATGCCGACAGCCTGGTCCATGCGACCGAGCGTCAGCTTGAAGAACACGGCGACAAAGTCGAACCCGCGCTGAAGGAAGAAATCCAGGCGGCGGTCACCGAAGCGAAAGCGGCGATCGAAAGCGGCGACACCGACGCGATCAATGCCAAATCGCAGGCATTGACCGAAAAGGCGATGAAGCTGGGTCAGGCGATCTACGAAAAGGAACAGGCTGGCGAAGCATCGCCGGGTGCCGCACATGCGCCAGCCGATGATGTGGTCGATGCCGAATTTTCGGAAGTCGACGACAAAGCCTGATTTTGGGCCTAGCCTGAACTAAATCCGGCCCGTCGTCCGTGTGTTTTTCACGGACGGCGGGCCGCTTAATATGACCGGGAAATTTTCGCGATGTCGGCCGAGATCGATTTCTACGAACTGCTCGAAGTCGAACGCACTGCGGACGACAAGATCATCAAGTCCTCGTATCGCCGGCTGGCGATGCGGTTTCACCCCGATAAAAATCCGGGTGATGCCGAGGCAGAATCCATGTTCAAACAGATCAGCCATGCTTACGCATGCCTGTCTGACCCGCAGAAACGTGCGGCTTATGACCGGTTTGGTCACGCAGCTTTCCAACAGGGCGGCGGCGGCAACGCTGGCGGCGGCCAAGGCGCGGAATTCGGCGACCTGGGCGATATTTTCGAAACGATTTTCGGCAATGCCTTCGGTGGCGGCGGTGGCCGGCAACAGGCGCGTCGCGGCGCCGACTTGCGCTATGACATGGAAATCTCGCTGGAAGATGCCTACCACGGCAAAACCACCGAAATCGCCGTCGAAGTGTCGCAGGCCTGCGAACCCTGCGCCGGAACGGGCGCAACGCCCGGCACCAAGGCGCGCCGTTGCAACACCTGCAACGGCCAGGGCAAAGTCCGCGCGCAACAGGGCTTCTTCATGGTCGAGCGCGCCTGCCCGACATGCCACGGCCGCGGCGAAGTCATCGAAAGCCCCTGCCGCAATTGCCGCGGCGAAGGCCGCGTCGACACCCCGCAACGCCTCGAAGTCCAAGTCCCCCCCGGCGTCGACACCGGCACCCGCATTCGCCTGTCGGGCAAAGGCGAAGCCGGCCCCAACGGCGCGCCCGCGGGCGACCTCTACATTTTCCTGCACATCGCACGCCACGCCGTCTTTGAACGCGAAGGCACCACCCTGATGACCCGCGCGCCGATCAGCTTCACGATGGCCGCACTCGGCGGCTCGATCGAACTGCCCGGCCTCGACGGATCGCGCAACACGATCGACATCCCCGCCGGCATCCAGTCGGGCAAGCAATTGCGCAAACGCGGCGCCGGCATGCCCGTGCTGCAAGGCCGCGGGCAGGGCGATCTGGTCGTTGAAATCCAGGTCGAAACCCCGACCAAGATGTCCGCGCGGCAGAAGGAATTGCTGCGCGAGTTCCAGGGTAGCGAGACCGGCGACGAATGCCCGCAGTCGAAGGGGTTTTTCAACCGGATCAAGGATGCCTGGAACGATCTGACGGAGTAGGTGGGTTGGGGTGGTTCCTATAACCTCCGTTAAAAACCACTTCCCTCCCACCCCGCTCATCCTGAGCCCGTCGAAGGATGCGCGCCAACGTCAGCCCGACGCGTTTCCAACATCGCCCGGACCGACCGTAGCGCGCGTCCTTCGACAAGCTCAGGATGAACGGGTGTTTGTTTGATTCCAATCGGGATGAGCGGGTGTTTGTTTTTATAACAGATGTTTAGCGTCCACTACTCCGCAAAGGCCGCGTTCACCTCACCCCTGATCCCCGGCACCAGCGTCGCATCGCAAGTCAAACGCGGCTCTTCCTCATCAAGGATCGCCAAAAACGCATCCCGCTTAAACTGCGCAATAACCGCAAGATCCAGCGCAGGCTCGACCGACGAGGCAATGATGTCGATCACCCGCTCAGCCCCGTGTAACCGCCCCCACAAATAATCATTCTCACGATAAGCCCGGCTGAAAAACGCCCCGAAATTGTAAAATCCAACGCCCTTCAAACAGGCGGCAGCACCGCCACTCCGGATCGAGCGCGCATCCTCAGGCGAAATACGATCGACCTTGATCGGATCGAATTCGCCCAGCCCACCACCTTCGCCGCCATCCCCGCGCGACAGCGGCAGCATCGCAGTGTCATACCAGATGAACCCAAGATACGCGTGAAGGAACCGCCGCCGCAAAGTGCGATCAAGCACATGCAGCGCATCGACCATCATCGCATCGACTTCGACATCGATCGTCGCCAGGTCCCTCCGCGCAGCAATCGCCGCCAGCACCGCGCCCGGATCGCGCAACACGACTTGCGCCGAATCCGCAAACCCCGGCCCAAGCCCGCGCGCGGTTTCGCGCGCCTGGTACAGCGCCTGCGCGTGATAGACGATCGTCCGCGCAGCTTCGCGGCCGGGCCGCGTCGCCGGGTCCTCTTCGGCCCACCCCTCGGTCAGCCGCCGTGCCAGCAGCTTGAGCCGCCGAATGCGATAGCCGATGTCATGGGTGCGGAAGAAATCGATCGATTCAGGCGTCGCGCGCCCCTTGTCCGTGATCAGCCGATCGAGCCCGCCCTGCGCCAGATGCACCGAAAGCACCGGCGCAATCCGGTCCGCAGGCCCGGATTCGGGCGCGGCCTGCGCAATCGTCGTGGCCAGGTCGCCAACGATCGCATCGAATTTGACCCGGGCATAAGTGTGATAGGCATAGCCGGCCGAAGCCTCGGCAGCCTGCTGCGCCTTGGCGCGCCACGATGTGAGACGCGAACGGCTCGGTGATTCAAAAAACAGCGTATAGCCAAACAGCTTGGCCACTTGCGCCTCGATATCGGGACGCAAGGTTTCGACCAGCGCGCGCAGCCGTTCGCGTTCGCGCGACTGGTGCGTGATCGTGTCGAGGTTGTCGCGGATCGGCTGTTCGCGCGGGATCGCCGACAGCGAGGCGAAGATCGTGGCGAAAAAGCCCGGTGGCTTGACCCGCCCCGGCGGCGACGAAAAATGCGGGGGCAGCGCGGGGTTGGGCTCGATATAGACGAACCGGCGATCGACCTCGCGCCGCGCCGGGCGATCGCGCAGCGCCGCCATCGCCTCGGCAAACGGCCGGTTGTTCAACACCGCGCCATCGATCAACGCGGCATCGGCAATGCTGCCTTCGCGCCAGCGTTCGGGCATGATCCGTTTCAGGAACCGGTCGCGCCCCGGCCACTGCCACCCGCGTTCATCGGCCAGCACGTCGATTTCGCGCACATTGAGCGGCGGAAACGCGCCAGGAAAACTCGCGGTTGCGCGCGCCGCCAGCACCAGTTCGGCGAGCGGCGCCAGCTTTGCGCCGGCGTTCGTCGCGGCATGAAACCCGATCGTCAGGCGGTGCTCGGTTTCCTCGACCAGCGGCGGACTGTTCAACAGCAGTTCGGTGCGATGCCCCGCCAGATCGGTCACGGTCACGACCAGGTCGAGCGGATGGCCCGGCGGCAGCAGCGGGCCATCGGTCGTCTCGTCGTCGCGCACTTCCATCGCCACCAGCGCATCGGCCAGCACGCGCGAAAATCCGATGCCGCTGAACGGTGGCCTGAACCAGCGCGCGCGGATCAGGCGCGAGACTTTCGCGCGCACTTCGGCGCGGGTGGCGCGCGACAGGCGCGGATCATCGAGCCCGGCATCGGGCGCGCGCAAGGCCAGCCACACCACCGGCCACGCCCACAGCTTGGCCAGCCGGCTCCACGGCCGCGCTTCGGGCGCAATCAATTCGTCGCTGTCAGCGCATTTCAGCCATAGCCGCGTCAGGCCATCGAGGCTTTGCCCGGTGATCAGCGCCTGCGCCAGGAACACTGCATTGATCCCGCCCGCACTCGCGCCCGAAACGATGTCGGGCACAAACCGCAAGACCAGCGCGCGCGTCTGCCCGATCGTCTCGAGCATCGTGGCATAAACCCCGGCGACACCGGCCGGCGGCGCTTCGCCCTCGCGCCAGGCCCGGCTCGCGCGCGTGGCGTGCCAGATTTCCTTGGTCACGCCATGCATGGTGACCGCCAGGCTGATCCCGCCGGAACAGACCAGCGCCACACGCAATTCTTTCTCTCGCATCGCCAGTTCCTGCACGATCGCGGGCGGCGTTACCAGTGGCTCGTGATGGCCTGCGCGACCACAAATTTGCGTGGCTCGGTGTAAATCGTACCGACAACCCGCGTTGCCTCGCGAAAAAACCAGCGCAAATCCCCCAATCGCGCCGCGCCGGCGCTCCGCGGGCACTGTCAAATTTACCGACGCTTTACGCTTATGCGCGTACACACAAAATTCCGACCCCGGGAATGCAAAGGGCATCCGCGACGATGATCCGCCTGTTCAAACACTATATCCCCAACGCAGTGCTGCTGCTCGCGCTGTTCGATTTCGTGCTGCTGATCGCGGCGGGCGAACTCGGCTGGATCACGCGCGCATGGCAATTGGGCATCGCGGTCGGCGATATTCACGAACGCTGGGTGCCGCTGCTGATCTTTGCCTGCCTCGTGCAGACCGCGATGATCGCGGTCGGGGTCTATGGTTCCGACGCGCTGCGATCGATGCGCTATGCCGGCGCGCGGCTGCTGGTCGCGATCAGCTTGGGCATCATTGCGCTGTCGGCGGTCTATTTCATGCTGCCGTCGCACACGCTGTGGCGGTCCAATCTGTTCTACGCGATGTTCATCGCGATCGCGTTGCTGTTGTCGATCCGCTTCCTGCTCAGCGGACTGCTCGGCACCGCGCCGTTTCGCCGCCGCATCCTGGTGCTGGGCGCGGGCGCACGCGCCGACCGCCTGCGTAAACTCGGCGACCGGCCCGAAGCAGGCTTCGTCATTGTCGGCTATGTCGGCATGAGCGCAGCGCCGCCGGTGATCGAAGAAGCGATCCACCGCGACGCGATCGCCAACCTGACCCGCTATGTCGACAACCTGGGCGTCAGCGAAGTCGTGCTCGCGCTCGAGGAACGGCGCAATGCGCTGCCGCTGAAAGACCTGCTGCGGATCAAGACCACCGGCGTCCATGTCAATGATTTCTCGACGTTTCTGGAACGCGAAACCGGCCGTGTCGATCTCGATACGGTCAATCCGAGCTGGCTGATCTTCTCCGACGGGTTTTCATCGGGGCAGATCGTGTCGAGCGCGATCAAGCGCGTGTTCGACATCGTCGCGAGCCTGATCCTGCTGGTCCTCGCGCTGCCGCTGATCATCATATTTGCGATCCTGGTAAAGCTCGACAGCAAGGGCCCGGCGTTTTTCCGCCAGGTCCGCGTCGGCCTGTACGGGCAGGATTTCTCGCTGATCAAATTGCGCTCGATGCGCCTCGATGCCGAGGCGGGCGGCGCGCAATGGGCGGCCAAGTCCGACCCGCGCGTCACCCGCATCGGCAAAGTGATCCGCAAATTGCGCATCGACGAATTGCCGCAGGCCTGGACTGTGCTCAAGGGCGAAATGAGCTTTGTCGGGCCGCGCCCCGAACGCCCAGAATTCGTCCTCGATCTCGAGGAAAAACTGCCGTTCTATGCCGAGCGCCACATGGTCAAGCCGGGCATCACCGGCTGGGCCCAGGTCAATTACCCCTATGGCGCCTCGATCGAGGATTCGCGGCACAAGCTCGAATACGATCTGTATTACGCCAAAAACTACACTCCGTTCCTCGACCTGCTGATCCTGCTGCAAACCGTGCGGGTCGTGCTGTGGAACGAGGGCGCGCGCTAAACCCATGTTGACCTGGGTCAACACTGGCCGCTGGATGGACCTGGTCGCGGCCTTTGCCGCGATGCTGCTGGTCGTCTGGCTGATCGACCGGCATCGCCGGGGCAAGGGCACGGGCCGCGCGGAAATCGTCGCAGTCGCGCTGACCGGGCTGTGGTGCCTGATCTGTTCGGTCGCCGGCGCCACCGGAACGCTGGCGACCGTGGGCGAAGTGGCGCGCAATCTGGCCTGGCTGCTCGTCGTGCTGAACCTGTTTGCGCGCGATCACCGAGACGAAACCGTCAGCCCGGTGCGGCCGGTGCTGCTGGTGCTGGCGCTGGTCGAGGCGTTTCAACTGGTGCTGGTCATGCTGACCGCGCGCTTTTCCGGTAATCCGGCGGCGGTGACGATGATCGGGCAATTGTCCGACCTGTTTCACCTGCTGATGACGACCGGTGCGCTGGTGCTGGTGCACAACCTGTATGTCGGCGCGGTCGCCGGGCAGCGCGGTGCGGTGCGGTGGAACTGCCTCGCGCTCGCGGTGCTGTGGGGCTATGACCTCAATTACTACACGATCGCCTACCTCGGCCATATGGTGCCGCAGGAGCTCGTCGCCCTGCGCGCGCTGGCGCAAGCTGCGACGGTGATCATGATCGCGATCGCCGCGCGCACCGGCGGGTCGCTGCGCCTGTCGCCATCGCGCACGGTCGCGTTTCAATCGCTCGTGCTGCTGGTCATCGGCGTTTACATGATCGTGATGGTCGGCGCGGCGCAATCGGTGGCGCGGGCCGGCGGCAACACGACCGAGCTGGTCCAGCTCGGCTTTGCCTTTGTCACCACCGTCGTGATCATTTCGCTGGCACCATCGGCGCGTCTGCGACGCTGGTTCAATGTCGTGCTGGCCAAGCATTTCTTTCAGCATCGCTATGACTACCGCGCCGAATGGCTGCGCTTTGCGCGCACGATCGGCCGCGTCGATGCCGACAGCCTGCCGCTCCACACGCGCGTGATCCAGGCCGTCGCCGATATCACCGACAGCGCCCGCGGCCTGCTGCTGGTGCCGGGAGAGGGGGGCACTCTGGTGCTCGCGGCGCACTGGCAATGGCCAACGCTCGAATTGCCGACGACGTCGATCGACCCGCGCGCGCTGGCCTTCCTCGAACGCACCGGCTTCATCGTCGATCTCGACCAGGTGCGCAAAGGCACCGATCACGCCGGTGAAGCCGGGCTTATGCCCGCCTGGATGGTCGAGCAGGACGCGATCTGGGTGCTCGTCCCGCTGCTCCATTTCGAGCGGCTGGTCGGGCTGGTCGTGCTCGGCCGCCCGGCGCTGGTGCGCGAACTCGATTGGGAAGATTTCGATCTGCTCGGCGTCGTCGGGCAACAACTGGCCAGCTTCCTGGCCGAACAGACCAGTCACGCCGCTCTGCTCGAAGCCAGCCGGTTCGACGAATTCAACCGCCGCATCGCGTTCGTCATGCACGACATCAAGAACCTGGCGAGCCAGCTCGCGCTGCTCGCGCGCAATGCGGAACGCCACTCGGACAACCCCGCGTTTCGCCGCGACATGCTCGTCACCTTGCGCAATTCCGCCGACAAATTGAACGCGTTGATCGCGCGCCTGTCGCGCTATGGCGCCGGCGCCGTGCCGGTCAGCGAGCCGGTCGACCTGGGCGAGATCGTGCGCGCAGTGGCCGCGCGGTGCAATGCGGCGATCGCGCGCGAACAGGTGTTTGCGATCGATATCGACCCGTGCCGCGTCATGGCCTCGCGCGAAACGCTCGAGCAGGTGCTCAGCCACCTGGTGCAAAACGCGCTCGATGCGACCGACACCACCCTGGGCGTCTTCCTCAACACCCGCGTCCATCGCGATCACGAGGGCGAATGGGGCCTGATCGAAGTGGTCGACAGCGGATCGGGGATGACCGCCGAATTCGTGCGCAACCGCCTGTTTACGCCGTTCGTTTCGACCAAGCCCGGCGGGTTCGGCATCGGCGCATTCGAAGCGCGCGAATTGATCATCGCCATGCGCGGCCGGCTCGATGTCGAAAGCCGCGAAGGGCTGGGCAGCCGATTTACCGTGCGCCTGCCCATGGCGCCCGCCCTTGAAATAGCTTCCTCTCTAGAAATTCCTGGCCTCATGCCCGCGACGAAAGCAGCCGCATCATGACTTTGACCCAGCCCAGCCACCTGGCCAGCCATCTGCCAAAGGCGCTGCCGAAACTGCTGATCGTCGAAGATGATCCCGGCCTTCAGGCGCAGTTGAAATGGGCGTACGAAGATTTCGAAGTGTTCGTCGCCGGCGATCGCCAGACCGCGATTGCCCTGCTGCGCTCCGAAGAACCCGCCGTCGTCACGCTCGATCTCGGCCTGCCGCCAGATCCCGACGGCGTGAGCGAGGGCTTTGCCGTGCTCGACGAGATCATGGCGCTGAAGCCCGATACCAAAGTCATCGTCGCATCGGGCCACGGCGCGCGCGAATCCGCGCAACGCGCGATCCAGCGCGGCGCCTATGATTTCTACGCCAAGCCCGTCGATATCGACACGCTCGGCCTGATCGTGCGGCGCGCGCTGCATGTCGCAAACCTGGAAAAGGAAAACCGGCAGCTCGCCGATCGCGCGCCGCAGGATAACCGCGTGCTCGGCCGCTTGATCACCGCCGCGCCCGAAATGATCAAGGTCGCGCGCACGATCGAGCGCGTCGCCAACACCAATGTCTCGGTCATGCTGCTGGGCGCGAGTGGCACCGGCAAGGAACTGCTCGCGCGCGGACTGCACGAGGCATCGGGCCGCGCGCGCGGCGCGTTCGTCGCGATTAACTGCGCCGCGATCCCCGAAAACCTGCTGGAAAGCGAGCTGTTCGGACACGAAAAGGGCGCGTTCACCGGCGCGGTCAAAATGACCGAGGGCAAGATCGAGCAGGCCAGCGGCGGCACGCTGTTCCTCGACGAAGTCGGCGACATCCCGCTGCAATTACAGGTAAAACTGTTGCGGTTCCTGCAGGAGCGCACGATCGAACGCATCGGCGGGCGTCGCGCGATCGAGGTCGACACCCGGATCGTCTGCGCCACGCACCAGAACCTGGAGGCGATGATCGCCGAACACCGGTTCCGCGAAGACCTCTATTACCGCCTGGCCGAAATCGTCATTCGCATCCCCGGCCTGTCCGAACGCGCCGGCGATGCGGCGCTACTGGCCCGCGCATTCCTGACGCGCTACGCCGCCGAAATGAACCCGGCGGTCAAAGGCTTCGCCCCCGATGCGCTGGCCGCGATCGATGGCTGGAACTGGCCGGGCAATGTCCGCGAACTGGAAAACCGGCTGAAACGCGCGGTAATCATGGCCGATGGCCGGCTCGTGACCGCGGGCGATCTCGACCTGACCGAGCCGGGCGACGGCGACGACCAGACGCTCAACCTGAAATCCGCGCGCGAAACGACCGACCGCCGGATGATCCGCCACGCGCTGGCGCGCAGCGAAGGCAATATCAGCAGCACCGCGCGCCTGCTCGGGATCAGCCGCCCGACGCTTTACGATCTGCTCAAGCAATATGATCTCCAGCACTAAAGCCCTCCTGATCGCGCTCGCGCTGGCGGGTTCTGCGATTGCCAGCGCCGGCGATCCGGCGGTGTTCGCCGCGCGTCACCAGGCCGATCTGGTAATCGGCAGCGACCCGCTCGCGGCCGAGCTGCTGATCCGCAAGGCGATGGCGGCGACGCATGCCGACGACGCGCTGCGCCCATGGCTGGCGACGGCGCTGATGAAAAAGGGTGATCTTGCGGGCGCCACGGCGGTGCTTGATGCGGGCGGCTTTACGCCCGATGGCGCGGGCCTGGGCTGGCGCGTGCGTGGCCAGATCGCACTGATCGAGGGCAAGCTGGATCCGGCCGGAGCCGCATTCGATCAGGCGCTGCGCTTTGCCCCCGATGACGCCGATCTGTGGGTGTCGATCGCGTCGCTGCGGCTTACCAGCGGGCAGCAGAAACAGGCGATTGCTGCAGCGGATCACGCAGTGGCGCTCGCCCCGCGCAACCCCGGTGCCCTCGCGCTGCGCGGGCTGCTGATCCGCGAACAATATGGCTTGGCCGCGTCGCTGCCATGGTTCGAAACCGCGCTGCAGGCCAATCCCGACCAACCCGCGCTGCTCGACGATTACGCGTCGACCCTGGGCGACATGGGCCAATACCGCGCGATGCTGATCGTCGCGCGAAAGCTCGCCGAGGTCGATCCCAAAAGCCAGCGTCCCCGCCTTATGGAGGCGGTGATGGCCGCGCGCGCAGGCCAGACGGCGCTCGCGCGATCGATACTGCAACGCACCGGCAGCATGTTTCGCGAAATGCCCGCGGCCATGCTGCTGTCGGGCGTGCTCGAATACCGCGCGGGCAATTTCGACCTGTCGGTCGAAGTGCTGGAGCACCTGGTGCACGTCCAGCCCGACAATATGGCCGCGCGCCCGGTGCTGGCGCGCGCGCTGGCGGCCAAGGGCGATTGGCGGCGGCTCGTCGATCTGTTCGATGGCGACGTTACCGCCTCGCGCGCCACCCCCGACCTGACCGCGCTGGTCGGGCAGGCGTGGCTCACACTGGCGGGCCGCGAAAGTGGCGACCGCGCCAAGCAGGATCGTGCACGCGGGCAGGCACTGGTCCACCTCGCCGCGACCGACCACCGGCAAGCGGCCGTCGCGCTGGCCAGCGATGGCACTTTGCCCGTTCTGGCGCAGCATTATGCCGCAAATCCGCTCCTTGCGAGCAATGCGGTGCCCTACATCCGCGCGCTGATCGCGGGCCATCAGGCCGATGCGGCGCAAGGCGTGGCGGACAAATTGCGCGATCGCAACACGGGCAATGCCGATGCGCAGATGCTCGCGGGCGATGTGCATTTGGCGCACGGCGATGCGCGCGGCGCGCTGGTCGAATACACCAGGGCCGCCGGCATCCGCTTCAACGAAGCGGTGCTGGTGCGCATGGACGCCAGTCTGCGCAGTCTCGGCCGCGCCGCCGACGCCGACGGCATGACCTCGCGCTATCTCGCGCAAAACCCGCAAAGTGCGGTGGCGATGACGTTATTGGCGGCGGGCTGGGCAGGCAATCCGGCGCGCGCCGCCGATCTGGTGCTGCTGCGCCGGGCGATACTGGCGCGCGGCACCTAAGCCGGGCGGCGTGACGCCAGCAACGACAGCCCGATCAACACCGCGCCAACCAGTCCGGTCACCGTTTCGGGCACCGTAATCCGCGCCGAGGCAAGCATGATCGCGCCCAGCGCAATGATCGCCCAGAACGCGCCGTGCTCCAGATAACGATATTCGGCCAATGTCCCGTGGCGCACCAGCAGCAAGGTGATCGACCGCACGAACATCGCCCCGACCGACAGACCCAGCGCGATGATCACCATATTGTTCGACAGCGCAAATGCGCCGATCACCCCGTCGAAACTGAACGAACTGTCCAGGACATTCAGGTAGATAAACCCGCCAAGCCCCGATCGCACCAACGCGCCCGCCGCCCGCCGCGCCGCCTCCTGCGCCTCCAGCAAAGTCCCGATCGCCTCGACCGCGACATGCGCGATGATCCCGCCAAGCCCCGCCTCGATAAACACCAGCGCAGTACGCTCGGGCAGGGCCAGCGCGACCAGCATCAGCACGCCGAGCACCAGCGCAATCGCCAGCGCACGGATCGGCGCCACCGCCACCAGCGCCCGCTCGATCCACCCGACCCAATGCACCGTTTTGCCACTGTCGAGAAAGAAATCGAGCCCGACGAGCAGCAGGAACGCGCCGCCAAATCCGGCAATCGGAATATGCGCCCCGCTGACAATCGCCTCGTACCGCGCCGGCTGGGTCAGCGACAATGTCAGCGCATCGATCGGCCCAAGCCCCGCCGCCAGCGCAACAATCGCCAGCGGAAACACCACGCGCATGCCAAACACCGCGATCAACATGCCCCATGTCAGAAACCGCCGCTGCCAAGCCTCATCCATATCGGCCAGCACCGCCGCATTGACCACCGCATTGTCAAACGACAGCGATATCTCAAGCACCGCCAAAACAACGACAATCCACGCAAAACCCGCGGTGGCAGCCAGCGAATGCGTATCAAACCACCCATAAGCCAGCGCCGCCACCAAAGCGACGGCAGTAAACACCAACGACCCCCTAAAATGGCGCACTAAATCCTCCCCAGAATGGGGAGGGGGACCGCCCGAAGGGTGGTGGAGGGGCGGTGCCTCATGGTGATTCCTTCAAGATGTTGCGCTGTAAGGTACGTCTTCGCCGGGGCAGTCCCATGAGGCGAGGCCCCTCCACCACGCTGCGCGTGGTCCCCCTCCCCGAAACGGGAAGGATTCAGGCCTTGCGCGGCTGATACGTCTGCTCCACGCCAGGAAACGTCCGCTCGCGCACCTCGGCCGCATAGCGCGCCGCCGCCGAACCAATCGTTTCGGCAATATTCTCATACACCTTCACAAACCGCGGCACGCGCTCGAACATGCCAAGCATATCCTCGGTCACCAACACCTGCCCATCGCACAACGACGAAGCGCCGATACCAATCGTCGGACACGCAATCGCCTGCGTAATCGCCACCGCAATCGGCTCGACCACCCCCTCGATCACCACCGCAAACGCGCCGGCGTTGTCCAAAGCACGGGCGTCAGCCATGATCGTGTCCGCCTCGGCCGCGCTGCGCCCGCGCGCATTGTATCCGCCCAGCACATTGACCGCCTGCGGGGTCAGCCCGACATGCCCCATCACCGGAATCCCCCGCCGGATCAGGAACGAGACCGTGTCCGCCATCGCCTCGCCACCCTCGAGCTTGATCCCGGCGCACCCGGTTTCCTTCATGATCCGCGCCGCGCTGGCGAACGCCACTTCGGGCGATGCCTCGTATGTGCCGAACGGCATGTCGACGATCACCGCCGCGTGATAGCTGCCACGGACCACAGCGGCACCATGCGCGATCATCATCTCCAGCGTGACCGGCACGCTGGAGGGCAGGCCATAAATCACCTGGCCCAGCGAATCCCCGACCAGCAACAAATCGCAATGCGCATCGAGCAATTGCGCCTGGCGCGCAGTATACGCGGTCAGCATCACGATCGGCGTTTCGGTCACGCCATCGGCCTTGCGCCGGCGCACTTCGGGTACGGTCAGCCGCTTCATCGGAGCCGGCGTCGGATGCGCCCGACTGGTCGATGTATCGAGCTGAAACGTGGTGGACATGATCAATTCCTGTAGTGCTGCGACATGGGCCTTGATGCCCATGCGGGTCGTCGGGCGTTTTTGCGAGCCATACAAGCCAAAAAGCGCTTTGCCGCCGCCCCGCGTGCGTCTAGCGTCGGCCACATTACCTGGTTTCCGTTGTAACCAGGCTTGGTCGAGGCGTGCCCCAGGGTGGGAGGGCGCTTGTTCGACCGGGCATTTTGCGACGGACCACGGCGGGAGAAATCAATGTTTGGTCGCGTCAAATCACTCGACGCCATTTTAGCGACGGCCGAGAAAAAGTCGCTGCATCGTACACTCGGCGCATTCCAACTGACCATGCTGGGCGTGGGCGCAGTCATCGGCACCGGAATTTTCGTGCTGACTGCGGAAGCCGCGCAAAAGGCAGGGCCGGGCATGATGCTCAGCTTTGTCATCGCGGGCTTCGTCTGTGCGGTCGCAGCGCTGTGCTATGCCGAAATGGCGGCAATGGTCCCGGTTTCGGGATCGGCCTATACCTATAGCTATGCAGTGATGGGCGAACTGGTCGCCTGGATGGTCGGCTGGGCGCTGATCCTCGAATACGCGATTGCCGCCGGCGCCGTGTCGGTCGGCTGGTCCGGCTATATGATCGGGTTTGTCCAGAACACGTTCCACGTCGCTGTTCCGCTGGAATTCATCCGCGGGCCGTTCGATGGCGGGATGGTCAATGTTCCGGCCATGGCGATCGCCGCGGTGATCACCTGCCTGCTGGTGCTGGGCACCAAGGAAAGCGCCACGGTCAATGCGGTGCTGGTGGCGATCAAGATCGCCGCGCTGACGCTGTTTGTCGCGCTGACCCTGCCGGTGATCAAGTCGGGCCATTTCACGCCGTTTGCGCCACTCGGGTTTACCGGGATTTCGGGCGCTGCGGCTTCGATCTTCTTTGCCTATGTCGGGTTTGACGCGGTTTCGACCGCGGCCGAGGAAACCAAAAATCCCCAACGCAACATGCCGATCGGCCTGATCGGCAGCCTGGCGATCTGTACGGTGTTCTACATGCTGGTTGCTGCCGGCGTGATCGGCACTGTCGGTGCGCAGCCGATGTTTGGCCCGGGTCACACCGTGCTCGATCCCGGCACACCCGCGCTGTCGCAGGCGTGTTCGCTGATCAACGACAACGCCGTCGTCTGTTCGAAAGAAGCGCTCGCCTGGACCTTGCGCCAGGTCAACCATCCGTTCGTCGGCTGGCTGGTCGGTGCAGCCGCGATCCTGGCATTGCCCTCGGTCATCCTGATGATGATGTTTGGCCAGACGCGCATTTTCTTCGTGATGAGCCGCGACGGGCTGCTACCCGAATTCTTCTCGAAGGTGCATCCAAAGTTCCACACCCCGCACGTGATCACGATCCTGACCGGGATTTTCGTCGCGCTGTTTGCGGCATTCTTCCCCGTGGGCCTGCTCGCCGACGTGTCGAATTCCGGGACTTTGTTCGCATTCGGCGCGGTGTCGATCGCGGTCATGGTGCTGCGCCGCACAGACGCCGCGCGCGCCCGCCCGTTCCGCACCCCCGCGGTGTGGGTGATCGCGCCGATCTCGATCGCGGGCTGTATCTATCTGTTTTTCAGCCTGTCGGCGGCAACGATGGAACTGTTCGTCGGCTGGGCCGCACTCGGCCTGATCGTGTACTATGCCTATAGCCGCAGCCGCAGCCACGTCGGTCGCGGCCTCGAATAATAACCCTTACTGCTCAACGAAGTAGAACGGGCCGGGAAACGCAAAGGCGTTTCCCGGCCCGTTTTACATTGCACAATCGGAAAATGAGAACATAATAAGAACATGATCCGATTCTCCTCCCCCAAAATCCTCCCCGAGCCGGGGAGGGGGACCGCCCCCAATCTGTTTCAGGGGGGGGTGGTGGAGGGGCCTCTCGGCCAGGTGGTCGCTTACCGGGGAGTCGCCAAGCCCACCCCACAAACCCCGTGCCCAACGCCAAGCCCCTCCACCACAGCTACGCGTGGTCCCCCTTCCCGTACCGGGGAGGATATGCTCCACACCGAACTGTTCGCCTCGGCCGACGACGCCAGCGGCGCAGCACTCGCACTGGCCTTCGCGCATCAACCCGACGACCACCGCCCATGGCTCTGGGTCCAGGACAAGACCGCAATCCGCCAGTCGGGCCGACCCTATCGCCCCGGCCTGCCACCATCACTGCGCCACCGCCTGATCCACGTCGCCGCCGACAAGGCACAGGATGCCCTGTTCGCACTCGAGGAAGGCCTGCGCTGCCGCGACCTGGCCTTCGTCGTCGGCGAAATCGCGGGCAATCCGGCGGCGCTCGATTTCACCGCGTCGCGCCGGCTCAGCCTCGTATCGTCGCGCCATGGCGTGCCGCTATGGCTGGTGCGGCTGGCAGCACGGCATGACCTGGGCTCGGCACGCATGCGCTGGGATGTCGCCTCCGCGCCCAGTCCGCCGCCGCAATGGAACACGCAAGGCCCCGGCGATCCGCGCTGGCAGGCCGACCTGTTCCGCGCGCACAAGTTTCAACCCGGTCAATGGATGCTAGGTCATGACGGACAGCACGAGGCCCTCCACGCCTTTGAAGGGGGCCATGGCTCGCCGGATCATGGCGGCGTGGTGCCAGACGCTGCCGCTGGATCGCTGGAGGCTGGACAACGAAGCGCCTGAGGACGCACCCGTCGTCCTGGTCGGCGAAACCGCACATGGCCCGCGCATTACCGCCGCGTCTGCCCCGGCGCGGCAGGCTGGCGCGCGCGTCGGCGTATTGCTCGCCGACGCACGCGCCGTCGCGCCCGGGCTCGCCGTCTATCCGGCCGATCCGGCAGGCGACCGCGCGCTGCTGGAAACGCTGGCGCTGTGGGCGCAGCAATGGGGCCCATGGTCCGCGCTCGACGCGCCCGATGGCCTGATCATCGATGTCACCGGGGTGCCGCATCTGTTCGGCGGCGAAATCGCGATGATGGCCGATGCAAAAACCCGCTTTGCCGCGCGCGGACTGTCGGTGCGGCTGGCGATCGCACCGACCGCCGGGGCGGCCTGGGCAATCGCGCATTACGGCACAAAGCAGAACGCGTTGGCCCCCGGTTCCGACCCACTGGTGGCGCTGGCCGACCTGCCGGTGGCAGCCTTGCGGCTCGATCATGCGGTCGTGCTGCTGCTCGAACGCCTCGGGCTCAAACGCATCGGCGACCTGGCCGCGGTCGGCCGCGCCGCGCTTGCCCGCCGGTTCCGTGACCGCCGCGCACCAATGGCCAATCCGCTGATCCGCCTCGATCAGCTCGCCGGCCGCGTGCCCGAACCGATCCTGCCGGTGCTGGGCGTGGCGATACCGATGGTACAGCGCCGCCTGATGGAGCCGGTGCGCCACCGTACTCTGCTCGACCGCGTGGTCGATGACCTGGCCACCGCGCTCGCCCGCCGGCTGGAGGCAGGCGGGCAGGGCGCCCGCCGCGTCGAGCTCGGGATGTGGAAAGTCGATGGCGATGTCCTGGTGCGCCGGATCGAGCTGGCAGCGGCAACGCGCGATCCGGCGCATATCGCGCGGCTGTTCGCCGATCGGCTGGATGATTGCGACGCCGGTTTCGGCATCGAACTGGTCCGCCTGTCCGCCCCCTGGGCCGAGCCGCTATCGCTGACTCAGGACGATCTGGAAGCGGCAGCGGCAACGCACGGCACCAGCCTGACCGCCTGTCTCGACCGCCTGACCGTGCGGCTGGGCCAGGACGCGGTGGCCATGCCGATCCCGCGCGCCAGCCACATGCCCGAACGCGCGCAACGCTGGGTGCCGCCCGACCCGGCGCTGATCATCCAGGAGGAACTGGGATTCCAGCCGCGCCCGCTCAAATTGCTCGACCGCGCCGAACCGATCGCGGTGATCTACGAAGCACCCGACGGACTGCCGCGCGTGTTCCGCTGGCGCGGGCACGTCCACGAAATCACCCGCGCCGCCGGCCCCGAACGCATCGCGCCCGAATGGTGGCGCGAAAAAGGCGGCGCCCGTCTGCGCGATTATTACCGCATCGAGGATAGCACTGGCCGCCGCTACTGGATCTATCGCCGCGGCTTGCCCGGCGATGGCCGCGGCGGGCCGCCCGAATGGTTTTTGCAGGGGATGTACGGCTAGGCGTGATGGGTTTGCGTGCCCCGGTTGAACACTTTGTCCCCCGGCACAATGGCATCCACGGATATATCGGGCAGCGCGGCGACTTCGGCGTAGACCGGCCCGAAATCGGTATCGAGCGCCTGGCGCAGCAAGTCCTCGAAGCTGCGGATGACAAAATAACCCTGCTGGTAATCGTCGATACGATAGGGCGTGCGCATCACCCGGCGCAGATCGAACCCGATGCGATTGGGCGAGGGATCATCGAGCGAAAACACCGATTCGCCGTGCGATGACACGATCCCGGCGCCATAAATCCGCATGTCGCCGCCGCTTTCGACCAGTCCGAATTCGACCGTATACCAGTACAATCGCGCCAGCCGCGCAATCGCGCCCATGCCATCGGCGCGCAATCCGCCCTGGCCATAGGCCTGCATGAAATCGGCAAACACCGGATTTGCCAGCAGCGGCACATGCCCGAACACGTCGTGAAACACGTCGGGTTCTTCCAGATAATCGATCTGATCGGGGCGGCGGATAAACCGCCCGACGACAAACCGGCGATTGGCGAGATGATCGAAAAACACCCGGTCGGGCACGAGCCCCGGCACCGCCACGACCTGCCATCCGGTCGCTTTCATCAACCGCTCGGACACCTCTTCGAACCGGGGAATCCCCGGCCGCGTCATCCGCAACACATCGAGACCCGCCAAGAAATCGGGCACGACCCGATCGGCCAATTGCACCGCCTGGCGCGCAAACAGCCGATCCCACATCGCGTGTTCGCCGGGGGTATAGCTGTCCCAATCCTGCGGAATGACCCAGTCTTTCGCTGGGCTATCTGGCGCGTCTGCCAACATGTTTCATCTCTCCTCGCGTCAGTTTACGCGTCCTGCGGCCCGGGCTCAAGCGGCCAGTATTCTGGCTAAACCTCCGGGACCGATGCGTTGTTCCATGCATCGGCGCCCAATGCGGCTTAGCCCTACGCTTCTGAAATGATTTGGGAAACCTTGGCCATGAAAACATGAGCAGCACGCGGGTCGAATGGCTTGACCTGGCCAGGGGCATGGGCATCGTGCTGGTCGTCGCCGGCCATGCCGAACGCGGGCTGGTGTCGGCCAATATCGCGCGCGGCGCAGCGTGGCATTGGCTCGATCTGGCGCTCTACACCTTTCACATGCCGCTGTTCATGCTGCTGGCGGGGCTGAATGTCGCAGGGTCGCTGCAACGCGGGCGCCGTGCCTTCCTGCGCGGCAAGCTGTGGACGATCGCTTGGCCCTATGTGCTGTGGTCGCTGGTCCAGGGCACTTTGCTTGTGCTGCTGTCGGGCATGACCAATGGCAAAGGCGACTGGTCGGCGCTGGCGCGGATCGGATGGCAGCCGATCTCGCCATTCTGGTTCCTTTATGCGCTGATGATCTACATGGTCGTCGTCGCGATCGTCGGGGTCCGCGCGCGCGTGCTCGTGCCGTTGGCACTGGCCGGACTGATCGCCAGCCACTTCCTCGATGGCGACTCGCTCGTGCACCAGATCTGCTATCAGGCGGCGTTCTTCGTCACCGGCGTGCTGGGCGCAAACCGGATCAGGGCGCTGCCAGCGCATGCCACGCTGCTGGCGCTGTTCGCAATCGCATGGTGCGGCGCATTCGCGCTGACGCCGACAGGCGGGGCGACGCCCTATCTGAAACCCGCGGCCTTGCCTGCCGCCGCATGCGGCATCGCGTTCATGCTCGTGCTGGCGCGCCTGTCGGCCCGCAGCGCGGTGCAACCGCTGTTCCTGCGCCTCGGCCGCGCGTCGATGACGATCTACGTCATGCATATCCTGGGCACCGCGGGCGCACGGATCGTCCTGACCCGGCTGCATATCCCGCAACAGCCGGCAGGCTGGTCGGTGGTCTATTGGGCGGTGTGCACGATGGCGGGACTGGGCGGCCCCTTGCTGGTGCACGAGATCCTGGCGCGGCACGGCGGCCTTGTCCCGCTGGGCCTCGCCGCGCGCAGACGCGCGGTCCCGCGCATTGCCCCGCCGGTAATCCGGATGGCCTGACCGGGTTTTTGCAAGACTGCCCATTTGGCCACTGGCGTATGTTTCATGTGGAACATATAAGGAACAAATGACTCAGCTTGCCAAGCCTCAACTCACAACGATGGAAAAACTCGGCGTCCTGGCCGATGCGGCAAAATACGATGCCTCATGCGCCTCGTCTGGCACCACCAAGCGCGACAGCCGCAACGGCAAAGGCATCGGCTCGACCGAAGGCATGGGTATCTGCCACGCCTACGCCCCCGACGGACGATGCATTTCGCTGCTGAAAATCCTGCTGACCAACCACTGCATTTTCGACTGCCACTACTGCATCAACCGCAAAAGCTCGAACGTGCGCCGCGCGCGCTTTTCCCCCCAGGAAATCGCCGACCTGACCCTGTCATTCTACCGCCGCAACTATATCGAAGGCCTGTTCCTATCCTCAGGCATCATCAAAAGCTCCAACCACACGATGGAGCAAATGATCGAAGCCGCCCGCATCCTGCGCGAAGAACACCAGTTCCGCGGCTATATCCACCTCAAGTCCATCCCCGAAGCCGACCCCGACCTCGTCCGCCAGGCCGGCCTGTTCGCCGATCGCGTCTCGATCAATGTCGAACTGCCCACCGTCGCCGGCCTGACCCGCCTCGCCCCCGACAAATCCGCCCCGCGCATCGAAGGCGCCATGACCGTAATCCAGGACGCAATCACCGAAACCCGCGACGCCCGCCGCCATTTCCGCAACGCCCCCAAATTCGCCCCCGCCGGCCAATCAACCCAGATGATCGTCGGCGCCGACGCCGCCAGCGACGCCGACATCATCACCCGCTCCGCCGGCCTCTACGGCCAATTCAACCTGCGCCGCGTCTACTATTCCGCCTTCAGCCCAATCCCCGACGCCAGCGCCGTCCTCCCCCTAAAACGCCCCCCACTAATGCGCGAACACCGCCTGTACCAATCCGACTGGCTGATGCGCTTCTACGGCTACCGCGCCGACGAAGTCCGCGCCGCAGCCGACTCAACCGGAATGCTCCCCCTCGACATCGACCCAAAACTGGCCTTCGCCCTCAAATTCCGCGACCGCTTCCCCGTCGACATCAACCGCGCCGCCCGCGAAGCGTTATTGCGCGTGCCAGGCCTGGGCGTGCGCGCCGTCAACGCGATCCTGTCCGCCCGCCGCTTGCGGCAACTTCGCCTCGAAGACATCGCCCGCCTGACCGTATCCCTGGTCAAAGTGCGCCCATTCATCATCGCCGCCGACTGGCGTCCGCTCGAGTTGGCCGATCGGGCGGACCTGCGCAGCGTGGTTGCGCCGCGTGGGGGTGAGCAGTTTGAGTTGTTTAGGTCGTGAGGGGCCTCCGGCGGGCGTTTAAGGGCCTCCGGCGGCCAAGGGCCATTGCCCTTGGATCCCGTTACCGTCCTGATCTGCGCGCAAACTCCTCTTCTTCTCGTCATCCCGGACTTGATCCGGGATCCAGCTTTCCTTTTGCGGTGACTTCGGATTGGAAAACTGCGCGCAGAAGAAGCGGGGCCCCGGATCAAGCCCGGGGCGACGACAGTCTTGAACTGCGTGCTGCCCGGGCCTTTGCGTCCTGCCGCGCAGCGGCTGTAATACTGCCGCTGCGCGGCGGGACGCTCGGCCAGGTCAGCACGCAGTTCAGGACGGTAACGGGATCCAAGGGCGATGGCCCTTGGCCGCCGGAGGCACCTAAACGCCCGCCGGAGGCCCCTAAGAGACCTGACAAATGACCGCGCTATGGCGCGTGCCGATCGCGGCGCATGATGATTTCGAAGGTTGGCGCGATACGGCGCGGCGGTTGATCCAGGCGGGTATTGCGCCTGATCGTGTGGGCTGGGCTTTGCCGGGCGAGGCGGCGGGTGATCTGTTTGATGCCGAGGTCGGTCCGCCGCCTGCGCCGCCTGCGGGTGCGCCATCGGTGCGCGCTTCGCGGGGGTATATTGAGCTCGCGCAATCGGCGGCGTTGCATGCGGATCCGGGGCGGTTTGATGTGTTGTACCGGGTGTTGTGGCGGCTGCAGTCGGCGCCTCGGCTGATGGAGGATCGGGCTGATCCTGATGTGCGGGCGATGGATGCACTGGCGCGGGTGGTCCGGCGCGATATTCACAAGATGCGGGCGTTTGTGCGGTTTCGGGTGGTCGAGGGGGTTGATGGGGATCAGTATGTGGCCTGGTTTGAGCCCGGGCATCATATTCTGGCGGCGAATGCGGGTTTTTTCGTGCGGCGGTTTGCGGCGATGCGGTGGTCGATTTTGACGCCGCTGGGGGCGCTGCATTGGGATGGCGAGGTTTTGCATCGGGGGCCGCCGGCCAATCGCGGGGATGCGCCTGGGGGTGATCCGGCGGAGGATTTGTGGCGGACGTATTATGCGGCGATTTTCAATCCTGCGCGGTTGAAGGTCGATGCGATGGTGAAGGAAATGCCGCGCCGGTATTGGAAGAACATGCCTGAGGCGGATTTGATTCCGGACCTGATTGCGCAGGCGCAGGCGCGTGAGGCGTCGATGATTGCGCTGGGCGGGGAGGAGATGGGGCGGCCGCCGGAGACGTTGGCGGCGCTGGATGCGGCGGTGATGGCGTGTCGGCGGTGTGCGATCGGGTGCAATGGGACGCGGGCGGTGGCGGGCGAGGGCGCTTCGCCTGCTGCGTTGATGATCGTGGGCGAGCAGCCGGGGGATACCGAGGAGCGTACCGGGCGGCCGTTTGTGGGGCCGGCGGGGCAGGTGTTGCGCGATCATGCGCGGGCTGTCGGGATCGATCTGGCGGGCGCGCGGCTGACCAATGCGGTGCGGCATTTTCGGCATGTGCCGCAGGGCAAGCGGCGGCTGCACCAGACGCCGCAGGCGCGCGAGATCGACACGTGTCGGTGGTGGCTCGATGCCGAGCGTGCGCTGGTTCGGCCGCGGTTGATTGTCGCGCTCGGTGCGAGCGCGGCGCGGGGCATTCTGGGGCGCACGGTTGGGGTGCAGCAGGAGCGTGGGGTATTGCTGCCGCTGGAGCATGGTGCGCAGTTGTTGATCACGACGCATCCCAGTTATCTGCTGCGGCTTGGCGATGCGGCGCGGGCTGAGGAAGAAGTGCGGTTTTCGGCCGATCTGGCGCTGGCCGTGCGGCATCTGGGCGGATGATCGGCCATGCCCGAAGCTGCGCTGACCCCTGAACGCCGCCACGCGATACCGGACGGCCCGATTGGCCCCCTGGCGCGCGCGGAGTTTGTCGAGCTGGGGCTGATGAGCTGTTTTTCGTTCCTGCGCGGGGCGTCGGATCCGGTTGACCTGGTTACGAGCGCGCGGGCGCTTGGCTATGACGCGGTCGGGATTGCCGATGTCAATTCGCTGGCAGGGGTGGTGCGGTTTCATGTCGAGGCGCTGGCGCTCGGGTTGCGGCCGGTGATCGGCTGCCGGATCGAGACGGTCGAGGGGTTGGCCTTTCTTGCCTATCCGCACGATCGCGCCGGGTATGGGCGGTTGTGTCGGTTGATTTCTGCCGGGCGCATGGCGACGCCTGATGGCGAATGGCAGGAGAAGGGGCGGTGCGATATTACGCTGGGGATGCTGGCGGCGCATGGCGGGGATGTGACGCTCGTGCTGATCCCGCCGCGCGATCTCGACCAGGTTCTGACGATCGTAGTGCCGGGCAATGTCGTGGCGTTGTCCACCGCCAATCCACCGTCCATCAACACTTTATCCACCACGATTGCCGGGGTTATCCCCCATCTTGTCCACAGCCTGCCGGGCCTGCGCCATGTCGCGGCGGGGTATGTCCATCGCGGCGATGATGTCGCGCGGATCAATGCGATCGATGCGATGGCGCGCGCCAGTGGCTTGACGATCATGGCGACCAATGACGTGTTGTATCACGAGGCGGCGCGGCGGCCGCTGCACGATGTGATGACTGCGATCCACCACAAATGCACGGTCGCCAATGCCGGACTGTGGCTGGAGCCGCATGCCGAGCGGCATTTGAAATCGCCCGAGACGATGGCGCGATTGTTCGATCGCTGGCCTCACGCGCTGGTTGCGGCGCGTGCGCTGGCCGATCGCTGTACATTTGCGCTGACCGAGCTCAGCTATGAATATCCCGAGGAAATCTGTCCCCCTGGCCGCGATCCGCAAAGCTGGCTGGATGAACAGACCTGGATCGGGGCGAAATGGCGCTATCCTCGTGGGGTGCCCGATGCGGTGACCGATACATTGCGGCGCGAACTGGCGCTGATCGAGAAGCTTGATCTTCCGGCGTATTTCCTGACGATCAAGGACATCGTCGATTTTGCGCGGGCGCAGGAGCCGCCGATCCTGTGCCAGGGGCGCGGGTCTGCGGCCAATTCGGCGGTGTGTTATTGCCTGGGGATCACGGCGGTGGATCCGGCCAAGCACGCGCTGCTGTTCGACCGGTTCATTTCCGAGGAGCGCAAGGAACCGCCCGATATCGATGTCGATTTTGAGCACGAGCGGCGCGAGGAAGTGATCCAGTATATCTATCGCCGTTATGGCCGCCACCGCGCCGGGCTGTGCGCGACGGTGATCCACTATCGCCCGCGCATGGCGATCCGCGAAGTGGGCAAGGCGATGGGCCTGACCGAGGATGTGACCGGCGCGCTCGCGCGCACGGTGTGGGGCAGTTGGGGCGAGGACCTGGCCGAGCGTAATGTGTCGGAGGCGGGGCTCGACATGTCCGATCCGCATCTGCGCCGGGTGATCCGCCTGGCCGAGGCCATGATCGGCATGCCGCGCCATCTGTCGCAGCATGTCGGCGGGTTTATCCTGACGCGCGACTTGCTGATCGAGACCGTGCCGGTGGGCAATGGCGCAATGCCCGATCGCAGTTTCATCGAATGGGACAAGGACGATATCGACGCGCTCGGCATTCTGAAAGTCGATGTGCTGGCGCTGGGCATGCTGACCTGCATCCGCAAATGCCTCGATCTGCTGGGCGAACACCATGGGCGCGACCTGACCCTGGCGACGGTGCCGCGCGAGGATCCGGCGGTTTACGACATGTTGTGCCAGGGGGATTCGCTCGGCGTGTTTCAGGTCGAAAGCCGTGCGCAGATGAATATGTTGCCGCGGCTGCGCCCGCGCGAATTCTATGACCTGGTGGTGCAGGTGGCGATCGTCCGCCCCGGGCCGATCCAGGGCGACATGGTGCATCCGTACCTGAAACGGCGGCGCGGGGACGAGGCGGTGGTGATCCCGGCGCCCGATCCGCGGCATGGGCCGCCCGACGAGCTGACCTCGATCCTGGCGCGGACGTATGGCGTGCCGATTTTCCAGGAACAGGCGATGAAAATCGCGCTCGATGCGGCGAAGTTTTCGGGGCTGGAGGCCAATCGGCTGCGCAAGGCGATGGCGACATTCCGCAGCCGGGGCATGGTCGACGAACTGGAAGAGCTGATGGTCGGGCGAATGATCGATCGCGGGTATGATCCCGATTTTGCCGGGCGCTGTTTCAACCAGATCAAAGGCTTTGGCGAATACGGCTTTCCCGAAAGCCATGCGGCCAGTTTTGCGTTGCTGGTCTATGTGTCGAGCTGGCTGAAATGCCATTACCCGGCGGCATTTGCCTGCGGCTTGCTCAATTCGCAGCCGATGGGATTTTACGCGCCGGCGCAGATCGTGCGCGATGCGCGCGACCATGGTGTCGTCGTGAATCCGCCCGACGTGAACCATAGCGAGTGGGATTGCACATTGGAGGCGCGCGGTACGGCTTTGCGGTTGGGTTTGCGGCAGATCGACGGGCTGTCCGAAATTCATGGCGTCGCGCTGATTGCGGCGCGCCAGCATGAGGGGGCTTATGGCGATCTGGGGGATTTGCGTGCGCGGGCGGGGTTGTCGCCGGCGGTGATCGAGCGCCTGGCGACGGCGGATGCGTTCGGATCGATTGGCTTGTCGCGGCGCGAGGCGTTGTGGCACGCGCGCAGCCTGATTGCGGCGCCCGATCTGCCGCTGTTTGCCGCGATGGGCGCGCGTGATGAAGGCGTGGAGGCGGTGCGGACGCGGCTGCCGGTGATGGCTGCGGGTGAGGAGGTTGTCGCGGATTACCAGACTTTGCGGTTGTCGCTGAAGGCGCATCCGATGGCGTTTTTGCGGCCGCGCCTGGCCGAGCGGGGGTTTTTGCGGGCTTGCGATCTGCGCAGTCGCAAGACCAGGGCGATGATCCATGTCGCGGGTGTGGTGCTGGTGCGGCAGCAGCCGGGGAGTGCGAAGGGTGTGTGTTTTATCACGCTGGAGGATGAGACCGGGGTGATCAACCTGGTGATCTGGCCTGATCTCAAGCAGAAACAGCGCAAGGTGGTGATGGGTGCGCGCCTGATGGAAGTGCGTGGGCGGGTCGAATATGACGAGGAGGTCGTGCATGTGATCGCCGCGCATATGACCGATGCGAGCGATGAATTGGCGCGGCTTTCCGACGAGGTTTTGCATGTGCCGCTGGCGAATGCGGATGAGTTGGGGAGCCAGCGGATCCAGCCGTCGCATGGGCATCCGCGTAATGTGCGGGTTATTCCGAAGTCTCGGGATTTTCATTGAGTTGCATTCCCACACCTCGTCATCCCGGGCTTGACCCGGGATCCCGCTTCTTCTTCGTTACTGCTGTGGGGAAGAAGTGGGGTCCCGGGTCAAGCCCGGGACGACGGAGGTGGGGTGGTTGGTCGATCAGGCGTTTTCTGGAACCGGTGCGAGTTTGGCGACCTGTTCGAGTGCGGCTGCGATTGATGCGGCGCGGGCGTCATCGCCGCGGCCAAGTCCTTCGGCGATGATGAACTCGAGATCGGTGACGCCGATGAACGAGAAGATCGTGCGCAACAGCGTTTCGCCGTGTTCGAACGCTGCGTAAGGGGCGCCTTCGTGGTAAAAATTGCCACGCCCCAGCGCGATGATCACGCGCTTGCCGGCGGCGAGGCCGACGGGGCCGTTTTCACCATAGGCGAAGGTTTTGCCGCGCACGGCGATGCGGTCGATCCAGGCTTTGAGCTGGCTGGGGATCGAGAAATTGTAGAAGCCGGCGCCGATTACCACCACATCGGAATCGAGGAATTGCGCGACGTCTTCGCCGTTATCGAGCTTTGACCAGGTGTCGACCGTTAGATGGGGCAGCGGCTCGGCAACGAGATCGCGATAGGTGACGTCGATCGACGGATCGCCCTTTTTCAACTGTGCGACCACGGCGGCGGAAATGGTGCGGCTGGCCGAATTTTCGCCCAGGATGCTGGAATCGAGGTGAAGAAGTTTCATTGCGTTTCTCCGGTCAGGAATTATGACCAGGATCAGATATGTGACTGCCGGCGCCCTGCCAAGAACGCATATTTTTAGGACCAGGTCATATGGATATGCCTACCCCTGCCACTCCGCACGGCGGCCTCGTGATCAGCGAGCATTGTCGCAAGATGAGCAGTATCCTGACGCTTGTCGGGGACAAATGGACTGTGATGATCGTCATGGTCCTGACCGGACGGCCGCGCCGGTTCAATGATATCAAGCGGACGATTGGGGGGATTTCGCAGCAGATGTTGACGCGCACGCTCAAGGCGCTGGAGCGGGATGGGATGGTTAGTCGGACGGTTTATCCGACGGTGCCGCCGCAGGTCGAATATGCGCTGACTGCTATGGGGCAGTCGCTGGCTGTGCCTTTGCGCGCGTTGGGGGGGTGGGCTGGCGATCATATGGGGGAAATCGAGGGTAATCGGATTCGGTATGATTTGAGCAAGGCTGAGCGGGTGGGCGGTCTTGGTGAGGTGGTTGGGGTTTGATCCGGGCTCTTGCCTGCGTTTGCATTACCTGACGTCGGAAAGAAGCGGGATCCCGGGTCAAGCCCGGGATGACGTGGGGTGGGGGATGACGTGGAGGTGGGGGTGTCTCAGGTGCGCAGGCGTTCTATGCCTTGGGCCAGGGCGACGTAGAGTTTGCCCATGTCGGAGGACAGCAGGGTTACGCCCAGGGCGTTGCCGTCGCGGGTCGAGAGGAGTTGGCGGAGCATCGCTTCGAAGTCGTGGATGTAGCGATTGACGTGGGCCTGGAATTCTTCGTCGTTTTCGTAATGGTGTTGGACGGTGCGCACGTCGGCGGAGTCGAGTAGCGATACGGCGCGGCGGGTGAAAATGCCGCGTTCGCCGCGCAGGTATGACGCCCAGGCGCTTTCCGAGACTTCGGATGACAGGATGCGTGCGATGTCGATCGACGTCGAATTCAGGCTTTCGGTGATCAGCGCGGTGCGGCGGGCGAAGTCGCTGTCGACTTGCTCTTCGGCCAGTTCGCGGGCGCGGCCGACGCGGCTTTCCAGGTTGCCGGCCAGTTCGTCGATCTTGGCGAGCTGATCGCGCATCTGCACGGCGGTTTCGCGTGCCGAGCTCGATGCGCTGTCCATGGCTTCTTCGAGGCGGGCAATCAGTTGCGCGCCGCGGCCTTGGACGACTTTGGCGAGCGCGGCGCTGGTTTCCTCGCCGAAACGCGCGGCGAGGGCGCTGATCTGCGTTGCGGTGGTTTCGTTCAGGTCCTCGCCGGCCTTGTGCGCAGCGGCTTCCAGTTCGGCGATGGCGCCGGCCAGGCGGCGCTCGATCGATCCGGTCAGCGTATCGCTTTCGCCCTGCGCGGTGCGCAGGATGTCGCGGACATTGGCCAGGCGGCGTTCCTGGTCTGCGGCGCGTGCCAGCACGGCTTCGTTGATCGTGGTGATTTCGCCGAGCACGGCGCCGACGCGGGTGCCGGCGCCGTCGATCGTTTCGGTCAGCGTGCGGCCGGCGTCGCCGGCCTGGTGCAAGGTGTCGCGTAGAGACACCACGCGGGTTTCGATCCCGTCGAACCCGGTGATCGCCTGGGTCAGGGCATCGGGGATCTGGTTGCGGGTGTGGTCGCTTGCGGCTTCGATCAGTTCGAGCAGGCGGACCGCGGAATTGGTCAGCCCGACGATCGTTTCGTCGGTCCCGGCCAGCGCGCCGCGCGTGGCATTCAGCCGCGAGGTCAGGGTGGCGAGTGCGGCATCGACGATTGCGGCGGTGCGCGATCCTTCGTCGGCGGTGCTGTCGATGATCGTGGCAAAGCCGGCTACGCGTTCGGACAGGACGTCGCAGGTTACGGCCAGTTTTTCGATATTGTCGATCTGGCGCTGGCGCTGTGTTTCGATCGTGCCGTCGATCCGCACCAGGCGGGTGTCGATCGCGTCGGCCATATCGGCCGCGGCGGCGGCCATTGCCGCGCGGCGTTGCCCGATTGCGCCGTCGATTGCATCGAGCCGGGTGGCAAAGCCGTCGGCGGTCGCATTCAGCGCGGCCTCCAGCGCATGGCGGCGTGCGGTCAGGGCTTCGTCGACATGGCCGCCTTCGTCGATCAGCGCGCGGCTGAGCGCGGCAGCGCCGTCTTCGAACCGGCGCAGGCGATCGCGCGATGCGGTGATCAGGCCATCGTGATCGCGGCCGACTTCCTCGATTGCGCGCGCGAGCGAGTTCGCGACTTTGCGCACATCGCCGTCGAGTGCGGCAATCCGTGTGGCGAGCGCGCCCAGGCTGTCTTCTTCGGCGCGCGACAGGACTTCGCGTTGTCCGGCCAGTTCGTTCGCGAGGGTTTCGGCGCGCGCGCGGATTGCGGCGAGTGCGGTGATTTCTTCGCGGTCGATGCGTGTGCGTTGCGCTTCGAGTTCGTCTATAATTGCGCGCAGGCGTACTTCGCCGGCCAGGCCGATCCGTTCGGTCGCGGTGGCGAAGGCATCGAGTGCGACTTCGACCTGGCGCTGTACGTCGTCGACTTTGCGCCCGCTGGCGACGCCGAATTCGTTCAGGCGGTTGAAGCCGCTGATCAGGTCGTCGAGCTGGGTTTCGGCGGTGCGGCCGGCGCTGGCGATCGAATTGGCCGCGTCCTTGGCCGAATTGCTGATCACCGGCAGATGCGCGCGCAAGGTTTCGATATTGTCGAGCGCCTTGGCCGCGACGACGCCGATATGGTCGATGTCGCGGCTCTGGTCGGCGATTACGTCTTTCAGCCGTTCGGCCGATCCGGACAGGCGATCGACGGCGATACGGCCCAGGCTTTCCAGGTCGCGGCTTTGCGCGGCGATGAAATCGCGCGCGAGCGACAGTTCGACATTCATCGCGCGCAACCGGTGATCGAGGTCTCGGCTTTCGTCGGCGAGTGCGTGGATGACCACGGCGTGGCGGCTTGCGTCGCGCAGGGTCGTGCGCGCGATCAGCACGCCGACGAGCACGAGCATCACGGGCAGTGTCCAGCTGGCGATCATGTCGACGACCATTTCTGGCGTGACGCCGTTGCGCAGGCCGGCGGCTTTGCCCCAGGCGAATAGTGCGGTCCAACCGACGATCACCACGGTTGCGAGCACCGGGACGAGCCAGCGCAGCCGGCCGGTCGGTTCGTCGAGGGGCGCGTATTCTTCGCCCTGATCTTCATCCGCCGCGAGGGGGCGGGTCAGCGTGGTTTCGGCGTGGTCGTCCGCATCGCCATCCACATGGCTTCCGTCTAGTGCGATAATGCGAGATCCCCCGTTCATAAGTGGGACACTATCACGCTTTGTGATTTTAGTGGAACAGGCGGCGTGGTATTTTTCCGGGGGTCTAACGCGGTGTTAATCCTGGGTGTGGCATAGGGGCGCCATGGCTTATCTGGGCGAGACGATTGACGCGCATCTGGTTGCGGCGCTGGGCGATGATCCGGAGCTGCTGCGTGAATTGCGGCGGGCGTTTCTGGATAGCGCCTTGTCTGCGCTCAATCTGATGGAGCGGGCGCGGTGCGATGCCAATTGGCGCATGGCGGCGGAGCGGTTGAAGGGGCTGGCGGCGACGTTTCATGGGGCCGAACTGGTGACGTTGGCCGAGACCGCGATTGCTGGCGCGCCTGGCGATCCTTCGGTTTTGCGGCGGATTCGTGCGCTGCTTGGCGAGATCGATCCTGCTGCCTGACGCCCTAATATAGCTATTTAACCGAGCGGCTTGGCAGCGCGCTGTGGTGCGCCTAGGGTTGCGCTCTGCGGCGGTGGGCCATGCGGAAATCGGGGGTTCGGGGTTCTTGCGGGTCGCATTGCTGTCACTTACGGATGCGATAGCGGGTGAGCCTCCTGGCTCGCATGGGCTGGCTTTGCGCGGGTATCTGACGATCGGCGGGCGGTCACTGGCGCGGCATCAGCTTGGGCTGGCGCTGGCGTTGGGGTGTACGCGGATCATCGTCGTGACCGAGGCGCTTACCGGCGAAGTCATTGCGTTGCAGCATGCGGCGGAGGCCGGTGGCGCGCGGTTTCATGTTATTGCGCAGCCGCATGCTCTGCTGCCGTTGATCACGGCCGAAGACGAATTGTTTGTGTTGTCCGAGGGTCTGCTCGCGCTGCCGGAGGCTGCGATCGCGCGGCTTGAGGAAGGGCCGGGGGTGCTTGCGCTGCCGGTCGAGACGGGCGTTGCCGCCGGGTTCGAGCGGATCGATATCAACCATGCTTATGCCGGGATGATCCGGATGCCCGGGCGCCTGGTCGCGGGGCTGGGCGAATTGCCGCCCGAATGGAATGCGCATGCCGCGCTGTTGCGCCTGGCGGTGCAAGGGCGCTTGCCGTTGCGGTTGTTGCCCGATGTGCTGCTGACCGATGGGCGCTGGGTCGTGGTGCGCAATGAGGATGAGGCGCATGCGGCCGAGCCGGTTTGGTTGCGGCTGCATACGGCGAGCGCGCATGTGCGTAGCCCGGGCGAATGGATCGCCGGGCAATTGGTGCATAGCGTCGGGCCGGCGTTGCTCCATGCCGGGACGCGGCCTTGGGTGGTCGCGCTGGGCGGTGTGGTTGCGCTGTTGCTGGCGGTGGGGGCGGGCTGGTTTGGCTGGCCTACGGCGGGGTTTGGGCTGCTTGCGCTGGCCTGGGTGATGGTGCGGGTGGCGGCGTTGATGACGCGGATCGAGCGGCAATCGTTGCTCGAGACGGGTAAATTGGCGCCGACCGGGCTGGTTTTCGAGCTGGCGATCGATGCGGCGTTTGTCGTGATTGCGATCTGGCGCAGCGATCTGTCGCAAGTGGCGGGCGTGCCGTTCGGGATCGCCTGGTTTCCGCCGGTGGTGTTCATGTTGCTGCTGCATTTTACGCCGCGGGTGATGCCGCAGGGGCGGTGGACCTGGTGGTTGCGTGACAGGCTGGTGCTGGGGATTGGGTTGGCGGTGGTCAGTGCGATCCTGCCGTTCGATTTCTGCCTGCGGTCTGCGATTCTCGGGCTGGTCGTGTGGGCGATGGTCGTGACGCCCGAACATGGTGCCTCGGCTAACCCCGGGTTAACCACCCGCGAGTAAGTTGAGCGCATGGATCAGGCAGTATTTTCCGGCAACGATGCGGCGACGGGCGCGGGTGCCGCGCTTGCCGCGGCGGATCGGCGGCTGTCGGCTGCGGCCGAAGTGCTGGAGCGGCTGGTCGTGATGGGGCCCAGTCGGTGCCTCGATGATGAAACGGTGGCGCGGGTGCGCGCGCTGATTGGTGATCTGGCGGTGCAGGTGGCCGGGCATGATCACGCGTTGATTGCGCCATTGCATGCGATGTTGGCGGGCAATCGGGCGGTTTTGACGCATTGCCATGCGCTGGCTGCGGAATGGTATCTGGCCTCGGCGGTGGCGGGGCGGCTTACGCTCGATCCTGTGTTGCCGCCGCTGGTGCAGCGCCATGCGGCGACGATGATGGATTTGATTGCGGCGCAGGCTCGGTGGTTTGAGGCGATGCGCGGGATGCGTCTGGTGCCGGGGGATTTGCCGGCCGATTTGTACAATCTGGCGCAGGCGACGGCGGGCGCGGCGCGGGCTGATCATGCGATTGCGGATTCTGGGCCGCAGCGGGTCGATGGGGGTGAGGGCCGGCTTGCGCTGTTGCATCACGCGATTGCGGGGCTTGGCGATGATCTCGATCGGGCGTTGCGCGTTGATGAGGCTGGGGTTTCACTGTTTTTTACGGCGTTGGCGATTGCTTCGGGCCATCCTCGAGAGACCGTTGTGCTTGCTGCGGTTGAGGACGATCCTGTTCGTTTGGCGCTGTTGTTGTGTGCGACCGGGTTGGCGCGTGATGATGTTGTGCGCCAATTGTTGATTTTGCGGCCTGATGCGGATGCTGGTTTGGCCGATTCTGCGCATGGCGCGTTGGCCGCTGAAGCGCTGTTGGGGGCTGTGCGATGAGCCGTGTGGCCGCAGTTATTGGGCGGTGCGATTCAGCCGATCACCTGGTCGAGGCGGACGAGGCGCTTGCCGGGTTGCAGATGCGGTGTGGGGGTGATTTGCCTGGCATGCTGGCTGTGCCTGCACTGCTGGCGCTGGTGCGGCACACGCGCGTTTCGGGGGTTGCGCAATCGCGGATGATCGGCGCGGTTGATGATGGCAAGCCGATTGGTTTTCTTGCCAGAGTTACGCCTGTGGATGGCGGGACGCGCGTGGAGCTTAGCCAGTGGCGGCTGATGGGCGATGCTTTGCCTGAGAGTAGTCCGGCGGATGCGTTGTTGTACCAGACCGCCGGGCTGCATGCGTTGCTTGATACTGATCAGCGGGTGTTGTCGGTCGATCTTCGCACGGCCGATGCTGCGCTGGTTGATCTGGCGGCGCATTGGCGTGCGGATCGGGACAATGTCTGGTCGAAGGCGGTCGAGCTTGTTGGCGTTGCGCATCGGCAGCCGCTGCATTGGCGGCTGATCGATGACACTGCGATCCGTATTCCGGGCTCGGCGCAGATCTGGCGGGCGCGTTTGTTGCCGCGTGGGGATGTCGGGTTTGATCTGTTGTTGCTGGTTGACGCGATCAGCGAAATTCCTGGGGCTGTTGTGGTGAAGGCTGAGCTGGAGCCGAGCCAGAGTTGGTCGCGGCTGATTGGTCGGGATCTTGCGCCGGCTTTGCGTCAGCCGATCAATCGTATTGTTGCCAATGCCGAGACCATTCGTACGCGTCTTGCGGGGCCGTTGGTGGATGAATACGCGGGCTATGCTGCTGATATTGCTGAGGCGGGGCGGCATTTGCTGGCGCTTGTCGAGGATCTTGCCGATCTCGATGCGGTTGAGGCGCCGGAATTCAATCCTGCGCCGGATCGTATCGATCTGTCTGATTGTGCTCGGCGTGCTGCGGGGATTCTTGCCATGCGGGCTGCCGAGCGGGGGATTACGCTGGTGCCGCCGTCCGAGGACCATATGGTTCCGGCGGTTGGTGAGTTTCGGCGGGTTCTGCAGATTTTGCTTAATCTGATTACCAATGCCATCCGTTATGGGCCTGAGCATTCCACCGTCTCCGTTGAGACGGGCGGGGATGCGGATACCGCCTGGATTGCGGTTTGCGATCAGGGGGTTGGGCTTGATGCGGAGCAGGCTCGGCATGTATTCGACAAGTTCGAGCGGCTTGGTCGTACGGGTGATGGTGGGAGTGGGTTGGGGTTGTATATTTCGCGTCGGCTTGCGCGTGCGATGGGTGGGGATCTGGTTGTGGCGCAGGAGGGGGCTGGGGCTCGGTTTGTTTTGTCGTTGCCTGGGCGGGCGGACAAATAGGGCCTTCGGCGAGCGAGGGTTTGGGCCGATGGCGCAACTTAGCCTACTTTCGTCATTCCGGACTTGATCCGGGATCCCACTTTTCTTTGCTTGTGCACTCGCAGGGGGCCAGGGAGAAGAAAGGCAGTGGGGTCCCGGATCAAGTCCGGGACGACGATACTCTTATGTTTTCGCTGATATTCTTATGTTTGCGCTTATGGGGCTTGGCCCGTGGATTCCGGTAGCGTTGGCCTTGGGGCGCGGACGGTTGGTCTCGCGCGGCGCTGCGCAGGGAGACAATCACGCAAGACGCAATGGCAAAGACAGCGCGCAACCCAAAGTACCGGGATGCAAGGGCAATGGCCCTTGCCCGCCGGAGGCCCTTAAGCACTCCGGCGGAAGGCTAAATCAGCGCTTGTCGAGATCGATATAATCGCGCGCGGTAGGACCCGTGTACAACTGACGCGGGCGGCCGATTTTCTGGCCTGGGTCGGAGATCATTTCGTTCCACTGGGCGACCCAGCCGACGGTGCGGGCCAGGGCGAACAGGACGGTGAACATGTTGGTGGGGAAGCCGATTGCGGACAGGATGATGCCTGAATAGAAATCGACGTTGGGGAACAGTTTCTTTTCAACGAAGTAGGGGTCGTTGAGCGCGATTTCTTCGAGCCGCAGGGCGGTTTCGAAGAGGGGGTCGCTGACGTTGAGCGCCTTGAACACTTCCTGCACGGTCGTCTGCATGACGGTGGCGCGCGGGTCGTAGTTTTTATAGACGCGGTGGCCGAAGCCCATCAGGCGGAACGGGTCGTTCTTGTCCTTGGCGCGTTCGATGTAGTGCTGGATGCGATCGGGGGTGCCGATTTCACGCAGCATGTTGAGCGCGGCTTCGTTGGCGCCGCCGTGGGCTGGACCCCACAGGCAGGCGATGCCGGCGGCCATGCAGGCAAACGGGTTTGCGCCTGAAGAACCGGCGAGGCGGACGGTCGAAGTCGACGCGTTCTGCTCGTGGTCGGCGTGCAGGATGAAAATGCGGTCCATTGCGCGTTCGACTTCGGGCACGACTTCGTATTCTTCGGCGGGGACGCCGAAGGTCATGCGCAGGAAATTGCCGGTGTAGGACAGGCGATTGTCCGGGTACATGAACGGCTGGCCGAGCGAGTATTTGTACGCCATGGCCGCGATCGTGGGCATTTTGGCGATCAGGCGGTGCGAGCTGATCCGGCGGTGGACCGGGTCGGCGATGTCTGTCGAGTCATGGTAGAACGCCGACAGCGCGCCGACGACGCCGCACATGATTGCCATCGGGTGGGCATCACGGCGGAAGCCGCTGTAGAAGCTGCTGAGCTGCTGATGGACCATCGTGTGGCGCGTGATCGTGCGCGAGAAGTCGTCGAGTTCGGACTGGTTCGGCAGTTCGCCGTTCAGCAGCAGGTAGCTGACTTCCATGAACGTCGATTTTTCAGCGAGTTGCCCGATCGGATAGCCGCGGTGGAGCAGGACGCCTTCGTCGCCGTCGATATAGGTGATCGAGCTGTCGCAGCTTGCCGTGCTGGTGAAGCCGGGATCGTATGTGAACGCTCCGGTCTGGCCATAGAGCTTGCGGATATCGATGACGTCGGGACCGATCGTGCCGCTCAATACCGGCATTGTCACGGTTTTGCCGGCAGTGTCCAGCGTTGCCTGGTTTTCGCTCACGTCTCAATCCTCCTGTAAATCTGGCAATTCGGTAACATGAGAAGTCGTCGGCGTTCAACTTGCAGAGGCGGTTGCCGTCTGATCGTGGATCCGACCTAGTGTTTCATCGCGCCCGATCAATACGAGCACGTCGAAAATTCCCGGCGATGTGGTCTGGCCGGTCAGTGCGGCGCGCAAAGGCTGCGCCAGCTTGCCCAGGCCCAGGCCGAGTTCGGCGGCGAGTTCCTTGAGCGCGGTTTCGATCGCTTCGCTGGTCCATTCGGTCAGCGGGGTCAGGCGCGCGTGGGCCTGCGCCAGGACTGTGCGCGCTTCTGGCGTCAGCAGCGCGGCGGCTTTGGCGTCGGGCTCAATCGGTCGCTGGGCGAACAGGAACCGGGCGGATTGCGCGAGTTCGTTGAGATCGGCGGCGCGCACTTTGAGCACCGGCATCGCCTGTTCGAGCAACGCAGTGTCGGTGAGGTCGAGCCGCTTGGCCACTTCGTCGGCGAGCCGTTTGTCGTCGGCGAGGCGCAGGTAATGGCCGTTGAGATTGAGCAGTTTTTTGAGGTCGAAGCGCGCTGCGCCTTTGTTGACGTCGGCGATGTCGAACCATTCGACGGCCTGGTCGCGGCTGATGATGTCGTCATCGCCGTGGCCCCAGCCGAGGCGCAGGAGGTAGTTGATCACCGCTTCGGGCAGCAGGCCGAGTTCATCGCGATAGGCATCGACGCCGAGCGCGCCGTGGCGTTTCGACAGTTTTGCCCCGTCGGCGCCGTGGATCAGCGGGATGTGCGCGTAAAACGGGTCTGGCCAGGTGCCTTCGATCGCGTGCATCCCGCGGATGACGACGAGTTGGCGAAAGGCGTTGTTGATATGGTCGTCGCCGCGGATGACGTGGGTGACGCCCATGTCGTGATCGTCGACGACGACTGCGAGCATATACGTTGGCGTGCCGTCGCTGCGCAGGATGACGAAATCGTCGATTTCGCGGTTGCTGACGGTGATCGAGCCCTGGACCAGGTCATCGATGACGGTTTCGCCTTCGCGCGGCGCCTTGGCACGTACGACATACGTCTGGTCTGCTGGCCAGGTGGCGGGGTCGGCGTCGCGCCATTCGCTGTCGATGCGGAACGGGCGGCGCTCGGCCTGCGCGGCTTCGCGGCGGGCGGCGAGTTCGGCCTGGGTCAGGTAGCAGCGGTAGGCGTGGCCGGCGTCGAGCAACTGGTGGGCGACTGTGGCGTGGCGTTCGCTGCGTGCGAATTGCATGACGGGTTCTTCGTCGCCGTTCAGGCCGAGCCACGACAGTCCGTCGAAAATGGCGTCGATTGCGGGCTCGGTCGAGCGGGCGCGATCGGTATCCTCGATGCGGAGCAGGTACGTGCCGCCGTGGTGGCGCGCGAACAGCCAGTTGAACAGCGCTGTGCGGGCGCCGCCGATGTGCAGATAGCCGGTCGGCGACGGAGCAAAACGGGTGACCACCGCGCGATTGCGGGCGCCTTCGGCAGAACTGGCCGAAGCAGCAGAATTGGTCACAGTCGTGCTTGCCATTCCGGCCATAGTCCTATCACTGCAATGCCATGCCAAAGCCGGCGCAAACCCCGAACTTGCCTGCGACAGATTGGGACCTTTTGGGAGGTTCCGACCGAGGCAAGACTCGCGTCATTCGGGGGCTGCAAGGGCTTCGCAGGCCGTGGGCCGGGCATTGGGACAGTTTGAAGAACTTGTCTAGTGTGCAGCGCACCATGCGAGCTGCGAGCCGCGTTTTTGTGGGCGCCGAGCAATTCCTGGCCGACCGGCCGCACGAGCGCGGACCGTGGCTGGTGGTGGCGTTTGGGGCGGGGGTCAGCGCCTGGGTCATGCTGGCCGGGGTGTGGCAATGGGCGGCGTTCATGGCGATGTGCGCTGCGGCGATTGCGGTTGCGGCGCTGATCACGCGAGAGGGGAAAGCGGATCATATCCGCCTGGCGATCATCGGCCTGTGCCTGATGGCGGGGGCGGGGTGCGCGACGATCTGGATGAAATCTTCGCTGGTGGGCACGGCTGCGCTGGCGGGGCGCGAAAACGTGATGATTGCGGGGCGGATTGTCGATCGGCAGGACAATGGCGCGGCGGGGCGCGTGCGCCTGGTGCTGGCGGCACATATTGCGGGGCGCGATCGGCCTGCGCTGATCCAGGTTGATCTGCCTGATCAGCTTGATCGACCCGCGCTGGCTTTGGGTGCGTCGATCATGGCGCGGGCGTTGTTGGGGCCGCCGGCGCCGCCGATGTTGCCTGGCGCGCATGATTTTGCGTTTTCGGCGTGGTTCGAAGGTGTGGCGGCGACCGGATCGTTTGTCGGGCCGATCGCGGTTTTGGTGCCGGGCGAGAGGCCGACGTCGTTGCGCACGGTGCAGGGGGCGCTGCGCGATCATATTCTGGCGCATTTGGGCGGATCTGCGGGCGCGATCGCGGTGACTTTGGCGACCGGGGATCGCGGGGCGATATCGCGCGGGGATGCCGATGCGATGAGGGATGCGGGGTTTGCGCATTTGCTGGCGATTGGTGGGCTGCATGTCAGCGCGGTGATTGCCTGCGTGTATATGCTGGTATTTCGGGGGCTTGGGCTGGTGCCGTGGATTGCGCTGCGCGTGCGGTTGCCGTTGGTGGCGGCGCTGTCCGGGGCGCTGGCCGGGGTTGGGTATTGCCTGTTGACCGGGGCGCAAGTGCCGACGGTGCGGGCGGTGGCGGGGGCGGTACTGGTGTTGGGGGCGCTGGCGATTGGGCGCGATCCGCTGTCGATGCGCTTGCTGGCGGTTGCGGCTTTGGTGGTGTTGTTGCTCTGGCCGGAGTCGTTGCTGGGCGCGAGTTTTCAGATGAGTTTTGGTGCGGTTATCACGATTGTTGCGCTGCATGGGCTTGGATGGGTGCGGGATTTTAGCGCGTGGCGCGATGAGGGGTGGGTGTCGCGTTTGGCGCGGCGGGTCGTGATGCTGTTGATTGGTGGGTTGGCGATCGAATTTGCGTTGTTGCCGGTGGCGTTGTTCCATTTTCATCGCGCGGGGGTTTATGGCGCGCTGGCCAATCTGGTGGCGATTCCGCTGGTTACGGTGGTGACGATGCCTTGCCTGGCGTTGGCGCTGGTGCTGGATACGGTGCACTGCGGTGGGCCGGTGTGGTGGGTGATCGGGTATTCGCTCGATCTGGTGTTGTGGGTTGCGCATACGGCGGCGGATATTCCGGGCGCGGTGACTACGCTGCCGGCGATGGCCGGCTGGGTTTATGCGGTGTGGATTGTGGGCGCTTTATGGTTGGCGTTGTGGAGTGGGCGGGTGCGGCTTTGGGGGCTGGTGCCGATTGTCGTGGCGGTGATTGCGTGGTCGAGTGCGGGACCGCCTGATATTTTGATCTCGGGTGATGGGCGTCATGTCGGGATTACGGGGCTGGGGCCTGATCTGGTGGTGTTCAGCCAGGGGCGGGGGAGTTTTGCGCGGGATACTTTGTTGGAAACTGCGGGGATGTCGGGGGCTACGCATGCGCTTGAGCAATGGCCGGGGACTTTGTGTTCGCATGATTTCTGTGCGCTGGCGATTACACGGAACCATCGCCGCACCATCGTGCTGATCGCGCGTAGCCATGCGCGTGTTGAGGAAGGTGCGCTGGCGCTGGCTTGTGCGAAGAGTGACCTGGTGATTGCTGACCATGTCTTGCCGGCTAGTTGCCGACCGCGCCAGATTTTGGTCGATGGCGCGATGTTGGCGCGTACTGGGGGGATGACTGTTAATCTGAGTAGCGGAGCCGTGCGTACGGTTGCCGAAAGCAGTGGGCAGCATCCTTGGTTGCATTGGCAATGATGGCCGCGCAGCACAGGGTCGAGGGTATACATACACCCTGAATCGCTAAAATTTGTGATGGTAATTCAAAACATCCGCTCATCCTGAGCTTGTCGAAGGACGCGCGCTACGGTTGATCTGGGGGACGTTGGTGTCGCGTTGGGCTGGCGTTGGCGCGCATCCTTCGACAAGCTCAGGATGAGCGAGACTTGTTAAATAACAATCGCTTACTTTATTTGAACACTGACCGACAGCGCGTGCCCCGAATGGCACCCCAACATGTGGGCGCGTTGATTTGCAGCGAAGTGAACTTCGAAACCACGAAGTGTCACTGAATTCGCCACTCAGGGGAGGGGCGGGTAGAGTGTCCGCAGCCGATTGGTTGTGCAGTGCTGCGGCGCCGTAAACCCCCACCCAACCCTCCCCCTTCAGGGGGAGGGCTTCTTTGGCCTTGGCTGCTGGGTCTGATTTTGGCTCGAAGCCCTGAGTTTGGCAGGACTTTCTGTGGGGCCTTGTCAGGCTTTCAGGCGGGGGCGGCCGACGAAATCGCGTTTGCCGATCTGTAGGCCTTTGACTCGCAGGATGTCGTAGGCTGTCGTTGCGTGGAAAAAGAAATTGGGGTTGGCGAACGACAGCATGAAATTTTCGGCCAGGAAGTCCAACGCGAAGGCGCCGGCTTCGAAGCGCATGTCTTTGCCGACGTAGCTGTCGATTTCGCCGGGGTCGATCGCTTCGAGCGTTGTGATTGTTTCACCGATCAGGTCGCGCAATGCTGCGATTGTCGTGGGCGGCGGGGACAGGTCGGGGTTGCATAGGCCGGCGCGCAAGGCCTTGATGGCGCCAAGCGAGTGCGTTGTCGTTGCGCGGACCTGATAGGCGAAGGGCAGCATGTCATCGGTGAGGCGCGACTGGATGAATTCTTCCGGGACGAGGCCCTGGTCTTTGCAGAAGTCTTCGGCTTTGCCCAACAGGCCGGGCATTGCACCCAGGATCTGCAGCCAGGTCGGTACGGTTGCGGCATAAAGCGTGATCGACATGGTGTTCTTTCTGGAAGGCCTGGGCGCTGCGACGTTAAGGCTTATACCAATTTGCGCTGATGCGTACCTGCTCCCTCTTCTTGAGAGGGGCTGGGGGTTGGGCGTGCCCCAATAGCCATGGACCCGGTTGATAGCCCCCACCCCAACCCCTCCCCTGAAGGGGAGGGGCTTTAGAGTCGGATCATCGTCGCCCGGTCTTAGTGATAGCGACGCAGTAGTCCGGCGAGTTTGCCTTGGACCTGGATTTCGCTCGCGGCGTAGAATTGGGGTTCGTATGCTGCGTTCGCCGGGTCGAGGCGGACGCCGCCTTTTTCGCGGCGCAGGTATTTGAGCGTGGCTTCTTCGCCGCGCACCAGGGCCACCACAATTTCGCCGTCGCGTGCCACGTCTGTGCGGCGGATCAGTGCGAAATCGCCGTCGAGAATGCCGGCTTCGACCATCGAATCGCCAGAGACTTCGAGTGCGTAATGTTCGCCTGGGCCCAGCAGTGCGGCCGGGACTGGCAGCATTGCGTGGCTTTCCATTGCCTCGATCGGCATGCCGGCGGCGATGCGGCCGTGGAGTGGGACTTCGATTACGTCGTTGGCTGCGCGCATGGGGGCCGGTGGGGCTGCGCGAGGGGGAGCAAGCGGGGCGGATTTGGGCACGAGTACCGATACCGGCGCTGCGGCGCGGGCGGCGCTGCGGGGGCTGGCGGTGTCGGGTTCGCGGATGACTTCGAGCGCGCGGGCGCGATTGGGAAGGCGGCGGATGAAGCCGCGTTCTTCCAGCGCCGAGATCAGCCGATGCACGCCCGATTTCGACTTCAGGTCGAGCGCCTCCTTCATTTCCTCGAACGAGGGGGAAATTCCAGACTCTTCCAAACGCACCTGGATGAACGTCAACAGTTCATGCTGCTTTTTCGTCAGCATCACCCGGTCTCCCGCTATGGGGCGCGAGTGCCCCTGAACTTGCCCACCATTTGGTGAACGAATGCGGAACGATTAGGCAACCAAGCAGGACAAGTCAAGCATTCACGGGCTTTTTTGGTCCAATTCGGCCCGAGCCTTCAATCGAGTGCTGTCAGATGGACCGGAACGGGGGTTCCCACGGGCAGTGGGGGCGAGCCAGCGGGTCGAATGACCAGTGCGTTGGATCGCGCCAGCGGCGACAGGGCGCCTGAATCCTGCAATGGATCGAGCGTGACGCCGGCGCCATCCCATTGCGCGCGCAGGAATTCCATCCGGCCGCCGCCTTTGCTCATCGGGCTGGCCAGGGGGACCATGATCGTCGGTGGCAGGGCGCGTGTGGCGCCCATGGCGGCGCGTAACAGCGGGAGCAGGAACAGGAACCCGGTGACATAGGCCGCGGCCGGATTGCCGGGCAGGCCCAGAATGATCTGGGTGCCGCGTTGTGCGATCAGGAGCGGTTTGCCCGGCTTTATTGCGATCCGCCAGAAATCGAGTTCGATGCCCATGGCGGCCAGTGCCGGGCGGATCAGGTCGTGATCGCCGACCGACGCGCCGCCGCTGGTGACGATGACGTCGGCGTCTTGCGCTGCTTCGAAGGCGGCGATTAAAGCTTCGATCCGGTCGGGGACTGGTCCGATTCGCGGGGTTTCGACGGGCAGACGTGCGGCCAATGCGGCGAGCATCGGGCCGTTGCTGGCCGGGATCTGGTGCAGGGCGGGGGCCATGCCTGCTCCGGCGAGCTCGTCGCCGCTGTCGATGACTGCCACGCGCATTTTTCGGCGTACCGGCAGGCGATCGTGGCCCGCGGCCAGGGCGAGGCCGATTGTGGCTGCGTCGATCCGGCAGCCGGCGGGCAGGATGGCGTCGCCGTTGCCGAAATCCATGGCGCGCGGACGGATGTGGCGCTCGGCCGGGTCGGGCGCTGTGCCATCGAGGCGCAGTGTTGTGCCGTCGGTTGCACTGTCTTCTTTTAGCAGGATCATGTCTGCGCCCGCGGGCAGCATTGCGCCGGTGCTGATCCGCACTGCTTCGCCGGGGCCGACGTTGCCGGGGAAGGGGTGGCCGGCGGCGCTTTCGCCGATGATGCGCCAGGGGCCGGGCAAGTCGGTTACGCGCATGCCGAACCCATCCATTGCGGAAAGCGGGGCGGCGGGCTGGTCGCGCCTGGCCACCAGCGGCTCGGCAAGATAATAGCCCAGCGTTTGCGTGACTTCGCGCCATTCGACCGGGATGGTCGGGGCGAGCGCGAGCAGGCGCGCTTGTGCTTCGGCGAGCGGCAGTGGGGGATCACGCGCGATCATGCTGCGCGCCAGGTTCCTGATTTGCCGCCGCGTTTTTCGACCAGGCGGACGGCATCGATTACCATGCCTTTATCGATTGCCTTGGCCATGTCGTAAATTGTCAGCAGCGCGATCGATACTGCGGTCATCGCTTCCATTTCGACCCCGGTCTTGGCGGTCAGCGAGGCGGTTGCGGTGACGCGTACGCCCTCGTCATCGAGCACGAAATCGATCGCGACGGCATCGAGGCCCAGTGGGTGGCACAGCGGGATCAGGTCGGAGGTGCGCTTGGCCGCCATGATCCCGGCAATCCGCGCGGTCGCGATCACATCGCCCTTTGGCACGGTGCCGTCGGCGATGGCTGTGCGCGCGGCCGGGTTCATTGTGATGCGGCCGCTGGCGATGGCTACGCGGTGGGTTTCGGCTTTGGCGCCGACATCCACCATCCGCGCCGCGCCGTTGTCATCGAGATGGGTCAGCTTGGTCATGTTCGCGCTCATGCCAGAGCGTTACGCGGAATTATAGGGGGAGTTATGAAAGCGCGAAGGTGATGCCGGCTTGTGCATGCAGTTCGGTCGTGTCGAACAGGGGGACCGGGCTGTCATCAGCGCCGACGAGGAGCATGATTTCGGTGCAGCCCAGCACGATTGCCTGTGCGCCGCGCTCTGCTAGGCGTTGCATTACTGCGCGATAGGCCTGGCGCGATGTGGGCTCGATCCGGCCGGCGACGAGTTCGTCGTAAATGATCGTGTGGACTGTTGCGCGGTCGGTTTCGTCGGGGATCAGCACCTCCAGGCCGTGGGCTTCGGCCAGGCGGCGGGTGTAGAAATCCTGCTCCATCGTGAACCGTGTGCCCAGCAGGCCGACGCGGGTCAGTTTGGCGGCGTTGATTGCTGCGCCGGTTGGGTCGGCGATATGGATCAGCGGGATGTGGGTCGCGGCCTCGATTTGCGGGGCGCAATTGTGCATGGTGTTGGTACAGATCATCAGCGCTTCTGCGCCTGCTGACTCCAGTCGCTGTGCGGCGTCGACCATGTGTGCGGCCAATGCGGCCCAGTCGCCGGCCTTTTGCAGCCCGGCGATCTCGGCGAAATTGAATGACCACATCAGGATTTGCGCCGAGGCCATTGGGCCGGTTGCGTCGCGTACGCCCTGGTTGATCAGGCGGTAGTATTCGGCGGTGCTTTCCCAGCTCATGCCGCCGATCAGGCCCAGAGTCTTCATGATGTCGGTGTTTTCATGGGGCGGCTATGGCGGGCAAATGTGGCCATTTTCAGGTCGAACGGGTCCAGAAGGTGATTACGCGCGTGCCAAAAATGCCGAATATCAGAGCGATGAACCCGGGCAATACCATCAGGCACACCAACGGTAGCAACGCTTTCTCGGTTGCCCTGGCCGGGTTGTCGCGGTCGTAGATGACTGTTTCGGTCTGCCCGACGACCCACATGCCCTCACCAAAGCTGGATGCAAGCATGTATTCGGTCGCAGCCACGCGGTACCGCACGACACCATTTTTTCCGCTGAATTCAACCAGGGTCCCGGTCGTCTGCAAGCCATGCGCCCTGATCGCGAGATCGCTGGCGATTTGAGTGCTGGAACCGTACAAAAATCCGCAACCCCAGATGCACAAAAAGACGCGTGTGAATATCCTCCTCCAGCCGCCTCTGGCGTTGCCCTTTTTCAATTCGCGCGTGTTGCCTGGCCATGCCGGGCGGGTTTGACCCAGCGCTGCAAACAAGCCGATCTCGTCCTTTATGGTGAGGTCGATCGAGGGGCGATCCGTATCGACGAAATCGATGTGGATCATATCCTGCCAAAACCGACGAACAGGGGTGACGCGTGCGACCGCGGAAATGGCCACGTCGAAATCGAGATTCTTCAGTGGCCGCATCGGCATCAGCGAAAGAGGAAACACCAGAGTAACGACCAGCCGGCCATCTGCGACATAGACGAGCAGGCATCGGTTTGCAGACATCATCGATGCCGGAAAGCGGCCAACGACACTCCCCGAGCAACCCGCTTCGCCGAACGCCGCGCCGCCCGGTATGCGTGGGACGATCGGTTTGCCGGATCGCAACCGCCGCCATATGCCAAACGCGACGACCAGTCCGATCCAGACAAATGAAACGGCGAAAAACAGGGCAGGAGGTGCGTTCATCGTGCTGTTCCAATTTTCAACCGGCCGGTCATTTCGGCTTCGATCCTGGTCCTGCCCTTCTTGGGACGGTGGCCATTCGCGCTAACATTTCGTCGCCCCGGATTTGATCCGGGGTCCAGTTGCCCTTCTGTTCGTTGCACAACGTTCAAACCACGCGTGCAAAGAAAAGCTGGATCCCGGATCAAGTCCGGGATGACGAGAAGAGGATATGTTAGCGCGTATGGGGAAGGTGGCGGACTTGGAGGGGCTGACGGAGGGACCGGGCTCTATGTGGTGACGCTTGCGTGGTGGGGGGAGTGCCTGATCGCGAGTGTTTCCGCTTGGGGCGACGCCCCTCCACCACGCTTCGCGCGGTCCCCCTCCCCGGGGCGGGGAGGATTTTTGTTTATTTGTCTTCGTCCTTTGCTAGCAGGGCTTCGCCTTTTTCTGAGAGGAGCATGGCGATCAGGCCGGCCATGGGGTTGGCGCTGTCGGTGCCGGCGCCGGTGATCTGGATCCGGGGGACTACGTCTACGCCGGAGGTTTCGAGGGCCTGGGCGATGCGTTCGATGACCTGGCGGGTTAGCTGGTAGCGAGCGCCGCCGGATGCTTCGACTTGCTTGGCGATGGCTTCGGCGGTGGCGAGGCCGGTGCGGGTGATGCGTTCGGCGTCGGCGCCGGCGAATGCGATCATCTTGGCGGCTTCGCCTTGGCCGATGATGCGCACGCGGTCGGCTTCGGCGCTGGCGAGCGCGCGGGTCTGGTCGGCCTGTTGCATGGCCATTTTCAGCAGGGCCTTGCCTTCGTTTTCCTTGACGGTGATCGACAGTTCGGACTGGGTGATCACGGTTTGCTGGTTCGCGCGGGCTTCGGCTTCGCGCAGGCTTTTTTCGCCTTCAGCCGCGATCCGCTGTTTTTCGTATGTCGCCACGCGTTCTTCGGCGACCTGGCGCAGGCGGAGCTGGTCCAGGACCTTTTCGATCTGGTCGCCGCCGGTTGCTGCCGCGCGCGGGGTGCCGATCAGGACTTCCTGCAATTCCAGGTTGTACGCGGTGAAGCGCGTGCGCATCTGTTCGCCGGCCATCTGCTGGATATCGGCGCGTTCCTGCAACAGCTCGATCAGGGTGCGTTTCTGCGCGACGTTCTTGAAATAGGCCGAGACCATCGGATCGAGCGTCTGTTCGACCAGTTTCTTGATGTCACCAAAGCGTTGCACGACCAGCGGCGCCTTGCGGTAATCGATATGCACGACGACCGACAGCGGCAGCGAAGGTTCGAACGCATCGCGCGTGATCAGCGACACTTCGCACAGGTTTTCGTCATAGTGGTGCGTGCCGACCGCGGCATGTTCCCATTTCAGGATGAAGTTGGTCGTCGGTACGATCAGCACTTTGCCGGCACATGTGTTGAACGCGTATTTGCCGGGCAGCAGCGGTTCGGACCACACGCCGCGCGATCCGCGTGCGACCAGCTCGCCGTGGCGATAGGCTTCGCCCGAGGTGTCGGCGGTGTCGGCGCCGGTGTAGCTGATCACGACGCCGACATGGCCGACTTCGATCAGTGTCTTGGCGACCATTTCGATCGTCGCGAACAGGCGGTTGATGTAATAGCTGCCTTCGACGAGCACCTGGAGCTGGCGCCCGCGGCAGCCGCCGGCGGACAGGAATTTTTCGGGGTCCTGGAACGAGTTGTGGAACGTCGCCGGGTCGGACTGGTCGGTGCCGGTTTCTGGCGCGATGATCTGTTCGGCACCCAGGGCCGGGCCATCGTGCACCGTGACGATGCCGATCTGGTCATTGGCGTCCTTGATCACGACCGCGTCGAACCCGCTGCGCGCGGCGATAAGCGCCGACATCTGGTCGAACACCTGGCCATCGCTGCGTTCGAGCATCAGGCCGTGGATCTGGTCGCGGGTGATGATCACGAATTGCGCGAGATTGATCGCATAGGTGCCTTCGCGCAGGATCGTGCGCTGGGGGCCTTTTTGCCCGCCTTGCGTCAGGAAACTGCGCACGTCGAGGAAATCGGCGGTTACCGCATTGCTTGCGAGCGTCTGCGTCGGGCCGAGGGGGGCGCCGTCGCGCGAGAAGACATAGCCGATCTGGCCCTGGGGAATGGTCACCAGTGGCTCGGGATGCAGGCGGTATTGGAACGGGCCGAAAAAGTGGAAGCCGCCGCGAAGGACTTCGGGCTGATACCCGGCCTCTCCGGCGAGCGCGATCAGGCCGCCGCGAACCGAGCCGGATGAGCTCCACAGTTTTTCGACGACGACCACGCGGTTGTTTCCGACATAGCGAACCATGCCGGAAAGGCGCACGAAAACGATCACCGCCACCACAATGGCGACGATGACAACCCACAGGGGCAGACTGTACATGGGGAAATGGCGTCCTTGGCCAGGTTGGAACTGCCGTCATTGTTGACGGCGGTGGCTAATTACGCCCGTTCCTTGTTGCCGCATAAAGAAAGCGGCGTAATGTTTTCGTAAAGGTGGCGAATATGTTGCGGAATTGTCGCATCCTCCCCGGTACGGGGAGGATTTAGGAGGGCGCTTGTTGCGGTCTTTATGTCGGGTTGGCGCATCAGGCTTTCGCCGACGAGGAAGGTGCGGACGCCGTGCTGGGCCAGGCGTTGGCAGTCGGCGTGGGTGTTGATGCCGCTTTCGCCGACGATCAGCGCGCCCGCCGGGGCGAGGGGCGCGAGGCGTTCGGTGATTGCCAGGTCGGTGACGAAGCGTTTGAGGTCGCGGTTGTTGATGCCGATCAGGCGCGATTTTAGGTGGTGCGCGCGTTCCATTTCGGCTTCGTTGTGGACTTCGACCAGGACGTCCATCGCGTGTTCGCGCGCGGCGGCTTCGATTTCGGCCATTTGCGTGTCATCGAGTGCGGCGACGATGATCAGGATGGCGTCGGCGCCGATCGCGCGGGCTTCGGCGCACTGCCATGGGTCGATCATGAAATCCTTGCGGATTACCGGCAGGTCGCAGGCTGCGCGTGCGGTGATCATGTAGTCTTCGTGGCCCTGGAAATAGGGCGCGTCGGTCAGGACCGACAGGCATGTCGCGCCGCCGGCCTGGTAGGCGCGGGCGTGGTCGGCGGGGTGGAAGTCGGCGCGGATCAGGCCTTTTGACGGGCTCGCCTTCTTGATCTCGGCGATCAGGGCGAAACCGGTTGCGGCGCGGGTGCGCAGGGCGGCCTCGAAGCCGCGCGGGGCGGTTTGTTCGCGTGCGCGTTCGGTCAGGGTGGCGAGGCTGGTCGCGGCTTTGCGGGCGGTGACTTCGTCGCGCTTGGTGGCGCAGATTTCGGCGAGTTTATCGGTCATTTCGCATCCGTCACGGCTATCCAGCAATCGAGCAGGGCTTTGGCGAGGCCCTTGTCGATCGCTTCGGCGGCTTCTTCAACCCCGGCGTGCCAGTCGGTGACTTCGCCCGCGACCATCAGCGCGGCGGCGGCGTTGAACAGCACGGCATCGCGATAGGCGCCGGGTTCGCCTTGCAGGAGACGCCGGAGCGCCGCCGCATTGTGTGTGGCATCGCCGCCGCGGATTGCTTCGACTGGCGCCAGGGGGAGCCCGGCGAGGTCCGGCGCGACGCGCGTCATGTGCAGGGTTTCGCCTGCGACGTCGGCAATTTCGTTGCCGCCGGCCAGGCTCAGTTCGTCGAGGCCTTCGTCGCCCGAGACGACGAACGCGCGCGTGGTGCCCAGGCGCAACAGCGCTTCGCCGTAGATCGGGACATAGGCGGGACGCGCGATGCCGACCAATTGGCGCGTTACGCCGGCGGGATTGGCGAGCGGGCCCATCAGGTTGAAAATGGTGCGTTCGCCGATTTTGCGGCGGATCGGCATGATCCGGCCCATCGCCGGATGATGCTGGGCGGCGAACAGGAAGCAGATGCCGAGATCGTGGAGCGTTGCCTCGGCGGTCATGGCGGCGCGGTCGAGGTTCAGGCCGAGCGCTTCCAGCGTGTCGGCGGCGCCGGCTTTGGAGCTGGCGGCGCGGTTGCCGTGCTTGGCAACGGGGACGCCGCAGGCCGCGACGAGCAGGCTGACTGCGGTCGAGACGTTGAGCGTATGAAAGCCGTCGCCGCCGGTGCCGCAGACGTCGATTGCGCCATCGGGGGCGGTGATCGGGATCATCCGTGCGCGCATGGCCCGCGCTGCGCCGGCGATTTCGGTGGCGGTTTCGCCGCGTGTGGCCAGGGCGATCAGGAACTGGGCGATGGCTTCGTCGGCGAATTGGCCGTCGAGGATGCCGCCGAATATGTGTTCGGCTTCGTCTTCGTCCAGCGGTGCCGCACTGACCTGGGGCAGCGCGGTCATACTGTGACGGGTTCGGGCAGCACGCGCGGGGTCATGCCGCAAATGGTCAGGAAATTGGCGATCATCGCGTGGCCGTGCTGGGTCGCGATCGATTCGGGGTGGAACTGGACGCCGTGGATAGGCTTGGTCAGGTGGCGGAAACCCATGACGTGGCCATCGTCCGATGTTGCATTTACCGCGAGGACGTCGGGGATGTCTTTCACGATCAGCGAGTGATAGCGCGTGGCGGTGACGGGCGAGGGTACGCCGGCGAATACGCCGGTCCCGTCGTGCGTGACCTGGCTGGTCTTGCCGTGCATCAGGCCGCCGCGCACGACCTGGCCGCCGAAATACTGGCCGATCGATTGGTGGCCGAGGCACACGCCGAGCAGGGGCACGCCCGCGTCGGCGGCTGCGCCGACCAGGTCGAGGCTGATGCCGGCTTCGTTGGGGGTGCAGGGGCCGGGGGAGATCAGGAAGCCGGTTGCGCCTGATGCTATGGCCTGCGCTGCGGTGAGTGCGTCGTTGCGCACGACATCGACTTTGGCGCCGAGTTCCATCAGGTAGTGGACCAGGTTCCAGGTGAAGCTGTCGTAGTTGTCGATGACTAGGATCATGGGTGACGCCTTTCCATCAATTCGGTGCGACGATCAAGATAATCCTCCCCGGGGCGGGGAGGGGGACCACGCGAAGCTGTGGTGGTGGGGCCTCGCCTCTTGGCGTTAGATCGCGATTGGGCGCTTTGGCCGATAGCGGGGCAGGCGTGTCCTGGTGAGGTATCACCATGAGGCACCGCCCCTCCACCACAGCTTCGCGTGGTCCCCCTCCCCGTCCCGGGGAGGATTTGGTTATTGGCCGAAGCGGGGTTCGGTGGCTACGCGGATGGCTTCGCGGGCTGCGGCGAAGAGGGCGTTCGATTTGGCTTCGCATTCGCGATGTTCGGAGATCGGGTCGCTGTCGGCGACTATGCCGGCGCCGGCCTGGACGTGCATTACGCCGTCTTTCAGGACGGCGGTGCGCAGGACTATGCAGGAATCGACCGAGCCGTCGGGGGCGAAGTAGCCGACGCCGCCGGCGTAGGCGCCGCGGGTTTCGGGTTCGAGTTCGGCGATGATTTCGCAGGCGCGGACTTTCGGTGCGCCGCTGACGGTGCCGGCGGGGAAACCGGCGAACAGGGCGTCGACCGATGAGGCGCGCGCGGTGTCGAGTTGGCCCACGACGTTCGACACGATGTGCATGACGTGGCTGTACCGTTCTACGGTATAGCTTTCGGTCACGCGCACCGTGCCTGCCTGCGCCACGCGGCCGACGTCGTTGCGGCCGAGGTCGAGCAGCATCAGGTGTTCGGCGCGTTCCTTGGGGTCGGCCAGCAGGCTGGCTTCGTTCGCGCGGTCTTCTTCGGCGGTCTTGCCGCGTGGGCGGGTGCCGGCGATCGGGCGGATGGTCACTTCGCCATCGCGGATGCGGACGAGGATTTCGGGGCTCGAGCCGATCAGCGCGAAGCCGGGCATGTCGAGGAAATACAGGAACGGCGACGGGTTGATGCGGCGCAGTGCGCGGTACAGCGCCGATGCAGGCAGGGGGAACGGCGCGGTAAAGCGCTGCGCCAGCACGACCTGGAAGATGTCGCCCGCCTCGATATAGCCTTTGGCTTTGGCGACCATCGCGCCGTAGGCTTCGGGCGTCATCATCGGGTTGCGTACGGGATCCACCGTTTCCGCCAGGCGTGTTTCGGCGGGGACGGGGCCGTGCAGACCGGCGAGTGCGGCGTCGATGCGGTCGCCGGCCTGCGCGATTGCCTGGGCCGGGTCGAGTGTCGATGCCCAGATTGGTGCGACGGCGAACAGTTCGTCGCTCAGGCGGTCGAAGACCAGCAGCACGGTCGGGCGGACGAACAGCATGTCGGGCAGTTCGAGCGAACTGTCGGGCGCGCGGGGCAGTTTTTCGACCAAGCCGATCGTTTCGTAGCCGAAATAGCCGACCAGGCACGCCAGCACCGGGGGCAGGCCGGCGGGCACGTCGATCCGGCACTGGTCGACCATCAGGCGCAGTTCGGCCAGGCTGTCGCCCGCCAGCGGTGCGAAGGCGTCGCGGTCGGTGGCCCAGGTGCGGTTGATTTCTGCCGCGGCGCCGCGCGCGCGAAACACCAGGTCTGGCGCCAGGCCGAGCAGGCTGTAGCGGCCGCGGACTTCGCCGCCCTGGACCGATTCGAGCAGGAAATCGCCGCGGCCTTCGTGCATCAGTTTCAGCGCGGCACCGACCGGGGTTTCGGTGTCGGCGATTGTCTTGCGCCAGACGAGCGCTGGCTGGCCGGCCTGCAATGCGGTCAGTGCGCCGGCAGCATTCTCGACGGTTGCAGGCGGGGGCGTCATTGCCCCGGAGTCGCCGGGCCGCCGAGGAGGTCGCTGTGTGCCGTGCGGATTGCGGTGTCATTGCGCTTCGACCCGATTTCCTTCGTGATCGCGGTGCGCAACTGTTCTTCGTATTCGCGGCCGGTGGCTTTGCCCAGGTCGTTCGAGGCCTGGATCACCATCGGATCGTTGGCGGCGATTGTGCCGGGCTCGATCGAGACCAGCGACAGCACCAGCCAGCCGGCCTGGTTCGGCGCGGCCAATTTCTTGGCGCCCGGGTGCGTCATCGTGAACATCAGCGCGATCGGCGCGGGCACGCGGCCTTGCGCAGAGGCGACCTGTTCGCGCGTGATGCCCAGGTGATCGACCGGCGGCAGTTGCACGCCCAGCGCTTTGCCGGCGGCATCGAGCGGCGTGTTCTTGGCCATCGCGGCCAGGACTTTGTCGGCGGCCGCGGCGGCGCCGTCGGCACCCTGCTGGCGGGTCCAGTCGGCGGCGACTTGCGGCTTGATTTCGGACAGCGGTGCGGGCGCGGCGGCGCTGATGCCGCCGACGTCATAGACGGCAAAGCTGTCCCCGCCCGGCAGCGCCGCAATCTGCGGCATGCCTTCGTGGTCCATCGCAAAGGCCGTGGCGAGCAGCGGCGTCAATTGCGCGGGCAGCTTGGCGTCGGGCTTGCCCGGTTCGGAGCCGTCGGCGATCACCGGATCGGTGGTCTGCACGGTCAGGCCATAAGTCTTGGCGACGTCGGCGAGGCTGGTGCCGCCTTCGACTTTTTCGCCGATTTGCGTGGCCATGTCGGTCAACGCGGCCTTGTGCCGCTCGGTGCCGAGCGTGGTGGCGATTTCGGCGCGGGCCTCGTTGATCGTCTTGCCAGGCTTTTTGGTCACGGCGTCGACGCGCGCGACGACCCAGCCCAGGTCGCCCTTGGTCGGTGCAGTCGTCTGGCCCTGCGCGGTAGCAAAAATCGCGTCGGCGACAGGTTTTGAGCTGTTGATCGCGAATTTGTCGTGCGAGCTGTCGGCGATTTTGGCGGCAGACAGGCCTTTGGCGGTGGCTGCGGCTTCGATCGTCTTGCCGCCTTTGATTTCGGCGGCAAAGGCGGTCGCGGCGGCTTGCGTCGGCAGGATCACTTGCGTGACCGAGCGCAGTTCGGCCGGCTGATACAGCGCGGAATTCGCCGCATAGCGCTTGGCAATGTCCGCGTCGCTCGGGGCCGATACGGATTTCAGCGAGGCCATGTCGATTACCGCATAGCGGATCGTGCGGCGTTCGGGCCGATTGTAGCGGGCGAGCTGCGTCTTGTAGAATTCGCCGATCTGCGCGTCGGTCGGCGGGGCCTTTGGCGCGAACGCGGCCGAAGGGATAAACAGCAGGTTGCCGTTGCGTTTTTCCTTGACCAGCGCGGCATAGACTTGCGTGACGCCGGTCGGCATCAAGGTGCCTTCGCTGGCGCCGGCAAACACCAGGCGGCTCATCTGCCCTTTGGCGAGATCGTCGCGCACCAATTTGTCGGTCAGGCCGCGCTGGGCGAGCAACTGGTTATACGCGTCCTGGCTCAATTTGCCGTCCGGGCCCTGGAATGCGGGCAATTTGGCGATTTCGCTGTCGACCAGGCGGTCGCTGATGGTCACGCCATATTTGCGGCCCCATTCCCAGCTCGCCGCGCGATCGATCAGGCCGGTCAGAACCTCTTCGAATGCGCCCTGGCCCAGGAAATCCTTCATCGTCAGAGTCGGCGTGCGCTGGCGCTGGCTGTCGAACGAGGCGCGGATGGTTTTCTCGAGCTCGGACGGCGGGATCGCGGTGCCCCCGACTTTGGCCACATAGTCTCCGCTCAGCAGGTTGCCCCCGCTGATGCCGCTGACATCGGTGCCGGCAAAGGCGAGCACGATCAGGATGAGGAAGACAAGGCCGACGACCGCGCCGATGCGCGATCTGGTCAGGGTACGGATAAAGTCGAGCATGACAGCCGATCGATAAAGCAGAAACAATCGGGAGGCCTTAGAGTCTGATTCAAATTTCGCCAAGACTCGAATTGCGTGGCGCGATCGTCCACTGGTGTTTTGCAATGCGCCCGCGCATTTGGTAGCGGCGATGGGGCAGGGCGATTCCGCCAAGGTTTTCCCCTGCGACGAATAAACTTGAGGCAAGACAAGACACATGGCGCATCGTCCCTATATCGTTGGCAACTGGAAAATGAACGGCAGCCGGGCCATGCTGTCGGAAGCGCGCGCAATCGATCGCGGGGCGCAGCGCGTCACCGGGGTCCAGGTCGCGCTGGCGCCGCCGTTTCCGTTGATCGGGCTGTTGCGCGAAGAATCCTCGGCGATCGGCGTTGGCGGGCAGGATTGCCACACGGGCATCAAGGGCGCGCATACCGGTGATGTCTCTGCCGCGATCCTGGCCGATATCGGCGCCGGGTTTGTCATTGTCGGGCATAGCGAACGCCGCCGCGATCATGGCGAAACCGATGAACTGGTCCGCGCCAAGGCAAATGCTGCGCTCGCGGCGGGGATCGGCGTGATCGTGTGTGTTGGCGAAACGCTGGAAGAACGCGACGGCGGCCATGCAGAGACCGTCGTCGGGCGCCAGGTCACCGGATCGCTGCCTTTGGGTGATGCCGCGATCGAAGCGGCGCTGCAGGGCAATCTGTCGGTGGCGTATGAGCCCGTCTGGGCGATCGGGACCGGGCGCGTGGCCGCGGTCGCCGATGTGATCGCGATGCATGCGGCGATCGGCGCGCGGCTGACCGATCTGCTGGGCGATGCGGGCAGCAAAGTGCGCATCCTGTATGGCGGGTCGGTGAATGGCGAGAACGCGGCCGAGCTGCTTTCCGCGCCGGGCGTTACGGGTGCGCTGGTTGGCGGCGCAAGCCTGACCGCCGATGCGTTCCTGGCGATCGTGGGCGCTGCGATCAATCCTGGCGCGTAATCGCCGCGCGGGCGGCGGGGTTGCGCAAAAGCGTCCTCGCCCCTAAGTGCGCATCAATTCCGCACCTGCGGGAACTTTTTTCGGGCGAGTAGCCATGACCTTGTTTCTTTTCCTTACCGTGGTCCAGGCGATCATTGCGGCTTTGCTGGTCACGGTGATCCTGATGCAGAAATCGGAAGGCGGCGGCCTGGGTGTCGGCAGCAGCCCGTCGGGCTTTATGTCGGCGCGCGGTGCGGCCGATTTCATGACGCGCGCGACCAGCGTGCTGGCGACGCTGTTCGTCGGCCTGTCGGTCGTGCTCGCCACGCTGGCGGTCAACACCACGGCGACCCACAAGATCGATACTTCGCTCAATCGTGTGGCCGCGCCGGTCGATCCGCTCGCTGGCGCGCAAAACAACGCGCCGGGTGCTCCGGCAAGCGCGGCGCCAGTCGAAGCGCCAGTGGCGCCTGCGTTGGCTTCGCCTGCGGCAACGCCATCGGCGGTACCTACGAAGCCGGCAGCACGAGCAGTAACGCCCAAGGCGCCCGCAGTGAAAGCGTCGGTAACGCCAGCGGCGGTGCCGTCAGCTACGCCTTCGGCGCCATTGGTAACGCCGTCGGCTCCGGCATCGAGCGCCGCGCAGTAGTAACACAGGTCCGGTACATCCGGCGGCGGGCATAACGCGCGTCGCCGGCAGGACGATCGTTCGAATCACCAGATTGTCGCAACCGTCGTTCAGGCGGTCGCGAAGCTGTTGCCGATCGTTTTTACTCGACCAAATTCGTGAATTCCGGGGGCCGATTGCGGAATGCGGGGGATATTCCCGCAAAGTCCGCTTGCGCCCCTGCAACCTTGGACATTAAGGCTTAACACCCATGGCGCGGTACATATTTATCACCGGCGGCGTGGTCTCCTCGCTCGGCAAAGGTCTGATGGCGGCAAGCCTTGCGGCGCTGCTGCAGGCGCGCGGATATCGCGTGCGGATCCGCAAATTCGACCCCTACCTGAACGTCGACCCCGGCACGATGAGCCCGTATCAGCACGGCGAAGTCTATGTGACCGACGACGGCGCAGAGACCGATCTCGACCTCGGCCATTACGAACGCTTCACCGGCGTCTCCGCGCGCCAGGCCGACAATATCACGTCGGGCCGCATCTACCGCGACATCATCATCCGCGAACGCCGCGGCGACTACCTGGGCGCGACCGTTCAGGTGATCCCGCACGTAACCGATGCGATCAAGGAATTCGCGCAGGCCGAAACCGACGATCTCGATTTCGTGCTGTGCGAAATCGGCGGCACCGTCGGCGATATCGAAGGCCTGCCGTTCATCGAGGCGCTGCGCCAGTTGCACAACGAAATGGGCCGCGAAGGTAGCTGTTTCGTGCATGTGACGCTAGTGCCGTACATCGCGGCCGCGGGAGAGCTGAAGACCAAGCCGACCCAGCATTCGGTCCGCGAACTGACCGGCCTCGGCATTCAGCCCGACATCCTGCTGTGCCGCTGCGAAAAGCCTCTGCCCGAAAGCGAACGCGCGAAAATCGCGCTGTTCTGCAACGTGCGCAAATCGGCCGTCATCCCCGCGCTCGATGCCAGCAGCATCTATTCGGTGCCGCTGCAGTATCACCTCGAAGGGCTCGACAACGAAGTCCTGCGCCATTTCGGCCTGACCGCGCCAGAGCCCGGCCTCGACCGCTGGATGGACATCATCGACCGCTTTCACAATCCCGAAGGCGAAGTCACGATCGGCGTCGTCGGCAAATATGTCGGCCTGCCCGACGCCTATAAATCGCTGAACGAAGCCCTCGTCCACGGCGGCCTGGCCAACAAGGTCAAAGTCAATATCCGCTGGATCGACGCCGAACTGTTCGAACAGGGCGACGCCGAAATCACCGCACAACTCGAACCGATGCACGGTATCCTCGTCCCAGGCGGATTTGGCGAACGCGGCACCGAAGGCAAGATCGCCTCGGTCCGCTTCGCCCGCGAACGCGGCGTCCCGTTCTTCGGCATCTGCCTCGGCATGCAAATGGCCTGCATCGAAGGTGCCCGCAACACCTCCGGAATCGCCGGCGCCGGCTCGACCGAATTCGGCAACCCCACGGACCCGGTCGTCGGCATCATCACCGAATGGATGACCCCCGAAGGCCTGGAAACCCGCGCCGAAGGCGGCGACCTGGGCGGCACGATGCGCCTGGGCGCCTACGAAGCCCGCCTCGACGGCAACAGCCATGTCGCCGCCGTCTATGGCGCAACCACAATCAGCGAACGCCACCGCCACCGCTACGAAGTCAACGCTGCCTATCGCGCTCCGCTGGAAGCCGGCGGCCTGGTGTTCTCGGGCATGTCGCCCGATGGCCTGTTGCCCGAAATCGTCGAACGTCCGGACCATCCGTGGTTCATCGGGGTGCAGTTCCATCCCGAGTTGAAGAGCCGTCCGCTGGATCCGCATCCGTTGTTTCGCGATTTTATTACTGCGGCGATCAAGCAGGCACGTTTGGTTTAAGGGCCTCCGGCGGCCAAGGGCCAGGGGCCCTTGGAACCCATTACCGTCTACGTTGGTGTACTTCGGCGTCGTAGCATCCCGCCGCTGCGTCGGGAGACAATCACTGCCGCTTTGCGGCGGGACGCAAACGCTCGGGCGGCATGCAGTTCAAGACGGTAACGGGTTCCTAGGGCAATGGCCCTAGGCCGCCGGAGGCCCTTCAAACCAAACAAAAAAAGGGCGGACCGTCACCGATCCGCCCCATCACTTCACAAGATAACCGCGATCAAGCAGCAGCGCTCGAGCCAGCGTCAACCACTGACAGTGGCTTCTGGCCGCCGATCAGGACTTTCTTTGGCTTCATTGCTTCGGGCACTTCGCGGACCAGGTCGATGGTCAACAGGCCATCGGCGAGATCGGCGTCTTCGACGCGGACGAAGTCGGCGAGTTCGAAGCGGCGTTCGAAGCCGCGGTTGGCGATGCCGACGTGCAGGAACTTGCTGGCGTCGGGATCGGGGTCGGCTTTGTTGCCTTTGACGACGAGCAGGTTTTGCTGCGCGGTGATGTCGATTTCGTCGGGTTTGAAGCCGGCGACGGCGAGGGTGATGCGGAACTGGTCATCGCCGCGGCGTTCGATGTTGAACGGGGGGTAGTTGTCGCCGGTCTGGGCGCGTGCCTGGCGTTCGAGCAGGTCGAACAGGCGGTCGAAACCGACGGTGGTGCGGCGATAGGGGGTAAAATCGAGACGGGTCATGAGCATATCCTCTGGTGAGCAATGTGCGGGAACCCATGCGAACCCTTGATTGGCGTCCACACGGGCCTTACTTTGGACCATGCCCGGCTTGCGGCGCATGATCCGTTCCGTCATGTGTGGTGGCCAATTCCGAATTCAAGAGGCCATGATGAGCGAAAACGCGACCCCGCATGTTGAAATGTACACCCAATGGGGCTGCCCCTATTGCTCGCGTGCAAAGGCGTTGTTTGACAAGAACGACATTGCCTACACCGAGTATGACGTGACGATGGGCGGGAAGCTGCGCGCCGAAATGGCCGAGCGTGCGCCTGGCAGCCGGACGGTGCCGCAGATTTTCATCAACGGGAAATCGATCGGTGGCTGTGATGACCTGATGGCGTTGAATGCCAAGGGCGAACTGGCGGCATTGCTCGGCAAATGAGCATGCCCGCCGGTCCCGTTCGCATTGCGCTGCTGCAGATGACCAGCGGCATCGACCCTGCGGCGAATGCGGCGACGATGGCCGATGCGGTCACGCGCGCGGCGGGCGAGGGGGCGGCGATGCTGTTTACCCCGGAAATGGCGGGATTGCTCGATCGCGACCGCAAGCGGGCGCGTGAGCATATCGTGTCCGAAGCGGACAGTCCGACTTTGGCGACTTTGCGCGATGCGGCGGCGCGGGCGGGGATCTGGCTGCATGTCGGGTCATTGCCGGTTCTGGCGGATGATGGGGATGGGCGGTTTGCCAATCGGGCGTTTGTGATCGACCCGAGCGGGGCGATCGTCGCGCGTTATGACAAGATCCATATGTTCGACGTCGATCTGGCGACGGGCGAAAGCTGGCGCGAATCCGCGGCTTATCGCCCGGGCGAGCAAGTCGTGACGGTCGATTGTCCGGTCGGGAAGCTGGGCCTGGCGATCTGTTACGATCTGCGCTTTCCCGCGTTGTTCAACGAATTGGGCGATCGCAGTTGTGATGCGATCACGATCCCGGCGGCGTTTACCGTGCCCACGGGCATTCCGCACTGGCATGTGCTGCAACGCGCGCGCGCGATCGAGGCGAGCGCGTTTGTTATTTCGCCGGCGCAGACCGGTGTTCACGCAGACGGCCGCGAGACCTATGGCCATTCGCTGGTGATCGACCCGTGGGGCGAAGTGCTGCTCGACATGGGCACCGAGGCGGGGCTCGGTTTTGCCACGCTCGATTTGTCGCGCCTGGCCGATGTGCGGCGCCAGGTGCCCAGCCTTGTCAACCGGCGCCCGATACCCCACCAGGCGGCATGATCGTTTTCGACCTTGAATGCACGACGAATGGCCATCGCTTCGAAGGATGGTTCGGATCGTCGACTGATTTTGCCGACCAGCAGGCGCGCGGGCTGGTCGCCTGCCCGATATGCAACAGCGGCGAAGTGACCAGGGCGATCAGCGCGCCCAATATCGGCCGCAAAAGCAATCAACGGACAGAGCGCGGGGATCAGCCCGCGAAAACCGCCGAGCCGGCGCCGACACCGATGATGGCGCCCGCCGTGCGCGCAGACACGCCGCTGCCGCCGCAGACGATCGCTGCGTTGAAAACGATCGCGAAGTTGCAGGCAGAGGCGCTGAAATCCTCGACCTGGGTCGGCAAACGGTTCGCCGACAATGCGCGCGCGATGCATTACGGCGAGACCGACGCAGCCCCGATCCATGGCGAGGCCACCGTGCGAGAGGTCCAGGCGCTCGTCGATGAAGGTGTGGAAATCGCGCCGATCCTGATACCGATCGCCCCACCCAAAGACCTGAACTGAGGTCTCGTCGAGCATTGCACGCGGCGATCAAGCCCCGTATGGCACGAACCGGGCGCCCGTAGCTCAGCAGGATAGAGCACCAGATTCCTAATCTGGGGGCCATGGGTTCGAATCCCGTCGGGCGCACCACTTTCAGGCACGGTTGATCCAGCGCATTAACGCTGTAGCTTGGCCCCATAAAGTTGGGGGCAACATATGATTCGAGCTGGTGGCTACGCGATTGCATTGTGCGGTGCAGTCTGGACCGTGCAGGTTTCGGCGCAGGTGAGCGCGCCGGTTATTGCCAAAATCAGCGTCAAGACGCGGGATGACCTGCCGCGGTTCACCTATAAATTGCCCGGCACTGCCGTCGCCATGCTTAATGTCGACGATGCGACTTTCGCCGCATTTGCCGCGCCCGTTGCCGCCGACATCGACAGGACGCTGGCGCACTACAGCATCGAGGATCATGCGACGCTGCGTGACCTTTTGGGCAGTCGCCTGGCTTATGAGGTCGTCACGCACCGCGATCGGGCGGCGCTGGCGACGGTTGCGGAGATGCGTGCGCTGCAGGACAAGCCTGATGCCAAGCTGACCAGTGGCATACGCATCGAGGCGATTTTGAAAGCGCGCATCGCCACCGGTGCGAGCAGTGGCCCGGCTTATGAAAAAGCGTATGCGGACGGGTATTCCGCCGCGCTGAAGGCTCTGCCATGGGCGGTGGTTGCCAACATGATCAAGGAGGCGAAGAGCAACGCGCAGATCATGTCCGCGTCGCTGGCCGAGGGCGTGGTGAAGTCCGATATCGAGCCTGCTGTCGCGAAAGAGGGCGTAATCGGTGACAAGCTGGTCGACGAATTGCTCCGGATGCGGATGGTGCGTACCGCCGAACTGCCGCTCAAGGCCTATACAGTGAAGGCGCTGACCGATTATGTCGCCGCCAACAACGTCGCCAAGCCCGATATCTGGACGGCGCGGGAGGTGACCTTGACGGCGGTCGACCACCTTACGCCGGTGGTCGTCGCGGTATGGGATTCGGGCGTGGACCTCGCGCTCTTTCCGCAGCAGACGTATACCGATCCAAAGCCTGCGCCGGGCCTGCCGTACAACGCGCACGGGCTCGCCTTCGATCTGCAATCGCGGCCGTCGACCGGCCCGCTCTATCCGCTGACCGACGAGCAGGCGAAACACTATATGACGACGCTCGCCGACTTTCAGGGGCTGGCCGACCTTCAGCAATCGATCGACAGCCCGGCTGCGGATGCGCTCAAGGCCAAGATGTCGGGCCTGCCGAGCGATCAGGTGCCGGCGTTCTTCGAGAGCTTGCAGTTCTTTGGCAATTACCTGCACGGCACGCATGTCGCGGGCATCATCGCGCGTGGCAATCCCGCGGTACGGCTGGCAGCGGCGCGGATTACCTATGATTACAAGACCGTGCCGGACGTGCCGACCGACGAGATCGTGCAGCGCGGCGCGAAGGCCTATGGCACGTCTATCGACTGGTTCAGGGCGCATGGGGTGCGCGTCGTCAATATGAGCTGGGGCGAGAGCCCGCGCGATTACGAGCACGCGCTGGAGGCGAACGGGATCGGCAAGGATTCGGCCGAGCGCAAGACGCTGGCGCGCCATTATTTCGAGATCGACAAGGCCGGGCTCTACGCTGCACTGAAAAGCGCGCCAGACATCCTGTTCATCTGCGCGGCGGGCAATTCGGACTCCGACAATGGCTTTGACGAGTTCATTCCTTCGTCGTTCGTACTGCCCAACCTGCTGACGGTCAGCGCGGTCGACCGCGCGGGCGACGAGGCGAGCTTTACCAGTTATGGCAAGAACGTGCTGGTCGATGCCAATGGCTACCAGGTCGATTCGACGGTGCCGGGGGGCACGCATCTGAAGGAATCGGGGACGTCGATGGCGTCGCCAGGCGTCGTCAACCTTGCCGCCAAGCTGCTTGCGCTTGATCCGAAGCTGACGCCTGTGGAGACGATCGAGCTGATCCGCAAAGGCGCAACGGCCAGCGAAGACGGGCGCCGCCACAATATCGATGCGAAGGCGTCAGTCGCACTCCTGCACGCCCAATAGGACTTATGCAGGATCGGTTTGTGCCGGCCACGCGCCTTCGACGCGCCCGGCCAGGCGGCGATGCCAGCCATCTGGTCCGGTGATCGACAGATCGTACCAGCCGTGTGTGGGCGCCAATGGCCAAGCCGTTGTGCCGCCGGTCGCACCGGAGGCCCAGGCGTGATGTGAGGTGGCATAGGCCTGCGGCGTAACGCGCAGACCGGGGGCGGCCGTGATCTGGAGGTTGTCGCCGGTTCTGCGCCAGGTCAGGTCGGGTTCCGGCGCGGTGCCGTGCCCGACGAAGGCGCGGTGGAAACCGGCGGGACCCAGGACCCACAAGTCATAGGCGTGGTCCGGGGCGTTCAGCGCCCAATCGCCGGTTAGTGACTTGCCCGGTTCGACGGTAAAACGTTGGGGAATGCGATCGAGATGCAGGCGGTCGTAGACGTGGAATACGCCGGCGAGACCGGGGCCGGCGGCAAATGTCAGGCGGATTGCGCTGTTGTCGGGCAGTCGCTGTGCGGTCGTTTCCAGTTGATAGCGGACGGGGCAGGCGGGGCGGAAGCCTCGGCTCTGGATCGGGAGGGGCTGGGTTTCGGGGGGATGCGCGTCGGGTTGCTTAGCGATGGCGCTGGCGCGTTGGGCGCGGGCGGGCGCTTCGGCCATGGAATTGACGAGCGCGGGTTTCAGATGTTCAGGCGTGGTGGGCGCGGCGAAGTCGAACGCGGTGGTCAGGTCGCTGCATACTGCGCGGCGCCATGGGCTGATGTTCGGTTCCAGCACGCCGAACCGCGCTTCCATGAACCGGATGACCGAGGTGTGATCGGCGGTTTCGGAATGGATGCGGCCGCCGCGTGACCATGGCGACAGCACATACATCGGGACGCGTGGGCCGAGGCCGTAGGGGCGGCCGCGATAGGCGCGCTGGTCGTCTTTCTGGCTGGGCGCGGGGACGTGGTGATATTCGCCCAGCGTCGAAACCGTGCTGGCCCCGGCATAGCCGCCGGGCGCGTCGGCATCGGGCGATGGCGGCGCGGGCGGCGGGACGTGGTCGAAAAAGCCGTCGTTTTCGTCGAAATTCACGAGGAGCACCGTGCGCGCCCACACCGCCGGGTTGGCGGTCAGCGCCTCGATCACTTTGGCGGTATAGGCCGCGCCCTGTGCCGGGCTGGAGGGGCCAGGGTGTTCCGAACCTTCTGCCGTGCCGACGATCCAACTGATCTGGGGCAGGCGGTCGGCCAGCACATCGGTGCGCAGGGCATCGAGCCCGCGGGTGGACAGGCCTTTTTGCGCGAGCACCCGGCGGGACCCGGGATCGCCGCGGTACGCGGCGCGGAATTGCAGCAGATTGCCCAGCGGATTGTCGCTGAAATAGTCGGCCAAATCCTGATAGATCGCCCAACTGACGCCGGCTGCTTCCAGGCGTTCGGGGTAACTCGTCCAGAAAAAGCGCGGGGTACCGGCTGCGTCGGGCTTGGCCAGGTCGTCGTCGGGATTTTCAATTGCCGGGCCGCCGCCTCGGCCGAATGGATCGTTGGTTCCGGTCCAATGGAACAGGCGATTGGTGTTGGTGCCGGTCTGCATCGAGCAATGATAGGCGTCGCAGAGCGTGAACGCGTCGGCCATCGCCCACTGGAATGGCAGGTCGTCCTGCGTGTAATACGCCATCGCGCGCTGGGTCTTCGCTTCCGGCCAATGGCCCATGCGGCCATGGTCCCACGCGGTCTGCGCGGTGGGCCAACTGTGCGGCGTGCCCTGCATGCGCATCAGGTCGTAATGCGCCTGGGTCGAGATCGGAAACGGGCGGATCAGGCGCGGCGGACTGGCGGTGGCGTCCTGCTGGTCCCAGACGGTGCGCATGCCATGCGGGCCGCCATCGACCGGGATCGGAAACCGGTCGCCAAAGCCGCGCACCCCCGGCATCGTGCCGAAATAGTGATCGAAACTGCGGTTTTCCTGCATCAGCACGACGATATGCGCGACATCGCCGATCGTCCCGGTGCGGCGATCGGGGCTGATTGCGCGCGCCCGCGCCAGGATCGGGGCGAGCGCGGCGGCGCTGAGCGACTGGCGCAACAGGTCTCGGCGATCGATCATGGTTGCGTGGTTCCGTCTGTCAATTTGGCCAGCAGGCGCTGGTGCATGTCAAGCAGGGTCAGCTTTCGCACTCGATGGGGCGTCGCGGCAATACAAAACGCGCGCACCTGCCGCTCGCAATGTGGTGTTGCGATGGCGGGAGGCGACAAATTTGGTTGCGTGTACAGCAGGACTGGCTGGATGCGGTCATGGCCGATCTGCAGCGATCGCGCGCGCGGACATAAGATTATCGTCGCCCTAGGCCTTGGTTCGCGGCCCCGCTGCTTTTCTGTCCGGAGGCGCTGCTGAAGCGCCGACACAAAGAAAAGCGGGGTCACGGATCGAAGCCCGGGACGACGATAGAAGTAGGCTAGTTCGTGCTTTTGGAGGGCAGGTCCTGCTTTAGCAGGGACTATTGCCATGCCCTTTGCCATAGCCGTCATGGCCGTGTTTGTGATCATCGCCGGGGTCGAAATGGTGGTGCTTTTCTCCACCGAACCCGTGCTTGTCAAAAACGCCAAAATGCGGGGGTGAATATTTCGGGCTTTGCTCGGCATGGGCCATCGCAGACGACACTATCAACGGAACGACTGCGATAATTTTGGCAATATTTGAAATCATCATGCGCCATCTCCTGATTGATAATTGAAAATGAGCGGATGTTTTTAATTTCGACTGAAACAATGTCGTTATTACTGACGGTTAAATTGGATTGGGAGTTTATTAACCATCGCCTGATCGCGTCATCCGGTCTGCCACGCAACGTGGCGCGCGCCATGATAAACGTTGCTTCACAGTCTTGCGCGCGGCAGACTTGTGCGATCCGGCGACGAGCGCAGACCAGGAAACGACATGAACGAACCCCGGCCCATGCTGACCAATCTGGCGGCGCGGTATTATGCCGATCCGGCAATTTTCGAGGCCGAGCGGCAGGCGATTTTCCGGCGGCAGTGGCAGATGCTTGGGCCAGTTTCGCGGCTGGCGCGGGTGCGCGATTACCTGGCGGTCGATGTTGCGGGGTGGAAACTGTTTGCGCTGCGCGGGGATGACGGCGTGTTGCGCGGGTTTCACAATGTGTGTCGCCATCGCGGCGCGCGGCTGCTGCAAGAGGGCGCTGGGACCTGCAAAACACTGCGCTGCCCGTATCACAACTGGGTGTATGACAGCGACGGCAGCTTGCGCGCGGCGCCCTGGTTTGGCGAGGATCCCGGCTTCGATCCGTCGCAATGGCCGCTGGAACGCGCGGAACTGGCCGAGTGGCGCGGGCTGCTGTTTATCGCGATCGACCCGGAAACCAGCCTGCTGGAGCAATTGGGCGACCTGCCCGGAGAAGTCGCCGAATTCCCGCTCGAAACCTATACCGCGGTCGAAGAACACAGGTTCGACGCGCGCAGCAATTGGAAAGTCTACACCGACAATTTTGTCGAAGGGTACCATATCCCGGGCATCCATCCCGAATTCTACAAAGTCATCGATTTCCCGCGATTTGAAACGGTTGCGCTCAACGGCATGGTGCGGATGTCATCCCCGCAGAAAGACGGATCGGTCTATGGCGGCAAATGGCTGTGGATGTGGCCGAACTGGACGCTGTCGACTTTTCCCGGTGGGATGAACACCAGCCGGATCAATCCGCTGTCCGTCGACCAGACCGAGATCATCTATGATTTTTATTTCGCGGACACGTCCGAGGCTGGCGAAGCCAACCGCAGGCGGACGATCGACACGAGCTGCGCGATCGTGCGCGAGGATTTCGAAGTCTGCGAACACACGCAGCAGAACTATCGGTCGGGGGCCTATACATCGGGGCCGTTGAGCCCCCGGCACGAACAGTCGGTCGCGTATTTTCAGTCGCGGATACTGGCCGCGTTGCAGGTGCAGGATGCGTAATACCAAGCGACTCAAAGGGTGCCTCCGGCGGGCAAGGGCCAAGGGCCCTTGCATCCCGTTACCGTCCGCGTTGGTGTGTTTGTTCGGCGGCGCATCCCGCCGCTGCGTCGGTAGACGATAAGGCCGCTGCGCGGCGGGACGCAAGTGCCTGAACAGCGCGCAATTCAAGACGGTAACGGGTTCCTAGGGCAATGGCCCTAGGCCGCCGGAGGCCCTGAACAAAACCAACAGGTTCGCATCACTGGGTCAGCGCGCGCGTAATTCCTCGCCGTGCACGCAAAGAAAAGCGGGATCCCGGATCAAGTCCGGGATGACGAGATCAGGCTATGTTAGCGCGCATGGAATCCAGCGCGCGGCTGACAGCATCCGGCTCCCGCTCGATCACGGCGAAGTACGCGAGCAGGGCGCTGTCGGCTTTTGTTCGGCCTTGTTCCAGATCGCGGAGCCGGCCGATGCTGATGCGATATTGTTTGGCGAAGCGGTCCTGGCTCAGGCCGGTGCAGGTGCGGACGCGGCGGACAATGCGCGCGGCTTCCATCCGGTCCAGCTCTTCGGCGGTCAGCGGCGGGTTGTCGGCGTCGGTCTTTGCGGCCGCTGTGATCTGGGTGTCGGTCATCGTGTCGAGCCGGGTGCTCTGATCTTCGGTCAGTTTCGGCAGGGCAGCGGGATCAAGTTTGAAGCGGGCCATAGAGGCTTTCTTCCTTTGTGTTGCAGCGTCGGGCTGAAATGATCCGGGTCACGCCATCGCGTTCGGTGTAGACGATGGTGAACAGACGGCCCTCGATCACACCGACTGCCTTTCGCCGCGCTTCGCCATCGCCTGCTTGGGATGCGTCGAAATCGAAGACATGCACATCGCGGAATACGCGTGTTGCATAGGGGAATGGCACCCCGTGTTTGGCCAGGTTGCTTGTGGCTTTTGCGTCATCCCATTCAAACTCGCGATCCCCCGTCATTTTGCATCATACCAGAATTTCGATGCAGAGTATACGGAATTTCCGTATGCGTGATGTTCAACGGGATGGACCGCTTCGTTGAACATGGCGTTCAGTTGTTCGCTGGACCGTCAAATCTGGGCAATGCCCGATCCTTGTAAGCCCCCGACACTTTCGCCAGGTTTTCGTGGTGCGCGTCTACATAGGCCCACCACAAACTGACCGTGCCCGCTTTCACCGCGTCGGTGATGTAGGGCTCGATTGGTTGGGTCAGGTAGTCGGGGTCGTGGGCGTGTTCAACCATGCGGCGCAGGTAGGCGCGGGTGGTGTCGATCAGGGCGAGGGGGTAGCCGCCTTTGGCGATGACGTCGGGGTTGCCGTGGTTGGGGTAGATGCGGGTGAAGCCCCATTGGCGCATCGCCAGCAGGTTGCGGTATTGGTCGGGGATGCCGGCGGGTTCCGAGATGAAGGTTACCGTGTCTTCCAGCGTGTCGCCGGCCAGCAGTATGCGGTCGCCGGGCAGGTAGATCACCAGGCCATCGGCTGAGTGGATATTGACCGGGCGTAGTTCGACTTTGATGTCGCCGACGAAATAGGTGGTGTTGGCGGTGATCGCCAGGTTGGGGATGATCAACGGCGCGATCGCGGGTGGGCCTGCGTACTTGCCGCTTTCGATGTCGGCTTTGTGGTCGATCAGGTTCTGGCGGGTCTTGGCGGTCGCGATCAGGTCGCTGTCGGCATAGACGGCGTTGCCGCCGACGTGGTCGAGGTGCCAGTGGCTGTTGACTGCGATGAAGTGGTGGATGCCGGCTTTGGCCAGGTAATCGCGCACCCATTGCGCCTGATGCACGCTGGGGAAGGTGTCGTAGACCAGCGCGTGGTCGCCCTGGTGGATCACATAAGTTGCCACGCCGACGTTGTTTGCGCCGAAATCGGCCCAGTTGTGGTCCTTGGGATCGACCTGGGACTGCGGGGGGCGGCCGTCGTAGAAGCACCATAGATGATCGTTGATGGCGAACACGCGCATGTTCATCGTTGCCGCATTTGCGGCTGCGCCTGTCATCAGCAGGATGAACAGGGCAAACGTCCTGAGCGCCGTATTGATCATCGTGAAACCCCCATTTGCCCGCCAGAACTGAAGGCTATGGGGCGGCCAGTTGGGTGTCAATGCGTCCGCTACGGGGCACTGCGTATGCGCTGTTCCGGGCCCGATTAACCATGCCCGCATTATCCTGGCTGCGCACCCGATCTGTGGAGACGGGCGCGATCGAGGGGCGCAAGGTATGACGACACGCAAACGGGCCGCGACCACGCAGGTCATGCAATGAGCGTGCAACTGCCCGCCGGCGCCTTTGTCGCGGCGAACGACACCATGGAGCCCGATGCCGCTTGCGCGCCGCATGAACTGGCCGGCGTGCTCGATCGCTACCCCGGGGTCAAAGTGCTCAGCCTCGATTGTTTCGACACGCTGTTGTGGCGCGACAGCCATGCGCCGCGCGATGTGTTTGCGGCTTTGCCCGGGGTGCTGCCGTCGCAGCGCGTGGCGGGCGAGACCCGCGCGCGGCAACTGGCCAAAGCCGTACGCGGTGTGCTCGATGTGTCGCTCGATACGATTTACGGCGCGATCATGCCACGCGCCGATGCGCGGGCGCGCGGGGTGGCGATTGCCGCCGAACTGGCCGTCGAAACGCGCCATTGCCACGCGTTTGCGCCGGTCGTCGCGCTGATGCGCGAGGCGCGGTGGCGCAAGATCAAGGTGATCATCGTGTCGGACACGTATTTCGACCAGAGGCAATTGCTGCAGTTGATCGGCGATTCGGCCGGGTCGGATGTCGCGGCGTTGATCGATCAGGTGTTTTGTTCGTCGAGCTTTGGGCGGCCCAAGTCGCATGGGCTGTACCAGGACGTGCTGGCGCGGATCAAGGTCCGGCCCGACCAGGTCTTGCATATTGGCGACAATCACAAGGCCGATGTGATCGGCGTGCGCCCGTTCGGGGTGCACGCGATGCATTTGGTGCAGTTCGAGCCTGACGTCGCCAGGCAATTGCGGATGGAAAGCACGATTGCCACGATGCTGTTTGGCCAGGCGCATGGCGCGCTGACCCGCCCGCAGCCGCATCGCGCCGCGCTGGCGCTGGGCCTGCCGCAGGAAAGCGATCCCGCGCGGCGGCTTGGGCAAAGCGTGCTCGGGCCGCTGTTTTATGGCTTCGATACGTGGTTGCGCAAGGAGGCGACCGCGCTCGGGGAAATGGGCGGGCAAGTGCATTGGCTGTTCATGATGCGCGACGGGTTCCTGCCGATGCGCGTCCACCACGCGATCGGCGCGACCGATAGCGCGCACGATGTCGAAATCAGCCGGATGACCGCGACATTTGCGAGCATTACCGGCGATGCCGCGCTGACACGCCTGCTGGGCGAACAGGCGCTGACCATGGCGCCGGCGCTGGGCAAAATGCTGCGCCTCGATGACGGGACGATCGGCCGGATCTGCGGCACCTTGGCGCCGGTCGCTGCTCGCCGGGCGCTGGGGGAATGGTGCCTCGATCCCGTCAACCGGCGGCGGATCGTCGGCGAAGCGCGTGGGCTTCGCAAACGCATGGTCGCGCATATCCGGCGCGCGGTCGATCCCGCGCCGGGCGACACACTGATGCTGGTCGACCTGGGCTACAACGGATCGGTGCAGAGCCTCGTTGGGCCGGTGCTGGCGGAGGAGCTGAATGTCACCGTAGCCGGGCGCTATCTGCTGCTGCGCGAGACCGAGATTTCGGGGCTGGATAAGCGCGGGCTGATCGATCAGCGGTATCTCGATTTTGTCGCGCTCGATACGATGATCGGCAATGTCGCGGTGCTCGAACAGTTGTCGACGACTGCGATCGGATCGGTGATCGACTATGCCGAGGATGGCACGCCGATCCGTTCGGCCAACAGCATCAAGCCGGGCCAGGGCCAGATCCGCGACCTGATCCAGGCGGGATGCATCGATTTCCTGCGCCATCAAAGCGGTGCGACAATCCGCAAGGGCGAGCCCGACGATCACGACCGGCTGTGGCGAGAGGCTTGCGCGGCGGCGATGACCCGGCTGATGTTCCTGCCGCTGCAGTCCGAAATCGCGGCGATCACGGCGTTCGAGCACGATTTGAACCTGGGCACCGATATGATGGTCGATCTGTTCGACAAGGCGGCTGCGCGGCGCGGATTGCGCCAGAAAGGGCTGCTGTATCAGCAGGGCACGCGGCGCATGTTCGTGCCGGCGGAACTGGCGGGCGAGGGCATGCCGGTGCGTTTGGCCAATTTCGCGACGACGCGGTTTGGCGCGCCGCTGACCTTCGGCGATGTCGCCGATGGCGGTCCGACGGTGCCGGTGGTGCTGGTCCAGTCGCAGGGCGAAGTGCAGGGGGTGTGCCCGGCGCGGCCGACGCACGACGGGTTTTATGCGCTGTGCATTCCGCTGGGCCGCGAGCGGTATCCGGTCGCGGTGCAGATCGGTGCGGCGGGTCGGCATATCGAGATCGAGACGATTATTGCGGTGCCGACGTGCGAATATCTGCATACGCGGCCCAATATGGCGTCGCGTGAGACTGCCGTGGTGCCGCTGCTCGATGGGATTGTCGAATATGCGCCGCGGTTGTGGGAGTGCCAGTCGGACTATGCGTTTGCGCTGTTGCAGCCGCCGGCGATGGCCGATGTCGATGATCTGATGCTGGTCATGGTGTACCGTCCGCTTGGCGCTTAGCCCCTACCTCACGCCCTCGTCATCCCGGACTTGATCCGGGATCCCACTGTTTCTTTTGCGCCCCTCGGAAGAAAGTGGGGTCCCGGATCAAGTCCGGGACGACGAAGAGCGTGAGGTTATTTTGCTGGGAGGTGTTGCAGGATCAGGCCGTCCTGCTGGCCGCGCCAGAAGCCTTTCCACGTTGGATTGGTGCCGCCTTTGCTCATTGCGGCATAGCGGCCGCCGTCGTCGCCGGTCCATCCGCCGGGGTCCGATGCGGGCGAGGGGACGTCGAGATAGCTGGCTTTTGCCGCATCGCCTTTGACGTGTTCGTCGAGGAAGGCGGTTATGAAATGCGTGGCGATCGCGTTTACGCGTTCCTTGCGCCAGACCGGATCGGCGAACCAGCCCTGGTTCCAGAGGTTGGTCAACATTTCGGGTGGCGTGGGATTGGTGCCGATATCGTGGCCTGCGTTCACGAAGATCAACATGTGGCGATCGGCATGCGTCGCCCCTTCGAAGACCTGTTTTACACCCGGGTCATAGCCGACCGTGCGGTCATGGCTGCCGACGATGACCAGCAGTGGCGCGGTGACAAACTCCAGCCCGCTGCCCCAGACATTCCACGGTGCGCCGCCGGCGGGTGAAATCGCCACGACGGCGCGCAATCCGGGTACGACGAGCTTGCCCGCAAACTTGCCGGTGTAGTCGGCGACCAGCGAAGCCGGGTTTGCCGACACGGCGGGGCTTTTCGGATCGAGCCGCGCGCCCGCGACGGTCAGCACGCCATAGCCGCCCATCGAATAGCCGACGAGCGCCATGCGTTCCGGGTCCGCCAGTTTGCCCAGCATGCCGTGGCGCACCGCGTCGATGGCGTCGACGATATCGAGCGGGCGGGTCAGAAGTGCCGCGGGCACTGTCGCGCGGTCCCAGATCGGCGGGTCGCGGTGTTCGGGCGCGACGACGACATAGCCTTTGGTCGCCAGGTTTTCGGCTAGCCATGACAGCATGACCGGGTCATTGTTGTAGCCATGGCTGAGAATGATCAGCGGGAAATGTTCGCCCGCGGGCACTGCATCGGCATAGGCGATGCCCGGCACCGTAAATGCCGTTGTCGCAGGGACCGCGCCCTTGTCATTGTTTAGTGACGCGGAATACGTAACCGGCAGCGCGCCGGGTTTGGCATGCGCCGGATACCACACGCGCAAGTGCAGCACGCGGTCGGCATGGACTTCGTGCCCGGCGGCCAGCGAGGCCAGCGGATCGAGCCGATCGTGTATATCGATGATCCGCGTGGTCATGCCCGCCGCATCGGGACCGAGCGCGGCGAGTTCGGGCGCATCGATGCCCGGCACGCTTGGGGGTTGGGCAATTGCCGAGCCACCCGCGCAAACCGATCCGATCAGCGCGAGCGCGGCAATTGCCCGGTATTTCATGCCGCGACCCGGGCTTCCAACTGGCGTTGCTGCGCGGTCAGTTCGGCAGGCAGATCGCCGAATTTTTCGAGATCGCGGCCATTGGCAGCCGCTTCCTCGCGCCAGGCGGCGGCATCGACGGTCATCAATTCGGCAAACGCCGCATCGCTGAGCGACAGCCCGGACAGGTCGAGATCGCCATCGAGCGGCACGCGGCCGATCACGCTGTCGCGCGCCTGCGCCTTGCCGCTGATGCGGTCGACGATCCATTTGATCACGCGGATGTTGTCGCCATAGCCCGGCCACAGGAATTTGCCCGACGCGCTCTTGCGGAACCAGTTGACCAGGAACACCTGCGGCAGATTGGCGCCGCCATTGGGCGCAGTCTTGGCCAGGTTGATCCAATGCGCGAAATAGCGGCCCATGTCATAGCCGCAGAACGGCAGCATCGCGAACGGATCGCGGCGCAAGGTGCCGATCTTGGTTTCGGCAGCAGCCGTGCCTTCCGATGCCAGGTTGGCAGCGAGATAGACGCCGTGGTCCCAGTCGAACGCTTCGGTGACGAGCGGTACGTTCGTGGCGCGGCGGCCGCCAAACAGGATCGCGCTGATCGGCACGCCCTTCGGGTCATCCCATTCGGGCGCGATCGACGGGCATTGGCCGGCGGGCACGGTAAAGCGTGCATTGGGGTGCGCCGCGAGCAGGCCGCTGGCCGGATCCCATGCCTGGCCGCGCCAGTCGACCATTTCGGCGGGCGGGGTGTCGGTCATGCCTTCCCACCACACATCGCCATCTGCGGTCAGCGCGCAATTGGTGAAGATCGTGTTGTGGGTCAGCGTGTCGATCGCATTGCGATTGGTGTCGGGGCCGGTGCCGGGCGCGACGCCGAAAAAGCCTGCTTCGGGGTTGACCGCATACAGCCGGCCGTCTTCGCCCAGGCGCATCCACGCGATGTCATCGCCGACGGTTTCGACGACCCAGCCGGGCAGTGTCGACTGCAGCATCGCCATGTTGGTCTTGCCGCAGGCGGAGGGGAAAGCGGCTGCGATATAGCGCGCTTCGCCTTCTGGCGGGGTCACTTTCAGGATCAGCATGTGTTCGGCCAGCCAGCCCTGGTCACGCGCCATCACGCTGGCGATGCGCAGTGCCAGGCATTTCTTGCCGAGCAGTGCGTTGCCGCCATAGCCCGAGCCATACGACCAGATTTCGCGCGTTTCGGGATAATGCACGATCCATTTGTCGTCATTGCACGGCCACGCGACGTCTTTTTCGCCCTCTGCCAGCGGCGCGCCGACCGAATGAACGCAAGGGACGAAAAACCCGTCGTCGCCCAGTTCGTCCAGGGCCGCCGTGCCCATGCGCGACATCGTGCGCATCGACAGCACGACATAGGCGCTGTCGGTAATTTCTATCCCGATCACGCTCGATGGCGATCCCAGCGGACCCATGCAGAACGGCACGACATACATAGTGCGCCCGGCCATCGCGCCGGCGAACAGCCCGGCCATCGTCGCGCGGGTTTCCGCCGGATCGCGCCAGTTGTTGGTCGGGCCGGCATCGGCTTCATGCTCGGAACAGATGAACGTCCGGCTTTCGACGCGGGCCACATCGCGCGGATCAGACCGCGCGAGAAAGCTGCCGGGGCGAAGCTCGGGGTTCAGCGGCGTCAATGTGCCCGCTGCCATCAGTTCGGCCGACAGCCGATCCCATTCCTCCTGCGATCCGTCGCACCAGACCACGGCGGCAGGCGTCGTCAGCGCGGCAATGTCTGCGACCCAGGCATTCAGCGCGGCATGGCGCGTTGGCCCCGCGAAAGAATCAGCGGGGGATGTCAGGGTGGATGCAATCTGGTTCATCGTTCGAGCCTCAAATACGTATGCACTGGCATCAGAATCCGGAATTCCTGCCACGGGTCGCGACGCACGTTGCCGTGTCCCGCGGCCGGACACAAGTCCCTTGGAGCGTCATTCTCGTCGTGATTGGCACAGTTCGTCCCCGTGATCACGCGGCCAGGACATACGAATGCATTCACACCTGTTGATAGCCTGGTGCGCGGACGGCATCGCATATTGCGATTTTGTGAAATCTGCTTACACCTCGATACAGGAAAATGCCGCAGTGCCGCGCAAACGCGGACTGCACTGCACAATGGCGCAAGACGGCACTGGGAGGGGCCCAATATGAGGGGGAACCATGCGTAAAACATTGAAATCATCGCTCGTCGCGTCGACTGCGCGCACTGTCATTCTTGGCGCCTTCGCGCTTGCAATACCGGGCATCGCGCTCGCCGATACGCCCCCGCCAACCCCGGCACCGGCTGACGCTGCGACAGGTGGCGAAATTGTCGTAACCGCCACGCGCCGTAGCGAAAAAGCGCGCGACGTGCCGATCGCGGTCACGTCGATTTCGGGCGAAAAGCTCGATATTCTCAATTCGAGCGGCCTCGATATCCGCTTCCTGTCGTCGCGCACGCCCAGCCTGCAGATCGAAAGCTCGTTTGGCCGCACGTTCCCCCGATTCTACATCCGGGGCCTGGGCAACACCGACTATGATCCCAACGCGGCGCAGCCGGTTTCGGTGGTCTATGACGATGTCGCGCTCGAAAGCCCGATGCTGAAAAGCTTTCCGGTGTTCGACCTGCAATCGGTCGAAGTGCTGCGCGGGCCGCAGGGCACGCTGTTTGGCCGCAACACGCCCGCCGGCGTGATCAAGCTCGATTCGCAGAAACCGACCGACACATTTGGCGGCTATGGCAGCATCGAATGGGGCACGTACAACACGATCAACGGCGAGGCGGCGCTGAACGTGCCGCTGGGCGGCGGGTTCTCGTCGCGCTTTTCAGGCATTGCGCAGCACCGCGAAAACTGGGTGACCAACACCAATTACGGCCAGCCCGGATCGGTCGCGCCTGCCGCATTGGAAGGCTATACCGATATCGCCGGCCGTGCGCAGATTTCGTATGTCTCGCCCGACAGCAGCTTCCACGCGCTGTGGAACATCCACTTGCGCGGGCTGGAAGGCACGCCGCGCGTATTCCGCGCCGGGCTGTTTCAGCAGGGCAGCAACAATTTCTCGGCCGGGTTCTCGCCTTCGCGAGCGAGCGTCGACGGATTTACCAGCCAGTCGATGTCGCAATGGGGCACCAATCTCCATCTCGACAAGCATTTCGACGGCCTGGGTACCTTGACCTCGATCAGTGCATTTGAACATGCGCGGGTCGAAAGCACTGGCGATATCGATGGCGGGTCGAACTATACTTATCCGCCGCTGGGCCTGAACAACGCGCTGTTTGCCGACAACACCGGCGGCGTGACGCGGCCCGACGAATACAGCCAGGAACTGCGGTTCGTGTCGGATGAATTCAGCGGCATCCGGCTGCAGGGCGGGGCTTATGCGTTTACGCAGAAGCTGTCGTATAGCGAGTTCGACTACATCACGCCGTACACGTTCCGGTCGCAGGATCTCGACCAGGATATCGAGCACAACGACCGCAACACCAACTTCGGCATTTACGCTTCGGGCGAATACAAGACTGGTGCGCTGTCGCTGCGCGGCGGTGCGCGGTATTCGCATGATTCGAAGCGCGATACGGTCTGGGGCTATTCCGGCGGTCTGAGCGGCGTTTATGTAACCGGCGCGACGACGACCGCGTTCAACGGCAATGCCTATCCGACGTTGGCGCCGACGACCGCTGCGGTCAAAGGCTCCGACACCACCTGGGATGCCAGCGCTACCTATGCCGTTACCAACAAGATCAACCTGTATACCCGCGTGGCGACAGGTTATCTCGGGCCGGCAATCCAGGATCGCGTGACATTCGGATCGATCCAGAATGTTGCGGGCAAACAGACAACTTTGTCGGCCGAAGGCGGGATCAAGGGCACCGTGCTCGATGGCGCGGTCAACTTTGCGGTCGATGGGTATTGGACCAGGACCAAGGACATGACCTTGACTGCGGTCGGCGGGGTCGGCAATTCGGCCGCGCTGGTTACGGTGCCGCGGGTTTATGGCAGCGGGGCCGAGGGTGAAATCGATGTGCATCCGATGGCGGGCATGTCGCTGTCGGCCAGCGGCAGCTATAACTTCACGGTTATGCGCGCGCCGGGCGTGGCCATTCCGTATTGCGGATCGGGTCAGTGTACGCTCACCGATCCGACCAATACTGCGGGCCTTGCGCTGATCGATGGCAATTCGCTGCCCCAGGCGCCGCGTTATGTCGGTAGCATCAATGCGCATTACGACTGGCCGCTGTCGAATGGCGGCAAGATGGGCTTCAACACCGACTGGGCCTATCGCAGTTCGATCAACTATTTCCTGTATACGGCGAAGGAATTCACCGGGAAATCGCTGACCGAAGGCGGGATCAAGGTCAGCTATACGACGCCCAAGGGTTGGGAATTTGCGTTCTTTGGCCGCAATATCCTGAACCAGATCCGGTCGATCAGCGCGATCGATTTCAACAACCTGACCGGGATGATCAACGACCCGCGTATCTGGGGCGGCGCGATCAGGAAGACGTTCTGAGGTAACGCTTTAAGCCCCTCCCCTGTGGGGAGGGGTTGGCGGATTCACACAAGGTGAACCGCTAAAATTTGTGATGGTAATTCAAAAGCTCGCTCATCCTGAGCTTGTCGAAGGACGCGCGCCACGGTCGATCCGGGTGACGTTGCTGTCGCGTCGGGCCAGCCTTGCGCGCGTCCTTCGACAAGCTCAGGATGAGCGGAACTTGTTATACAAGAACCGCTCAGGATGGGCGGGACTTGTTATACAAGAACAACTTGCTTTAGCTCTGAGGGGAGGGCTTTTGTTACCGACGCGCCAGGCTCTTGATCATCAGCGCGTACAGGCGTTCGGCGTCGACGGTCATGACGACGTCGGCGGGTTGTTCGCCGAGGCCGGGCTGGTAGTGTTCGCTCCAGCTTAGCGTGTCGCCGTAGCCGGGGCCGAATTGGGTGGCGACGTCGACGTACAGCCGCTGGTGCGTGGTTACCAAGGTCGGATCGAGCCACACTGCGCTGGCGATTTCATCCCATAGCGGCCAGTTGGCGGGCAGATTGTGCACCCATGGGCGCAAGGGTGCAGGCGCGGCGGCCTCCAGTTTTGCGATTACCTCGGGGGTCATCTGCGTGCCGGTCGAGGGATCGGCGGGGACCATCGTTACGCTGCGCCAGGGGCTGCGCGAGACGATGCTCGCCGCCTCCGGATCGAAGCGGGAGTTGAATTCGCGGCGGGGCGAATTGGCGAATTCGCGTGCAAAATCCGCTGCCGAGCGGTTGTTCAGCACCTGGTGCGGATTGAGGCTGCCGCCCATGTAGACCAGCGCTTTGGCGAGATGTGCGAATTGCGGGTCGATCGTCTGCGCCAGCGCGAGGTTGGTCATCGGGCCGCACGCGACGATCGTGATTTCGCCGGGGTATTTGTGGACCATGCGGATCAGGAATTGCGCCGCGTTTTCCGCGATCGCGTGCGTTGTGGGGTTGCCATAGGGCAGGTCGGTCACCGGATCGAACGGGCCACGGTACAGCGGTTCGGGCTGCAGTGTCGGTTCGACCCAGTGGCGCATCCACACGCCGCGCCACGTCAATTTGCCGTACAGCGCCTCCCACCGATCGGTCAGCGCCTCGCTGTTGACGAGCGGATAGGTCGCGCCCACCGCCACCGGCACATCGCTGCGGCCGAGCAGTTCCAGCCCGCGCAAGGCGGTCGCCGCGGCGCGATTGGCCCACAGGTCGCCCGAAACGCTGGTGATCCCCAGCACATCGACATCGGGCGCGCGCAGCAGCATCACGTGCATCATCGAAAATCCGTCGTCGTCGATGATTACCTTGCGCTTGTCGGCGGCCTGGGCAGACTGCGACAACAGGGCAAAGGCGGCGGTGATGGCGAGCAGGATTGAACGCATGCGTACTCCGTGACTGGATCGCACCCTCTCATTTTCGCGCCCATTTGATCGGGCTTGCGCTTATGGGGCAATGTGTCGCAGACTTGTCGTGGTCGTGGCAACCCTTTGCAGCAGGCCTTTGCGCCGCGGTGAGGAAGATAGTGTCGCGCGCATTAACCCGTGTTTAGCGCATTTCGTTCATTGATCGCGGGTGTGCGCAAGTGGGAGCGTTGGGTGGATACGGAAATGAACGGGTATTCGAAAGTCATGGCGCCAAGGGTGAAGGTTGGGCCGCTGCGCGATTTGCCCGCGCTGTTCGCTCCGGCGCACTTTCGTCAATTCCTGACCGGCACCATCGCGCGCTATTTCAGCTCCAGCGTGGTCGCGCTGTGCGCCGATAGCGCCAGTTTTCTCGCCCTGCTGCAAGCGGGCGTTGCTCCGGCGACGGCGGCGGCAATCGGTTTCCTGCTTGGCACCGTGGTCCATTGGCAGGTTTCGAGCCGGGTGATGTTTGCGCAGGGCGTGGCACCTGCCGGGCCTGAGCGCCACAAGCAGATGGCGCTGTTCCTGGCCTCGGCGCTGGTTGGCCTGGTGCTGACCACCGGGATCGTCGGTTGTGCGGTCGCTTTGGCGATCAATCCGCGCCTGGCGAAACTGGGTGCGATCGTGGTCAGTTTCGTCACAACGTCGGGCCTGCGCCATGTCCTGATTTTCGGCAAATCGCGGACCGCGTAATGACGGCAGTTCCTGTTAAAACCGGCGAGCAGACTGTTGCGCTCGCGGCGCAGATCGGTGCGCTGGTGTGTTATGCCGCCTGGGTCATCTGGGTCGGCAGCCATCACGAGGCCTGGTTCGATGAGATGCAGGCGTGGCTGCTGGCGCGCGACAACTCGTTCGGCACGCTGATCGGGTATTACGCCCGGTACGAGGGTACGCCGGCGTTGTGGCACGCGGTGCTGTGGGTCGCGACGCGCGCGGGCCTGCCGTTCACGGATATCTGGATGCTGTCGGCGGTGTGCGCATTTGGTGGCGCGGTCGTGGTCGTACGTTTTGCGCCATTTCCGCTGCCGCTGCGGCTCGGGCTGCTGGCGACGTATTTCTTTGGCTATCAATACAGCGTGGTCGCGCGCGGCTATTGTTTCGATCTGCTGCTGGTGCCGATCGCGGCGGCAATGTTTGCCGATCGCGTGCGGCGGCCGATGCGCTATGCGATCGTCGTGGGCGTGATCGCCAATATCAATGCGTTCAGCTTTATCGCGGCCGGATTGCTCGGCTTAGACCTGTTTGTCCGGCTTGCGTTCGCGCGGCGGCTGGGCGACTGGCGCGCGTGGGCGGCTTTGGTGGTCGTCGGCGCGCTTGGCCTGTTTTCGATGTGGACCGCTTGGCAGCCGGCGGACAACGGGTTCATGGCGCAAGTCATGCGGATGAATCCGTTTGCGAGCGCCCTTGTGTTTGTCGCCAATGGCCTGTTCGACCGGATCGATCCCTGGGCCACGGGCCACCAGAGCGGGCCCAACGTGATCGTGGGCATGATGCTGTCGTGGCTGCTGCTGGCGATGATCGCGCGGCTGGTGCTCGCGGGCAGGGACCGCGCGCTGATGCTGACGATCCCGGTCGTGCTGATCGTGTTTTCGGGCGCGGTGCTGGCCAGCAGTTGGCATGGCGGCGTGCTGTTTGTATTCGTGCTGTTCGTCCTGTGGACGCAGTGGGCCAATCCGGTCGGTCCGAAATTCCGGGCCGCATTGATCGCGCTGTTCGCCCTGCTCGAAGTCATGCAGGGCATCCAGACGCTGCACAGCGGATTGCCCGATGTCGCGGGCGATTATTCGGCGGGGCGGCCGGCGGCGGCGGGCGTGATGGCCTGGCGCGCGGCGCACCCCGGGCAGAAAATCGCGGCCTTTGGCGGGCAAAGCTTCGAGACGCAGCCATGGCTGCCCTACAACGTCTATTCGAACTATCACGGCGGCGCGCCGCATCCGCAATTCGTGCGGTGGAACACCGACGAAACGTGGCATGGTCTGCCGCATCCGCACGAATGGGCCGATCTGCTCGCGACCAGGCCCGATGCGGTGCTGGCCGCGCATACCTGGCTGCCCGATGCAGTGAAACCCGATCCGGCTGGGTCCGCCTGCCGCGCGGGGTATGACCTGGTCAAGGCGTATCCGGCGGGGATGATGTGGCGCGGGATTTGGGAAAACAACACGCTGTATCTGTTTCAGCGCGCGACGTCCGGGCCCTGCACCAAAGCGTGATTGCGGCCCTTTTTACGCTAATGTGAACGATGCCACTGGTGAAACGGGCTTGCCATCCCCACACAGGGTCATGCCCACACCACTTGATACACGTGGCGACGATACCATCGTCGCCATCACCGCCTTGCAAAAAACCTACAAAGGCGGCTTTCAGGCGCTGAAATCGGTCGATCTGTCGATCCGGCGGGGTGAGATCTTTGCGCTGCTGGGCCCCAATGGCGCGGGCAAGACCACGCTGATTGGCATCGTCTGCGGGCTGATCCGCGCGACCGGTGGCACGGTGATTGCCGACGGGCATGACATCGCCACCGATTTTCGTGCGGCGCGGTCGAAGATCGGGCTGGTGCCGCAGGAACTGGCGACCGACATGTTCGAAACCGTGTGGGCCACGGTCAATTTCAGCCGCGGCCTGTTTGGCAAGCCGCGCGACCCCGCGCATATCGAGCGGATCCTGCGCGACCTGTCGCTGTGGGACAAGCGCGATACCAAGATTGCTGCGCTGTCGGGCGGGATGAAGCGCCGCGTGCTGATCGCCAAGGCGCTGTCGCACGAGCCGTCGATCCTGTTTCTCGACGAGCCGACGGCGGGCGTCGATGTCGAATTGCGCCGCGACATGTGGGTGATGGTGCGCAAATTGCGCGACAGCGGGGTGACGATCATCCTGACCACGCATTACATCGAAGAAGCCGAGGACATGGCCGACCGCATCGGCGTGATCAATCGCGGCGAAATCGTGCTGATCGATGACAAGACCGCGCTGATGGAAAAACTGGGGCGGACGCGGGTCATGGTCGGCCTGGCGCAACCGCTGGCGGCGATCCCTGCGGCATTGGCGGACGAGAATCTCGTCCTGGCCGACGATGGCCTGACCTTGACGCTGACCTCGACCGGCGAAACCAAAGGTTCGGCTACTGCAGCAGATTTCGTCAAGCGGCTGACAGTGGCGGGTATCGATTTCACGACGATCGAAACCGCACGATCGACGCTCGAAGATATCTTTGTCGACCTTGTGGAGAACCGGGCATGAACGCGCACGCGATCCGGGCGATCTACCTGTTCGAACTGCACCGCTCGCTGCGGACGCTGTTTCAAAGCCTGGCCTCGCCGGTCATTTCGACCTCGCTGTATTTCGTCGTGTTCGGCTCCGCAATCGGATCGCGGATGCATGCGGTCGACGGCATCAGCTATGGCGCCTTCATCGTACCCGGCCTGATCATGCTCGCGGTTCTGACCGAGAGCACGGCCAATGCCTCGTTCGGGATATACATGCCGCGCTTTACCGGCACGGTGTACGAATTGCTGTCGGCGCCGGTGTCCGCGTTCGAGGCGGTGATCGGCTATGTCGGCGCCGCGGCGACCAAGTCGGTCGTACTGGGCCTGGTCATCGCGCTGACCGCGCGCTTGTTCGTGCCCTATGGCATCGTCCATCCGCTGTGGGCGCTGGCATTCCTGATCCTGACTTCGGTCAGTTTCGCGCTGTTCGGCTTTATCCTCGGGCTCTGGGCCGACGGCTTCGAAAAACTGCAGATCGTGCCGATGATGATCATCACCCCGCTGACGTTCCTGGGCGGCACGTTCTATTCGATCACGATGCTGCCCAAGGCCTGGCAGACAGTGTCGCTGTTCAATCCGATCGTCTATCTGGTCAACGGCTTCCGCTGGGCGTTTTATGGCCAGGCCGATGTCAGCCTTGGGTTCAGCCTGGGCATGATCGTGGTGTTCATGGCGGTGTGCATTTCGGTGATCGCCTGGGTGTTCAAGACCGGCTGGCGGCTTAGAAGCTGAAGTGCAGGGCCTCCGGCGGCCTAGGGCCATTGCCCTAGGGACCCGTTACCGTCTTGAACTGCGCGCTGCTCATGCGTTTGCGCCGCGCGGCGCGGCGGACTGATCGTCTCCCGACGTAGCGGCAGGATGCTCCGACGCACCAACGCGGTCGGTAACGGGGATAAGAGCGAACTTAAGAATATCGTCGTCCCGGACTTCATCCGGGATCCCGCTGTTTTCTGTTCAGAGTTCTCAATTCGAGGCGACGGCGAAAGAAGAAGCGGGATCCCGGATCAAGTCCGGCACGACGTAAATATGCTAAGTTCGCGCTTATGGGCGATGGCCCGCACCTGACACTTTGGTGCAATTGCATCCGTTCGTGTCGCTGGAGCGTTACTTGTGCAGGGACCGGCCAATGGGCCGGATCACCGCAGGAGAGAATCCCATGCGCAAGTTTCACACGATCGCGGCGATTGCCGCGCTGGCCGTCGCACAACTGTCGGCCCCGGCTTTTGCCAATCCGATGGTTGGTGGCGCCGAAATGTCGGCGAGCAAGAATATCATCCAGAACGCGGTCAATTCCAACGACCACACCACGCTGGTCGCTGCGGTAAAGGCTGCCGGGTTGGTCGATACGCTGTCGGGGATGGGGCCGTTTACGGTGTTTGCACCGACCAACGAAGCGTTTGCCAAATTGCCCGCAGGCACTGTCGATACGTTGCTGAAGCCTGAAAACAAGGCGATGTTGGCTTCTATCCTGACGTATCATGTGGTGGCTGGTCGGATGACTGCTTCGGACATCATGATGGCGATCAAGGCGGGCAACGGTACTGCGACCTTGACCACGGTGCAGGGTGAACCGCTGATGGCGTCGATGATGGGCAAGCACCTGGTGTTGACCGATGCCAAGGGTGGCAAGTCGATGGTGACGATTGCCAATGTGATGCAGTCGAACGGCGTGATCCACGTCGTTGATACCGTGCTGATGCCCTGATTTTTAAGAGGCGATAACCGCGAACCCAACAATATCGTCATCCCGGACTTGATCCGGGATCCCACTCCCTTCTTTTCTTGGCTCTCAATTCGAGGCAACGCCGAGAGAAAAAGTGGGGTCCCGGATCAAGTCCGGGACGACGATATTGTTGGGTTTGTGCCTAACTCAGAAGTGGTAGGCGACGCCTGCCAGGACCTGGTGGCGGTCCCATTTGCCATTGCCTTCGCTCAGGTCGGTGTAGCGGTATTCGACCCGTGCGGTGACATTGGTCGTCAATGCGCGTTCGACGCCGGCGCCCAGCATCCAGCCGTTCTGGTTGCCCGAGGCATATGTCGCGGGGATCGTCGCAACCACAGTGGTTTCGCGCTGGTTGACGTAACCGCCGCGGGCATAGACCAGCGTCTGGGGATCGACCAGGTAGCCGGCGCGCACCGACAGGTCGACCGAGCGCTTGGGCTGGACCGAGGTCACGCCGTCGCTGATGTGGGCGGTGAACGGGAAATTCAGCTCAGCCTGGGCGCCGACGACGACGCGCGGGGCCAATTTGTAGTCATAGCCGACGAAAGCGCCGATCGAGCCGGTGTCCCTGCGCGCGCGCAGGTCGGTCGATCCGATTGCGGTCGTGGGGTCATTGACGCTGTTTTGAATCCAGCCGCCCTGGATACCGACCGAGGGGCCGGAAAAGGTGTCGGCATGGGCGGACGTGGCAACCAGCGCAGCAGCAGCTACGGCGACCAGGGCAAAAGTCTTCATCTCATTTCCTCCAGGGTCCAGCCAGGAACTCCCGCTTTTTGCGGGATGTAACCTCGGGCCCCTGAAACCTTCATCTGGGACGGGCGGCTACGACCGGTACGGGTGCGAGATGGGCGCAATTGTGGCGCGCGATAAGACGGTTCAAATGCGACGGATTGTTGTTTATTTGCGCTCAATCGAATTGCGCGTCAGACCTTGTAACGCGTGTTCTGCAACAGGTGGGCGGTCAGGAAATCGATGAAGCTGCGCACCGAGGGCAGAATGCCGCGCGGCAGCGGGTAGACCAGGTGCAGGCTGTATTCGGGCGTGGTCCATTCGGGCAGGACCGGGTGCAACCGGCCCGCGGCGAGGGCGGGGCCTGCCGCCGTTTCGGGCATCAGCGCGACGCCGATACCGGCAATCGCGGCGGATAGCTGCACGTTGATGTCGTTTGTCACCAGCCGGGGCGTGCCGCCGATCCGGCAGCCGGAGCGGTCATCGGCGGTCAATTGCCAGCGCACGGTGCCATCGTGCATGTCGTCGGGGCGCGCGATCAGGGACATTCCGGCCATCTGGTCGGGATGGCTCAGCGCCGCCGTCTCCTTCGCCAGGTCTGCGCCGGCGACCAGGATGCGGCGGACGCGCCCGATTTCGCGCGCGACCAGGCTCGATCCGGGCAAGTCGTGGACTTGCGTCGTCAGCGCCAGGTCGAGATCGCTGTCGAGCGGGTTGATCCAGCGGTCGCCGTGTTCGACGATCACGGTGACTTTGGGATATTGCGCGAGATAGAGCGGCAGGATCGGCGCGACATAGTTCTGCGCGGCGACGACGCTGCACCCCAGGCGAACGATGCCGGTGGGCTCTTTCTGCAGTTCGGCTACGCTTTCGAACGCGGCGCGCGCGCTGCCCAGGACGGTCTGGCACCCCAGGAAAAACCGCTGGCCCGCATCGGTCAGCGAAACGCTGCGCGTCGAGCGGTTGATCAGGCGCACGCCGAGCGTGTCTTCGAGCATGGCCACGCTGCGGCTCAGCCGGGCCTTGTCGACACCGAGCGCGCGGGCGGCGGCGGTGAAGCCGCCATGTTGGGCAACGGCGGCGAAATAGGTGAAATCGTTGAGGTTCATTGCGTGTGGCAGTAACCGCAAGTGGCGTCCTGCTCAACAGGCGCGTTTGCGCGGCACGCCGGCCTTTGCTAGCTTCGCGCCCATGCCTGTTTCCCCCGGTCGCCTTGACCTGATCACCGATGTTCCCGGCTTGCGCATTGGCCACGCCACGTCGCCGAAACATGGCACGGGCAGCACGGTGGTGCTGTGCGACGGGTTATGGCCAGCGGCGGCCGATGTGCGCGGGGGTGGGCCGGGCTTGCGCGAAATCGAGGTCATGGCGCCCGAAAACAGCGTGGCGGGAATTCACGCGATCGTGTTGTCGGGCGGGTCGGTGTTCGGCCTTGCTGCGGCCGATGGCGCGCTGGTCGAATTGGCCGCGGCGGGGATCGGGCTCGATATGGTGCCGGGCGGGCCGCTGCTGCCGATCGTGCCCGGCGCGATCCTGTTTGACCTGAACTTCCCCGGTGACAAGCAGTGGGGAACGCAGCCGCCCTATCATGAATTGGGCCGGGCAGCGGCGCGTGCGGCTTTGGCGGCAGGGCCGGGGGCGGCCTTCGAACTGGGCTCGGTCGGCGCGGGCACTGGCGCGATGGCTGGCACCGCCAAGGGTGGCATCGGCAGTGCGTCGCTTTCGCTCGAGCACGGGCTGGTCGTCGGTGCGCTGGTCGCGGTCAATCCGGTGGGCGCGGTGCATCCGACGGGCAATTGGGGGTTTGACGGCGATCCGTTTCCCGATGCCAGCAAGCTGATGGGCCGGTTGCAGCCCGGCGCCAACACCACGCTGGCCGTGGTCGCGTGCAATGCGGCGTTGTCGAAGGCCGAGGCCAAACGGATCGCGATCATGGCGCAGGATGGCCTGGCGCGTGCGATCCGCCCGGTGCACACGCCGTTCGATGGTGATGTGGTGTTTGCGCTGGCGAGCGGCGCGATCGACCTGGACGCGCTCGATTGCGGCCTGCCGCGTGCGCTGTGGCTGGCGCGACTGGGCGCGGCGGCTGCCGATGCGCTGGCACGAGCGATCGTGCGCGGCGTCGCGGATTAATCGTTGCCGGGCAAATCGACTTCGTCGGGGGAAACTGCGCGCCATGGGTGGCCGTGGCGTTTGCGGATCGTGGTCCCGCAAACGCGACACACTCCGGCGAAATAGACCCCGGTGGTGCGCCGCACTTTGTTGCGGTTTGGTTCGTGCTTGCCCATCAGGCAGGATAGCCGGGCCCGCAGGCGTGCAAAAATGCCGGTGTCGCGCTTGTCTCCGCGCGTGAGATCTTTTCCCAAACTCATCGGCTGAGCGTTAGGCAATCTTTTGCGATTGGGAAAGGGCGCGATCGGGCTATCCAGTCGGAAAGTGTCGCCGGTCCGAAAGTGCCTCCGCGGAATGCGCGGGGTTCATCGCATGCACGGAACGCTTCGTCGTGCATGAATGAATTGTGCCCACGAAGGCGTTGATTCCCTGTTGAATCTTTATGGTCGATGTGATTCGGTATACCCAGTGCGGCGTAAACAACAATCCCTGCGGCTCCCTCGGGAAAGCCTGACCCAGACCCTGGCGCTGATTGTGCTGCTGGTCCTGGGCGCGATGGCGCTGGCAGGGCCCAGCGGCGTGCTGGCATGGACCGAAAATGCGCGCGCGCTCGATCACGACCAGCGCGAAATTGCCCGCCTGAGCGCTCTGCGCGATCGCCTGCAGAACCGCGTCGAACTGCTCGATCCGCGTCATGCCGATCCCGACCTCGTCGGCGAACTGCTGCGCCGCGACCTGAATGTCGCGCATCCCGACGAAGTCATCCTGCCCCGCAAATAAGACCGTTTCGCGGCATATCGCCCCGGCGCACACATGGGTCATTGCGGAGCGGCGGCCGAGCCCTTACCTGCGCATGGCAATCGGACCGGGCACAACCACTGCGCCACATCCGACCAGCATTTGGGGAAGGGCCCGGACCACGCCATGACCACTGCCGCGCACGATTTCGACGACGATGACGAACGCCTGCTGGGCAAAATGCCCGTGCCCGACGAAATCCAGGAAGCGATCCGCACCCTGATCCGCTGGTCCGGCGATGACCCGACGCGCGAAGGCCTGATCGATACGCCAAAGCGCGTCGCGCGCGCGTGGAAGGAATACTGCCGCGGCTATGGCGAAAATCCGGCGCTCCACCTGAAGCGGCAGTTCGAGGAAGTCGGCGGCTATCACGAACTGGTGCTGCTGAAAGACATCCCGTTTCAATCGCATTGCGAACACCACATGGCGCCGATCACGGGCAAGGCCTCGATCGCCTACCTGCCGCGCGACAAAGTCGTCGGCATATCGAAACTGGCGCGCGTGCTGCACGGTTTCGCCAGCCGCCTGCAGATCCAGGAGCGCCTGACCAGCGAAGTCGCGCAATGCATCTGGGACAATCTGAAACCCGAAGGCGTGGCGGTGGTGATCGAAGCGCAGCATGGCTGCATGACCGGGCGCGGTGTGCGAACGCCGGGCGTCGGGATGATTACCAGCCGGATGATGGGGCAGTTTCTTGACGACAACCGTAGTCGCAAGGAAGTTCTCAGTTTGATGGGTTACTGAATTAGGTGCCTCCGGCGGGCGCTTTAGTGCCTCCGGCGGGCAAGGGCAATGGCCCATAGGCGCGAACCTAAGCAACTCTAAGGGCAACCCATTGGCATTTTCGCTTTCTAGGTGCCTCTGAGAGGCGCTTACGCATGTGGCCCGTTTTCCGTCGTTTTGTCGGTA
>Ga0302314_10000079_pt1 | contig 152053 bp, 135 predicted proteins | sample III_Palsa_N2_3_FD_200533 | JGI IMG/M metagenome (GOLD analysis project Ga0302314, IMG submission 200533) | Peat permafrost microbial communities from Stordalen Mire near Abisko, Sweden - III_Palsa_N2_3 | ecosystem: Environmental > Terrestrial > Soil > Palsa > Peat permafrost | place: Sweden... | reverse complement strand
GGCAACGACGTCACCGGTATGCAGGTGAGTGGCGGCATCTTGCTCGACAGCAGCAAGCCGTCCACCGGTGCGCTCGGTCAGTTCGGCGCCATCACGCAGATCACGCAGGCCGTGGCGCCCTGATGACCACGGCGACCGATAACACCGGTGGCGCGCTGGACACCGCCATCCTGCTGCCGGATCGCACCACCACCGTCGCCGGCAGGGCGGTGGTGATGCGTGAATACAGCTTTGCCGAAAGCCTGCGGCACTTCGCGCTGATCGCCGCGCTCAGCGATGCCATGACCGGCATTGCGCTGAATCGCGATTTCCACGATTTCGATTCGCTGCGGGCGGCCTTTGGCGCCAACGCCGACGGCGTGATGGAGCTAATTGCGATCGCCTGCGATGAGCCGGTGGCGTGGGTGCGTGGTCTGAATGCCGACGATGGTGAAGCGCTGCACATGCTGTGGTGGGGAGTGAACGCGGATTTTTTTCTGCGACGCGTCCTGCTCAGCGTCAAGCTGCGAAAGGTGCGCGAACTCGCTGGGCTGACATCTTCGCCACCCTCGCTGCCGCCGGACACGACGCGCGAAGCCTCACCGGATACACGAAGCGGCAGCTGATGCTGTTCTACGACGCGGCGCTGCGTAAAGAGCGTCGCGATCGTCGGGCACGCGTCATGGATACGGCGGCCGCACAGGTGGGCGGCAAAGCCGCCAGTGACTACCTCGCGCATTTGAAGGATTGACACCCACGATGGCCGTCCAAGATTACGAGCTGCTATTGCGTGTCCGGGCGGACCTGATGGAGGCCGTCAAGGGCATGGACGGCCTGTCCACCAGCATCGGGGGCGCCAAGGCCGCCACCGATGCGGTGGGCGAAAGTGCGGACCAAGCCAGCGCCCGCATTCAGAAGATGGTGCAGGCCACCAGCGCGCAGGCGCAGGTGCAGGAGTCGGCGCGATCGCAGGCCGAGCGTGCCGCGGAAACCGCTCGCAACACCATCCAAAGCTATGACGATCAGGCTGCCGCGGCGAAGCGGGCCAGTGAGGCATTGGCATCCTACCGTTCGCGCATGGCCACTACCGCCGGCACCGGTGGTGCTGCGGCCGGTATCGCCGCCGAACGCACGGAGATGGCGAAGCTCGCGGCGCAGATTGATCCGACGATCAAGGCACTGGCCAAGCTCGACGCGCAAGAGCAGTCGCTCAACGCCATGCGCAAGGCGGGGGTGGTCGGGCTGGACGATTACACGCGCTTTAAGTCGGTGATCGACCAGAACCGGGTGGCCATCACGGGCGCCGGGTCCGCCATGCACACGTTCAATTTCAATACGGCGCAGACGCGCATCGAAATGGGGCGGTTGATCAAGGATCTGTCGACCGGTCAGTGGAACCGACTGGGACAGACCAGCATGACGCTGGCCAGCCAAGCCGGCCTCATGTCGGTGCTGTTCAGTCCGCTGGGGCTGGCCATCGGGGCGGTGGTCGGCTCGCTCGGTGCGTTCGTGGTCGCGGCCGAACAGGTGGCCACGGAAAACGACAAGCTCAACCAGTCGATTGCCGCCACCGGCAACTATGCCGGCACGACCACGGGGGAGATCGACAAGCTGGCCAGCGGCATCATCACCGCCAATGGCAGCCTCAGCGCCTCGCGTGCGGTGCTCACGCAGTTGGTGGCCAGCGGCAAGGTCGGCAGTCAAGCGCTGGGTGCGATGGGACAGGCCGCGGTCGACATGGCTGCGCTCACCGGTCAGAGCGCCGATAAAGCCACCGCCGAAGTGCTCACCATGTTTGACGGCACGGCCGCCAGTGCGCTCAAAGCCAACGAGCAATATCACTTTCTGACCACCAGCATCTATGACCAGATCAAGGCGCTGGAGGAGGAGGGCGACACGCAGGCGGCGATGGACGTGGCCGCCGAGGCGTTCCACCGTGCCGCGCAGGAACGCATCGAGCAAATGGATGCTCAGCTGTCCGGTCTAGCGGCGATGTGGGACAAGGTCAAGAAGTCGGCCGGCGGTGCGTGGGAGCAGATGAAAACCGGCGCGTCGCTGATGCTGGGCACCGCCGACGATCAAACCACCATGTATGCGCTGCTCGGTAAAAAGTTGAGTGCGCAGGAGGGTGGCACCAACAGCGTCGGTGGTGCGCTCGCCCGTATCGGCGGCGCCGGCACAGGCCTTACGCCGCTGCTCAATTCGGCCCTGTCCAAGGTGCCGGGCACGCGTGCCACGTGGAGTGATGCCGACGAGGCCGAGCTCAAGGCGCTGCAGGCCAAGATCGACAAGGCCCAGCAGGAGGCGAACGACGCGGCCACGCGCACGCAGCTCAACGACAAGGCCGTCACCGCCGATGCGGGTCTCGATCGCCTGGCGGCCAGCATCGACACCGCGTACGGCAAAAAGGAAAAGATCAAGGAGCTGAATAAATACTTTGAGGATCTGTGGGCCGGCGCCGATCCGAACAACGCCAAGCTCAACGGCGTGCAGCGCGTGGTCGGTGCCGATGGCAGCGCCCGTTTCAGTGGCGGTCTGTACGACGCGCTGATGGCCGATCTCGACAAGAAGCCCAAAGGAAAAAGCGACGCCGCGCAGCAGAAAGCGGCGGCGGCCGCACATGCCGACTTGATCAAGCGGCTGGGCGACGAACAGGGCGCGCTCGACCCGGTGGCCAAGGTGTGGGCCTCGTACAACGACGAAGTCACCAAGGCCAACGAACTCGCGGCCAAGGCCAAGACCGAAAAGGGCGCCAACGTCGTGGCGATCAACGCGCAGCGTGACGCGCTGATTCAGCTGTATGGCGCCGCGCGTGATGCCGCGCTGGACACCATCGCGGACAAGGACCGCGAGGCGTTCGTCAAGTTGCGCGATAGTTTGAAAGACGTCAACGGCGTGGATTTCGGCAAGGCGCTGGCCCAACTTAAGCAGCTGAACGATGAGCTGAAAAAAGGCACGATCACTGCGCAGGAATACCAGGAAACCACCGCGCTGGTGCTGAATCAGAACCTGCCCAAGCTGCCCGAGTACAAGGGCGTGGATGCGACCGTCGGCGGCCCGTTCGGCGAGCTGGACAAGCTCGACGTGCAGCACAAGGCGCTGGAGGAGGCTTATAAAAAGCAGCTCGACACGCTGGACAAGTGGCACACGGCCACGCTCGATTCGGATCAAGCGTTCGCCGACAAAAGCCAAGCCCTGGCCATGGCACACGCCACCGAGCTGGCCAAGATCGACAGCGCGCGCCAGCAGGTGATGATGCTGGGCATCACCAGCTCGCTGGATGCCGCCGCCGATGCGATCAAGCAAGGCTATGGCGAGCAGAGCAAGGCCTACCGTGCCGCGTTTGCGCTGAGCAAGTCCGCGGCGATCGCGCAGGCCAGCGTCAACATGTACATGGATATCAGCCAGGCCGCCGCGAAGGGCTGGCCGCAGAACATTCCGCTGATCGCGCAGGCGTTCGCTGAGGGCGTGGGCATCATCGGCAATATCCGATCAGTCACGGCCGGATTTAGCGACGGCGGCTACACCGGCCATGGCGGCAAGTATGAGCCCGCCGGCACCGTGCACCGCGGCGAGTTTGTGAACCGTCAGGAAGTGGTCAAACAGCCTGGTGCGCGCACGTTCCTTGAGGACTTCAACCGACGCGGCATGGCGGCGGTGGTCGACCGATCACATGCCGGCTTTGCCGATGGCGGTTACGTCAACGGCGACATGGCTTTTCCCGCGGGCTTTGCGGCGCGCAACGACCCGAGCTTCAACATGAACACTAAAAGCAGCGCGCAGGGCAGCGGTGGGGGTCGCAACCTGCGCCTGATCACCACGCTGGACCCCAATGCGATCAGCGACCACCTCAACAGCAGCGAGGGCGAGCAGGTGATCTTGCAGGTGCTCGGTCGCAACAAGACGACCCTGAAAACCATGGTGAATCACTGATGGCCGTCGACGTCGGATACGTAGACAATACCGGCAGCGAAGGCGTTGCCCACTGGCAGTTCCTGCTCAGGATCAAAGCGCTGGCCGAGGCGAACGGCTGGACCACGCTGCGCTACCTCAACCCGACGCCGTACACCGACGCGAGCGTGGTGCGCGAGCTGATCCTGCAGGGCGTCGGCTTGTCCGGCACGGATCAGATTTTTGTCGGCTTTCGCGCGTATCAAAGTCAGACGGCCGACTACTACAACATGTCGGTGGCGGCATTCACGGGCTACGTGGCGGCCAATCCGTTCACGTCGCAGCCGGGTTTTATGGAAAGCGGTTTCTGCGCCCACAACCAGCGCATCGACTACTGGCTTGTGGCCAACGCTCAGCGTATCGCCCTCGCAATCAAGGTGGGCGCCGGTTCGTATCAGACGGCCTACGTCGGCAAGTTTCTACCGTACGGCACGCCGAGCCAATACCCGTACCCGGTGGCGTGCATCGGCATGCTCAGCTCCGTGGCCGGCGCGTTGAACGCGCAGATGGTGTTGCGCTATTCCGACGTCAACTACGGCATGGGCCTGAAGGGCCTAACAGGTGGCGCGGGTTCGGCGACCTACTACGGGCCGAACTGCCGCATCCGCGATGTGGGCGGCGTATGGCAGCAGGCGTATTGCGCGCCGTGGCAGAACGGTAATTACAACGTCAACCGCGACACGGGCGGCTATTACGTCGCCAAGAAAGCGGTGCTGTACACCGCCAGCAACGTGTGGGGCGAACTGCAGGGCTTCCGTTTCATTTCCGGCTTCAATCAGGCTGTCGAAAACACCTGCGTGATCGATGGGAAACCCAACGTGGTCATTCGCGACGTCACCCGCACCGGATTCTTCGACTATTGCCTGCTGGAGCTCAACTGATGGCGTATATCACGGGTACCGCCAACTCTTACGCGGATCTGCAGGCCGCGTTGTTCGCGGCGTGCACCGCCAACGGTTACACGGTGAACGGTAACGTCGTGTCGAAAGGCACGCTGTTTTGTGAAGTGGCCCTTATGGCGGCCAATACGGGCCTGTCCGTGCAAGGCGGCACGGGCCAATCGGCGGGCGTGTTGTCCGGGCGCAGCAATGGGCCGCTGTGCTACATCGGCATCACCATCCAGACGCTCACGCCTACCGTGAGTTGGCCAATGGTGTTTCCGATGACGTTTTACATCCACATCGGCACGGCCCCGGATGAGGTGTACATGTTCGTCAACTATCAGACGAACTGCTACCAATACATTGCCTTCGGCCAATCGGACATGCCGGGCCTCAGCGGTACCGGCAATTGGTACGCGGCGACGGCCCGATCCATCGACAACGCGGCCAATAGCAGCTCATGGGGCTACTCCACCGCGGGATACGGCTACTCCAATTATTGGAACGCATGTTTCTTCGACGGGAGCCAAGCCTATGGCAATGCGGCGGGAGCGGTACACCACGGCATGGATGGCGTGCCGGGGAGCTGGCTGAACAATTCGTCGTTTCAGGACCGGTGGACCGCGCAGATGCAGACCCCGAATGCATGGAACGGGGAATCGGTATTGACGCCGATCGTCGTCTACACAGCCCGACCATCGAGTTTCGTGTCGCCCGTGCTGCAGATGGGTCATGCGCGCTGGGTGATGCTCGATAACCTGCTCGATCAGCAGATCATCATGCTGGGCGCCGATCGCTGGAAGTGCTACCCCGTGTGGCGCCGCGGCACCTCGCGCAAGCAAAGCCCGGCGCCGACGGATGGTGGCACGTGCTTCCTCGGTCATGCCATCCGCTACGACGGCCCGTAAGCATGGTCGCCATTCTCGGGTTGGAAGGAAAAGGCACGATCGCGGGTTACAGCAATGCGTGTGTCACCAGCGCGCTGCGGCAGTTCGGCCTCGATAACTGGCCGCCGCATCAGGCCGATAGCGGCCGTGACAGTGGTGCCGCGCGCGTGGCCCTCGGCAGTCCGAAGACGGTCGGCATGCCAGCCCCGGTGTATGCCGCGCGCGGCTATGTGGAAGACTTCTACAACCGGGTGCAGATTCATCCGGCGACGATCGCGCTGGGCAATCTGGTCAGTTCGCAGACGCGCAGAGTGTCGGTGTGGAACGCCTGGCTCGATCGCTCCGCCACCGTGACGAATGTGCTCGGCGATAGCGACAGCGCCATCGTCATCAGCGGGCAGGGCAACCCGCCACTGGTGATGCCGCCGCTGCAGGAATTGACGTGGCAACTGAGCATCGGCGTGGCAGGCTCGGCCACCCTCGATACCACCGTGCAATGGCTGTTTGCTGGTGATCCGCCGCTTGGCGTGCGCATCACCGGTCAGCGCGTCACGGCTTGGACCTACGCCCCGAATTGGGACAGTGGCGTCACCGAGCGACTGGAGTGGTTGACGCTGGTCGAGCGCGCGACCAACGGCAACGAAAGCAGCACGCCGCTGCGCGAAACGCCGCGCCGCAGCTGGGAGTTTGTGCCGGTGGTCGAGGGCGTCAACCGCCAGCGCATGGAGGCGATGCTGTACGACGCAAGCGCGCGCACGTGGGCGGTGCCGGTGTGGGCCGAGATCAATGTGCTGCCGGCAGCCCTCGCCCTCGGTGCACTGAGTATTCCGGTCGCCACCGCTGGGCTGGACTTCCACAAGGGCGGTCTGGCCATCCTGATGACCGACGCGCGCACGATCGAAACGGTGGAGATCGACAGCGTGAGCGTGGGCGCGATCAACCTGGTGCGCGCCACGCTCAATGCGTGGGAAGCCGGCGCGAAGCTGTACCCGGCACGCACCGCACGTCTCGATGAGTACCCCACGCTCAACCGCTACACCACGCGGCTGGTGGACACCACAGTGCGCTTTGTCAGCATGGACGCCAACGACTACACCGCCACGATGCCGGCCGTGCGCTACCTCGGCATGCCAGTACTCGAAGATCGTCCCGAGTGGAGCGACAACCCAACCATGCAATACGGCCGTGATGTGGAACTGATCGACGGCAACACCGGCGGCGTGCTGGTCGACGATATCAGCGGTAAGCCGTGGCCGATCCAATCGCACCGCTGGCAGGTCTATGGCCGTGTGGCGCATGACACGCTGCGCCAGCTTCTGTACGCGCTAGCCGGCAAGGTCGGCCGCGTGTGGCTACCCACCTGGCAGGACGACCTGTACCCGGCGGCGGACGCCGCCGGCAACACCATGGACGTGACGAACAGTGGCTACACCGCGTATCTGCACGGCCAGAACGGCCGCCGCGACATTCGCGTGCAGCTGGCCGATGGCACGGTGCTCTATCGCCGCATCACCGCCTCGGCCGAGATCGACACCGACACCGAGCGTTTGCAATTGGATAGCGCGTGGCCGTCGACCATCACCAAGGCCAACGTGGTGAGCATCAGTTTCATGGCGCTCTGCCGGCTCGACACCGATGCGGTGGAGATCCAGCACTGGACCGATTCGGTGGGCGCCGCGGCGTGTGCCGTCACGTTTGCGCAGGTGACCGCCAATGGCTGAGGTGGAGATTTATACCTTTGCCTGTGGGCTGCAGGTGTGGCGCTACACCGACGCACTCTTGCCGGTGTCGTACCTGGGCAGCACGTACGCGGCAGCGGTGATCAAGCGCGGCGCGATCGAGCAGAGCACGGATCTGGAGAAGGCCACACTCACCATCACCGTGCCGGTGACGTTAGGGCTGATGGATCTCTTCCGACCGGCACCACCCTTGCGCCGCATCTACGTGACGGTGCAGCGCCTCACGCGTGGCGACACCACGGCACGCACGTTGTGGAGCGGCACGGTGGGCTCGCCAGATTCCGGCCAGCACACCGCGACGCTCACGTGCATGAGCCGGGCGGCGGCACAGCAAAACACCGGACTGCGGCGCAAATGGACCAAGACCTGCGGCTTTGCGCTGTACAGCCCGGCGCCCATGTGTGCGGTCGATCGCACTGCCTTTCGTGTGAACGGCACGCTGAGCTACGCCAGCGGCAACATGATCAAGTCGGGCGCGTTCGCCAACAAGCCAGACGGCTATTTCGCGGGCGGATTCATCGAGTGGACCAGCAACGGCGACGAGGCTTGGCGTTTTGTCATCGCGCACGTGGGTGACACGCTCACCTTGCTGACCGCGTCGCCCTTGGTGGTGGGCGGCGTGGTGCAGGCATATCCGGGCTGCGATCACTCGTACGGCCCCAATGGCTGCGGGCGATTCAACAACCTGAGCAACTACGGCGGCCAGCCCTACATTCCGTCGAAAAATCCGTTTGGCGCGAACAACATTTTCTAAAGGTCACTATGCCGTTTCTTATCTACCTGGTCATCATGCTGGTGGTTGCCGTGGCGGTCTACGCCAGTATGCCCAAGCCGCCCAGCGCGCAGCCGCAGGCGCTCACCGACGGCGGTGTGCCGCTGGCGTCGGACGGCCGCGACATGTGCGTCGTGTTTGGCGAGGTCTGGATCGACGATAACAACGTCTGCAACTACGGCGCGCTCTATACCGTGCCGATCAAGTCCAGCGGCGGTGGCAAATGAGCGACGCCATCGTGGTCACCATGCAGCACGTACGCGCGGCGTCTATGCCTGGCATCGGGGTGCTGTGCGCGTCCGGTGTGCGGGCGTGGTTCGGTCAGCACGATCTGGACTACCGCGCGTTCCTGCACCACGGCCTGCCGCTGGAAACGCTGGAGGCCACCGGCGATGCCTTTGCCTTGCGCGCCTGCGCAATCGCACGCGCCGAGGTGATCGATGGGCGGTAAGAGCAGCAGCACCACTATCGGTTATTGGTACGGCGGCACCTTCCATATGGGCCTGAGCCATGGACCGCTCGACGAGATTTTGGAGATTCGCGGCGACGACAAAATCATGTTTCCGCTGATTGGGCAGAAAAGCGTCGTCGTCAGCGGGACGGTGGCCATCAACGCGCGCAATCTGTACGGCGGCGAGAAGCAGGAGGGGGGCGTGCAGGGCACGCTCACCGTGCTGATGGGCGAGGCAACACAGATGCCCAGCGCCGCGCTGGCCAAGATTGAGCCGACCGTGCGCCCGGCCTATCGCAACATCTGCACCGTCGCGTTTACCGGCCTGGTGGGTGCGATGAGCCCCTACGTCAAGGCGTGGCGCTTCCGCGTGCGCCGTCATGTGCAGGGCTGGAACACACCGGTATGGCATCCGGAGCTGTGCAAAGTCGGCCGGGGCATGAACCCAGCGCACATCATCTATCAGGTGCTCACCGACCCCGTGTGGAGTGCGTCGGAAGATGCCGGGCAGGGCCTGGACGATGCCAGCTTTCTGACCGCCGCGCAGACGCTTTCCAACGAAGGGATGGGTCTCTGCCTCAAGTGGTCATCGGCCGATGCGGTCGGCGACTTTATCAACGTCGTGCTCAACCATATCGGCGCGCTGCGCTACATCGACCCGACCACGAATCGCGCCGGCATCCGTTTGCTGCGCGCGGACTACAACGTGGCCACGTTGGCGGCCAACCCCGACACCGTGCTCGATGAAAACGACATCATCGAGATGACCAGTTTTCAGGTGCCGGTGCTCGATCAATCCGTCAATCAGGTCACCGTGACGTATCGCGACGTCGACACGAACGAAGACGCGGCGGTGGTGTACCAGAACCTGGCCAACATTCAGGCGCAGGGCAAGGTGGTGGACCAGTCCACCGCGTACCCCGGCGCGTGGAGCGCCACGCTGGCCAGCCGTATGGCTGCCCGAGATTGTCATACGCTCAGCTCACTGCTGGCCAAGGGTGAGTGCAAGGTCAAGAGCACGCGGTGGAAAATCAAAGTCGGCGACGTGCTGCTGCTGAGCTGGGCGCGCGAGAAAGTGGTGCAAATGCCGATCCGCGTGCTGAAAGTCAATTATGGCGACAGCACCGCACGAAGCATCACGCTCAGCTGGGCACAGGATGAGTTTGCGCTGCCGTCCACGTCCTACCTCGCGCCCGGCGGCACACTGTGGCAGGAACCCGACCGCACGCCGCAGGCGATCACCACCGCGCAGGTGCTGGAAATGCCCTATCGCGACCTGGTGCGCGCGCTGGACCCGGCGAACCTGCAGCTACTCACGCCCGACATCGGCTACCTCAGCGCATTGGCCGTGCGCCCGTCCGGCGTCAATTACAACTATCACCTGTTCACGCGCCTGGGTGCGGCGGCGTTCGCCGATCGCGGCGGTGGTGACTTCATCAGCACCGGGACCCTGGCGGCAGCGATCGGCCCCACCGAAACCGCGATCGCACTGGCGGCATTCGATGATCTCTCGGTGGTGCAGGTGGGCAGCGCGGCGCTGCTGGATGCCGAGGTCGTACGTATCGACGGCATCAATACCGTGACCGGCAGTGTCACGCTGGGCCGCGGTTGCGTCGATACCGTGCCGGCGGCGCACGCCCTCGGTGCGCGGTTGTGGTTCTATCAGGGCCATATCGGCACCGACAGCACGCAGTACGTGGTCGGCGAAAGCATCAACGCCAAGCTGTTGACCGTTTCCGGTGCCGGCATGCTCGATCAATCCGTGGCGGCCACGCTTACGCTGCAGATGAAACAGCGACCGGCGCGGCCCTACCCGCCGGGCAACCTGCGCGTGGCGGGCAATCGCTATCCGGCGTCAGTCGTCGGAAGCTTGGTGCTGGCATGGTCGCATCGCTCGCGCGTGCTGCAAGCCGATCAGATGGTGGACACGCTGCAGGTGGACGTCGGCCCGGAATCCGGCACCACCTACACGGTGCGCGTTTACCTTAACGGTATGCTGGACAGCACAACCACCGGCATCACTGCCGCCGCGCTCACGCCAGACGTCAGCGGCGCCGGTACGGTGCGTGTGGAGATCGACGCAGTGCGCGGCGGCCTGGCCAGCTGGCAACCGCTGACCGCAACGTTCGTTTATGTCGCTGCCCCGCTCGCACTCTCCGGCACCTATGCGGCCGCAAGAATCGGTGCGGCATACAGCTCTGACCTGAGCATCACGGGTGGCAGCGGGACATACGGCAATCCGCGTGCTGCGGCCGGCAGCGTGCCGGCTGGGCTTTCGCTTAGCGTCGTATCCGGCAAGTGTCGGCTCAGCGGCACGCCCACTGGCGCGGCGGGTACGTTCGACGTTACGGTGGCGGTTGATTCCAGCGACGGCGGGACCGCGACGAGCGCGCAGAGCATCGTCGTCAATGCGGCATTTGTCGGGTTTTCAACATGGAATCCCACGGACATGGGCGCGGGCGTTGTCCTGTCCAATGGCAACCTCGACGCAACGTGGGGAACGGGCGGCGGTTCGTGGGAGGGCGTGCGTGTTACCACGTCACTCAACAGCGGACAGGCGTATTTCGAGGTACAGGATCTTAACGCCAACGACAACTGCCTGGTGTCGGGTGTTGCGGCGGCTTCCGCAACGCTGGCGAGTTACCCCGGCGCCGACGCGAACGGCTGGGGTCTGAATTACAACTGGTCGGGCGGTCTGCGCCCGGTGCATTCCGGCGCATTCGGCACCCTGACCGCTGGTGGCTACTGCCGAGCAGGCGACCGCATGATGTGTGCCGTCGACTTCGTGGCCGGAAAAATCTGGTTCGGAACAAAAGGAACGTGGGCAATGGGCGCCGACCCGGCGACGGGAGAAGCGCCGACCTACACGTTCACGCCCGGCACCGCGCTGTACATCATGAGCGGCACCGCGAGCGGCGGATCGAATCGTATCGTCTCCAATCCATCTCTGTTCGCGTACGCGCCGCCGGCTGGCTTTACAGGCGCCTGGGGCACGTGATGCCGCTGTGCCCCGCGCCAGCAACTCGGGATCGGATGATGGCTGTGCCACTCCTTCCCTAAAGGTGGCACAGCGGGCCTGGCATGCTGACCGTATGCCAAACCGTCAAAGCCATTCCAACTTTGTGAGCGTGACACCATGACGGTCGCGCCCGCTGATCAGCGCATGATCGCCGCCGTGCTCGACCGTGAGGGCGGGTTCAGCAATCGCACTTCCGACAAGGGCGGCCCGACCAACTATGGCATCACGCAGGCCACGCTGTCGGCGTGGCTTGGGCATGTGGCCTCGGTGGCCGATGTGCAGGCGCTGAGCCGCGACACGGCCACAGCTATCTATGCGGCCAATTACCTTGCAGCACCGGGTATCGTCTATATCGCGGACGCGGGTCTGCGCGAGCTGGTATTTGATGCCGCAATCCAGCACAGCCCGGTGCGAGCCGTGCAGTGGCTGCAGGCCATTGTCGGCGTGGTGCAGGATGGCAACATCGGGTACATCTCTGCCGGCAAAGTCAACGCCGGCAACACTGCCAGCATCTATCGCCGGTACCTGGCCAAGCGGATCTGCTATTACGGTGAGATCATCACCGCCGATGCCAAGCGCGGCACGACACCCAGTGTCTGCCAAGCGTTGAATGCGGCAGGCTGGATGAACCGCATGGCGCCCTTCGTCGAGGCCGCGCCGTGATCAGCCATGCAGACAGCGCGTTCTGAGATGGATCAGCCGCCGCTCAACTTCGCCTGGTGGCAGCTGGTGCTGTACCCGCTCTTCGCGAGTGTGGGTGGCGCGCTTGGCCACGTCCTGCGCACGCTCGATGCGGGTGGCCACATCTCGATGTGGCGCACGTTGCTGGAGTCTATGGCCGCCGGCTTCGTCGGCATTCTGGTGATGCTGATCTGCCAACAGTTGCACCTGTCCCCGCAATGGACCGGCGTGTGTGTCGGGGTATGCGGTTGGCTCGGTGCCACGGTGAGCATCCGCATGCTTGAGCGTTTGGTCAGAGCCCGGCTCGGCGTGCAGGTGGAGGACGGCGAACACGCCGCAAGCATCCGTATCAATGCGACACCTCCGCCCGCAGGCGACAAGGGGAATCCATGAAAAGCATTTATGTCTACGCCGGTGTGGCGCTGGCCGCGATCGCTTTGGTGGCTTTGGGAGTGGCCGTGGTGTACGACTACGGCGAGGGTCGCTTTCGGGACGGCCGCAACGACGTGCTTGCCAGCGATGCGCGCGCCGCCGCCAAACTACAGGCTGACCGTGAGGCACTCGACCACTACAGCGCGCTGGCGACGGACACGCTCACCATCGCGATCGGTACCCAGCTGCCGGCCATTCAAGGCAAGACCAATGACACAATCGAAACGATCCGCACGGTCTATCGCGACCGTCCCGCTTCTGACGTTGCTTGCTCTCGCCCTGACGGGGTGCAAGCCACTCTCAACGAAGCCGTCGACCGAGCGAACCAAGCCGCCAGCGGCCAACTGTGACCGCACACCGCCGCCCGCGGTGGTGCCGTTTGTGCCGGAGTTGAAAGGGGAGGCCGACATTCCGGTCAACGATGCCTGGAAGGCGCAGATGATCGGTCTGTATCAGGCCGAGGTGACCATCCGCCTCAGCGAGCATGCCTGCTGGAATGATCTGCGCAAGGGCGGCGTCATCCAGTAACGAAGAAGGGCGGCCTACACATGACGCCATTGCGGATTCGCTACAACATGGCCAACAAGCACGGCGCACCGGCCGAGAGCGGCGAGCTGATGATCACGAACTACGAACCGGTGGTGGTCGGTGGCCAGTTTTGACTCAGACCGTGCAGCGCGTTTGCCAGAGCGTGATCCGGGCGAGATCCTTCGGCTGGCCCGATGGCTCCGCGCTTTGCTTTGCTCGTACGGTGATGACGGCACATCCTGACTTCGGACACCTGTAGTTTCTGACAGGGTGCAGCATTTCGGTGCGTGACCATAGTATAAAGTGAGTTGGTCCGTCGACTCACAGGTCATCTGTGAGCTGAGCCAAGACCTAGAAGCGCGTCACCAAGGGGAACATCATGGAATTTGTTCGGCGCCTATTGGAGCGTTCCATTGGACTGCGCGATTTTTGGGAGGCCGCCCGTGACCGCGCGGCTACTGACGTTTGCTTATGATCCGTGGTGATCATTGCCAAGTGATGGGGTGTCCGGAAGACAAAGCCCAGCTGCCCCGTAAGTGGCGTTTTTGCTGTTCGATCTTCCGCAACTCGAGCTCAGTGCCAGACCCGGACGCTTCCTACATGAGTTCTGGTGCTCTAAGACCAACTACTTACTAATGATCATTGGGTAGCTGCCATTCGCCTTAGGGTAAGCGGGCTTAGGAAGCTATGGGAAAGGTATAGACTTTTCTGTGCAATCGAATTCGATTTTTGAGAAAACAAATCCATTTTTTACAAAATCACAGGCATAAAAGGAAAGCGTGATGCGTTTATTTTTTGGGCTATTTTTAATTGTATTTTTTTCGAGTTTCGCCCACGCCCAAAATTTCAACGCCATGAGTACCTTTCCTCAGAATAAGATGCAGTGGGATGGTCCTACGGCTCAGGCGTGGGAGGAAAGCAGCATAACCACAACCTGGTCCGTCGGCTTTGCAGCAGAAGGTTCGAACGAACAATGCACCTTGATTGGATGGTATAAGTCCACGGCTGGGTCGAGCTATAGCCCGCCCATGCACACACTTGAAATGGATGCGGACGCACATTGTATTTTTCCTCCAAATCCGGGTACGGAGGTGCTCGCACCGTATGCGAGATATGAGGTTTACACCTGCGACGCTGGTTACCGCTGGGGTGTGATGTCCAATGAACCAAGTGTTCAAGGATGCTTCAGTGGTTACTACGTAGCTGGGCTGGGGGACAGCGCAGCCAATGGTCAATGTCCTTGTCAGCAAGGTCGCGCCGCCACCCCGCACCCGATCGAAATTGGCACGGGCAATATGTCTGAGTCGGCTACAGATTTTGCCAGTGGTGACGGGCGTCTTCGCGTTGACCGTTATTACAACAGTAACCCCCAGAATCCGGGCGTTGGCGGTACAGGCTGGAAGAATGCCTTCCTCGCGAGGCATATCAGTAGCGTTGACGCTGGGCTTAAACCGCCACCAACGGGTTCTAGTGCCGCCCCCTCGACGGCGTCCGTAATCTACAGTTCTGCGGCAGATGCCTGTGCTGCGGGTGTGGCAGGGCTTGCAAAGATCAATCCCGCCTACGCGGGGTTGACCGGCACGTCCAGTGGTGGCGGTCAATGCACGCTCTCCAATGGTGCCGCGCTACCCATATTCAACACGAATAGTGCGTTGGCGTACTCATCATCCATAGCGGATGCCGTATCCGGGGTGACCGTATTTCGCCCGGATGGCAGCAACTACTATTTCACTTGCAACAATGGAGCATGTACCTCAGTGGGGCAGAGCGAGGTAACGCTCGTAGCCACGAGTGCCGGTTACGCGTTGACTGCTGAAAATGGTGATGTGGAGACCTACGACCTCAGTGGTAATCTTCTGCAGATTGTTAGTCGCGATGGCTACACGCAAACGCTGAACTACAACACCAGCGGCACGATAAGCACGGTCACGGATAGCTACGGAAAACAGCTCACGTTTGCTTACAATACCTACGGTGAGTTGAGCCAACTGACGTTACCGGACCAGACGCTCGTTCAATATGGCTACGATCTGCCTAATCGTCTTATTTCGGTAACCTATGCTGATAGGAGCGTCGTTCGCTATCAGTACGCGAACACGAATTTTCCACAAGCCTTAACGGCCTGGATCGATGAGAGTAACGCCGCGTACGCGACCTGGTCTTATGACAACACTACGGGTATGGCAACCGCCAGCGCGCTTGGGGGTAACGTCGATACCAGTGCGCTGACTTATGGCAATAATTCGACCACGCTGACCGACAATCTCGGTACGCAGCGGACGTATAGCTATCAAGACGCGGCGGGTGGACTCCGGCTGACATCGATCAGCGGTCCGATGTGCAGTGATTGCGTGGGTCAAAGCATGACCTATGACGCCAACGGGTTCTTGAAGTCGTCGCTGGATTGGAACGGCAACACGACGGGCTATAGCTATGGCCCCACCGGACTGCTGCTGCAACGTATAGATGGCGCGGGAAGTGCCGCGCAGCGCACCGTCCAGACCACGTGGAACACTGCGTTGCGCGTGCCCTTGCAGCGCACCGTTAGCAATGCGAGCGGCACGACGGTAGCCAATACTGGTTGGGCGTACAACACCTCAGGCGAGCCCTTGGCCCGCTGCGAGATCGATCCGGCCCAGGCAAGCGGTTACACCTGTGCTGCCACCGGGACTGTACCCGCTGGCGTGCGCCGTTGGACGTATACCTATTGCACGACGGCCGGTTCGCAGTGCCCGATCGTCGGTCTGCTACTCAGCATCACCGGACCGCGCACTGACCTCACCCAAACCACAACTTACAACTACTACACGAGCAGTAGCGCCTCCGGCTGTGGCACGCCTGGCGCCGCGTGTTACCAAGCAGGCGATCTGTATCAGGTCACCGATGCGTTGGGGCACGTAACGACGGTGGCGTCCTACGATGCCAATGGTCGCATCACCCGTCTGACTGATGCCAACGGTATCAACACCGATCTCACCTACACGCTGCGTGGGCGTCTTGCATCACGCACCATTGGTGGCGCAGCGACTAGCTTCACCTACATGCCGTACGGAGCCGTGGCTACGATCACAGATGCCGACAATGTCACCACAACCTACACCTACGACGCGGCCCACCGCCTCACCAAAATCATGGATGTTCTGGGCAACTACGTTCAGTACACGCTGGACGCTGCTGGTAATGTGACCCAGCAACAGACCTTTGATAGTGGCGGCACTGTGCATACGAGCCTGTCGCGCACCTTCAATGCGCTAGGTCAGCTCACCACGGTGCTCGACGGCATTAACCAAACTGTCTTCAGCGCCGCCGCTAGCGGTAGCTACGACGGCAACGGCAACCTCTTGAATAGCGCTGACGCGCTGGGCTATCAGCTTCATCAGGGTTTTGACGCGCTAAACCGCCTCACCGGCACAATCGCCAACTACAACGGCACCGATTCGGCAACCGCCAACATCACGACGACCGCCCACCTCGATGCGCTGGATCGTTTGACAAGTGTTACCGACCCCACGGCCCTTACGACGAATTATTCCTACGATGGGCTCAGCGATCACACGCAGCTACAAAGCCCGGATACCGGTACGAGCACCGACACCTACGATGCAGCCGGCGATCGGCTCACACATACAGACGCGAAGGGCGTCGTCAGTACGTCGACCTATGATGCGGATAATCGACCGGTCAGCACCAGCTACGCCAATACCGCACTCAACGTCACCTACACCTACGACGAAGCCAACTCAGCAACGGGTTGCAGTACCTCGAATCCGATCGGCCGGCTGACGCGGGTGGTGGAGGGTACCGTGACGACGGTGTTCTGCTACGACGGTCGCGGCAACGTCATCCAGAAGATGCAGCTGATGTCGGGTGCTACTGACATCACCAATTACGGCTACACGGCAGCCAATAGACTGACTGGCGAGAGTACACCTGACCAGACCGCGATTAGCTACACGCACGATGGCGATGGGCGTGTCAGCGGCGTACAGGTGACACCCAGCGGCGCCACCACTGCGCCGCCTACGGTGGTTAGCGCTATCAGCTATCTGCCGTTCGGGCCGATCAGCACCTACACGCTGGGTAACGGACAAATCATCACGCGGACCTACGACGCCAACTACCGGCTGACCGATCTCACGAGCCCAGCGTTCAACCTGCATTTTGCTCGCGATGCGATGGGCGATATCACGGCACTGGGTAATGCGCCGGGCGCCAACCCGGCGACGGAGACGTACAACTACGATCCGCTGTATCGACTCACCGGCATCACCGACACCGGCGCCGCGCTCGAAACCTACACTTACAACCCTACCGGCGATCGGCTGAGCAAGACAGCGCCGGGTCTGGCCACAGGCACTTATCTCTACACCACCGGCACACATCAGATCGCCAGCATCGGTAACGCTGCCCAAGCCAATGACGCCGACGGCAACACCACAGGTAGTGTCATCGGCGGTAATACGTACGGCTTCGGATACAACGAGCGCAATCGCCTGACAGTGGTGCAACTCAATGGCCAGACGGTCGGCAACTACACGTACAGCGCCCTGGGCGAGCGTATCGGCAAAGTAGCAAGCTTCCCGCAGGCCGTGACTGAGCGTTACGCCTACAACGAAGCTGGCCAGCTGATCGGCGAGTACGGCACCACCAACAGGGACTACATCTGGCTGGGTGGCCTGCCGGTGGCCGTGGTCGACAACACCATCAATGGCAGCGTTACGACCAGCACAGTCAACTATGTGACTGCTGATCAGCTGGGTACGCCGAGAGTAGTGACAAACAGTGCCGGCACCGTGATCTGGCAGCTGCCTTATGCAGGGAATCCCTTCGGGGAGCACCAGCCGACGTCGACGACGGGTTACGTGCTCAATCTAAGATTCCCCGGCCAGTACTTCGATGCGGAGTCGGGATTGGTACATAACGGTTTTCGGGACTACTGCCCGGCGTGTGGGCGGTATATCCAGAGTGATCCGGTTGGATTAGCGGCAGGCATGTCGACGTATGCCTACACTGGATCTAGTCCTTTGAATGCGAGTGACAGACTGGGGCTGTCCTGTAGTGCAGCTGGGGGTACCGTTACATGCGCGGCGCCAGGGGGGCCAACCGTTAGCTTCCCGCAGCCGGCAGGATGGCCAACTACGATCAATTCAAGCTCCGAAAACTATCATGCTTACGACGTTCCAGTGAGTACGGGCGGAGCAGATGCAGGCGCGATTACACAGCAAATTATCAATAACCCCACACCTGGCTCACCTAGCGCAGCCACGGCAGGCGGAACCTATAACGACGCAACTCCGACAGCCTTTCAAGACCTCTCTAATTTTCTGGACGGGATAGGGGACGGGGCTGGTGGTGGCTATAACAATAGCCCAGTGATGTCTTACGTTACCGTAGATCCTGCGACAGGAAATACTGTAGTTGTTAACGTCACCCTTCCAGGTCACCCTCTGTTTCCTGGATACGTAGCTCGGGAGGTTTGTGGTGGCGTTGTTCATAACTTCGGCGAGGGCACGAGTTCGTTGCAATCTCCGAGTAGTCCTTTTGCAAATGATATAAACAATGTCTGGATTCAACAGACGCAAAATCTAATCAATAATGTCAGTAAATGAACAGTCAGGCCAAAACCATGAAAAAGTTTCTTGCGACATTTACGGCATTCATTTGTGCGTCGATCACGCCAATTTTTATTGAGGAGGCCTTTTCCAGATCATCTGCAGGAATTTATTTCGTTGTTGTTGTTGTGCTCCTGCACATCCTCGTTCTTGCACTACCGTTATTTTTTCTTCTCTCATGGCTTGGTAAGGTCAACTTCTGGTCCGTACTGTTGTCGGGTTTTGCAATAGGGTTGATACCTTTTGCGACATTTTCCTGGCCTATGGGTAAGTCAACGACCGCTTCCTATACGCATTGGAACGGATCTGCCATGGTGACGTCTCTTTCCAATGGGCAGGTCACGTCAGAAGGATGGAGGGAATACGTCCTCAACGTCGTAGAAGTTGGGGCCATCGGGTTGATCGCGGCTTTGGTTTTTTGGCTAGTCTTCCGATCATTGCAAAAGACCAAGTGATCTGTGAACTTTTCAGAAGGATTGCCGATAGCCGAAAAAGGCCTTGCCGATCGCATCATCAAGGTCAACCACGCCGGAGAGCATGGCGCGGTTAATATCTATGCTGGGCAAATTCTCATGGCTCGGCTTACTGCGCGCGATATGCTCAGTGAGCTCGCTGAATTTCGGTCGCACGAGCAAAGGCACAGGAGCATTTTCTATGCCGAGTTGCAGCGTCGAGGGCGGTCACGCTGCCGCAGCTATTGGCTTTGTGGCTTCGGTGGTTATCTGCTCGGCTTATTTACCGGCCTTCTCGGCCGCAGCGCCATTGCGGCCACCACTGTTGCGGTTGAGAGCGTCGTGCTTAAGCACTTGGAGCAGCAACTAATTGCCCTCGGTGGAAGCGATAGCGCTGCCATTGTTGCGATTTCCGCAATTGTTTCGGAGGAGCGACAACACCGCGACCAATCCCAAAGGCATCTTAAAGCTGGTCAATTTTTGTCAGTGGTACTAACGCCCATCGTGTCAGTATCCACTGAAGCAGTCATTTGGCTTGGTATGCGGCCATAGGACGTCAAGAGTTCTCCAAATCCTGACAGGCAGCAATCAATCACGACCGGATCTAGCTAGGATTTTCCGAACGTGGTCGGCCACCGTTCGGAGGAGACATTGCGAATCTCATTGATCGCCATGCGATCGATCCCCAACTCATCCAGCAGTCCTTTGTACAACGCACGAGCTTCCAACAGGTAGTCAAATGCACCGGGCGTCTCATCGAACAGCTCATTTTCGTCAAAGTTGTGCGCCACTTGCTCAAGGCTGAATTTATCTTCGTCGTCGAAGAATAGACTCAGCAGCCCGCCTACCAGGTTTCGGTAATAGCGAAAGGTTGGCGACATAAAAAACTCATGGCGCATGCAGTAGACAAGCCCCCACAGCGCCAGGGTTGAGGATGCCAGATCCAACGCCCATGTCGGTAACATGAAATCGGCCATGCATCGCTGATCGAAGGCCATTCGGTAGAGAAAGGACGCGACGCTCGCTGGGGCAAATACATCGTAGGCGAGCCTCGCCTCACTGGAGACGAGCACGCGATGCTTGAGGCGACCATGTTTGGCTGGCTCTGAGAATATTCGCAATTCACCCGACGGGCCCGGACGCCATTGTTGATGAAGTTCCGTGAGCACTCTCATCGAGTGGCGTTCGCGTTCTTCAAGCCATTCTTCTTCCGTCGCTCCCGCGCAGTAGCCAGCGGCATCGATCGCTGCGAAGTGCTGATGAATTGCGCTATCGAAGGCAGTGCCATCGATTAGTGCGGTCATCGCGCCATTGCGCTTCCCAAAGCGCTCATTTACGACGCGATCCAGTACGGGGAGATGCTGTGGCTGCATGCGGTGCTTGCAGTCCCACCACGACGTCCAAGTGCCACGACCGATTGCATGAAATTTCTCCAGCAAGACCTCAGATACAAGGCTTGCCTGGTGGAACTGGGGGTCGTGCTCAGGCCCTAGTAACTCCGCTTTCACGATGTTTAGCGCTGCCCGGGTTCTGAGCTGCCAGGAAGGCAACAGTGTGGCGTATTTCTTTTGCATAGCGCTGTACGAAAACTCCCCGCAAATTTGCTTCGAAATCTGGCTGCGCCCCCGGTAAGCCCTCCCTAGGCTGCGATGCCATGGATGACCGGATCGGGAGCAGTGTCGTGGCGAATGATGATCGTGGGCAAGTCTTAGGTTGTGTCAGTGGACGGAGTTCGGAAGCGTTTCGCGCTGTAGTTCACCCCCTTTTTATAGCTACACACCCCTCGCACTGTACGTGCAGAGCGGGTGTGGCTTTACGCCGCTCCCGCAAGGCAGCCGCCCGCTCAGAGCATGACCGGAAGGTGGCTCCTGCCTACGTTGCACGGGGGAGCGCATGGTGACCACCAAAATGCGCAAACGTGATTTGCGGACGCGTGTGACATACCCAACATTTGACCGGGTCAGGGTGTTCGCCGCCGCACATCAATTGACCACCTATGCCGCCATAGAGCGTCTCGTGCTGCTGGGGCTCGACACCGTCAACGCAGTAGCAACCAACGACGCTGAGATCACCCACAGCTTTAGCCAGCTGTTAGCACGGGTCGAATTGCTCACCGCGTTGGTGGATCGCGGCCTCTTCAGTTCCGTTGTCGCTTTTGCCTACGCCCGCCACGCGGCGCTGGGTGCCCTCGAAGGCGATGCGCGCCAAACCCTTGATCAGGCCCTCACGCAGAACGCCGAGGGCGCTTACCTACGTCAACGCTCGAAAGCCCTAGGAGACTAGTTATGGATCGCCGCAATCGGACATCTCGCTCGGACGCCGTACTGGGACTGCATGCGCTAGCTGCGACCGTGCGTCAGGTCGTCATCCAGTGGACGTTACTCATTGTGCTGGTGGGTGTGCCCGTATGGGGAGTCTGTTCCTGGCATGCCTATACGGCACAGACGACGGAGCCGGAGCGCTACGTCATCGGGAAATGGGTGGAGGCATGGATGTGGACTGATGGGTTGCACCAGGAGTCCAGGCCGATCACCTACGTTATAGACGGGAGGATCTACACCGCAGAGGCAGGTCTGCTGCGGAACTGGGTGGGAACGATAGCTGTACGTGATGCCGTATGGAGCCGTCTTCAATCGAAAGTGGCCTGGAGCGGCCTTGCTGCGCTGTTGTCGATGATCACGGTGCATTTGCTTCTTCGCCTGATTGGGCGACGCCTTCGGGGCGACCAATTTCTCCGCGGTGGTCGCGTTGTGCCTCCGTTCCGGCTGCAGCGCCAGATCAGTCGCAAGGGTCCTTTGTCGCTGCTACGCATCGGACCGATTCAACTCAGCCAAGAATCGGAATGCCAGCACATTGAATTGATAGGTACGACGGGCACTGGCAAGTCAGTGGTCTATGGTCAGTTGATCGATAGCGTCGATCGCTCATGGCCGGTCATCATCTACGACACCAAGGGTGAGCACCTGGCGCGAACGTACGATGCCAAGTGCGACGTCATCCTGAATCCGTTGGACGAACGCTGTCCTGCATGGACGCCATGGGATGAGATCCTGGTTCCCACGGACGCGTGGCGTGTGGCGAAGTCGATGATCGCCAGTCAGGGCACCAGCGACCAATTCTGGGTCGAGGCTGCACGCCAGCTCTTCGTCGACATCCTGCTGTGCGTCGAAGACGCTCGTAAAAGCAACGGCGAGCTGTTCCGATTGTGTGCTGTTGCGGACACTTCGGAGCTGGCAACCCTGCTGCAGAGTACGCCCTCCGGTCGAGTGTTCGCCGATCCTGCCGGTGAAAGGATGCGTGAGAGCATCCGAAACACCTTAATCACCAGCATCCGTGGTCTGCAGTTGCTCGATCAGGGGGCGCGTCCTGGCAACTTCTCGATCACGCGATGGGTGGGCAATGCGGTCACTCGCGAAGGTCCGTCGCCACGCGCGTTCCTGCTCAGCCCGCCCAATCATGCGCCGGCGATTGCACCCATTATCGCGGTGTGGGTAGAGGCTTCGGCCTCGGCGATCCTGGCTCTTGGCCCCAGTCGGACTCGGCGCATTCTTTTCGCCATCGACGAGCTGCCGACGTTGCCGGTGCTGGAATATTTCGTGCGTCTTGCCGCCGAGGGTCGTGGTTATGGCGCCAGCATCATCGTGGCGGTACAGTCCTACGCCCAGTTGCGCCAGCGATACGGTGTCGACGGTGCGGATGCGCTGAGTGCCCTTTTTTCCACGCATGTCATTTTTCGAGCGGCCGACCCGGAGAGTGCGGAACGCGCTTCCAAACTCATCGGTGAATCGGAACAGGATATTGCGCGACAAACCGAAAGCGCGGGAGCCGGTCACAGCCTCAACGTAGGCAGCGAGCGCCAGTCTTATCGTGTGGTTACGGCGACGGAGATGCTGCAACTGCCGAATCTGCAGTGTTACCTGCGCGTGGCGGGAGACTACCCGGTCTGCAACCTGCGCCTCACGCCCACGGATGCCCAGGCGAAGGCCGCCGCCTACGTGCCGCGTAATTCGGCCACGCTTGTTCATCGACCGGTCCCATTGGGTGCGCCTGCCGTATCGGTGCCGCCTCAGGCCATCGTCGACCCGATGGGGCCACTTTGATGCTGTCTTTGCGCGCGCACACATCGGCGGGCGCCGTGCTGAGCTACTACAAAGTGGCCGACTACTACCTCGGCAGCGAAAACACCACGAGCGAGAAGGACGTGGCGTTGTGGCTTGGCGACGGCGCGCAGCGCTTGGGCTTGGAAGGCGTAGTCGGACGCACGGAGTTCGAACGACTGCTGACGGGCAAGCTTCCGGACGGAATGCAGCTTGGCACTTATCGGGACGGCCAGCTCGAACACCGCCCGAGCTGGGATTTGACGTTCTCCGCGCCTAAATCCGTTTCCGTCATGGCGTTGGTTGGCGGTGATAGCCGACTACTGGCTGCTCACGATCAGGCGGTGCGCGCTGCCCTCTACTACGTGGAATCCAGCGTTGCGGAAACGCGCATTCGCGAAAACGGTGAAGTGCGCAGCGAGGCCACCGGTAATCTGATCATCGCCTCGCTGCGCGAAGACACCAGCCGCGCCGCCGATCCCCAATTGCATTCGCATAACGTCGTCGTCAACGCGACGCAGTCTGCCGATGGACAGTGGCGATCCATCGATGGTTACCAATTCTTCCAGGCCCAGCGAGAAGTCGGGCAAATCTATCGCAACGAACTGGCATTGCGATGCGCCGAACTCGGCTACGAGGTTAGCCAAGGTAAGGACGGCACCTTTGAACTGGCCATCGTGCCGAAGCGAGTCATCGAAGAGTTCAGCTCACGATCGGCAGCTATCAAAGAAGCGTTGTCCGAGAAAGGGCTGACGCGCGAAACCGCCACCAGCGCGCAGAAAGACGTAGCCACGCTGGAGACCCGAGCCGGTAAGTCGGAACTCACAGCTGCTCAACTGGCGGATGGCTGGAGGGAACGCGCGGAGCACCTAGGGTTTGACGCCTGCTCGTTTGGGGTGCCGGCACGAGGCCAGGAGATGGCGCAAATCGTACTCGGTCGAAACGATGCAGCGGCGGCACTGGCTGTTGAATCTGCGATCGCCAAGCTGGCCGAGCGCGAGGCGGTGTTTTCCCAGCGCACACTGCGACAGGTTGCGCTGGAAGCCGCCGTCGGCAAGGCGAGCCTTGTGGACGTGGAACGCGCCATCTTCTCGGCAGAGTCACGGCAAGACCTGATTCCGCGACTGCTCCAACAGGATGGGCGAACGCAGGCCGGCTACACGACGCGCGAGGGCATGGAAATCGAAACGCGCATGCTGGCTGCTGAGCTACGTGGTCGCGGCCAGGCCACAGCATTGCTGTCGTCGGAAGCGGCCTATCGCACTGTCGCTCAGGACGAGCTTCGTAGTGGCAGAACCTGGACCCAGGGACAGCGACTCGCCGCTGCGGCGATCCTGGCCAGTAACCACCAGATCCACGCCGTGCAGGGTTACGCCGGCACGGCCAAGACCACGACCGTCATCTGCACTGTGGCGCATGCTGCCAGCAAACAGGGCTACGAAGTCATTGCCATGGCGCCGACCGCGTCTGCGGCCGAAACGCTGGGCGATGCTATTGGCCGTCGTGCGGTCACTGTGAGTCGACATTTGTCGGGGCTGGATTCGAAACAGCCAAGCGCCAGCCAGCTCTGGATCGTGGACGAGGCATCGTTGCTGTCCGCAGCCCAGACGGCAAAGCTTCTGGAAAGTGCCGAGCAATCCGATGCGCGCGTGCTGTTGATCGGCGACGTGCAGCAGCTCGGTAGCGTGGACGCTGGAGCGGCGTTTAGGCAGTTGCAGGAGATCGGCATGCCCACTGCGGTGCTGGACGAGATTGTGCGGCAGACCAACGCTCAGGCCATGGAGTCGGTCTACGCCGCCATTCGGGGAGACGCCAAAGCAGCGCTGGCTGCGATCGAGCGCGGTGGTGGCGTGGTGTTGGAGCGGCACGACGTCGTGGACCGGCACCTTGCCATTGCCGGCGACTACGCCGCGCTGTCGCCGGAAGAACGCAGCAAAACTCTGTTGTTGGACCCCAGTCGCGAGGGCCGCGAACAACTAACCGTTGCTGTGCGCGAGTTGCTCAAACGCGACAGCACGTTGTCCGGCCCGGCAGTCCATATCGAGACGCTGGAAGACAAGCGTCTGACCCGCGAAGACGCCAAGCAGGCCTTCAGCTACGAAATTGGCGATCGTGTCCGCTTTCGGCGCGACTACGCCGCTGGCGTGCACAAAGGCGAGTATTACCGCGTCGCTGCCGTCGATACGCAGTCAGGCATCCTCACGTTGACGGACGCTTCGGGGCGGACGGTGGAATGGAACCCCGCGAAGTGGGGAAATTCCACCGTTGAAGCTTATGCCGTCACTCGCCGCGAACTCATGGCAGGCGACCGCATTGCCTGGACGCGCAATGACGCCACGCAGGGGCGCGTCAATGGCCACTCCGCGCAAGTGATTGCCGTCGCCGACGATGGCCGCGCCATCATCCGCGACCATCGAGGAGTTCGTACGGTAGACCTTGGCCAGGAAGCCAATCGGCACTTCCGCCACGCTTACGTCAGTACGGTACACGCCGCTCAAGGTCGCACTGCTGACCGCGTCATGGTCAATGCCGAAAGCTTCCGCACCAATCTGCTCAACGAACGCAGCTTCTATGTCGCGATCAGTCGCGCGCGCTCGGATATTCGCATCTACACCGACGACCGGAAGGAGCTGATTCGGAATATCGAAGAGCGCACCGGCGAGAAAGCGACCGCGCTACTGCAAGAAGATCGATCGATGGCGAGGCGCGACGTACTTCAAGGGGTAGAAGTCGCCCCGGACGGGCGCAGAAATGAAGCCTCGAAGAGCTTGACCCGTGAGGGAGGGTTCAGTCGATGAGCAGCACAGTCGCAGCTCCTATTTCCGTCGGCCTGCCGATTTCGCCAAGGGACCGAGGAAAGTCTGAATTGTCACGCCTAAGCTATTGGCCATCGCCGGCAGCATTGAAATCTGCAGCCGAATGCGGCCCACCTCGTAGTGCCCCACCGTTTTTTGGGACAGGCCCAGCTCATCGGCGAGCTGCTGCTGCGTCATATCGCGTGCAGTTCTCAACTCTGCGATGCGTCTCCCCAGCAATTTATAAAACTCTTCCTCGTCTGGCGTCACTGCTAGTGGCCCTGAATACGGTGCAGCCATGAGCATAGCTGGAACCCTTTCGTCCGGGATTGATATTACTCGTACTAAGAGTAATATCGAGCTTCAAACTGAGACTAGGCCCGAGGACGACTCCATGGCGAAGGTGGTGAAACTGCAGGTAGTGGGCACCTTGACGCCGGTACGACGGGCCAAGCTGCTGGAACGTGTCGTCGCGTTCTATCACCAGCGGTTTCTGGATCGTCCCGAGGGACTCCAGTACCTGACCCAGGTACGCGGTATCCGCAACCTCGCGCTGTTCCGCGATTACCGCGTGGGCTATGCCGACGGTTCGTTGCTCGACGCCTTGCCACCGGACGACGAGAGTCTGGCGCCGTTCCAGTCCCTCGGCGTGCTGACCGACCGTCGTAAAGAGTTGTTCGCCGGATGTGTGGTGTTTCCGCTGTTTGCGGCAGACGGCACACTCATTAACTTATACGGGCGGCGGATTCAGGACGGGGCGCCGAAGCATGTGATGCTGCCCGATGTCTCGCGCGGCGTCTGGAACGCTCCGGCCGCACGTCGATCCTCGAAGATCCTGATTACCGGTTCACCGATCGATGCGCTCACCCTGATCGACCGCGGCATCCCCGATGTGGTTCCGTGTATTGGCGACGGCTTGAACGAGGATCATCTAGCGCTGCTGCGTCTTGATGGCCTTACCGACGTCGTACTCGCGTTGCCGGGGAACCTGCAGGGACGCAAGGCCGAAAGCGCCATCCGTGCTCAGCTGACCGGTGTATCGGTCAACGTCGAGGCGTTGCGCCTGCCGGAAGGCGGCGACATCAATAGCTTCCTGAGCCAGCACGAAGTTAGCGAATTTCAGGCACTGATGCCCAAGGCCGCCGCTTCAGCGGCAGGTGCCCACGACTGTCGGAACACGGCGCAGGGTGTGCTGCTCAACGTCGGCGCGCGACGCTATGAAGTCAAAGCCTTCCTTCGCCAGGGCACCCAGCTCAAAGCCACGATCAAGGCCAGTGGCCCGAAAGCCCAAGGGTTCGAGCTGCACACGCTGGATCTGTACAGCGCCCGTTCGCGCGAAACCTATGCCGTGTCGTGTTCAACCTTGTTTGCGGAAGATGTGGCTCTCATTAAAGCGGACCTTGACCGGCTATTGGAGCGGGTGGAAGCGTGGACACCGGAAACAGGAGCGGCCAGTTCGGCGCCGGCCACCCTGACCGATCGCGAGCGCGAGTCCGGTTTGGCGCTGTTGCAAGACCCGCGCCTGCTGGATCGTATCGAACGCGACCTGACCACGCTGGGCATGGCCGGCGAGAGCCTCAACAAGCGCTTGTGCTACCTCGCCGCTATCTCGCGCAAATTGGACGACCCACTCAGTCTGCTGATCCAGTCGCGCTCGGCTGCCGGTAAATCCACCCTGCAAAATCTTGTGCTGTCGCTGGTGCCGGACGAGGACAAGGTGGTCTATACGCGCATGACCGACCAGGCATTGTTCTATCAAGACCCCACGGCCCTGATGCACCGGGTGGTGGCTTTGGAGGAAGCCGAAGGACTGGGCGGAGCGGCGTATAGCTTGCGAGCCCTGCAATCCTCCAAGCAATTGGCGATCGCCACCACCAGCAAAGACCCGGTGAGCGGCAAGATGCGGTCTGAGCACTATCTGGTGCAGGGTCCGGTGGCCGTACTGCTGACCACCACGTCGGCCGCCTTGGACGAAGAAACCGCTTCGCGCTTCCTCACCGTCACCATCGACGAATCGACCGCGATGACGGAACGCATCTTCGAGCGGCAACGCGAAGCGGACACGTTGGCCGGCTACCTGCGCCGGCAGGAACACGACGCGCTCATCCAGCAGCATCACGCGGCGCAGCGCCTGCTGGAACCGGTGGTGGTGATCAATCCGTATGCGCCACAGCTGAAATTTCCGGCGCATTCCCTGCGAGCGCGCCGAGACCACAAGAAGTACCTCATTTTGATCAAGGCGATCGCGTTCCTGCATCAGAAGCAACGCCCGGTGAAAGAGGTGGCGCAGGGCGACCACGTGCTGCGTTACATCGAGGTCACCAAGGAAGACATTCGCGCCGCCAATGCGCTGGCCGAAACGGTGATGGGATCCACGGCTGACGAGTTGTCGGCGCCGGCACGCAATCTGCTGGGTCATATCCACGCCTTGGTCAAACAGCGAGCCGCCGAACAGGAGGTGGCGCCCAGTGACTTGGCGTTTACCCGCAAAGCGATCCGCGATGGCATCGGCTGGAGCGACTGGCAGGTGCGCACGCATATCCGCGAGCTGGAAGAACTGGAATACCTGCGGGCGCGTAGTGGTGCATGGGGCAAGGAATACGTCTACGAGATCCTTGGGGCGTCGTCCGACGACGGTCTGCCGGTGGGCCTGACGCTGACCGACCCTGACGATCTGCGTGAGCCCTCGCTATGAACTCCGAGGCTACGAAACCTCACTCCGAGGGAGCTTCGAGGGTACTTCGCGGCACGCGCCCCACGAAGTTTGCAGATCTTGGTGGGCAACGGTTCGCGGTGACGATCGAGACACTGTGCGGGCCAGTCACGAGGAAGGCACCCGTGGGGAGAGAGGCATGACGAGTCACGAAGGCATCACCAGTTTGCTGGCGCATTTGCGCCTGTCCGATTACAGCCCGGCCACGCTGCGCGTTTACGGCGACCAGCTCAAACCGTTCGCTGCATGGCTGGCGGCTCAGCAGCTTCATGACCTGCGCCAGGTGACACGGTCGCACATCCTCACGTATCAGCTCCATGTGCGAGGTGAGTCGATCGCTCGTGAAACGCAGGCGTTGCGCCTGCGCGCGGTCAAGCGGTTGTACCAGCACCTGATCAACGAGGGGCGTCTGATCGTGGACCCTACTGAGGGCGTGCAGGAGGTCAGTCGCCGTCAGGTGCTGCCGCGTGCGGTGCTCTCCGTCGCTGAAATGAAGCGGTTGCTCGAAGCACCGGATACCAAGACGCCCTTGGGTGTTCGGGGTCGGGCTGTTCTTGAAGTGTTTTATGCCACCGCTGCACGCATCGGTGAGCTTGTCATGGTCGGTGTCAACGATGTCGATCTGGGGACGCAGACCTTGCATATCCAGCACGCCAAGGGTGGCACGCCACGTTGTGTGCCCTTGGGGCAGCATGCCGTCCACTGGCTCACGGTCTATTTGAACGAGGTGCGCCCGCGTCTGGTGAAGCTACGGCCGTTCGAGCGTTCCCTGTTTGTCGCAGTGGGTGGACGCGCCCTGTGCAAGACGCAGATGCGCGCGTTGCTGCGCGAGTGCCGGACCATTGCCAACGTACGCAAGACGGTGACGCCACACGTCCTTCGCCACAGTTGTGCCACGCATCTCCTGCGTGCCGGTGCCAACCTACGTGCGATCCAGGAGCTGCTGGGTCATCGGCTCCTGGCCACCACTGTCCTCTACACCCGCGTCGCTCCTATGGATGTCAAAGCGTCGCATGAGCGCTATCACCCGGGGAGTCCAAAGCCATGTTGCTGACCGATGCCGTACGTCGTCATCTCAATGCGTTGATCGCCGAAGGGCGTAGCCCCACCACCGTGCGCTGTTGCAAATATGGGCTGCGTCGATTCGTGGCCTTCCTGGCGACGTTGCAGATCGAGCACATCGAACAGCTCGACCATGAGGCGCTGATGCGCTATCGCGAAGACGTGTCCTGGCGGCTGACAGCCAAGGGCACTCTTTTAAGCCCGGGATTCCAGGTCGGATTGCTGTGCTATGTGCGCACGTTCTGCCGTTGGATGGTCGATCAGGACTGGCTGGTGGCCGATCCTTCCAAGCGGGTGCCCATTCCCCACACGTCACACCATCTTCCCAAGGCGATCATGGAGTACGACGAAGTGCAGCGTGTGCTGAGTCAGCCGGACATGCACACGGCGTTAGGCTTTCGGGATCGCCTGATTATGGAAGTGCTCTACAGCAGTGGTATTCGACGGGCGGAGGTTGCGCATCTGCGAGTCGACGACGTGGATACCGAACATGGCTTTCTGATCGTGCGCGATGGGAAGGGTGGCAAGGATCGCGCCGTGCCGATTGGTGCGAACGTCGGTGCTCTGCTGGATACCTATCTCGCGGGAATACGACAGGACTGGCCCGGTGCGAACAACGATGCCCACCTGTTCCTGGGCGTGGGCGGTCGGGGCTTGAAGCCAGGCACAGTCGCGGATGTAGTGCAGCGGCACAGTCTGGCGGCCGGACTTACCAAGCCGGTCTCCACGCATTCGTTCCGCCATGCGTGTGCTACGCATATGCTGCGGGCCGGTGCGTCGATTCGCCATATCCAGGAGCTGCTGGGGCACGTGTCAATCGATAGCACCATGATCTATACCCGGGTCACGATCAATGATCTGCGGGCGGCGCATCGGCAGTTTCATCCGCGCGAGCAGGATTCTTCGAACGACTGATGCTTCAATCGCGCGGCCCCAGCGAAACAATCGGGTCGCCCTCTATACTAGGGTTATACCGGAAGAGATTTTTGGAGGGCGTCGAAATGCGGCCTGTCTTCCTTGACTAGCGTCATCACTTCTTCAACAACAGCTTCAATGTCCGCGATGAGGTTCGTGTTGGTCGCCAGCCTCTCGATACTTTCGAGATGGCTAAAGTGATGAAGTAACTTTGTGATGCGGTGAGTCTTCTCCCTGCCAAAAAGCTCCTCAGCGCGTTGGTCTACAGTGCTGTTTGGCCAAGGCAGCCTCATGTAGGTATAGAGCTCGACAAATCTACGCATAGCATTGGGTAGGGAGAGCAGGTGCTCAATGTTTGCCTTGTCAGGGTTGGCATGGAAGGCGTGAATGATGCTGAAGAGATAGTGATACTCAGACGTGTACTTCATCATCGACGCCGGCAAATTCTCTAGGGTCGAAGTCGTCGGCGACAAGCGACGAACCATGAAATAGGCCGATTTTTTCTTACTACATGGAAGCTTCTTCAGTAGCTCAAAAAACTCAAAGTTGTGAGTCGAGATGAAAATTTGCTTGCACGCGGTCACCCATTCGTCGTTGTCTCCCTGTCCGGCCACTCTCTTAAAAAACGCACTTTCAATCATCGAATAGACTTGGAAAACATGGTTGCTGTCCAAGCTTGAGATGGGGTCGTCGATGTAGACAATGACCTGGGAAAGATCTTTGTGCTCTTCAAGCTTGGTCAGGAAGAAAGCAAAGGCAATAGCCGTCCGTTCTCCATCGCTCAAATTTCGGGCAGGAACGCCCCTTCTGGTCAGTTGGAAGCGGTCGGCGTCTTCCACTTTGACTACCGTTATCTCGATGGTTCCTGAGCCCAATAGCGTCGCAATTCGCTCATTCAGACGTTCTCGCCCCTTTTGCGAACGGTCGATTCTGGCGTAAAGCTCCGCGATGTCATCCTTGAGTCGAACTCCCATGGCCTGAAAACGGTTCATATGCTGCCCAAGCAATATCTTGGCCTGGGCAGCCTCGGCGAGCTTTGCGTCGGTGGAAAACTGTGAAGCAAAGTGTCGCTTCAATCTCTGGAGAGCCTTCTTCTTCTCCTGCGAGAAGTCGTCGCTGATCTGATTGTTGTCCTTGATGGTTGCATTGGCCCGTTCGTATGTTTGGGCTAGCGATGGCGCAATCGATGGAAAAATCAGTGGAGCATCGACTTCGTCAAACGGGCTGGAAAGCTTGTCCTGAAGCGCCGCCAACACACTTTGAAGGTCCCGGTTGTAGGCCTCAATAACGTTTGCCAGCTCAACATTGTGAGCCTCCAAGGCTCCAGCAAACTTGGGTGAAAAATCATTCTTTTCGAGCTTGGCCGGCTTCAACGTGGCTGTGCCCACACGAGTCACCAATGCCGAAACCGCAGCCTTGTGGTTGATGAGATCTTGCGAGAAGTGGCCGTGCAGTTCAGCGATGCGGTCGGCTGCAATGCCATTTCCACAAAACTCACAGGTTTCCTTACCGACGTGCAACGCCAAGCCATCCTCGACCCAATCTGAAACTGCTTTGTTGGAGCGAAGGTAGTCAATGGTCTTGGAGAATGCAGGCCTTGCTGCAAGAACGGTCAACGCATCCGCCAACAGTGTCGGCAACGTCAACTGAGGCTGGACCAGTTGAGAAACGGGCTTAAGTTTGTCCTTCTCGGCCGTCAAAGCCAGTTTTATGTCGTCGGCGTACTGAGATTCCGTAAGCAGTGAAGCAGACAGGTCTGCTCCAAGTGCACTGACTTCACTGGTCAGGTGAACAGCGGTAAAAGCATCCACCAGTTGAAGGTTTGTCTTGATGCGCTTGGCACCGGCTGTTTTAGCCTCAGCCACCTCATCATCCACCGCAGCTATCGCTTTCTTTTTGGCGGCAAAGCCGATGCGACAGCGTGACAAGTAGTCGTTGAGGGGGGCAATCTTTTTTTCCGCCTCGGCGGCGTCTTCACCCAAGAGCAAGATGGGTTGAAAGTCGCTTCCCGTCCAACTCAGATTTGATATGACAAAGTCAGAATTGAACACCTCGACAACTTTGGTGCAGGTGCTAAGCGTGGCATCTGTGACAGATTGGTTTTGCTGATCAAGAATGGAAAAAGTTGCTCCGGCAAAGTCGACATTGAGCGTCCTCGATGTGAGCATCGCGAACAATCGTGAAAGAGTCGTTTTCCCGGAATAGTTCCAGCCATAGATGATGTTCTTATCGACAAAATCGGACAGGCCTGCTGTCTTGGAAAAGTCTTCAAAAACTCCGAATTTTCGAAGCCGCTGGATTGACTTGATCATCTCTGCCCCCTGAGGCGTTGAAGCAAATGCAGGGGAGTCAGAAGAGTCCTGCCCTGGACTTGATGTGGCCATGTTGCGCGTCCATCGCTGGAGCTGCAAGGTGGGTTCAAGCGCAAATGGCTCTAGATGCCGCCGCGTTACCCTGTCGAGTTGCTCCACGGGTTCCCTACGGCCTGGCGATGCGATGTGGCTCTAGCTAGCAGGAAATTCCAAGACCTTACTTTTGATAGCTAGTTGGCATCGGCAACGGTGACATGCTTCCTTGCGGGCTAGCGAGGCGTATGCGACAACATGCGTCATGTCTCTTGTCGCCATCCGGCATCACCGACGCACTGTCCACCCTCGTTCTATACGGCGGACGTCACTTCGTGGAAATGAGGGAAGGGGCTCTTTAAGGGGGAGACGCTACCTAGTAGTTGACGCCAACTACCGGCTGACCGATCTGACAAGTCCAGCACTGGCGCTGCATTTTGCACGGGACGCGATGGGCGACATCGTCGCGCTCGGCAATGCCCCAGGTGCCAGTCCTGCCTCGGAGACCTACAGTTACGATCCGCTGTATCGGCTCACGGGTGTCATCGACAACGGCACGGCGCTGGAAACCTACACCTACAATCCGACCGGCGATCGGATGAGCAAGACGGCATCAGGTCTGGCCACGGGCGTTTATCTTTACGCTGCCGGCACGCATCAGCTGGCGAGTATCGGCAATGCTGCACGCATCAACGATGCCGACGGCAACACGACCGCCAGTGTGGTCGGAGGGAACACCTACGGTTTTGGTTACAACGGCCGCAACAGGATGACGGTGGTGCAGCTCAATGGCCTGACGATCGCCAACTACACGTACAACGCCTTTGGAGATCGTATCGGTAAGGTGGCAAGTTTTCCGCAGAGCATGAGCGAGCGGTACGGCTACAACGAAGGCGGTCAACTGCTCGGCGAATACGGCACGACCAACCGCGACTACATCTGGCTGGGCAATATTCCTGTGGCAATTGTGGACAACACTATCAATGGCAGTGTCACCACCAGTACGGTTAACTATGTGACAGCCGACCAGCTAAATACGCCGAGAGCGGTAACCGATAGTGCGGGCACCCTGATCTGGCAGCTGCCCTATCAAGGGAATCCCTTTGATGAACAACAGCCGACAAGCAGCAGCGGCTATGTGCTCAACCTGCGCTATTCAGGCCAGTATTACGATGCAGAATCGAGGCTGTCGAACTGGGGCATCCGAAGTTACGAAGCGGCGACGAGCCGCTCTCCGCAGAGTGATCCAATAGGGCTCTATAGCGGTCAATGGAGTACCTACGCCTACGCAGACAATAATTCGTTGATGTGGTCAGATCCAAGTGGGGAATACACTTGTGACGGCACCAAAGGCCAGTGCAATGCGCTAAGCAATGCTTTGTCAAATATAGGTTCGGCTATGAAAAATCTTCCCGCAGGGTCTCGAGGTAGAAAGTTACTCAATGGCGTTCTAGATTTTTACGGCACAGCTTGCAACAAAAATGGAGTTACCGTTGGATTTGGATCGGCGGATGGTAATAACGCAATGACGGATACTCAAGGGAAGAGTACTGACATAACCCTCAATTTAGCCAGTATACGAATGACGGGAAGTAATCCCGGGACAACAGGAGCTGCAGAACTGGCTTCAGCAGTAGCTCATGAGGGGCAGCATGGGATCGACGGTCAATTCTTTGGACCGCCTGTGAACAGTGCAGAATGGGATGTGACGGAAAATAATGCCTATACCACGCAGTCATATGTTGATGAAGGTTTGGACGTGACGTCACCGTACGGCCTGTGGAACAAGGGGTGGAATGAAAATTCGGTGACAAATGGACTTAGAGATAGTGCTGCGGCTTACAACGCTGATTACACTGTATATGGCAACAGCAAGGGAGATTAGAGCCAATGAATCGTATCGTAAGCTCAGGCATGAAATTATATCTTCTGACGACAGGCGTGGCAGTTTTCGCTTTTTTTCAGAATGTAGCAGCGACAGGTCTGGCTGCAGAAGCGCACGCTAGTGGTAAACCTCTTGTAACTGACGTCTGTAGTATTTTAAAAAATCCTAACTATTACGCCATGAAAGAAGTAAGTCTTCGTGGGTCTATATACATGGGCGTTGACATGATGAATATCAGCGATAAAAAATGTCCAGGAAATCCAATTAAATTGGTAATAAAAGACAATGTCATCAATAGCTCAAACATTCAGTCCTTCTATAAGAAAATAAATAACTACGGGCGTCACGGGGTGGCTACAGTTAATGGTGAATTTGTTTCTATCGATAGCCATCTCACGCCGTATCTTATTAACGTCAATAATATTAAAGATGTGTCGCGTTAGGTAAGAGATAATCTGCGACGGTTGCGTGCCTACTGCAGGGTGCCCGGACGGATACTAAGGGATGCATCAAATGGTAGCCACCTTCCAAGGTTCAATAGCGTGGAAAGTGACATACGGGCGGGCGACACATTGTCGGCTTCTGAGGATCCTTCAAATCCGCCCGCCTGTATCAATAGCAAATTAGACACCCGCCCGGGACTGCCGACCGAAATTTCGAACATTTGACACGGGCGGCTTTCCTGTTTGATGCTACGAGCAAATCAAGGGATTGCCATGAGTTACAAGAACAAAACTTACGTCGCATTTGCGAGCGAGGATATCTTGCTGTACCGCTTGATGGAGGCTTGGCGGGACAATGATCATATAGATTTCGATTTCTATGACGCGCACGATCTCTACGTGTCCCGGGACACAAGTCAGCGAGATACCATAAAGCGTAATCTTCGCGAGCGGCTGAAGAATGCTAAGCAAATTATATTGATTGGTAGCGCGGACGCAAAACGAAAGGGTGGCGACGGATATTCTTTCCTCGCTCACGAAATCGAAGTCATTAAGGAATTCAATCTTCCCGTCGTCATCGCTAATAAAGACAGTGATCGGAGGGTAGATCTAAACTTCATTCCGGCGCCGCTACTAGATGCTGGCTACTATACGGTGTCGGTTTCACTCCAGCCGGCGATCATTAAGTACGCTCTGGATAACTATGCCACGCAATTCGCCTCCTCAAGCAAGAAGGGGCCGCACCAATACCCTCCAGAAATCTACTCTAAGCTGGGGATATAGGTGAACATTTTAGATGACCTTAAGAAATGGAGATTTTGGCGTCATTTAGTGTTTAGCGCATTCGCTTGTGGTGGCGTTTTATCCGGCGTCATTCAGTTCTTTCTAATTGTTTGGCCCAATTTAGCACGGTCGTTTCAGGGCGCATGGCTCCTTGGAGTCGTTGCGCTGATATCGCTGATTGTAGGATTAGTCGTTTCGTGGCCACGGCCAATTGCCGCGGAGTACAGTGCTCCAAAGACCAAGATACGAATAATCAAAGGGGACCTCCTAGATCAAACGGAACACCTAGCGATAGGTATATGCGACACGTTCGATACTGAAATTCCCAACATCATCTCGCGCAACAGTCTTCAGGGGCAGGCGTTGAGCAGACTTTTTAACGACGATGTGCAAGAGCTTGACCGCCTCCTAGAGCAGGCTTTAGCTGATCGAACTCCGACTGGCACGATCGAGAAGCCCGGAAAAACGGTCAAGTATGGGGTTGGAACTGTCGCTGTCGTGCGCCATTCGCCGCGCTTCTTGTTCTTCGTTGCCTACACAGAAATGAATGCCGGCAACGAGGCACTCGGAACCGTCGACGGTGTTTGGAGGAGTCTTAGCTCGCTTTGGGAAGCGGTATCAGCGCGCGGAAACGGGGACGCAATCTCAGTTCCTGTGATTGGCGGAGGGCAGGCTCGAATGTCCAACTTGCTACCAGCACAAGACTCAATACGGCTCATCGCGCTCTCTTTTATGTTTGCCTCCCGCAAGCAAAAGGTGTGTGACGAACTTCGTATTGTTGTACAACCTGAAGACTACGAACGCCTTGACCGAATGGAAATTCAGTCATTTCTATCCTCTCTGAGACCGTCGTGACCAGACCTTTGGCCATTATCACGCCAACTGACTCGCCATGCGCTTTCTGCGCATATTTGACGGGAGAGAGACCGTACACAATCTTGTTTCGGGATAGTACTGTCGCTGTATTGGTAACGCGTGAACAGCGCGGAAGGCCCCATGTTCTCGTAGTTCCAATTCGACACGTGACGACGCTCCTTGAAGTGACAGATGCCGAGGCTACAGGACTGGCGATCTGCGTGAGGCAGGCCGCAAAAGCAATAGACCAAGCATATAAAGGCGCTGGAATTTCAGTTTGGCAAAACAACGGTGTATCTGCTGGACAAGCAATCGGCCACGTGCACTTTCACGTCGCCGGAACGCTCGATAGGGGTGGCACCGATTGGGGAGAAGTACCGGAGCTCTCTTTGGACGCTACGGCAGATATTGCCAGACGGCTTGAACCATATTTTCACCTTTAGGTTCGAGTCCTCAAGGGGGCAATTCGGCAGATTCGACGCTCTCCCCATAATTCCCCCACGGCAGCCGAGGAACCCTTGTCTTATGCGACTTGTGAGTGCCCCTCTTGGGCACCAATATGGTTTCAGGACCTCTTAGCCCGAAGCGCACTGAAACCCGCCAATGGCGGTTTTTTTTGTGTCTGGAGATTTTGTGGTGTCTCAGGAAAGCTCGAGGATGCCTGTTTCTGAGGATCGCCAAATCAAACGGCTCAGAGACATTTTCTGACGCCCGCGTGCAACCGACGCATTGCAGACGCAGCCGCCTAAATGGCTGAATAATGTCTCTGATCCTTTAGCTGGAGCGTTGGGAAAGTAACCTGACCCAGCTCCGTACCATCTTTGCCGCGTTCATATACCCGGACGGCGAAACGGTTGCTCCGACTTCGGTTGCCCGTCCTGTTCACGCGTCGGCGGCCAGAAACTCTCGTGCAAGGCATAGTCCAGCTGGTCGGCCAGACGATCGAAGCACCGGGCTAAGGCGTTGGGTGAGAGCAGAAGCTGGTCGGCTTCGGCACTTATACGCGCGGTGAGGTCGGCCAGCAGCCGGATCTCTTCACGTGTATCGCAGAGCCGTTCGTGAGCTGCTTCGGGCAGGCAATAGCACAGCTCGGTAACCTGATTCCTTTCCATGGCTCATCACTCCTTGTGAACTGCACAATCGTCGAAACGAACACAACTGCGGATACTTCGGATCGCTAGCCTCGCAAGCGCGCTATATACCTGTACCCATGAGTGAGGGGCTCAAAGTCGCGGACCGACGGCGCCCGCGCTTGGGCAGCCTCGCGACCGATTCAAATAATTCAACGCCAAACGACAGCCATCGAGTAGTCCGCATACAATCAGGGAAGCGTACATACTAGAGAATATGTCTTGTCAATGTCAAGCAATTTATTGACGACCGACCTCGACGACTGGGTTAGCCAGTCAGAAGCTGCCCGACTCCGCGGGACAACCAGGCAGGCCATCGCCAGCCTCGTGGCGCGTGGTCGTATTTCTGTGCTCGCTGTCGGTGGTCGAAAGCTCGTGCGCCGTAGCGAAATCATCACGTTTGAAGCCACACCGGCGGGACGGAAACCGAAGCGATGAGCCTGGATAAAAAGGGGACGGAGTGAGGTGGAGCGCCGGGCTTAGCTTTCGTCCGTTTGTTTTGTCGCGATCGTCTCGCGTCGGCCTCAGTTGCTGATGCCGGTGGTTTCACTACCTCCGCCCCTCTGTCGCGCTGCCGGTCGCACTACGCTTCTACTTTCTCGATCAGTGCAACTCAGTCGTGTAGTTCACCGGAATCCACTGCCACGCTTTGCCCTTTGCACTTACATGACCGAGGCCCGGAAAGGAGAGATGGGCGGCGCCGACAAGCGCACCATCCTGGTACGCGCGTGTAAACACTTTGGCCCGCGAGTCCGCGGCTTCCTTGGCGTCCGTATCAAATGCGATGGTGACCGAGGGATCGTTGAACTGTACGGATCCGACGTGAATCGAGTCACCCACCAGCAGTAGATCCTGGCCCTTGCTCTGGACGAGGTAAGCGGTATGGCCCACTGTATGACCGGGGCTGGCCACGGAGCTCACGCCAGGTACGATTTCTGCGTTGCTGTTGAACGACTGAAATTTTCCCGCATCGATGTAGGGCTGGACCGAGGCCATTGCACCCTGGAAGAAGCCCTTGGAATCAGCGGGGGCCTTATCCATGTTGGCTTTGCTGAGCCAGTACGCTGCTTCATGCTCGTCGGCATGAATCATGGCGTTGGGAAATACGCGTTGTCCGTTCGCGACTAGACCACCCACGTGATCAGGGTGCATATGCGTCAGCAGGATGTCATCCACCTGCTCGGGTGCGTAGCCTGCGGCCCGCAAGTTGGAGATGAGTTTGCCAAGGGTAGGGCCGAACAACGTGCCGGCACCGGTATCGACTAGCACCAGGCGCGAGCCGGTGTTGATCAGAAAGGCGTTGTCGGACGTTTCCAGTGGCGAGGCCAGGAACGATTTTTTGAGCGTTGCATCGGTCAGCGACGCTGGCTCACTCAGAAGTTTGTCGATGGGCAGATCCACGGTGCCGTCATTGATGACGGTGATTTCAAAATCGCCCAGCATGGTGCGATAGAAACCCGGTGCCTGGGTCTTGACCATCGGTGCCGTGGCGCTCACTGGGCTGGACGTGAAGGCAAGGCCGAGCGTGCCTAGTGCCAGGGCGAATGCCGTATGGCGAAGGAAGCGGGTGGATAAGGACTTGGGGTTCATTGCGCGAGCTCTCCGTTAGCCCGACAGGGTTGGTTTTGTCGGTAGCCGAAAGCTTGTGGTGTTGCGATATACGAAACAATAAGTCGAAATGCAAACATCATTTGCGAAATACGCAATGATATTTGCGTAGAATGACGAGCCTATGATCGATGCCCTCAACGACTTTCTGGCGGTCGCCGCCTGCGGGAGCTTTTCGCAGGTGGCGAAGAAGCAGGCTGTCGCCGTGTCATCGGTGACACGCAAGATTGATTGGCTTGAAGCGGAGGTCGGCTCTCGGCTGTTTCACCGCAGTTCGCGCCGGGTCGTGCTCACCGATGCGGGTGAGCAGTTCATGCCGCGCGCGCGAAACATTCTCACCGAGCTTGCTGAAGCGAAAGAAGCGATCTCGTCCGCCAAAGCCGATCCGCGCGGACTGCTGTCCGTCACGGCACCGACGGTCTTTGGTCGCCGGCACATATTGCCGGCGATCGCGAGCTTTTTGAGGCGCTATCCCGAAGTCGAGATCGAGCTACATCTCAACGATCAGGTCTTCGACCTCGTGGAGCGTCGTATTGATGTTGCTGTCCGTATTGGCTTGCTTCCCGATAGTGATTTGCGCGCGGTGACCTTGGCGCCGCTCAAACAAATTACCTGCGTGAGCCCGAGCTACCTCGAGCGCGCTGGAAAGCCCGAAGCACCGGGCGATTTGCTGCACCATGACTGCATCACGGTGGCGACGCCGCAGGGATCAGTGGGCGCCTGGTGCTATGAAGGAATCAACCGAAACCAACCGCTTCCTATTCGAGGTTGCCTGCGTACCGACGACAAGGAAGGCATGCTCCAAGGGGCACTCGCCGGGTTGGGGATTGTGCAATTGCCCAGTTGGCTCGTCTTCGAGGATATACAGGCGGGTAGGCTGATCCCTTTGTTTGCCGACATACCTCCGCCCTTACAGCGTGTTCGACCGGGGATTCACGCTGTACGTCTTCCCGGGCGTTCCCATGAAGTGAAGGCAAAACTTTTTATCGCGCACTTTCAACAAACCGTGGGAACCCCAGCGTATTGGGATCCGTAAAACAAAAGGGGGCGGAGGTTTTGAATGCCGAATAAGAATCTTTGCCCCCCTTTTTATAGACCCAGTCAACGGATTCAAATCCAAAAATGCCAGGGCCTGAGGTCGCTTTCTATTTTACCACCTCCGTTCCCTTTGCCGCTTGACTGGTATCGCGCTTTTGACTGAAATGCCGGGCATTTCGCGTTGACAAGAATCGCGCCCGAGGTCTACCCACAGATTGACGTCTGGGCGCATGTTCACGCAGCAGTCCGCCTTCTTACCGACGCCTCTGCCTCATGCAGGTAAGTCGTGAATCCGTCCTTCGCCGGCATACGGGCATTGAGCAGCATGACGGCGCTCACTTGTCCGCGATGGCCTATCCCGTGGGTGATCACATGCATGAGCATCTCCTCACGGGACATGCGCCCCAGCGCACCGTCTGTGAACGCGAAGTCGATGCGTTCTGCCAATTGGCTCCGATCAAGCGTGGACACGTAGTCCACATATTCCTGATCACTTTTTCTGATGTCCGCCGACAGGTCTTGAAGGGTGGGTAGCTCACTTAAATTGGCGGATGTGTACGGGTGAGCCTTCCGTCTCATGTGCGCGGCGAAGATCCGATCGACGACATAGCTGTGGCTCAGCGCCTTGATGGCCAAGCTTGTAATTTGGGGTTCGGCGTGAGGCTTGGCCAACGCGGTCAACAGCTCATCATTTGCCCAGGCTTTGAACCGGAACAAATGCTGCAATGTCTCGTACATGTCGTTTTCTCCCTACGGATTTAAGAGCTACGCCCCTTAAGCAGGGCTTGGCTTTGTCATTCCACGTCGGGCAGAATATGAGCTAACACTCGCGTTTAATACTCGCATTGGCGAGGAGAAAAAATGGCGCGCAAACCGATCACGAAACCCCGCAAAGTCGCCTCTCAGGGGCGATCGCGCGCGACGGTCGACGCGCTCATCGAAGCGACTGCTCGCATTCTCGTCAAGGAAGGCTTTGACAAGGCCAGCACCAACCACATCGCGGAAGTGGCCGGGGTGAGCGTCGGCTCGCTCTACCAGTATTTCCCCAGCAAGGAAGCGCTCGTTGCCGCTGTTGCCGAGCGACACCAGCAGGTGATCCTGCAAACGGTTCGGGGCGAGTTGGCGGAGGTTTTGTCGCAGCCGGTCGAAAAGGCGATGCGCAAGCTAGTCGCAGTTGCGGTTAAAGCACACCGCGTCGATCCCAAACTGCATCGTGTGCTTGCCGAGCAAATTCCGCGTGTCGGCGAGCTCGAGAAGCTGGAGACATTCAACCGCGAAAACTTCACCCTGTTCAGGACATATCTTGAGAGGCATCGGGATGAACTCCGTGTCGATGACCTTGAGCTCGCCTCCTTTGTATGCGTGACCTCGATCGAGGCATTGACGCACAACGCGGTGCTGCACCATTCCAAGACAATGTCGGACGAAACGATGGAGGCGCTTATCGACGAGGCCGCGCGACTAATGACCAGATATCTGAAGGCCTAACTCAGTGCCGAACAAAGGGGTCAGAGACATTTAAGCGGTATTCCCAGGTCAACAAAATCTCTCTGACCCGCTTTCTTCTGGATCTACATACGACGTATGAGCGTGCGTTTAGGCGTTTGTCCCACCATCGATCGTCAGATTCGCCCCGGTGATGTATGAAGCATCCGGGCTGGCGATGAACGCCACCAGTGCGGCGATTTCATCCACCTGGCCATAGCGGTTGAGCGCGGTGGCGGCCTTCTGCGGTACCGCCCAATCGCCCGCGGCGGGATTCAGATCCGTATCGATCGGGCCGGGCTGCACGTTGTTGACGGTGATGCCCCGGCTTCCCACTTCCCTGGAGAGGCCCTGGGTAAACATCTTCACTGCGCCTTTCGTCGCCGCGTACGGCACCAGGCCCGGCGTAAGGACACGCTCGCCCACGCACGAGCCGATCATGATGATGCGACCGTTGTCATTCATGTGCTTTAACGCCGCCTGCGTCGTCACGAATACGCCGCGGACATTGATATCGATGACACGATTCAACTCTTCGAGTGTGGTTTCTTCGAACGGTTTTGGAATGGCCGTGCCGGCATTGTTCACCAGCACATCAAGCCGGCCGAAGGCGGCCACCGCTTTTTCGACGGCACTCTTCACAGCATCGGAGTTGGCAGCGTCCGCCTGAATCGCCATCGCTTTTCCGCCATTGGCCTCAATGGCCTGAACCACGGCTGCTGCCATGGTGGCGTCCTTCGCATACGTGATGGCCACACTCGCACCGTCTGCGGCCAGGCGCTTGGCAATCGCTGCGCCAATGCCACGCGAACCACCGGTAACCAGGGCTACTTTTTTGGCTAACTTGGACATGGGGTTTCCTCGGGTTTCTGGGTAGATTGAAATGGGTGTCGTCCAGCCAGGAGCTTTCAAACTTCAGTGACGACGGTATGTCTCGTCTATCGATTTGACTACAACGTGCTGCAATAGCATCTACGGACGCAGCGAATCATCTTCAACGCTGCCTAAGACACGTGATGTGTACGAAAAACAGGTGATGGCGTGAGTTAAAGCTTCGAGCCGCCGTCTACGCGCATGGTTTCGCCGGTAATCCAGCGCGCATCGTCGGAAGCGAGAAACACCATCGCTCCTGCAATATCCTCAGGCGTCGCGAGGCGCTTGAGTGCCTGCATGGACAGTGCACGGTCGCGACCTTCCTCGGTCTTGGTGAAGTTGGACATGTCGGTATCGACCACACCCGGAGCCACTGCGTTGACGCGAATGCCGCGCTCGCCCAATGCCGCGGCGAAGTGTTTCACCAAAGTGTCGACGGCACCCTTGGTGGCCCCATAGGCGGACAGCGTACCGGCAGCGGCCCGTGCCACTAGCGATGAAGTGAAAATGATCGTGCTGCCCTTGCACATGGTTGGCAGCAACTGCTGCACCAGAAAGTAGGGTGCGCGAACATTCACTGCAAACAGCTGATCGAATTCATCAACGGTGAGCTCTTCGATCGATGCCGCCTTGGAGACGCCCGCGTTCGCCACGAGGATGTCCAGCCGGTCACCGACAATGCCGCGAACCTGCTTTGCCAGTTCGTGCGCGCCGTTGGGCTTGCTCAAGTCAGCTGCCACCTTTTGCGCGCGGCCACCAGCAGCGATGATTTCCTTCACGACGGCATCGGCCTCCTGCTGCGCACTGCCATAGTGGACGATGACCTGCGCACCCGCCTTTGCGAGCGCGAGAGCCGTAGCACGGCCGATGCCACGGGAAGCCCCGGTCACCAGGGCAGTCTTACCAACGAGCGTAGACATAGCGAATAGTCCTGTAACGGAAGAGTGGCTTTACGCGGTCTCTTCGATCGCATCGACGCGATCTGGATAGAACGCGACGTGGTTCTTGATGACGGCGACAGCGGCGTAGGGGTTTTCATAGGTCCATACCGAATTGATGGACCGCTCGCCACCGGACGGGACGCTGTAGTAGTTGCATTCGCCCTTGTACGGACAGTACGTGGCGTGGTCCGAGCGATCGAGCAAGGACATATCAACGTCATCACGCGGAATGTATTGGACGGCCGGATAGCTGGCCTCTTTGAGCGTCAAGGCACGTCGCGTATCAGCAACCACTCGACCTGCGACGGTGACGACGACCCGGCGAGGGTTCTGCGTGATATCGATCGGATGATCCGGGCCCGGTTGCTTGATGGTGCGGGTGGGGGACTGCACTTGCTGATTCATGGTCGATCCTCCTGAAGAGGCGAGTTGACTCGCTGACTGTTGAAGACATGATGGGAATGCGCGCGTTACACATTCGTCCGGGAAGTAGGACATCTCCATTCGGGATACCCGCTAGGCCCTTCCCATACCGTGAGAGAGGCCTATCAGGCATTGCCTTGGGGCTGTCTTGTTTCTTCATGGTCCGAAATCTAGGCTCACATGGCGCTTTTGAATAAGACTTTGTAAGCTCCCCGTCATGCCTCGGAGGCATGGTTCAGTGGAGGCGCCGTGGAGCTTCGCCATCTTCGGTATTTCGTTGCCGTCGCCGAGACTGGCAGCCTCACTGTGGCCGCCGAGAAAAAGCTCTACACCTCGCAACCTTCGTTGAGTCGCCAGATCAAGGACCTCGAAGACCAGGTCGGCACATCGTTGCTCAGCCGAAGTTCGCGTGGAATCACACTGACGGATGCCGGAAAGGCATTTCTGGATCACGCGCGGCTGGCACTCCATCAGGTGGACGCGGCGGTGGAGGCGGCGCGACGTGCGTCGCAACCTGCGAAGCAGCGTTTCAGCATGGGGTTTTTGACCGGTCAGGAAATGACATGGTTGCCAGAGGCCATGCTGGTGCTTCGGGCGGAACTGCCGAATATTGACGTGACGGTATCCAGCGATTACTCGCCTGATCTTGGCGAGGCGGTAGCGCGCGGTCGAATGGATGTTGCCTTCATGCGCGCCGAGCCCGAGTTGGATCTGATCTACCGGCGTGTTTCGCAAGAGCCTCTGGTGGCCCTGATGCCCAGCGATCATCCATTGACCGCGCGTACCTCCGTGCGTGCAAAAGATCTCATCGGCCTGCCGTTCATCGCCATGGCGAACAAGGCGAGAGTGCTGCGTTCGGTGATCGACCAATACCTAGAGCAGGCGGGCGTCGAGATCACACCCGCCCAACTGGTGGACAATCCCGCGATGGTCATGTCGCTCGTGGCTTCCACGCGTGGTATCGCGCTAATTCCGTCCTATGTGGAACGTCTCATGCCCTGGTCGGTGGTCAGTCGACCCTTGGCGGACAATGCACCCACGATTGACCTTGTCGTGGGTTACAGCGCATCGAATCAGTCGCTCATTCTCAATCTGTTCCTCTCCCACCTGGACGAATTGATCGCGCGTGTCGGCAAGGCGGATGTCTAAGCACGGATATGTTTGCTTTCGACCGAGAGCCCAGGGTCAGGTTGCCCTTTTCGGCGGTGGCTTTAATTTCTTGGTTGCCGGAAGCGCTCCGGCCCCGATTTCACCGCAGCGATAGACGCACGCAGCAGATCTTCTGCCTTGAACATGGTCATCCAGGGCTTCTTTAGACGGCTATGTTCATGTCCGTGGGCATGGATGCCACTCACATGACGCCTGACGGCAAGCGGCGGTAACTTTCGGAACCTCTACCTGTTACCGTGGCAAGGTTACCGTCAAAGGGGATCGTTGTCGTGCCACTTACCGAAACTTCCATCAGGAACGCCAAGGTTTCCAGCAAGCCGCGCAAGCTGAGCGACGGCAGCGGGTTGTATCTGCTGCTCAATCCGAACGGTTCCCGCTGGTGGCGATTTGACTACCGGCACGCGGGCAAACGCAAAACGCTGAGTATGGGCACCTACCCGAACACCAACTTGAAGGATGCCCGCGACAGCTCGGCCGCGGCGCGAAAGCTGTTGGCTGCGGGCGTCGATCCAGGCGAACAACGCAAAGCAGCGAAGGCTGCCAGCAGCGATCGGGCTATAGCTAATCTCGAGGCGATTACGCGTGAGCCATCTACAAAACAGTCCCCAACGTTGGCGCGATCACTGAGAGCACTCGGCATCGACGACGCAGAGGAGCGCGCCTACCGGGTGTTGCTGGCTCACCGTATGGCGACGGTGGGAGACATCGCCACGCTATTGAACCTGCCCTTGAACGCGGCTCAACGATTGCTGAGCAAGATCGAGAATCTGGGCCTGGCAACGCACTCGCCCGAACGACCACGGCGCTACATAGCATCTCCACCCGAAGTAGCAATCGAGGCACTGGCCAATCGTCGCCATGCCGATATCGAGCAGGCTCGTTTGACGATACCGGAGCTGAAGGAGCAGGCTGCCGGTCCTGCAACCAGCAACGAACGGGAGCAGGTGGTGGAAGTCATCACGAACCGCGCTGCGCTGGGCCAGATCCTGACTCAGCTGTATCAAAACCTGCAGGGCGAAGCCTTCGGTTTTCAGCGCGCCCCGATGCTGACTCCCGTGAGCCAGGAGACCATGCGCCAGGGGGTACGCATACGAAGCATCTCAGACGCGACTTATCTTGATCTTCCTGGCGCGGTGGATTCGTTGCGGCTGGTCACACAGATGGGTGAAGAGGCGAGGGTATTCCCCACCCTGCCGGTCAAGATGTTTGTCGTCGACCGCCGCGTCGGGCTGATACCGTTGAATGCTGGTGACCCGAGCGGCCCCATCCTGCTGGTTCGCGCTTGTGCCTTGCTCGAGGCGCTGTGTTCACTGTTCGAGCTTATCTGGGAGAAGGCAACACCTATCGCGTTTACGCGAACCGGAAAATTGGAAATGGGAAAACCCTCGACCCATCTATCGGAAGTAGCGGGGCAGTTGATCCCGTTGCTGGCTGCGGGCCTGAACGACAAGGCGATCGCTCACGAGGTCGGAATATCCGGTACCACGCTCACACGACGCATCGCCGAGCTGATGAAATCTTCCGAAACCCGCACCCGGTTCCAGTTGGGCTGGAGTGCTGCTTTGGATGCATTTCCGGCAGACCAGTCGGTAAACGCGGTGGGTACGCCTGCCAGGGCGCGCCGTTGAAGCAAGACGCGTCAAAACGGACGTGAGATTGACCGGAGAACTTCATCGGTCCGGTGAGAAGTGGCTCTGGCGAGTTCCAACCATGGTTTGAACTCGCCAGCATTTTTCATTGCGCATCCCTACCGGTCGCGCCAATACTTCAAGTCGACGGTCTTGCAACACCCGCGCAACAACATTCCGGTACTGACCCGCGATGTTGGTGCGGTCAGGTCGGGTGGAATGGATGTTCGGTAAGCCGCGATGACGCGTTCCGCAGGGATCGGAACGAGCCATGACTGTCACCCCAGTGAAAGCAATCAAGGAATGTAGCGGCGCACTCGCATGCTGCGGGTCGCGTGCGTCTGCCATGTGACAACAAGGAAATTTCCGGGGTTGTCGATCGGCGCAAGTAAGGGATTTTTTGATTTTTCCGGTTTTGAATTTTCGAGGGGATTCTCATGAAGAACGGTCATCGCATGTTGCGTGCATCCATCGTGGCGGCTCTTGCCACTGCATCAGCATGGTCTACGGCGAGTATGGCAAGCGCGTCCGGCGCTGCTGAACTGGCAGGCATGGATACATCCGAGGCACCACGGGTCACGCAAGTGGTCGACGCCAAGACAACCTCACCGATCGGCCATACCCATCTGGCCTTCCTTTCCAAATTGACGGCCAACGCTCCGGTTTCCGAATCAGCAAGGATGAGCCACCTGCAGCTGGTTCTCCAGCCCAGCACTAAGCGCGTGAGCGCGCTGCAGCGGCTGATCGGTCAGCAGCACGACGCGAAGTCGAGCAAGTTTCACCAGTGGCTGACGCCCGAACAGTTTGGTCAGTCTTTTGGCGTGCTTGATACCGACGTGGCGGCAGTTGTCGCATGGCTGAGCGCGCAAGGCTTCACCGTCAACAACGTATACCCGAACAAATTGCAGATCGATTTCAGCGGTACCGTTGGTCAGGTGCAGCAGGTGTTCCAGATCCAAGAGCAGCACTACAAGATCGACGGCGAGGACCATGTTGCCAACGCAACGGACATCAGCGTGCCCACGGCACTGAAAAACGTGGTTGCCGGTGTGATGGGTTTGAATGATCTGCGACCGAAGGCGCAGCACAGTCCTGCGAAGATTGGTACGTGGAACGCGTCCACCCACAAGTTCAATCTGCCGGCCACGGCCGCGTCAAAAGCAGATCCGCTGGCAGTTGCCTTCCAGGGCGGCACGCGCGGCCTGGTGCCAAACGACCTGGCCAGGATGTACGGCGTTTCCACCATCCGAAATAACGGAGTAACCGGCAAAGGCATCACCATCGCGGTGGTCGAGGACGGCGACATGGTGCCGGCCGACTGGAGCAACTTCACCAGTCAGTTCAACTTGGGAAGTTTTGGCGGCACCTTCAAACAGGTCAACCCGGCGCCCCCAACGGGGACGACCAACTGCCTTGACCCGGCGGGTGCGGCTGGACCGTCCGCTGACAACGAGTCCATTGAAACCGTGCTGGATGCAGAGTGGGCTACGGCGATTGCCCCCAGTGCCAACATCGTGGTGGCCACCTGTTCCGACTACACCGCCGATTATGCTCCTGCAACCGACAACTTCTTCGGCGGCGTATTCATCGCAGCCACCAACTTGATCAATGCCACGAGTAGCCGTCCAGACATCATCAGCGCGAGCTATGGCTACGGCGAACTTTATGTCGACAGTGCCAGCAAGACGGCCATCGATCAGATGTGGGCGCAGGCTGATTCGGAAGGTATCTCGGTATTTGTATCCACCGGCGACTCCGGATCGAATCCAAGCTTCAACGGTGGCATCATCAACGGCGCCAGCGTCGATGCCAACGCCATGGCGACTTCGCCGAATGTGACTGCGGTTGGCGGTACCGACACAGCTGACGTGCTCGACGGCACCACCAGCCAGTACTTCAGCGCAACACCGCTCAATGCCGTCTACGGCACAGCGCTGGGCTATGTACCGGAAATCCCGTGGAATGAATCCTGCGGCAATGGCGTAGCGGCGAAAGTGCTTTACGGTGGCTTTTCAGGCGCGCCTGCGTTCTGTCAGTTCCGGCTGAGGTACGACCCGCTGGGCAAATACGTCACGTCGGAAGCGGGCAGCGGTGGACCATCCTCAGTAGACCTCAAGCCGGCCTGGCAGAGCCAGGTGCACGACGCTGCACTGGACCAGTCGCGCGACGTACCCGACGTCGCGCTGTTTGCCGGCTCCTACGGCAATACCACGGCCGTGGTCATGTGTACGGCTGCCTATCCGTGCGTGGCGAATTTCACCACGCCAACGGTGCTTGAGGGCGGCACCTCATTGTCCTCACCGATGTTCGCCGGTATCCAGGCGCTGATCGACCAGGGTCTGGTCATGCGCGATTTGCCGGCAGATCAGGGCAACGCTGCACCGACCTTGTACCAGCTGGCACAACAGGAATACGGCGGCGCCGCTGGCGCACCACCGCAGAGCCTTGCCGCCTGCAGCGCTGACAACGGCAACAACGGAACAGCCAACTGTGTGTTCCACAACGTGACTCGCGGGTCGATCTCCACGGAGTGCTACAGCGACGTGTATGTGACGACCACCGGTTGCTACATCATTGGATCAGCCAATGACGGCGCAGATCAGATTGGCCTCACGACGACCGACCTGAACCCAACCAGTTATGGAGTAGGCAACAAGGCCTTTGGCGCCCAGCCGGGCTGGAGCTTTGCCTCTGGTCTGGGATCGGTGAATGCCACGAACCTGCTGATCGCCTGGCGTGCCTTTGTACAGGCTCGGCCGGCTGTGCCGGCGACGTGATGGTGACCTGAGCCGCGACGGATCGCTGCCGTCCGATTCCAGGCGCCCAAGCAAACTCAGCTTTACGTTTTCAACTTTTGAAGTTCCGAGGAACTCCCATGAAGAACGGTCATTTCATACTGCGTGCTTCCATTGCAGCGGCACTTGCCGCCACTCCTTTGGTCTCCATGGCAAGTGCATCGAATGCCTTGGCAGGCATCAACACGGCAGAAATGCCACGCGTCACGCAAACCATCAATGCCAACGTGGTGACGACGCTGGTCCATTCACGTCCGGCGGCGTTTGCTCAGGCAACCCCGGGCGCGGTGCTGGATTCGCAGATGGTGATGAATCATATGCAGCTGGTACTGAAGCCCAGCGTCAATCGCAAGGCCCAGTTGGAGGCTTTGATCCAGCAGCAGCACACCCCCGGCTCAGCGCATTTTCACCAATGGCTGACGCCGACACAGTTCGGTCAGACGTTTGGTGTGCTCAACAGCGATGTCGTTGCCGTCACCGCTTGGCTGAAGTCGCAAGGCTTCACGGTCAACGGGGTCTATCCGAATAATCAGACCGTCGATTTCAGTGGTTCCGTGGGTCAGGTCAACCAGGCGTTCCACACCCAGGAACGACACTTCCAGTTGAACAACAACGATTACGTGGCCAACGCCACGGACATCAGTGTGCCGACGGCGTTGCAGCCGGTGATCATCGGTGTCGTTGGCCTGCATAACTACAGCCCGAAGCCGGCGATCGGATCTTCCAGGACCGCCGCCTGGAATCCGAAGACACACAAGTTCAACTTGCCACCCACGGCGACTTCGGCCGCCGTGGCCAAGGCCGGCCGGTTGCCGCAGGCGTTGCAGTCCGACGGCGTGCGCGGCCTGGTGCCGGATGATTTCTCCACCATGTACGGAGTTTCCACCATTCGCAAAAACGGTGTGACCGGCGCAGGCGTCACTATAGCCCTGGTTGAAGAGGGCAACATGTCGGCGACGAGCTGGAACAACTTCGTCACCCAGTTCAACCTCGGTAGCTACGGCGGCACGTTTGTCGAAGAACAGCCGGAGTTGAATGGTTCATCCTTCAATAACTGCCTCAAGCCGTTTTCTACCGTCTTCGGTGCAGACGATGATCTTGAGTCAGCGATCGACACCGAGTACGCCACCGCCATCGCACCAGGTGCGAATATCGTGGATGCCGCTTGTTACAACGCCTGGGCCGAGTATCCGCCGGCAGGGTTGCCGCCGATCCCGAATGTCTACGATGGTATGTATATCGCGGCAAACAACCTGGTCAATTCCATCACCATCGGCATCTACGGCGAGCAATACGCCGGACCCGACATTCTGAGCGCGAGCTTCGGCGTAGGCGAGGGTGAAACGACGGATCTGGACAAGGCCGAAGTCGATGCCTTGTGGGCGCAGGCCGATGCGGAGGGCACCTCGGTATTCGTGTCCAGTGGTGACTGGGGCTCAGTCACTGCGGGTATCGGTCTCGATCCCAACTCGCTGGCCACTTCAACTCACGTCACGGCGGTGGGCGGTACCGATCTGGCCGATACACTCGATGGAACCACCAGCAAATATTTTAGTGCAACTCCCAATGCGTCCTACGGCACCGCGCTGAGCTATGTGCCGGAGATCCCGTGGAATGAAAGTTGTGGTAACGGGGTGGTAGCCACGGCAGCCGGTTTCTCCGGTGCACCGGCTTATTGCGATTTCCTGCTGTCACTGGATCCGGAGGGTTATTACGTTACCGGTACTGCAAGCGGCGGTGGTGCATCGAGGGCCGATATCAAGCCGTCGTGGCAAACGCTGGTGTACGACACGGCACAGGATGGCGTGCGTGACATTCCGGACGTTTCACTGTTCGCGGGCTCATTCGACGGCAGCACCGTAACGGTCGTATGCACCAAGAATTATCCGTGCGAGCCGAATTTTACCACGCCGGTGGAACTCATCGAAGGCACTTCATTGTCCTCGCCGATGTTCGCGGGTATCCAGGCGTTGATCGATCAGGGTCTGGCGATGCGCGGATTGCCACAGGACCAGGGCAATGCTGCACCGGCACTGTATGCGATTGCCGCGCGGGAATACGGCGGTCCTACCAGCGCATCGCCAGCAAGCCTGGCGTCCTGCAATGCGGATAACGGCGCCACCGGCACCGGCAATTGCGTTTTCCACAACGTCACCAGAGGCACGATTTCCAGCGAATGTTTCCAGGAAGCGGGTGAAAGCCTCATCACGCCCAATTGCTACTTCATTGGAACGGCGGGAATTGCGCAGATCGGTCTGACGTCAAAGGAAGCCGAGCCGACCGACTACAACCCCGAATCGAAAGCCTATCGGGCTCGCCCGGGCTGGAGCTTTTCGTCGGGCCTCGGTTCGGTGAACGCCACCAACCTGCTGATCGCATGGCGGGCACTGGACAACGCGCCGCCAGCGGCTCCCCCGATGCCTTGATCGAAACCTGAATGGAGTGGGTCATTGCCTGGCGGTTGGAAGCCGCCAGGCTTTTTTGGTGCACGCCGCATTTAATGGGCACGCAGTATCCGCCGCCGCGTGATGAGATGGAGGCCCTGGCAACTTGCCGCCATTGACTATCCGGAGCGCCTCCTGTTCACTTCATGTCGATGGCCCATACTTGTCCGGGAAATGGTTCGGCTCGTGGGAGCAAGGGGCGATATGCCTGCGACGAAGCAAATGGATGCTAGGGCGCGCGCCTGGGACCATGATCAATACCCTGACGACGGCCCCTAATTGCGAGACCAAGATATGACATTGCTGGGCAAAGCAGTCCTTTCCGTTCCTTCGCAAAACGAAAGCCTGCGTCTGCTCCTTATCGAGGACGATGCGTTGTTGCGCGACAGGGTGCTCACGCCGAGGCTCAAACAATTCGGGTTCGAGGTGATGGCCATCGGCCACGTCGGCGAAATGGCGCAAGCCATCGAACGACGCACGCCAAATATCGTGCTGCTCGACATCGGGCTTCCCGACCATGACGGGTTCGAGATTTCACGAACCCTGCGAGCGCAGTTTTCCGATATCGGTATTGTGATGCTGACTGGGCGGTCCGATACAACGGACCGGGTGCGCGGCCTCAGCGAAGGTGCAGATGCGTATCTATCCAAGCCGGTGGAAATCGATGTGCTGGTGGCCACGCTGCACAGCGTCGCTCGTCGGCTCAAACTATCTTCATCGCCAGGCGCAATCCCCGGCACATGGAAGCTCGATTCGGATGACTGGCTGCTGCTTTCACCTTCTGGCGGCCGGGTGATCCTGAGCAAAACCGAGCGGCGCCTGCTTGAAGAATTGATGAAGCAGCCGAACCAGGTCGTTGTGCGCGATATTCTGATTGGAGCGATCAGCGATGACGTGGATGCGTTCGATCCGCACCGGCTGGATTCGCTGATCCACCGCTTACGCCGCAAGGTGCTGGCCTCCGTGGGTGAGCCGCTACCGCTGAACGCTGTTCACGGGCATGGTTACTTGCTGGCGATGAGCTGAGCCTCTCTCATCGCATCGGCATGCCTGCGGCCGGCAGCGCTGAAGACGCGAGCCAGAAGTGCCGAAGGGGAGAATGGTTTCGGTAGTCGCTCGTTGTACGTGTCCGCTGGATCGGTGGCCGAGCCATCGCTGTCCAGGTAAGCCGAAATGAGGATTGCGGGAACCGCTTGAAGATTCTGGCGCAATCGGCGTAGCAGTGACGCGCCGTCCGTATCGGGCATGCGGTAATCGCAGACCAGCACGTGCGGTGGCTGCCTCATTTGCTGCAGCAGGCGTTCGGCTTCGGCGCCGTTGGCCGCTTCGCTCACGTCGCAGCCGCCTTTTTCCAGCGCTGAAGCGAGCACGCCGCGCAGGCTGTCGTCGTCGTCGATCAACCAGACGCGCACGCGACCATCGGGCAGTGCCGCAGGTACTTCCACGCCAGTGGTGTCGGCCATCGGCAACTCGATGCGAAACGTGGTGCCGCCGCCGGGCGTGCCGTGCACGGTGATGTCGCCACTGGCGCGATGGATCAGACTGTAGACCACGCTGAGGCCAAGCCCGGTGCCGCGATCGACCGGCTTGGTGGTGAAGAACGGTTCGAAGACACGATGCACGATGTCCTCGGGGATACCGCTGCCGGAATCCTGGATCGATAGAACGACGGTGGATGCGTCGTGCGAGGTGACCGAGATCGTGCAACGGCCACCGTCGGGCATCGCGTCGCGGGCATTGGAGGCCAGATTGAGCAGGGTCAGTTCGAACTGGCTGCGATCGAAGCGTATTGGCAACTCGCCGCGTGGCGCTTCAATGGACAGATGGACGGAGTGTGGCATCAGCTGCCGTAGCAGGGGCTGGATGTCGCGTAGAGCAGAGATGGCATCGAAAGTCTCGGTGTGTGTCACGTCATGACGACTGAAGTTCAGCAGCTTGCTGCAGACGGCCGCACCTCGCCGGGCCGCGAGTTCCACGCCTTCCAGCGCATCGGCCATGGCCAGTACGTCCTCGTCGAGCACGGCCTCGGTATTCAGGCGATCCCGTTCCATCGCAAACCCCAGGATGATGCCGAGAACATTGTTCATGTCGTGCGCGATGCCGCTGGCAAGCTTGCCGACGGCATCCATTTTCTGGGCGTGCAGCAGTTGCTCCTGGGTGCGTTCACGCTCGGCAATTTCACGTTTCAATTGGTGCCGCTGCGCATTCGATTCATCGAGGCTTTCGCGCAACGCGCTGATGCTGCGGTCGATCACGATGGCAATCAGCAGATAGCTCATCAGCGCGCGGCAAGGGAAAGCAATGTAGCTTTCAAGGGCGATGCGCCATAGACGGGCATCACTGAAGATCTGCGGCGGGATCACCCCAATCGCGAAAACCAGGGCCAGCACACCGAAGGTGGTCCACAGCGCACGCCGTCCCAGCATCAGGCCGCTCAGCGTCAGCATGACGACGAGGGTCAGGTTGACGAAGTTTTCGTGATAGCCGAAGGCGCCATAGGCCAGCGCCGCGGATCCCAGCATCACACCTACATACAGAGACACGGCCGGGCGGAACCGGCCACGGCGGACCAGCCAGATGCCGACCCATGCCGCGAGCGTCATGGCGACATCCGTGGACAGGTCGATGGCGATGGCCACACGCGGCCCTGTGCGGGCCGTGTCGTAGAGCGTGTCCTTGAGGTAACTCCAGTTGAACAGCAGCAGGTACAGCTTGTTCAACGGCATCCGCAGGCCTTCGCACAACAGCAGTAACTGCAGGAAAACGCCGTTGCGATGATCGACCGGGTCGTCGATCGGGATGCGCTGGAACCAGGCAAGCAGTCGCTGAAACATTGGCACAGGTACTCCGGTGGCCTTGCAAACGTCCGGGCACCTTCCGTGTGCGGGCATGTTGGTATTTCAGTACGCGTCGAATGCCAATAAAAATTTAGACGTCTAAATCTTGATGAGAATTAGGTGATCTTACGACTATAAAGCCGTGTGTGACTAACCCCGGCCGCTGACTTAAGCTCCGAGGGTCGTGAAGCCATCGGCGGATGGACATCAGCGGAGCCAGTGCTCGTTGACGGGGACAGTCAGAACTTCAACTCATCGTTCGTTCTCTAGTGGGGAAACACATGTCAAAAAACAGGCCTTCACCGTGGCTGGCGGGAGCAGTCATGGCATTTACAGGGATACTGTCGGCAGGGGCGCACGCCGCTTCCGCCACGACCAGCGTTCCCGCCTACGCACCTGATACGGCGCGCATTACCGTCGCGATCGACAATTCGAAACTCGCCGCAGTGACGGGTAGCAAGCCCGCGCTGGCCGTGCCGAAATACGACACTGGCGCGTTGTCCCCGACGCTACCCATCCATAATGTGACGCTGCTGCTGAAGCGCAGCGCCACCAAGCAGGCGCAGTTCGAGGGCTATCTGGCCCAGCTGACCACGCCCAGTTCGCCGTACTTCCATCACTGGCTGACTGCCACGCAGATCGGCACCATGTTTGGTCCGGCTTCCTCGGACATCGGTAAGGTTGAGCAGTGGCTGCAGTCGCAGGGACTGCACGTTGGGTCGGTGTCCCCAACGGGCATGATGATCAGCTTTTCCGGCACGTCGGCCGCGATCGGCCAAGCGTTCCACACGACGCTGCATAGTTACACGGTGAACGGTGAAAAGCATTTCGCCAATGCCAGCGAGCAGCAGATTCCGGCCGCGTTGGCCTCCGTTGTAGATGGGGCAGCGTCGCTGGGCAACTTCTTCCCCAAGCCGCAGCACACCGACGTTGGCACCGTGACCCGCGACAAGAAATCCGGCAAGTGGAAAACGGTGGCGCGGGCCAAGGGCGCCCCGCAGATCACTGTGCCACCGGGCACCGTCGATCCTCAGATAACGTATGACGTCGCACCGCAGGATTTCAACACGGTCTACAACGTCACGCCGTTGTGGAATCGCAGCACCCCCATACGTGGCGCGGGTCAGACCGTGGCCGTACTGGAGCGCACGGATGTACTCCCGGCGGACGTGCAGACGTTTCGTACAGCGTTCTTGCCGGCGGGAGCGGCAGGCACGGTGAGCTATATCAATCCGCTGCAAGGTTCGGGCGACACCAGCTGTCCGGATCCGGGCACGAATGGCGATGAGGGCGAGGCCGCGCTGGATACCGAGTGGATTGGCGCCGCAGCGCCGGATGCGAGCATCGTGTTTGCCTCGTGCGATGACAGCCAGAGTGCGACGTTCGGACCGTTCACTGCTGCCCAGAACTTGCTCAGCGGTTACTCCACGCCGATGCCCACCGTGTTCAGTCTGAGCTACGGCGATTGTGAAGCGAATGGCTTCGTCGACGGCACCGCCGAGCAGGCGGGTGATCTTTGGTCGCAGGCAGCCGCCGAGGGTGTGACTGTGTTCGTCTCTACCGGCGACGCCGGTTCCGCCGCTTGCGACCAGAACGAAACGGCGGCCTACCAGGGCATCACCGTCAACGGCATGGCTTCGACGCCGTACAACGTGGCTGTGGGTGGCACGGACTTCAACGACTACAACAACGATGCACAGTACTGGAGTTCATCGAACTCCGCGCTGTACGGTTCCGCGTTGAGCTACATCCCGGAGCAGACCTGGAACACCTCTTGCGCCAGCAACACGCTGGACGCCTTACTCGGTTACAGCGATGGCGTGACGGCGTGCAATAGTCCCGCGGGTCAGCAATTCCTGAATACCACCGGCGGCGGTGGTGGCGCCAGCAACAACTGGTTCCAGCCCCCATGGCAGATCGGGATTTACGGTGCGAGTACTTACGGTACCCGGCTGATCCCCGACGTCTCATTGTTCGCGGCCAACGGGCTTTACGGACACGCGCTGGTGTTCTGCATGTCCGATCCGAATCAGGGCGGCACCACCTGCGACTACACCAACCCGGACGACGTCCTGTTCAACAGCGCCGGTGGCACATCGTTCGCGGCACCGGCGATGGCCGGCGTGCAAGCGCTGATCAACCAGGTGGAGGGTCAGAGCAGCGGCAATATCCTGCCTGCGCTGTACAACATCGGCTTCAAGGAATACGGCACCCTCAACTCGCCGAACACAGCGATGCTCGCGGCCTGCAATTCCACCAATGGCACGAGCGTCGGCGCCGGCTGCGTCTTCAACGACATTACCGTCGGCACGATCGATGAGCCTTGCTACGAAGGCACCAACGATTGCTACACCGGCAAGGCCCCGAACGCCTACGGCGTGCTGAGTGCAGGCGGCAACGATCAGCTTGATCCAGCGTGGGCTACCGGCGCTGGTTACAGCATGGCCACGGGTCTGGGCAGCATCAACGCCACCAATCTGGTGAATGCCATCACGACGTTCTATGCGCCGTTCAAGAACGGCTACGTTGCACCTTCCGACTATCTGTCGGCAGCGAATGAATCGCAAGGTGACGGATTCAGCGATATTGCCGTGCAAGAGCCCTCCAAGGCGGGAGGGCTTACCAACGGCAACTTCCTGCAGCTGGGGATGAAGGGTTCAATCGCCATGATCAATGCTTCGCAGGCCATGGCGGCGGGCTATTCGATCAGCGCCATCGGCAATTTTTTCACCCCCGCCTCAAGCTCCTATTCCCGCGATATCGACAGTCTGGCCGTCACCGGCCCGGGCAATCAGCTCTACGTCATGTTTTCGGATGGGCTCGGCGGTGCCGCCAACTACTACCAGGGTCAGGTCGGTGACCCGTATGCGGCTGGATGGGCGGTTGCCGGTGCCGGTAATTTTGACAACGCCGGTTCGGACGAATTGTTCCTGGCAAACACCCAGACCGGGCAGATCCAGTGGCAGACGTTGAGTTACCGCTACTTTTTTATCCTGGGTCAGGCGCACTACTTCTTCAACTCCACGTTCTCCCCGGTGCTCAGTGGTCCGGCGGGTTTTGTGCCGCGTCTTGCTGACGTCAACGGTGATGGCTACGCCGACATCGTTTGGACCAGTCCGACCGCCACCAACAACACCGTCTACCTGTCGATCAATAACCAGCAGGGCGGCTTCGTCACGACGCAGATCGCTGATCGCCCGGCCGGCTTCACTCTGTTTGGTGCGGGCGACGTCGCAGGCAGTGGTGTGACCTCGCTTTTCTGGACCAACCCTACTGCCAACAAACTGACTCTTTGGAACATGGACGGTGCCACCATAGCTTCCCAGCAGACGCTGGCGGTTCCGGCGGGCTATGTCATGGCTAGCATCGCGGACTACGATGGTGATGGTCTGGCCGATATCCTCTGGTCCTCCCGGTTGCAGGTTGGCAACACATCTCTGGGACGGGCCAGCCTCGTTGAATGGCTCAGCAACGGAAGCGGTGGCTTCAATGCACAGGTCGTGGCTGACCTCGACGGCAAGCCCGTGACAGTGGCACCGGATGCGCTGATCCAGGCCAACCGTCTGCAGGGCGGCAGGGTTACTTCGGGTGTTGATACCTCGGTGGGTATCAGTCACTAAGCCGGCAGTGCGCATGCAAGTCTGAGTACGAGAAGGAGCCGGGCAGGCAATCGCCCGGCTCTTTTTTTCCTCGGAGAGATTGGCTGAGGTATTGAGGAGTTTTACTCGCGACCGTATGGCGTCGGCTGCAGCCGCTGATGCCGGTGGTTTGACTTCCCCCTCGGGTTTTCAGCGTGTACGGATTCTGAACGCAGGATCCTGCACTGGCTAACGGAAAGACCAGCGTCACATGGCCACGCTTCAATTCTGTAGGGCTGTGGCGCTATGCGTCTGCTGCAGGGGAGCACTGGATAGGTTGGACAGCCGGATGCTGCTCGGGAAGGGTGGTGACCATGGATCGCATGGACTGCGTCTCAACTGTTTTCCACATCAAAAGGACTTAGACATGAAAGATCGTTGCGGGTTATCCGTTGCCGTCAAGGCTGCACTTTTTTCCGCTGTATTCGGCGTCGGCAGTTTCGGCATTGCTGCACCGGCATTCGCTGGTGAAACCAGTGAAGCCACCACTCCTGTCACGCAGACGCTGGTCGTCGAGCCGGACCAGGGCATGACGCCCATCTACAACCTGATCCAGTCGGCCAAGTCCAGCATCGACATGACGATGTACGAACTGGTCGATACACAGGCTTCGGGCCTGCTTTGCACGGCCGCTGAAAACGGCATCGCCGTGCGCGTGATCCTCGATCAGAACCTCGAAATGAGCAACAACCAGGCGGCCTACACCCAGCTGAAGGGCTGCGGTGTGAACGTGGTCTGGGCATGGACGAAATACGCTGCCACGCATCAGAAGACCATCACCATTGACGACACCACCAGTGCGGTGATGACGCTCAACCTGACCAGCCGCTACTACAGCACCACGCGCGACTTCGCGTTGATCGAGAACGATGCCAACGATGTCGCCGCGATCGAAAGCACGTTCAACGCCGACTTCAAGGCTCAGACGATCACGCCGCCGGTCGGTGATGATCTGGTGTGGAGCCCGACCGTGTCCAAGACCGATCTGGTCAACCTGATCAATGGGGCGAAGGACAGCCTGCTGATCGAGAACGAGGAGATGAGCTACAGCACCATCGTCACCGCGTTGGAGAATGCCGCCAAGCGCGGCGTCAAGGTGACGGTCTGCATGACCAACGACGACAACGACTACGAGAGTGAATTCGAGGCGCTCACGAAAGCTGGTGTGAAGATCAGTACTTATCCGGATACCGCTACCGGGTTTTACGTTCATGCCAAAGTGATCGTGGCTGACTACGGCACCTCGACCGCGAAGGCTTTCCTGGGCTCGGAGAACTTCTCCTCAGCCTCTCTGACGGAGAACCGGGAACTCGGGCTGATCACCACTACCGCAGCCATCCTGACCCAGCTCAATGCCACGCTAAACAGTGACTACGCGGCTGGTACGCCCTGGACCAAGTCCTAACTCCTCGTCGAAGCGCACGGTGCTGCTTCGGCACCCGCGGGAAAGGCTAACTTGGCAATCCTCAAAACTGCACATGAGGCGATGCGTAAAACCCGTCTTCCCATCGAGGTGCGGACTGCAACGTCGTTTTTCGCGTGTTGCAAGCACCTATTTCGTCACGAACAACCCCACTGTCAGTGCAATGCCGATACAGACGATAGCGATGCGTAGCACCTTCTCGTTGATCCTGTGCAATAGGTGAGCGCCGATCTGGCCACCAACGATCGCAGGGACGGCCACGCAGGCGATCAACGACCAAGGAAGCACGCGAGCCTGCGCCATGAAGATCACCACGGCTGAGGCGTTCATCACCCCCGCCAACACGTTCTTGGTGGCACCGGCTACGCGCACGCTCAGGCCTGCTGCGGTGAGCGCGGCCAACATCAGGATGCCGATACCGCCGCCGAAGTAGCCGCCATAGATGGCGATGCAAAACTGCACAACCATCGCGGGGTGTCTGCCCAAGGCTGGTTTGGCGCCGTGGCCAGGTGGCTTTCTGAAAAAGCTGCCCCAGGCGAATACGATTGTGGCAAACAAAACGAGGTACGGTACGAGCTGGGTAAACACGCTGACCGGTGTCACCAGTAGCAGCACCGCTCCCAACGCGCCGCCGAGCAGGCTTATCAAAAGCAGCGTGCGGAACGACAAGCCCTCTGCACCCGCAACGTCAGCGCGACCCGCTAGCCCCGTAGTCACCTGACCAGGGAAGAGGGCGATAGTGGAGGCGATATTCGCCATGCGAGGATCAAGCCCGGCGAACAACAGCGCCGGAAACGTGAGAAAGGATCCCCCTCCAGCCAATGCGTTTTGCACGCCGGCAGCGAACGATGCAAGGATCAGCAGCAGCAACGACCATGTCAGGTGCATACGAACTCGTCTACTGAAGGCACTTCGCTGCGCAAGGTCGTTTACATCGATCGCTTTGCGAGGCGCTCGTGCGGGCTGCGCGGTCAGTGTGGACTGACACGAGGCAGTAGAGCGGCAAAATAGCACGAAGATGGCACCGCTCCAGTCCATGCAGCCACCTCGGCTTCATTGCATAACTCCGACTACTCCTGAACATCATCAACACGATGGCTCGACGTGGGGGCATAATGGGGGCATCATTCCAATAGTTCCAAGCTGCCCCCACGGAGTCCCTATGCCACTTGCGGACAAAACGATTCTGAAAGCGAAGCCGGAAAGCAAGGCAAGGAAGCTCTTTGACGGGGGTGGTTTGTATATCGAGATCGCCCCCAGCGGTGGCAAGTTGTGGCGTCTGAAGTATCGTTTCGATGGGCGGGAGAAGCGGTTGGCGTTTGGCAGCTATCCGGACATCAGCCTTGAGGCTGCCCGTGAAAAAAGGGACTTGGCCCGCGCCATGCTGGCGTCGGGTGTCGACCCGGGCGAACATCGCAAAGCAGAGAAAGCCGCCGACCGGGAGCAGCGCCTGGGCCATCGGCAACCCTCAACCAAACGCGATTTGCGTTCGCCTGGAAAACTGGGGTTTGGATCCAATGGCCAGCGTCCTCTGGAGCCACTTGGCATCGATGAGTTGGAGGAGCGTGCTTATCGCGCCCTTCTCACCCAAGGCATAGCGACCGCCAAAGAGATTGCAGTGACGCTTGCCCTGACGCCACGCAGGGCGCAGCTACTGCTCGACGGCATAGAATCCAAAGGGCTGGCATCGCATTCGCCGGAGCGACCTCGACGTTACATTGCCGTGCCGCCAGAGCTTGCCATCGAAGCACTCGTCGGCCAGCGTCAAGTCGTTCTTGAGCGTGCACGTTCGACGATACCCGAATTAAAAAGGCAGGCTGCAAGTTCAAAGAGTGCCAAAGCTCCAGAACAGCCTGTGGAGGTGATTACTAACCCCGCCGCTCTGGGGCAGATCCTGGCTCAGTTGCGTCAAACAGTTCAGGAAGAGGTAATCGGCTTCCAGCGTGCACCCTGGCTTTACAGCAAGGACGCCAAGCGGCCGGAAATGCGCCCAGGCGTGCGCAGACGAAGCATCTCCGATGCCGGATACATCGCCCTACCGGGCGCACTGGTAAAGCTGCGCTCCGAGGTCGAAGGGGGCGAAGAGGCAAGAATTTTTCCGGTCTTGCCCATCAAGATGTTTGCGGTGGACCGACGAATCGCCCTCATTCCCCTGAGTGTCGCGAATCAGGGAGGAGCCACTTTGCTGGTCAGGGCTCCTTCATTGCTCGATGCACTTTACGAACTCTTTGAAATGACCTGGAGCCGAGCCACACCCATCGCGTTTACCCGAACGGGAGCCATGGAGGAGGGCAGGCCCGACATGTCGACTTCGGAGGCCGCCGCGCAAATGATTCCGTTGTTGGCGGCAGGGCTGAACGACAAGGCCATCATTCACGAAACCGGGATATCCATTGCGACACTGAATAGGCGTGTTGTCGAGCTCATGAGGCGCTTCAACACCCGGACGCGGTTTCAGTTGGGTTGGCGCGCTGCGCTGGACGCATTTCCAGAACGACTGGGGGCACCTACGCAGCGTAAACGATAGCGCCTCCGCCGAAGAAGCCAACACAACTCCACTCTCTTGGCGCCAGCGTTGCCGTCGCGGTCTATCGTGTGATGTATTTTCATCACAGAGTTAAATACATCATCATTTTCTATTGATGAGCCAATGCGTTGAGCAGACACTCGGTGTGTGCCTCGAGGAGAGTCGCTGTCTGATGGGGGCCTCTCGTTCGAACGCATGCATCTGCCTCGCCACATGGGGAAAGTCGGAGAGCAGAGATGCATCTGCAGGCGTTGCTGCGGATGACGGGTGGCCGGAACGGAAGCCATCACACGTCGGAGACACCTGAAACATACATGGGTCGCCATGCAGTGGGCACCGCTAACGCGGCGCCACTCAAAGCAGCGGTTCACGCAAGCGAATCAGGTAACTATCAATTTTGATCAACTTTCGATGGGGTTCGTCATGAAGCAACTCTCTTTCATTCTCAGCGCGGCCATTGCCACAGCGTTGAGCGCACCTGGTTTGCTGCAAGCGCAAGCGACGACTGTCGTTTCAGCGCCCGCTGGCACCCACTCCAGTGAAGCACCGCGGATCACGCAGACAATTACGAACAGCCGCTTGGTGACAATTCCGCAAACGCATCTCCGCGGCATGGCCCAGGCAGCTTCGAGTGCGTTGTTGTCAGGCTCGACCTCGATGAGCCATCTTCAACTGATCCTGCATCAGAGCGCGCTGCGCACTGCAGAAATGGCGGCCCAGATCGCCAATCAACACAATCCCAAGTCCGCGCAATTTCAAAAGTGGCTGACACCGCAGCAGTTTGGTGAAGCGTTTGGCGTTGTTGATGCCGACATCGCCGGCTTGACATCGTGGCTGACTGCGCAGGGTTTTACTGTCAATGGCGTTTACCCCAACAAGATGCAGATCGATTTCAGCGGCACGGCGTCGCAGGTTAATCAGGCCTTCAATACACAGGAAACCGTATACACGCTCAAGAACGGCAGCCGTTACCTGAGCAATTCCGGCGATATCAGCGTACCGGCCGCATTGCAGCCGGTCATTGCCGGAGTGATGGGACTGAGCGAGGCACCGTCGACGAAAACGCCCGCGCCCAACCCGGCAACATGGAACCCGGCCACTGGCCGCTTCGACCTGACGGGTACAGCTGCGGCACAGGCGCATGCGATGGCGGTGGGCCCAGGCGGCCTTCGTGGAACCAGGGGGCTGGTACCCAACGATCTCGCCAAAATGTATGGCGTATCCACCATCCGCAACAACGGCGTGACCGGTAAGGGCATCACCATCGCCCTCGTTGAAGTTGCTCCCGCATTGCCGGGTGACTGGAGCAATTTTGTCACCCAGTTCAGTCTGGGCGCCTTTGGCGGCAACTTCACTCAGATCACGCCTCAGATAGGCACCCTCAACAATTGCTACGGCGGCGTGCAGAGCGATCCGCCGAATGAAGACTATACGTCGGCAGAAGACCTGGAGGCGGCCACGGCGATCGCCCCAGGGGCAAATATCGAGGTCGCCTACTGTTCGAGTTATACGAGCACGTTCGACCCGGCCACTCCGAACGTCTATGGAGGCCTTTTCATCGCGACCACCAATCTGGTCAATGGAGATAGTCGCCCGGACATCGTAAGCATCAACTACCCGGGTTATTACGCCGAGGACGAAACCGATAGCGCCAGCAAGACAGCGATCGATCTGGTGACGGCACAAGCCGATGCCGAGGGCATATCGGTGTTCACTGGCACGGGTAGTTCTGGAACCAACGCGGATTTCACTGGTGGCCAAATAAATGCGGCAGGCCCATCGGTCGCCTCCATCGCAAGCTCGCCTTACGTTACGGCAGTGGGCGGGACCGATCTTGCCGATGAGTTGGATGGCACCACGAGTGAATACTTCAGCAGCACGCCCAACGCCGTGTACGGGACTGCACTGGGTTATGTACCGGAGATCCCCTGGAATGCTTCCTGCGGCAATGGCGTGGTAGCTGTGGCCGACGGCTTTTCAAGCGTGCTCAGCTTCTGTGAGTTTTTGCTGGACCGGGACCCGAACGCCAATTATGTAACGTCGATAGCCACCGGTGGCGGTGCCTCCGTGGTGGACAGCAAGCCTGCATGGCAGCGCCTCGTCTACAACGCGGCGAAGGATCAGTCGCGCGATGTACCGGACGTATCGCTTTTCGGTGGCTCCTACGCCGGTGACACCGGCATCATCATTTGCGCGGGTTACAACCCATGCACGCCGAACTTTGCTAGCCCCTCATTGCTGATCACAGAAAATTCACTGTCGGCGCCGATGTTCGCGGGCGTCCAGGCATTGATTGATCAGGGTATTGCAATGCGCGGTCTGCCGGCGGACCAGGGGAATGCCGCACCGACACTGTATGCGCTGGCCGCGCAGGAATACGGTGGCCCCAGTGGGCCGGCTCCGGCAAGTCTTGCCGCATGCAGCGCCGACAACGGTGATACCGGTACGGCGAATTGTGTCTTTCACAACACCACGCGCGGCTCGATTTCCACGCAGTGCGTAAGCTTCGACGGCGGACAAGACACCCCCAACTGCTATTTCTACAAGACGGTCGACCCTTATGGGTATGGCAACGAGACCGTGGGGTTGACCACGATCGATGCGGCTCCCACGACGTACGGGGTGAGCAACAAGGCCTATGGAGCCCAGCCCGGCTGGAGCTTCGCTACGGGTCTGGGTTCGGTGAATGCCACGAATCTATTGATCGCCTGGCGAGCATTTGTTGGCGCGCCAGCCGCGTCCCCCCAATAAGACCGATACGCTCGGCCATCCATCTTTGATCGATCCATCTTTTGAGGTTTCATCATGAAACATCGGCATTTCATATTGAGCGCGTCCATTGCTGCAGCACTTGCCAGCGCCTCCGGCATCTCGTTTGCGCAGTCACCAGCTTCAACCAGCAACGCGCTTGCGGGCATCAGCCTTTCGGAGGCACCGCGAGTCACGCACGCTGTGGTCAACAGTGACGCTGTCCCGGTGGCAAAGACCCATCTTGGCGTCGTCGCCCAGGCAAAATCCAGCACGCCGCTTGCTGGCTCGATGACCATGAATCATCTGCAACTTGTACTCAAGCCCAGTGCGTTGCGCCAGGCTGAAATGGAGCAGCTGATTGCCAACCAGCACAATCCACAATCTCCCAAATTCCAGCAGTGGCTGACGCCTCAGCAGTTTGGCCAGGCGTTCGGCGTTGTCGATAGCGACATTGCGGCAGTAACAGCTTGGCTGACTTCGCAGGGATTTACCGTCAACAACGTCTACCCGAACAAAACGCAGATCGATTTCAGCGGCACCGCAGCGCAAGTCAACCAGGCGTTTCATACCGAGGAGGCCGTTTACACGATCCAGGGCGTCAAGCACCTCGCCAACGCCACGGATATCAGTGTCCCGACGGCTCTGCAGCCCGTGGTGGCCGGCGTCATGGGTCTCAATGATTTCCACGCCACAGCGTTCCACAAGAAGTCGAATATTGCCCAGTGGGATGCTTCGAAGAAAAAATATTTTCCCGTAGACAAAACTGCGTCGACCGCCGCAAAGCCCATCGGTCAGGCGGTAGCCTTCTCGGAAGGTCAGCGCGGCCTCGTGCCAAACGACATGGCCACGATGTACGGGATCCGCACCCTTCGCAACAACGGTGTCACCGGCAAAGGCATCACCATTGCCGTGGTCGAAGACAACGACATGGTGCCCGGTGACTGGTACAACTTTGTCGGCGTCTTCAATCTCGGCCAGTACGGCGGCACATTCGCGCAGGTCAACCCGGCGCCGGCGAGTGGTCCAAACAACTGCTTCGATCCGAATGCCGTGTTTGGCTTCAGCGGTGACGATGGAGAGACGCTGCTCGATGCCGAGTGGTCAACAGCGATTGCGCCTGGTGCAAATATCGAAGTAGCCTCCTGTTCCGATATCACACCGGACTTTTCGTCTGCCACGTCCAATTTCTTTGGCGGCGTATTCATCGCCGCGACCAACCTGATTAACGAGCCAAGCGGTCGTCCCGACATCATCAGCGCCAGCTACGGCTACGGTGAACAACTCACCGACAGCGCCAGCAAGACGGCGATCGACCTGATGTGGGCGCAGGCGGATGCAGAAGGCATCTCGGTATTCGCAGCCACCGGCGACTCTGGTTCCAACCCGAGTTTCAACGGCGGCATCATTAACGGCGAGCAAGGTAACACCGCCGTGGATGCCAGCTCATTCGCCACCTCGCCGCACGTTACCGGCGTGGGCGGCACCGATCTTGCCGATGTGCTCGACGGCACCACCAGTCAGTATTTTGCGTCCACACCCAGCGTGGTCGGTGGCTCGGCGTTGTCGTATGTGCCGGAAATTCCGTGGAACGAGTCCTGCGGCAATGGCGTCGCCGCCAAAGCCGCCGGTTTCGACAATGCCGTTGCGTTCTGCACCTTCGATCTGAAATACGATCCCGCCGGCTTTTACGTGACGTCCGAGGCTGGCAGCGGTGGCCCGTCCGCCGTGGATGCCAAGCCGGCATGGCAGAGCCAGATCTACAATGCGGCTCCGGATCTGTCACGCGACCTTCCCGATGTGTCGCTGTTTGCGGGCTCCTATGGTGGTTACACCTGGGTCATTACCTGCACATCCAGCAATCCGTGTGCGCCTGGTTTCAATGAACCGACTGCCCTCAGTGGCGGCACCTCATTGGCGTCACCAATGTTTGCGGGGATTCAGGCGCTGATCGATCAGGGAGTGGCCGCGCGTGGCCTGAACCCGGATCAGGGTAACGCCGCTCCCACGCTCTATGCGCTGGCTGAACAGGAGTACGGCAATTCGACCGGCAAGGCGCCAGCCAGCCTGGCCACTTGCAATGCGGACAATGGTGCGACTGGGACCGGCAGTTGCGTATTTCACAACGTCACGCGCGGCTCCAACTCCACCGAATGCTTTGAGCAGCAGGGCACGTTTACCACGAGCAACTGCTATTACTTCGATACGGTTGCCCCATACGGAGCAAACATTCCAGCCATTGTGTATCAAATCGGACTCACCACTACGGATGCCTCCCCAACCGGTTACTCGATGAGCAACAAGGCCTATGCGGCGCAGCCGGGCTGGAGCTTCGCCGCGGGCCTTGGTTCCGTGAATGCCACCAATCTGCTGATCGCGTGGCGGGCTTATGTCAAGGCGCCCCCTGCACCCTGAATGCTGTCGACTTATCGGGCGACAAAGTTGGTGGTGCGTAGTTACCTGGCGGCGGGATGCCGCCAGTTTTCTTGGCGCATGTTCCCGAATGTGCAGAAGCAAACGGGCCCCGGCTGTATACGCCCGGGCTCAGGTTCACTCTGATGCTTTGAGGGGGTATTGGAGAGTAGTAAAGCTCGATATGGATTGCGGTGATGGTTCCGGCTATCTCCTGAACACCATCAACACGATCTCCAGCATGATCAGGAGAACCACCGAAATCTCGAGCAATTCGGTGCGTCGGCTCGACGCCTCCTCATACAGAGCGGCATAGGTATCGCGGATGATCGCAAGTTTGCGGTCGACTGATTCGCCCAGTGCCGGAACACGAAATAGCCCGAGGGCTGTGCTGTATACACGGGCCAGGTAAACGTCCTCGGTCACCTGCAGGGCGTTATCCACTCGCTCGGTAAGCTCGGTGACTTCGGCGACCAGCGTGTAGAGGCGTCGCGCCAAGTGCGCGAATCGACGTGAAGCAAACAGCGACATGGCGCCGTGCGCGTTTTCCACGCGGTCGTACATGCGTGGAAGCTCATCATCCAGCAACGTGTCGTAGTATCGAAACTCGACCAGCTGGGCGTTTGCCACTTCGATGACATCGGCCACATCGGTGTCACGTCGCGGCTCGTAGATGAAAGCCCTATCCCATGTGAGGACAACCATGTCGTCCGCGTAGTAGGAAAAGCTGCGCGCGAGGAGTTCCCGGTTGGATGCTGGGGACAGGGCGCGCTTCTCGCCCGACAGCAGTGCCGCGAGGTCCACGCGGTTGCGCAGTTCCGTTGCATCCAGCGGCTCGCTGAATGCGTGCACCGTTCCGATGAGATAGTCCTCGTCGAGCGAGGTATCCAGCGCGGGACGATCGAGCGCAGGCAGGATGACCTCGCAAACACGAGCGAGCAGGTTCGTCCAGAACGTGGTGGACGTCGGCCCGACGGCACGATCCAGCGCATCGAAATCGGCGACGAAGGCGTCCCACGTCTGGTCCGCCACTGTGACCCGCGCGGCCAGGGCAGCCACACCGAAGTCATACAGTCGCACCGATAGTTCGGCGGTCACTTCGCGGTCGCCTAACGTCAACAGCGTCGATCCAAGCGCCAGCTGCAAGGGTGCCACGCCAAAGTTGAGTGCTTTGGGCGGCGTGCTGGTCAGTTGGGCCCGGCTGACCTTGCCGCTTTCACGCATCGCCCAGAGGGACTCGGCCTGCACAAGGTCGATGGTGTAGGCGATATCGAAGAGGCGCAGTGCGGCAACTTCCCCGGACCTGACTGCCAAGCCTATCGAGTCCACGTTGGCCGCTCCTTCGATATGAACATCGTCAGTGTAATCCACGGGTGTGACAGAACGGTCCGGTGATGCGGCGGTGATCAAGCAGTGCTTCTTGCCGCTCGTCTGCGCATTGCGATGACTGGCATGACAAGAACCCCGATTCCGTCAAGGATGGCATGCACGACGATACAGGCCCAGAGATTTTGGGTGAACGTAAAGAGAAGCGTAATAACGAGTGCGGAGACAAAAACCGTGACAAGGTGAGCAAGCCCCCAGCGCAAATGACCAAGCGTGAACGCAGCGATCGAGAGAACGCAGGCTAACCCGACGCTACCGAGCAGATGTTGACCTACACCGATGGCGTAGCCGCGAAACAGCACCTCCTCAGTGACAGCCGCCGTCACTACCACGAAGCATCTATGGCTGAATGGCAGGCGCAAAAGATTTCTCTGCAGCTCGAGCTGTTTCGGCGGAGCGGCACCCCATTTGCCTCGCACGGATACATAAGCGCTGAGCACAACAAACAGGATCGCTGCGGCAAGAATAGCCAGACCCATACTTTGCCATGTGGGCCATTCCAAGCCGACACGCACGCGCCAATCCTCGCTGTTTGCGGCAGCGATGGCGAGCACAGCTGCAGCAGCTATCCATAGGGTGAGACGTGGAACCGGTGAAAATTGATTGAAACCCAGCCACCTGAAAAACAAAATCAAAAGTTGCGAGCCGAAAAGCGCTACAAAAAGGCCAAGGTATAGAAGCTGCGGCATGGGATACCTTCTTATCCGGTGGTAATGACGGCCGCGGTCGTTACTTTGTCCTCGCGGACCGCTCCGGGAGAGTGACGATGGATACGGTTCGCGGTACTTGATTCCTGGCGCGCCCACGTTTCGCAAACTGCTGAATGAGCGCCTGCAGCTCTTTCATGAAGTTGGCGAATTCCTTCGATCCTGCGTTGAAAGTCACCTGCAGGTAGTGGACGTCATCGCGCACCACGTCGACGTCATCGGCACGCATGTAGCGGCCAAAGTCCTCAAGTAGCGAAGCAACAAAGACCGAGAAATATTTCATATGGGTTTCCGGGTCGATCGCGCCGATGTCTTCCGGAGCCACCTTTCCAGTATGGGGATGGAGCCGGTAGGTGCGTTCCAGGGCGCCACGCACGGGTGTTTCCGAAGCGACGACCAAGGCGCCGGCTTCGACCAACTGCTTCACGTGTCGGTAAAGCGTCGCTTGTGGGACATCGTCAAGCCTTTGCGCCAGGTCCCGAGCAGTCAGTGCCGCACCCCCTACAAACGCGCGCACGATCCTCATGCGTATCGGGTGTAGCAAGACGTCGATGGTGGGCCTTTTAGTCAAGGAGGACGCTACCGTTATCATGTTTGATAAAGGTAGCTCAAGGTTCTGGACAAGGTCAAGCGGGTGCCGGGATGAGCCGATCAATCTCGTGTACGTGACCGTCGATATCGCCTTCGGATGAGCTTCACGATACCCACGCACAGTGCGATCAAGCACAATGCAATCACTGCGATGATCAAATAGGTATGGCGTGTGGCGAACCTTGCTGTCCAGTAGAGGCGGTTGATGCGCCGTAGATCGCTTACATCCGGAACCGACCCTGGTGCGATGGTTTCGCCCAGCAGCATCGCTTGCGGATTCGACGTGGTGAATGCTGGCCAGGCAGGCAGTCCAGCCCCGTTGGGATTACCGGATTTCGCGAAGTTGGTCCAGTACGTCGACATGGCCGATGCAAGCCGACGATCCGCCGGCGTCCACGGCAATCCCTGCTGATCAAGATGGTCAAATGCGTAGGGCATCTCCATGCCATGGCTGGCGCCCCAGCCAAAGTACTTGTGGCCAGGCCGGTAGGGCGAGCTCTGTGTAAACCGGTAGAGATAGACCAGGCGTTTGCCTGTGTCTGCTTGCAGGCGCGCCCATGCCCACATGTCCCAGCCAAACCGCATTTCGCCCTCGAACGTCACGAAGGCCGCGCGCGCTTGCTCGTCGTCAGCCACCGATCCGGGACCAATCAGTGACACGATCGGGTGGGAGAAGTCGTTATCGAGCACCTTGTGAAGATTTGCCGCCGTGATCGTTTGGTCGGCGAGAAACAGCTGGCCTTCGCGCGCGTTTGAGCCAATCAGGAGATCAACATCGTTTTGTTGGCCCTCACGGTAAGCGTCGTACGGAGCCCGCGACAAAGCGTAGCCGTCGATGATCAGGTGCGGATTGAAGCGGGTCTTGATCACGTCCTCTGCCGGCATGGCGCGCAGATCCTCCAGTGAGCGTGCGCCGCTCTTGGCAACAAACGCCTTACCGTCCTGTTCGGCATCGACCAACTTGAAACCAGGAGCAAGATCGACCGGCTCGAACAATCCACCGCTCTCGCCGATGGCGCGCTGGAACAGACCCTTGGCCAGCGGTGAGGTCGTCAGCGCGCTGATCGAAATCGAACCGGACGATTGTCCGAACACGGTTACACGTGCGGGGTCGCCGCCGAATGCGCCGATGTTGCGATGGACCCAGCGCAATGCCGCGAGCTGGTCGAGCAGGCCATAGTTTCCGGATACATGTTGCGGCGATTCGCGACTCAGATCGGGATGCGCCAGAAATCCCAGCGCACCAAGCCGATAGTTGGCGGTGACCACAATGACGCCCTTGTTTGCGAGCATATCGCCCGCGTACAACGGTGTTGACGCCGACCCGTTCATCAGGCCGCCGCCATAGATCCAGACCATGACGGGCAGGGGGCCGCCGGATGCATGTGGCGGCACCCAGATGTTGAGGTACAGACAGTCCTCGCTCATGCGTTCTGGCGGCGCGTCCTCGGGGTACGAACCGTGCTGCATGCAGATCGGCGCAAACTGGTTGGCCGATCTGATACCTGACCATGCCGCCGGCGCTTGAGGAGCGCGCCACCGCAGGGGCCCGATCGGCGGTGCTGCGAAAGGTATGCCCCTGAATACGAGTACGCTGTTCTCTTGCACACCTTCGAGCAGGCCGCTATCGATGCGGACAGGCGTGGCAACCGAAACCGATGAGCCAAGGGAGGCAAAAACGGCCAGGCACAACAACGTGCGACACACGAAATGACGCCTCCAGCCGCTACTGCGCGGGCGGCTACCGGCGCGGACGGATGTTTCCAGATGATCTGTCGATCGATGACTCATAAACCACTGCACGGGCTGCTCCAACATGCGACCGAGTGCCGAAGTCTGTACGACCCCAACGATGCCAGATAGCCCGGATCATCCCGAATACCGTCCGGTTCGTCATAAATGGGATGAACGGGTGCATTGTGTGGACAGCCTGCGGCAGGCATCGCAGACTAACGCGGCCATGACTGACCACTTCGCACTAAAATTGCGCCGCCGGTTCGACCCGACGCGGCATTGGCTGATACCGCTCTTCGGCGGCTTTTTGTATTGGTTGGTGTTTCTGCTGGTGCTCGAACCCGACAACGTGTTGCGCGCGTCACAGGCGGGTTATGTGTTGCCGCTGGGCCGCGAGACTGCCCGCATCATTGGGGCGGCGATCCTTGGGGCCACAGTAACGCCGTTGCTCACATCGCTCAGCCGCCGGATACCCTTAGCCGGCGCCCATCCTTGGAGGCACGCCGCGATCCATCTGGTCTGCGTTGCATGCCTAGCCCTCCTTCTGATCGTCGCCAGTTGTTTTCTCGCGGCATGGGGTTTCGAGCGGCAAGTCGTTCCGTCGCTTGCCGAAGTCAACAGTCAACTCGCTTCAAACTGGACGCTTCTTGTATTCGCGCTCTGCGCATTTACCGCTATCTCACACCTGATTCGCCTTGTCCGACGCACGGATGGGCTGAAAACTGTCGTCACAAGTGCAGGAGTCGTTGAGGTCGAGCGCTCCGATCGTATTCCGATCAAGACAGGCGGGCGTCTGCGCTTCGTGGAGCAGTCCAGCATCGACTGGCTGGAAACGCAGGGAAACTATCTTGCGCTGCATTTCGGATCTAACAAGCAGCTCGTCCGCCGAACCTTGACTGATTTCGAGACAGAGCTGGATATGAACCGATTCATCCGCATTCATCGGCGCATTGTCGTTGCCATCAATCGTATCGAAGAGATGAAACCGCTGGCAAATGGCGACGCCATGTTGCGGCTTCGGGGTGGTCACGAATTACGCATGAGTCGTAGTTATCGCGATGAAGTGATGCGGCGGTGGGCTGAAGGAGGTAGATCAGGCGACCGCCTTGCTCGCGACACCGCGACATTGAGCAGTACCTCGTCGACATCAAGGGACAGCGCGACCATGTCTTGAGGGGCGGCGGACTTTGGTATAACCCTGCGTGGTAGCAAGCAACGGGTCATCGACATTTTTTGGCCTTGAATACCCAAGCAAACGTCTCTGCCCACTTTGCTTTAATCGCTAATGACCATTTTTCTCCATAGCCTTGCCTTCCTTTACGAGCTCATCAATCCCAGGCGTGAAATCCTGACCGCTGTAGTTCTTGATGATCAATGCGCGGCGACGAAGTTCGTTCTGGTAAACCGGGTCCAGATAGATCGTTGGCGGTGGATACAAGCTGTGGTTGCCACCAACATACAAGAGCCCATCGACGACGTTGCCCATCGGTGGCCAATGCTTGTCGGGTTCGAGTTTCCAGACCGGCTTCCCGTTGACGGATACCAGCGTCACCGTCGAGTCGTAATCGGTGAACTGAAAGTCCGCATGTTCCAGCGCGCTTCCCTTCACGACGCCAAAACTTGGGGCTGGCCCAAGGCTCAAGGCTTTTGCAGCATTCGGCAATGGAACGGACACGATGCTGAATAGCGCGCCGGGATGTTTGCGCTCGATGATCTGGGCGACGGTGGGTTCCTCGGGATCGCTTTGGTAGTCTTTCGGTAGCTGTTTCATCGCATGCAGTTCTCCGGCCACCAGCAGCGCGCGATGATGTTTGGAGAGAACTTCTCGCTCGACGACATCCGCATAACTGCCATCGCGGTCGGTAAACCGTTCGTAGTCTTTTACCGTCTTGATTTTCGACCAATCCAGTGGTGGATCCCCAAGAAGGATTCGAAGGGGATGTGGGCACAGGTGCTTCTGATTGATGTCGCGTACGGTTTCGTAGAATTGCTGGTAGAGCGGCGAATTCCATGTAAGCGGCACCGCGGTTTCCCGCCACACATTTTGCAGCTGGGTTTCAGCGACGTTCCCACCTGAAGCATAGGTGTCTGCCAGATTTTGCAGGCGAGAATTTCCGAATTCGACAACGATGTCGTCCGCTTTGCAGATAAACGCGGGATCGCGAAGCATCTGCTGCAGGAACGCGTGAATCTCCTCGCTGCGATGCAGTTCGCCGATCATGATCAGCGGGTGTTGGTCGAATTGCTTCGCGATTTCGGCGATCGCCGGTTCGGATGACGCGGCAGACGCGGCAGGGAAGAATGCCAGCCCCAAGAGTGCCGCGATGCCGGATCGAACGAACGACTTTCTGGCCAGCAGCGAGCCCGGCTTACACCTACGTCCGTCCCATCGTTTCAACTCGAAAATCGCATGAGCTCCCGGCCCATGCCATGCAGAAGCTGCCACGGTATCCCCCTTGCTGGTGCCCCTTGTCCGGGTTCACTTTGGCATGTTGCTCAACGTCCCGCCACAGGCGCAGTGGCATGGCGGCTCCGGTTCATTGGATAGAGCGCCAGGATCATCGCGCAGCCGCGCAATGCCTTCAAGGCGACGGTGGGGCCGAAAGGAGATTCAGGGCGAAATCGGAGTCAGTGTGGCAACGGATGGCGGCGGGCCCATCGTCATCATTGGTTGGCGTCTTGACCGCGTTCTTCCTTCACGGTGAGGATCGCCTCTGGCGTACTCTCTAGCCGGGCTTTGGGGATCGGCTGGCCGCTGAGGTCAGACATTCCGTAGCTGCCATCTTTGATCTTCTGCAGTGCGCGTTCGACACGTGCGATTCGGCCGACATCCACGTCTTGCACTGCCTGCTCGACTTCCATCTGCGCCATGTCCTGCGCCTTTTCCTCGAACTCTTCCGCTTCATCGCCGTGTTGCTGCTGGAATTGGCGCTCGTCAGCAAGCGTTTTTCGCTCGCCGCCGAGCAGCTGGCTGCGTAACGCCAACAGGCGCTGTTGCTGCTGTTCGATGAACTCCCGGTTCAGTCCGGCATGCTGCGCTGACATGGGGTTCTCCTGGCGTTTTGCCATTATTCGTCTGCGTCGTCTGCGTCGTCTGCGTCGTCGGCCGGCGCGGTGTAGGAGGGGTCTTCCGAGTCACGCGCAGTGGCGAGCGCTCTGCGGACGCGAAGCCCCACGCGTGAGGAGTCGAGGACCACTTTGCCTGAATGCACTGCCGCGACCGCCGACATCGGTACCACGAAGTCTCCGGCGTTCTCGATGTAGATCAACAGCTCGGGCAGGCCGCGCCTGACTTCGCGTACTGCGCCGATGCCATCTTCGCCGTCGGAAACGAAGACCATGAAGCCCGGTTCAATCTGTTCGTGCATGGACGTTCATCCGGCAGGGGCCGATCACGAACCGCGCCGAGCCTTTGTGGCGCTGGCCAGGTATGGGGGCCGACAGCGGGACAGTGCGGGAATTTCCGCACCGTACGTTCGCACACAATGGAATTGAGCAGGTGAAAGCTCTGTAAAGACGCAAGGCATCCAGTATTCCTCGGCCATGACAGGTATCCGACTTCTACTTCATTTCTAGTGCACCAAGCCAAGCTTGTGACTCAGCGCAACCGCTTTGCTTCTGGAGGGAACGCCCAACTTGCCGAGGACATTTCCAACATGGAACTTTGCCGTGTCTTCAGTGATCCCGATTTCCTTGGCGATCTGAAGGTTGCTGTGTCCGCGAACCAGCCACTGCAGTACCTCCATTTCGCGAGCGGTCAGATCGGGGTGACTTGAGATTTCGTCAGCCATGCGCCCCACCGTCGGCGACATGTACCGGCCGCCGCGGAACACCGTGCGGATGGCGCTCAGTAGTTCATCGGAAGGCGCGTTCTTGAACAGGTAGGCACGCGCGCCCGCGTGAAGGGCCTTTCCAATTTCGCTGCCACCCGCATTCGCCGTAAGGACAATGAATTGCGCAGTGGGCGATTTCGTGCGCAAAGCCGCAATCAATTCGATGCCGTTCATATCCGGAAGCGACAAGTCCACCAAGGTGATATCCGGTTGGCGCAGCGTAAACAACGCAATGGCCTCCGCTGCGTTTGCGGCTTCACCGACCAACTCCAAATCTTCCTGGTAGCCAACGATCGCGCAGAGTCCGGCCCGCACGACGGGATGATCGTCTACTACCAGTACTTTGATTTCAGGTTGCGTGTTCATATGTCAATTCTCGTAGTGGGGTTGCCGAGCAACCGGCGCCATAAATTCGCCACCCTGCCCAGGCGAGGGACGAAGAGCATTACTCGTGTGCCACTGCCGATCTGACTCGTCACTGCAAGCCGTGCCCCCAGGCAATTCGCACGATGGCGCATGTTTCTCAATCCATAACCGCGCGCAGGTACTTGTACGTCTACCAGTTGGGAGAACCCTCCACCGTCATCTGACACAGCGAGACTCAAGGCATCATCCTCAAACGTCAGGTTGACCGAAATGGTGTGCGCCTCACCGTGCTGTATAGCGTTGGATATCGCCTCTTGCGCGATCATGACCACGTGGTGTTTGGCTTCGGGCTCCATATCCCATGCCATTCCTGTCGACTGAATGTCCAATTCCTCGACGCGTCCATGCGCAAGTTGTCGAGCCATGGACGAAAGCGATTCGGACAGGTTCTTCTGATCAAGCACGGGCGGACTCAGGTTCCAGACGGAGTACCGCGCGTCATCCAGACTACTCTTCGCAAGATCGCGCGCTGATATCAAATGGGTTGAGGTCATGGCTGGCGCACGCGTCATGCTGATCAACGCTGCCTCGGTCTGAAAAAGTATGCCGCTAAGGCTTTGCGCCAGGCTGTCATGGATCTCGCGGGCGATGCGCTGGCGCTCCTCGAGGACCGCTGCGCGCGCATGCAGGAAATTAACGCGTAGTCGATAGGCGCCCCACAGCAGGGAGATGACGGCTAGCCCGCACAACAGTCGAAACCATAGGGTCTGGTAAAACTGGGGACTCAGATCGAATGCAAGAGTGGCCTCCTGCGTGCTCCATTGACCGGTCTCGATTCTGGCAGCCACATGGAACGTGTAATGGCCTGGCGAGAGATTTGTGTAGAGTGCAACACGTTGAGCGCCGCCCGGGATCCATTGCTCATCAAAGCCGTCCAGCCGATAGCGAAACTGTGTGCGCTCAGGTGATGAGAGGTTCGGTGCCGTATACCGGATTTGAATACGACGCGTTCCTGGTTGCAGTCGCACCGCGGAGGCAAGGTCGACATGCGTTTCGTCAGCGATCATCTGCTCAATGCGTGAGGGCGGTGCGGTATCGTTGAGCTTGAGTCGTGTGGGGTCGACCACGACCACTCCGCGCTCTGTGGGAAACCAGAGTCGCCCGTCATGTGCGCGCCAGGCATTGGGTTGCGTGCCGCCGCTCAGGGAAATGCTCTTCATGCCATCGGCCTTGCCGAAGACTATGGGTGTGAGGGATCTTCGGGAACCGCCGGCGACGGCATTGAGATCCTCGCGAGTGATGCGGGAAACACCCTTGTCCGATCCAATCCATAGATTATTGGCGGCGTCCTCCAGAATGCCGTAGACCGTATCGCTCTGTAGACCCTGGTGCGTGGTGTACTGAGTGAAGTGGCCGTCTTCCAGTCGAAACAAGCCTTGTCCGAAGGTGCCTATCCAAAGAATGTTCTTGCTGTCGAAATACAGCGAGACTACCCAGGCGTTGGATGGGCCAGTCAACTTCGGGTAGCTCCTGACCTGGCCGTCCTTGATGCTATTGAGTCCATTGTCGCCACCGGCCCAGATGGTGCCATCGGGGCCTTGCGCGAGAGCATAGAGCGCATTGCTGAGCAGACCCGTCGATGTGGTGTAGTGACCGGTAATCTTGCCATCGGCACAGCTGGCCAACCCGCCGCCCAGCGTTGCTACCCAGAGTTGATGGCCGGTCCCTTCAAAGACAGCGGTCATCAAATAGGAAGGTATGCCGGCGCATCCCGTAGGGGAGGGCACCAGGGAGCCGTGAATCATCTGCATCAACGTCTTGGAAGTACCTACGAGCAGGTGGGATGCATGATCGACCCACAACGACCAGGCTTCGAGCATCTTGTCTGACGTTTTGTAGACATGTATTTCGGTCCCATGCAGTTGATGGAGGCCGGCAGGACCTGTCGTCCAGATGTCGCCATTGCTGTCTTCGATGACGGAATAAACTTCGTTGTCGGAAATGCCTTCCGCATTGGCGAACGTCGTAAAACTTCCATCCCGGAAACGCTCAAGACCGTCCAATGTCCCCACCCAGAGGTCGCCATCGTGATCTTCGTACACATGGGCAGCCGCATCGCTTGCCAGTCCATCCTTTGTGGTGAATTGACTAAGTTGTGAACCGCTGACTCTCAGCAGACCTTCGGTGCCGCTGGCCAGCCAGTAGTTTCCGTCGCGGTCCCGGATCACATCACGTACGTTACTACCGACTACACCTGGAATATGCCAAGGTACGAAACGGCCATTGTCCCATCGCACGAATTCCGAATTCTGGGTCTTGACGAGCAACGTGCCGTCGGTGTCGAGACGCAAAGCAGTGACGTCCGTGTTCGGCAGCCCATCGTGGATGGAGTACGTCAGCATCTTGCCTTTGACCAGGCGATTCAGTCCCCCCGGGGAGCCGATCCACAACGTTCGTTCTTTATCGACGGCGAGGGATCTGACTGGATTACCAGATAAGCCGTCGGCGATCGTGTAGGCCTTGATCAAGACCCCGTTTTTGAAGTGCTTCAATCCGCCGTAGCCGCCTACCCACAAACTGCCATCGGGGTCGGCGGCAAAAACGGACGAGCCACGGGGCTCGACGGCGTTCAAATGAGAAAAGACCCCGTCGTGAAATGATCCGACACCGCCATTCGTGGTGCTGATCCACAGCGTGCCCTGGCTATCTTCCGCAAGATCTGAAACGTAGTCGCCCTGAAGCGATGGGGTATTGGTGTGGTCAAAGATGGTAAAGCTGAGACCGTCAAATCGGGCAAGGCCTGATTGGGTGCCGACCCACAAATAGCCGTCTCTGGTTTCCAGGATTTTTGTGATGGCGTTCTGAGGAAGGCCATCCTCGACACGCCACGTCGAGTGCACGTACTGGGTGATGGCCTTGGCCGGATCCAGCGCTCTTGCCGGTCGCAACGGAAGCATCAGACAAAGTATCCCGAGCGCTAGTGGCGCGAAATACTTTGATAGCCAATCCATTGTTAGTCCTGCACCGATACGCACTGAACCCTCGCATGCTCTCGTTCACAACATCGTCACAACACGTCTACTTCCGCCCAACCTACAGAAGTTCGACAAGACTCATCAAAAGTGTAGAAACGGCGATGTGCCTGGGATTCAGGCGCTCGTGGACGTATTGGGCTACGTCACAGGCTACAGCGATGTGCCGACCCTCTACCTACTCTTTCGACTAGGTATGTACCTACTCCTATTACGGTTTCGAGTCACCACGAACCGCTCGATGATGGATTGACCGCGGGTGAGGTTAGCCGTCAAGGCCCGCAGCTAATCGAGAGTAGGCGACCACTTGAAGTATCGCGATGTCACCGCTGCTTACGGACGAGCCGACAGCACAGCTGACGCGCCTTGGCTTTGAACGAACCTCTCTTGATCCCGCAAACCACCAACCCAGTGTGGATCAAATGAAAACAACGACGCTTCGTAACTCACCCGTATCTGCGCTGGCCATGACGATTTCGCTGGCGCTCGCTGCTGCTGCCGTTATGTCTGTGCGAGCCGGCGATATCCCTGTTGGTGCAGGCGCTGCGGTGGCGAGTACTACCGCGCTGCATCCCGGTGACGTATTCACGGGCGTGTTACCTCACACGCAGCCCATGCATATCGTGGTCGCACTCAAGGTGCAGAACCGCGCTCAGCTCGATAGCCTCGTCGCCGCGCATCAGACGCTGAAGCCGGCAGAGTTCTCGGCAAACTATGCGCCGACGGCGTCGCAGGCCCAGGCGGTTGCAACGTACTTGCGGCAGATGGGATTCACCAACGTGGTGATCGCACCCAATCGCCTGCTGGTATCGGCAGATGGTACGGCGGATAGCGCGCGGGCAGCCTTCCAGACTTCGTTCGCACGGGTGCAGACTCACGACGGCCACGTGGCATTCGCGAATAACAGCGATGCGCACGTTCCCGCCACATTGCAGGGCAGTATCCTGTCAGTGATCGGCCTGCAGAACGTGTACCACGCGCATTCGTTCGCGCTACCGGCGGCAAGCAACGGGGCTGCGACCATCACTGGCCACAACCCGACGCAGTTTTCGTCGATCTATGGTGGTGTCGGCGTGCCGACTGCCGCGGGCGTGACCGTCGGCATCATTACCGTGGGTGACATGGGCCAAGCCGTTTCTGACCTGAGCCTTTTCACCACAAACAACAAACTTGTGCCGGTCGCGACCCAGGTGATCTATACCGGCGCAGATAGTGGCTATACCGGCGGTGCGGCCGAATGGAGCCTCGATAGCCAGGATATCGATGGCGCAGGCGGCGGTGCGGTCGGTCAGATCATCTTCTATGCCACTCCGTCCTTTTCAGACTCTGATTTGCTTGCCGACTTCAACACGGCGGTGACGGACAACGTCGCCAAGATCATCAACGTGTCGATCGGCGGATGCGAAACAGACGAGAAGCTCGACGGCACGGCCGCCGCGTCAGATCAAATCTTCCAGATCGCGGTCGCGCAAGGCCAAACGTTCTCGATCGCAACCGGTGACTCGGGTTCCAATGAATGTGGGGGTGAACCCGAAGCCGGTGCAAGCTGGCCTGCCGACTCTCCGTACGTGGTTGCCGTTAGCGGCAGCACGCTCACCGCCTCGACGACAACCTGGAGCAATGAGACTGTCTGGAACCTTTCGGGTGGCAGCCCGAGTAACTTCGAGCCGATGCCGAGCTGGCAGAAAACCTTCAATGTTCCCGGCACTACACGCGGCCTGCCCGATGTCGCTTTCGACGGCGACCCGAACTCGGGCTCGATCATCTATGTCTACGGAACACTCCAGCAGTACGGCGGTACCAGCCTGGCCGCGCCGATCTTCTCGGCCCTGTGGGCACGCATCATCGCGATCAAGGGAACCAGCGTGGGCTTTGCTGCACCGCAGCTGTATCTGTTGCCGAAGCCCGTATTCCATGACATCACCGTGGGCAGTAACGGTGGCGAGAACGCCAAGGTGGGCTACGACTTCGCCAGCGGTCGCGGCAGCATGATCCTCAGCACTTTGGCTTCTGGGGTTGGCGAGCCCAATCCGCTGGTTGCGAACTTCAGCGAGACCAGCAGCGGCCTGATCGCCAAGTTCACTGACCATTCTACCGACGGCCTCGACACGATCACCTCACGCACATGGAACTTTGGCGACGGCGGTGGCACCTCAACTGCCACGAATCCGAGCCACCTCTATGTCAAGGCAGGCACCTTCAGTGTCATGGAGACGGTGACCGATGGTGCTGGTTATGCCGCCTCGCAGACGACACCAGTGACCATCAAGTAGTCACGATCGCGGATCGTCGCCACGACGGCGACGAACCGCCGATCCGACATGCGGGATAACCGACATGTAACTCGAGCTGACCCGCGCGGCATACGCGAGCGGGTTCGAGGCCATTTCCTGAAACATGGATTTTCGTACGAGATATCCAAAGACAAAGCACATGGCGATTCCGGACGCCGGGGCACGCCATCACCGATGACACAACTTGGGGGTTTCATTTCATGATGGGGTTGGACATGCACACACACACGAATGGCCGTCTGAACAAGACGCACCTCACCTCGACCCTCCCGGTCGCGCCGGTCACCCGCGCGATTCGCGCGGCCCTGGCCATTTCGGTCACCTTGCTGGCTCTGGGCGGCAGTGGCGCGGCGATGGCGCAAACCTGCACCTTCACCGCGCCGACTACGGAAACGTGCGAGGGCGCGTTCACGGATACCTTGTCTGCTCCGGCGTCCTTTGCCCCTGTCACGGACCTCACCCTGGTGGTGGGCGACAGCGCGAACAACGTGCCGACCAGCGTGACGCCCGCCGCCGGCCTCATGGGGATTGACGCCAACTGGGGTGGCAACGTAGGGGTGACCAGCTACGCCGACATCACCACGCAGGGGGCCGATGGCGTCTTCGCCTACAGTGCGTCCACAGCCACGGTGAGCAACGAGGGCAGCATCACCACCAACGTCACGGCCACTGGCGCCAAAGCGATGGACGTCAATGCGTACGGCGACGTGAACGTGGTCAACAACGGTCCGGTCAACGCCTACAGCACCGGTGTTTACGACGTGACGGCGGTCAATGCCTACTCGACCAACGGGAATGTTTCGGTCGATAACCAGGCCGCGGGAACCATTACTGCCACTGCGCAGGATGGTAACGCCGTCGCAGTCAACGCTTACGCTACGGCTGGTGCGGTTACTGTCACGAATGAAGGCGCGATCACCGCCAGCTCGGTCTACGGCATTACCGTGGGTGTCCTTGCCCAGGCCAACGGCAACGTCAGCGTCACCAACAGCGGCAGCATCACGGCGACGTCCACCAACTATCAGGCCGTGGGCATCCTGGCCACCTCCAACACCGGCTACGCCACGGCCAACAACTCCGGCACTGTGACGGTGGTCGGCGGCCAGGATGAGACCATCGGAATCGCAGCGTCAGGTCCCTTGGGCGCGACGGTGCAAAACACCGGCCATGTCATTGCCACGTCGACCTATGGCGAGGCCATTGGTATTCAGGCTGAGGCTTACGGCGGTGGCGCCAGTGTCACCAACAGCGGCACGATCATCAGCACCAGTGGAAGCCAGTACCAAGCCGCCGTCGGGGCGTTGGCTTCTTCCATCAACGGTCCAGCCACAATTACCAATACCGGCTACGTTCGAGCGAACAACGCGCCCGGTTTGGCGGTGGGCCTGCAGACGTACTCCGAGCACGGCAACAGCAGCATCATCAACTCAGGCTACGTGCTCGCGCTCTCTTCGGTGGGTAGTGCCACCGGTCTCATGGCCAATAGCGTCTACGGAGATGTCGGTGTCAGCAACAAGTACGGGACTATTCGTGGGGTTGCCGAGTCGGGTGTCTCAGTCGCGTACGGCATCGGCTCCTACGGCATCGGCATATCGGCTGAATCCACCAACGGCAATGTCAGCGTCAGCAACCACTATGGCACGGTCTACGGGGCATCCCTCCATGGAGTGGGCATCGGCATTCGTGCACATGCTGGCGGCAACGTCTCCGTCAACAATGACAACTACTCGTATGTCACCGGTTTGGGTCTCCTTTACGGAAACGGGATCGGCATTGACGCCCAATCAACAGGTGGATCGGTGACCGTCACCAACACCGGCAGCATTCGCGGTTATGCGGCTGATCGTCCAGGGACCGCCCAAGACATCAATCACGTGGCCGGCATCGAAGCCCAGGGCGTCACAGGTGTGACGGTGACAAATACGGGCAAGGGCTACATCAACGCGCATGGCGCCTGGTATGCCAATGGCATCTATACGTTGTCCGATGGCGGAACAACGATCACCAATAACAAGGGCGCAACCATCGCTGCCAGCGGGCTTATCGCCAAAGGCATCTATGCGATTGAATCGGCTCAGAGATCTGCGACCTACGGTGTCGGCGACATCACTGTCAACAATGCCGGCAGCATCGGAGTCACCCAGACAGGCTATTTCCAGGGTATCAATGGACCTCGACTTATCCAATATGGTACGGGCATCAGTGTGCTGTCTTCCTTCGGCGGTGCCATCTCGGTAATCAATTCGGGCAGCATCGGGGTTGATACGACGCGCGGCGGATATGGCATCAGGGCGTACTCGTTTGAGAGTCCGATATCGGAAACGAATTCCGGCAGCATTACCGTCTCCGGCAGCGGCACTACCAATCGATTGTTCGGCGAATATGGGAAGGCGGCCTATGCCGGCAGTGGCATCAGCCTTGTCAACTCCGGTGACATCGCGATCACGTCGGCACCCGTTATCACGAGCAACCCCTATTCAGCAGCCAATCTTGCATTTGGCATGTCGGGGCGTGCCGGACGACCGGGAAGTCACTATTACCAGGGCGGCGGCGACGCCACTCTTCTGAACACGGGCCAGCTGACGGTCAGCTCCAATTTCAGCTATGGCATGGATGCGCTCTCCTTCTATGGTACGGCGAGGGCCACCAATGCCGGCGATATCACGCTGAATGGCTTCAGTTCCGTAGGCATCTCGGTGAGTGCCGGAAATACCATTGCACCGGATACGGGCCTCGGTGCCATCGCCGACAATAGCGGTACCATCTCCGCCACGGGCACCAATATCGCCATTGGCCTTCGCGCTTATTCCCGCGGCAATTCGGTGGGGAGCGTGCCTCTGGAGATCATCAACGCGGGCGATGTCACGGCTACGGCCCAAGTCCGAGCACAAGGCGTGAATGCCGTCGTACAAAACGCCGACACATTGATGATCGACAACAGCGGCTCGATCTACGCCAACGCGCCCATCAATACCCGGCAGTCCCAATATCAAGGGGCCCGCGGCAGCGCCGCAGGAATCCATACCTCCACCTATGCCGGAGACTCCACCGTGACCAACTCCGGCAGCATCACCGCGGTGACTCAGGAGAATAACCAGGCCCCTGGATCGGCGTCTGGTGTCTTCCTGGATAACGGGTATAGCAATGCCTATCATCCGATCTATGGGAATACCGTGCTTAGCAATACCGGTTCGATCAATGCTTCCCTGATATCCAACAATGCGTCGCACGCCGGCAGGTCGGGTTACGTCGGTCCGACTTATTTTGGCCCCTCCAACACCGCGACGGGCATCCTTGCCGCGAATACGTATGGCGATGTGGCCATCACGAATGCCGGCACGATCAATGCCAGCGCCCAGTCTGACCACTACGCCGGTGGCGGCACCGACAACGGCGTCACCGCGGCCAACGGCATTTCAGCTGTCAGTTTTGTCGGCGATTTCAAAAACTACTATGGCAACACCTTTACGGCCGGCAATATCGCGATAACGAATAGTATCCACGGCTCTATCGCGGCTACCGCCGAGTCCAGTGACGCTTCCGGGGACACGGCGATGGCCAGCGGTATCTCAGCGCGCATCGCGGTTGGTAGTTACGGCTCGTATCTCGTCAGCGCTGGTCGCGGCATCACGATCAACAACGCCGGCATCGTCTCGGCTACGGCGCTGATGGCCAGCGATCCGTCGGGCTTGGCCATCGCTACCGGCATTTCCGCCATCAACGGATCGGCCGCTGGTTATGCCACCGTAACCAACACCGGCACGGTCAATGCCACGGCGACCTCGGCGACGGGAGCGACTGCGACAGGCATTTCCACGACCGCTAATGACATCACCGTCGCCCTGGGCAAGACCAGCTCGGTCCTGGCGATCGCGAACGGTACCGGCAGCGTCGGCACCGGGTTGTTTGCTTCCGGTGCCAGTGTGTCAGCGAGCAACATGGGCCTCGTCCGGGGTATTGCCACCGGCACCGGTACCAGTGCCTACGGTGTGCAGCTGATCTCTCCCGGCGCGTTGAGCTTCACCAACACCGGGACCATCCGCGCCAACGCCGATCACGCCGTGGCGGTTGATCTGACCAGCGCAACCAGCGTGACCTTGATCAATAGTGGCTCGATCATCGCCGTGCCGGTGATGGCGAACACCAATGGCATCGCACTGAAGACCGGTGCGTCGAATGTGGTCATCCAGAACAGTGGCACGATCATCGGCAAGCTTCAGACCGGCGCCGGCAACGACTCCTTCACGAACGCGGCCGGCGGAATCTGGATGGCCGCCGGTATCTCCACCTTCGGTACGGGGGACGACTTCCTGCGCAACGTCGGCACGATCGAGTTCAACCACAGCACGATCGATCTGGGTAATCCGGACACCCTCGGCAACCGGTTCACCAACGCCACCGGTGGCGTGATCACCGTCGCCAGCAGCAACAGCCTCAGCATGGGCACGACAAACGCCAATGCCAACGTCTTCGTCAACAACGGCACGCTCAACTTCCAGAATGGCGTGGCGGGCGACACACTGACGATTGCCGGCAACTTCAGCGGCAACAGCAACGGTGTGATCGACATGGACGTGAACGGCCTCAATGGCGCCAGCGACCAGCTCAACATCAACGGTAACGTGCTGGCCGGCAGTGTGAACAAGGTCAACGTGGACCTGTTGACCGATCCGACCACGGCCACGACGCTGATCCCGCTGATCACGGTGAGCGGCACCTCGACGGCCGGTTCGTTCGTGCTGGGTAATGTGGTGCAGAACAAGAGCTTCCTGGATGTGCTGGTAAGCAAGAGCGGGGTGTTCTCGCTGAGCCTGACGGCCCCTAACTCGGCCGCCGCCGCACCGGGCGCACGGCTGTCGCAGGCCACATCCATCACGGCAGGCACCTCCATCGTCACAGCAGGCACGTCGACGGCAAGCACAGCAACAGCAAGCACCTCGACCGCAAGCACCCCGATCACAGCCTCATCCTTGGATGTCGTACAGACCACGGCAAACGCGGTGCGACCGGCGTTCGGGTTTGAAGAGAGCGTGGCCGGCCTGAGCGATCTGGGCACGCTGGCCGCTTCCGCGGCACCGGGCGTGCAGAGCCTGATGAACAGTCAGATCGGGACGTTGGAAGATCGCATGGGTGCGGTCAGCCAGACGATCCAGGGCGGCCTGAGCCTGTGGACCCGCGCGTTTGCCGACAGCGGTACGGTCGATCCGGACCATTCGGCCGGCAACTTCGGTCAGAACGGCAACTTCGGCTTTGACCAGAGCAACTCCGGGGAGGAGCTGGGTCTGGACTTTGCGATCTCCGATCAGTTCAAGGCCGGTGCGTTGTTCGCCAAGTCGCGGGCGAACCAGTCGCTGGATGGCAACGAGGCGGACTCGAGCCAGATCACCGGCAACACCAGTGGCCTGTACGGCACGTGGATCGCCACCAGCGGCTTGTATGTGGATGCGTCGTACCGCTGGATGAGCTTCAACGATCGTCTGCACGCACCGACCGGTTACGCCTCGATCCACGGCAACGCCGATGCGTTCAACCTGGAAGTGGGTAAGACCTGGACGCTGGCCAACGGTCTGCAGATCGCCCCGCAGTTCCAGTACACGCTGACCAAGGTGGACAACATCAATGCACAGACCGGCAGCCTGGCCGGCTTCCAGTCCACCGGGGACGATGCGTCACGCGCTCGCCTGGGCGTGATGTTCAGCAAGGCGTACACACCGGCCAGCAGCAATGCGGTGTGGATGCCGTATGCCTCGCTGTCGGCGGTACAGGAACTGGACGGCAAGAACAGCTACTCGGTCGACAACACCTTCTACGGCGAGACCGATACCAAGGGCACCAGTGTGCTGGCCGAGACCGGGCTCAACGTGCAGCTGGGCAAGCTGGCGGTGTTTGGCGGGTTGAACTGGCAGGACGGTGGCGCGCTGAAGAGCTTCTTCGGTGGGCAGGTGGGGCTGCGTTACACCTTCTAAGCCGATGGGAAAGAACCTTGTGTGATGGTGTGTTGTAAGAAGCGTGAGTGTGTAGTTGTGAAGGGAAAACTCGGTGGCCCCCGCCGCCGAGTTTTCTTATACGAAGGAAAAAACCGAAACATCGAGTGGCCGGCGCTCCGTCTCGAACTAGGCGTAGATGCTGTAGCGAACGGTCTGAGAGCGTGCCGAGCACGTCACCGAGAGTCAATCAGCAACAAGCAGTCTGAGGTGGATGCATGGATAGGCGTGATGCAACAGACCGCGCACAGGTAGTTACCAGAATAAGGAGAATGACGTGGCAAGCAAAGAACAAGCGGCCGATACGGGCCTGCAGGAGGTCAACGATAAAGGCGAGATGGCGGTTGGCCTGCAGTCGGTGAGCGACGATGCGGCGCCTCCCGTGCTCGAGGGTGCAACGCAAACGCTGGCAACTGCTGAAGCGCCTGAGGCGCCAGCTGCGCAGACTGCTCCGGCGCCTCCGCAGCAGGTCGTTGAAAAAAGCTGTTCACGTGGGCTGGCGTCCTGGTTGGCCAGCAACAACCTGTCGCTGGCGATTTCGTCCTATCAGACCGGTCGGGTTTATCTCGTCGGTAGCGACAAGCTCGGCAGGGTTTCGTTCTTCGAGCGGTTGTTCGAACGCGCCATGGGCATCGTCGGCAATGCCCAGCGCATCTACCTGGGTGGCCTGTACCAGCTGTGGCGTTTCGAGAACGTGTTGCGCTCGAACGAGGTTATCCATGCCCAGTTCGACAAGTGCTATGTGCCGCGCAATGCACAGACGATCGGTGACCTGGACATCCACGAACTGGGTATCCGCAAGAACGGCAAGGTCGTCTTCATCAACACCAAGTATTCCTGCCTCGCCGAGCTGAGCCAGACGCACAGCTTCAAGGCGATCTGGAAGCCGGACTTCATCACCAAGCTGGCGCCGGAGGACCGTTGTCACCTCAATGGCCTGGCGATGGTCGACGGCGCACCGAAGTACGTCACTGCCGTCTGCAAGAGCGATGCGGTGGACGGCTGGCGCGATCGGCGCCACAACGGCGGCGTGGTGATCGATATCGACAGCAACGAGATTGTCTGCGAAGGCCTGTCGATGCCGCATTCGCCGCGCTGGGCCAACGGCAAGCTATGGGTACTGAACGCCGGTACCGGTCACCTGGGCTGGGTGGACTTCGCGACGAAGTCGTTCGTGCCGCACAAATTCCTACCCGGCTTCGTACGTGGTCTGTCGATCTACGGCAACACGGCGGCGGTGGGTTTGTCCAAGCCCAGAAACCAGCGCTTCGAAGGTCTGCAGCTGGATGCGGAACTGACCAAGCACGATGTGGAGCCCTGGTGCGGCGTACAGATCATCTCGCTGACCAGCGGCGATGTGCTGCACTGGGTCCGCTTCGATGGCGACATCTCCGAGATCTTCGACCTGTGTTTCCTGCCGAATGTGCGCAACCCGATGATGGTGGGCCTGCGTACACCGGAGATCCGCGAACTGATCACGTTCGAGACGGAGTTGCAGCCGGAAGGTGTGACGTCATGAACGCGCATGGGAGCAGGGCAGGTTATGTGGTTTGCCTGATCGCGGCGCTGATCTTCGCGAACGCCGTGCAGGCGCAATCGACCACGGCGACACCGACCAAGGCGCCGCAGACCACGACAGCACCGCCAGCCGATGAAGCGGATGCGCTCTTTACCCGCTGGGATACCGATCACAACGGCGCGTTATCGCCGGCCGAATTCCGCGTGGGCTGGCATCAGCTGCAGGCGGCAGCGCAGCTGCGCCAACTGCATGAGCAATTCGTGGCGATGGACACGGACAAGAACGGTTGCCTCAACGCGGCGGAATACGCCCATCTCACATTGATCAAGAACGCCGGCACCTCGGCACCACCGATGTCGATGTTCGACACCGAGAAGAACCAGTGTCTGGATTTCAAGGAATACGTGAACGTGGTCGACTACATGCTAAAGCACGAGCACAAGTGATATTGGCGTAACGCGACTTCGACTGGCGCAGGCAAGGTCAACACCACCGCTTCCGATCCGGGTTGCCGCGGACGGCACAAGAGCATGCATCTATGACGAAGCTCATGACCTCGCATGAGGCGTATCTGGCGATGTATGCCTTTCTTGATGCCTACTATCTGAGAGGCAAGTTCAAGCAGGTTGCCACCCTTCTTGGAGCGCTGGCGATTCTTCCGGATGGGAGTCCAGCGAACCCGGCCTTTAAGGGAGATTGGGATAGGGCCGTCGCGGCTGCTCTCAATGCAACGGACCGGCATCATCGCGTCGATGCGTCACGAAGGTGAGAGTGTTATTCGATCTCCAGGTCGGTCAAGGCTCTTCGCCGTGCCCGTCACGTCAGGGTAATACTGCGGCGCCTCTCGGCGATCGTACATGCCGTAGTCGCGAATCACCCGCACGTGCCGATGGCGCAAAGATGCAATACCGGGAAACCATTTCGGGTGAAATGCCAGCGCCGAGCTTGCGTCCATCCAAGATCCAAGCAACAGGAACCTACCGGGGTTTGTGATGCTTTCGAAGACTTCGTGATCGATCAGGCCTTCGATGCTGGTTTTGAAGCCGAGCTGCGCGGGAAGTGTTACAGCGTTTCGATCCAACGAAAATTCTTCAGCAGGGGCAAGTTCCGTGATGGTGCAGACTTTTGCATTGCCTACCACGGTTTCGTCGAAGCGCTTTTCATCATTCACCCCGCCTGACGGTGGATGACTGTCCCCAATGACTTCACCCACTCTCAAATGGTAGTTCTCAAAAATCTCGAAGCGACCTTTCTCCTGCACGCTGTGATGCTCGCTCCGTGTGCGCCACCGAACGACCGATTTTTCATCTCGCCAGGTGGACAGCGAGAGAATGCTTCCCTCAGTTCGGTTGCTGCCAAATCGTTCGTTGTCGATGAAGCCATCCATGGCCTCCAGCATTGGTTTCAGATGCTTTGCCAAAGCGAGATATTCGTCCTTGCGCTCTTTCTTCGGATGTACTTCGAAGATCACAGCAAACATGGCGGTTCCCTTGAAAGAGTGATGGAGGATGACAACAGAGCGCTCGTGAACCCAACGTGGGCGGCCAAGACACGAATGAGATGTTAAGCAGGCATCGCTATCCAGGCCTATCGCTAACACTGCACGTTCACACGCATGGGTTGCATCATCGACACGGCATCGTTGTACGTGCGTTGTCAAAGCTCTTCTCGGCGCGCCCCATCACCATCAGGCATCACCATCAGGAGATTCGCCATGAACACCAGTGCTTCGCAGTCTCCTCTCGTAGCTGCTCTTGATAGCAATGACTCGAAGGACCTACAGGGCGAAGCTCCGGGTGAATTGAATGACGTCCTGGTCGACACAAGGATCGAGCGGGATTGCCTTTGCGGCACTTTCACTGTGCGTGGCGGGCCGTTCGCCATGCCAATGAATACCATCAAGAGTCGATGGTGAGAAAAGTTGTGGTCTGAAATCCGGCAGCAATCGATACGACGGGAGCGACGACATGGCAAAACTGGATACCGAAAAGCGAGACGATCTCAAGGGCAATAACTTCGCGTTTCCCAAACAACGCAAGGAGCCTCTTGAAGACGCCGCGCACGTGCGCAACGCCGTAGCGCGCTTCAATCAGGTCGAAGGCGCAAGCGAAGAAGAAAAGGACGAGGCATGGAAGCGCATCCAGGCAGCGGCGAAGAAATACGGCGTCGAGCTCAGTGAAAAGAGCCGGCACGAGCTGGGCAAGGGCTGAGCCGGATCTGCTCGTTTGTGCGCAATCATGGTGCGATTGGGTCGCAGGGTGATTCGAGGGTGTTCTTGCGTCTATGTATGCGGCGCGCTGAGAGTTGCGATCAAGTCACAAAATCGCTGCCGTACGCAGCTGAGTTTTACGGTGCGGTCACGGGAATGAGGCCACGCTTCAGACGATTCAACCACCCAATAATAATTATGATCATCTTCGATATCCCGTATGCGCCGCTGCGCCATGGTGCATGGACCGTTGAGGTAAGCAACGACGGCCATTCAGAATTCAAGAGCCGTCAGGATGCACTTCGGTTCGCCATCAGTTCGGCCGTGAACGCGCAACAAAGGGGCGACGACACTCTGATCACGGTTCAGGGAGGCGACGGGCAATGGCGGATGTTCGACCACAGAGTGAGAGGCGTCGCGTAGGATACAGGTCGATCAAGCCATGACGTGCGCAGCTTGCCGTGACGTTGGGGTCACAGGATCAGTCAGCCTGTGCGGACTGCCGGGCTCAGACGCGGGGCATCTGATACAGCCGTGTTATTCAGCCGTGCATTCGATGATCGCTTTGCGCAGCTGTGCTACGTCATAGGGTTTGCAGATAAACGGCGCCGAGGAATAGGTGGCGGGAATGTCGGCACGCTTGGCATGGGTGGCCAGGATATAGGGAATGCCACGCGGGATCAGCTTGTCCAGGATCGGAAAGGCGGATTCGCCGTTGAGGTTCAAGTCGACCACCGCCAGTTCATATGTCGCCGTTTCGGCAGCCGCCATGGCGCCTCTGAACGAGCCCTCACAATCGACGGGCGTATAGCCGAGCTCGGCTAGAACGTCGACAAGTGTCGAGGCGAGCAGGTAGTTGTCTTCAACAATGAGGACGCATGGTTGCCCGCTCGACCGTGACGCATCGGTAGGTCCCACGTCTCGGGTGGTGTCTGGTGTGGTTATTTCCATGGTCCTGCCAGCATACGCTCCCTCCACATGCGTGCAAGCGATACGAGTGGGGCGAATCGCAGTCGGCTACGTGCGTCGGGGAACTCAGCTCTTGGGCAGCAGCATCAGCCAGTCGACGAAAGCCTGTGCCGCAGGGCGCAGGCTGCGATGGTTGGGATAGACCAGGTAGTAGCTCCAGCGTGCGACCAGTGGTGGCCCTGGCAACTGCACCACGCGTCCGCTGGTCAGGTACGGCGCGACAATGCGCTCGCGCGCCAGCGCTGCGCCCAGGCCACACGCCGCGGCGTTGAGCGCATCGGTGGTATCGCTGAAGTGGTAGCGCTCATCTAGCTTGATGGCAGGCACGCCGGCGGCGCGGAACCAGTCGTGCCAGCCTTGCCGCGCAAGATCCGACACGAGTGGCAGCTTCGCGATATCGGCCGCGCAGACCACGGCGTCGATGCCATGCAGCGTAGGCGCGGCGACCGGGAACAGCATCTCGTTCATCAACAGGGCTGACGTCAGTCCAGGCCAGTGACCAGGGCCTTGGCGAATGGCAAGGTCTAGGCCGCCCTTGTCGAAGCGGGCGAGCGTGGTATCCGTATCGAAGCTGAGCTGAATATGCGGGTGCGCTGCAGTGAAGCCGGGCAGCCGTGGCAACAGCCACGTGTTCGTCAGCGAATGCAGCGTCGAGATGCGAACGTGGTGCTCGTCGGGTGCGGCGCGCAAGTTGCGCAGCACCCCATCCATGTCTGCCAGTGCGCTGCTGGCGGAGTCGGCGAGCTGGCGACCTTCGACCGTCAGCGTTACTCCGCGCGCGTGCCGTTGGAATAGTTCGACGCCCAGCCACGCTTCGAGCTTGCGTACGTGATGACTGACTGCGCTCGCGGTGAGGTGCAGCTCCTCTCCGGCATGGGCGAAGTTCTGGTGGCGAGCAGCGGTTTCGAATGCCGCCAGGGACGGGAGCCAGTCAGCGCGCAGGGCCATCTCATAGCCTCACATCAAATTTGTGTCTAACCGGAAAAGTATGCGCTTGTTGCCTGGTATTACAAATGGAGAATGGTTGCCAGGCAAGAGCCAGATTATCTACAGCTGGATGGTGCTCATGAATTTGATGGAATGAGCATGGCCATCGCCAGGATTCTGTCAGCCACTATCGGAGATTGCCGTGCCCAACCTCGACTTCGCGTTTGTTGATGTGTTCGCTGAGGCCGCGCTCAACGGCAATCCCCTGGCCGTGGTGAAGGGTGGGGATGATCTTGCGGACGACACGCTTCGCGCGGTGGCGCGCGAGTTCAATCAGGCAGAGACCACTTTTGTTCTCGCACCGGTTGCCGCTGGGGCTGACCGGAAGTTGCGATCCTTCACGGCGAGCGGGGCGGAAGTGTTCGGCGCGGGGCACAACGCACTCGGAGCCTGGCTCTGGCTTGCCGAGACCGGGCAGTTGGGCGATCTGGAAACACCGCGTGACTTTCGACAGGAGATCGGACCGCACGTGCTGCCTGTGCGGGTTGGAATGAAAGGTGGACGCGCCACTGTCGTCATGACGCAGGCGCCGCCGGAGTTCCTCGCCCATGCTCAGGATCTGACAGGCCTTGCGGAAGCGCTCGGCATCGATCCTGATGATTTCTCCCGCGATCCCTTGCCGCAGGTTGTCTCCACCGGCGCGCCACACCTTCTCGCAGGCGTGCGAACTCGCGCCGACGTGGACAAGGCACGTCCCGATGCGCAGCGTCTGCTCCTGCAGCTACGTGGCGCCAGCGGCGAGGGTTGCTATCTGTTTTCGACCGAGCAAACCGGCGATGGGCTCACTGCTTACGCACGCTTCTTCAACCCCACGGTCGGCTTGTGGGAAGACTCGGCGACGGGCACCGCGGCGGGACCTCTGGCCGCGCTACTCGATGCCCATGGGTTCGTGGAGCAAGGGCATTCGATCGTCATTGAGCAAGGCCGATACATGGGTCGCCCCAGCAGGCTCACCATTGATCTCCAGGACGGAGTGAAACTCTCCGGTAGCGGAGTCATCGTCATGACTGGCTGTCTGAGGCTCTAACGGGTGGGGCGTCCCTGGGCTGGGGCGACCAGCGGCTCCACAAAGACAGTCTGCGCTCCTTGCTTTTCGTAGGTCAGGTTGACTGTGCGTCCTATCGCACGTGTCCGGTGCACGGTGCCTGCTGGTACGACCATGCTTTGCCACGCAGCAAGCGTTGCCTGGGTGCCGCCCTCAAATTCAATCTGAAGTTCGCCCTCTACAACGAGAAAGAGCTCGTCTGAATCGGGGTGGTGATGCCAGCGATACTGGCCCTCAAAGACGGAAAGCCGCATGCACTGCGTGTTGATATCCAACAGCACTTCATTTTTGTAGGAGTCGGTGACGTTGGCTTGCTCAGAGCGAATGTCGATGACAGTCATTGCCGGAAAGCGTGCCCTCTGGGACGAATATTCCTGGGCCGTAGGGAATTCAGTTTTCATATCTGGCTCCAATGGCAGGGCGACTTGCGTCGCCTTCGAACGCCTGAAAGACGAAGGCAGAGACTTTGTTCGAAAATTCAAGGCGAACAGACGTCTCTGACCCCATCTAATCAGCGCGCGATGGGCACCAGGGCGCAGTAACGCTAAGGCGCTTTTCGATCATAGTAAGTCGAATCACCGACGATGTGATGATCCTTGACCGTGTAGACGGAGATGATCCGGACGCTGACGGGTTTGCTTTCCACGCCGTTGAAATGACCGGTGAGTACGAACTGGGCGTAGACGGTATCTGCCGCGCTCTGGATGCTCACGATGTTGTCTTTGGCATCGGGGATGGCTTCGAATAGCCGTCTGTAAGTATCGGCAATTTGCGCATTGCCGACCAGCTTGGGATAGTCGGGACTATGCAGGGTGGCATCGCTCGCGTAAATGTTTTCTATGGCGGCAACGTCATGCGCATTGAATGCCGAAAATTTCAGCTGAACGGTTTTTATCGGGTCCAGGTTGGCCTCTGACGCGGTCGAGATCGTGGGCCTGGTCAGGCCAAATACAACGCAGAGAATCAGCAGGATGGCCGTTGCAGTTTTCATGGATGGACTCTTCTTTCGCGCCAGGTAGGCAGGTTGGAGGTAGCTGGTGTACAACGGAACGCAGGCGTCCGTGCCGGACCGCAATCCATGCATCTCCATTGAATCGCGAGACACGCGCAGATGATTGGAAAAAGCCGACAACTCGAGTCCGATGGGCAAGCACAAGGACTCTCTTCAGCTCGCGGCGCTTTTGGACAGGGCTGCGGGATATTGCGTCATTCGCCGTCGCCAGATTGCTATCAGCACCTGCGCTATCCACCACCTAGTGTTTTGGCCGATTGGGTCGAACATTTCTGGCTGGAAAGGTGGGATCTGCGTGGCCGCGCTGCGCAATCCCGAGTGGTGCTGCCGCACCCGGCCGTTCATCTCGTCTTCGCGCCGGGTCGCTCGAGGATTTATGGCGTGCAGCTGAGCCGCTTCGCACGAGAGCTGAAAGGCAAAGACCGCATCTTGGGGATCAAGTTTCGCCCCGGTGCGTTCTATCCGTTTTTTCAAAAGCCGGTCAGTACGATCGCGAACACGGCGCTGCTGGCGCAACAGGTCTTCCCCAATGCTGTCTCTGCGGAGAGCAGCGTATTGGCATGCGGCGATGACCAAGCGATGGTGGAAACCGCGGTGCAGTTTTTGATCGCGCATCTGCCACCGCGCGATCCCCATGTGGACATCGCGTGCGGGATCGTCGAGGAGATCGTGAACGATCGTGGTGTGACACGCGTCGAGCACGTTACCCAACGGTGCGGTCTGCAGGAGAGAACACTCGAACGGCTGTTCCAGCGGTATGTCGGTGCGAGTCCGCGCTGGGTCATCAAGCGTTATCGAGTGTATGACGTGCTGACTGAGCTGAGCGCTGGCATGCCGGCGGCCTGGGCAACGCTTGCCCAGGACATGGGCTACTTTGACCAGGCGCATTTCAACAACGACTTCAAGAAACTGGTCGGCTGCTCCCCGGGCGATTACCTGAAATAGCCAGGATTCGCGAACGGTCGCGTTCCATGATGTGGCGGCGCCGTGTCGCCGCCATGGCGGCTGCGACACGGGCCGGGCATTACAGCTTGGGAGCTGCCGCTGGCGAGCGCTGGAAACTACCGGCATCACCAGGGAACACCACCGGGCTCTCATAGCCATCAGCTGAGATGGACGAGACACCAAAGAACCAATCGTCGATCACTACGTCCTTGATCACGGCCTGGTCAGTGTCACCAACGGCACGACTGAATTGCCACCGCGGTGCGGTGGTGTCACGCCAATGCACGCGGTAACCAGCGGCGCCTGGCACTTTTTTCCAGTGCACCGTGGTGTCGGTGGCCAGCGCGCCCTCGGTATCGACGCCGGTGGGTGGTGCGGGCGCGCGGCTCATTGCGGCCATCGTCACCGTGTTCAACGCGGTGACACGGGCGAGGTAACGGAAATCCACGCCGTCGATGGTGTCCCCATAGTGGATACCCTTTTCAGCGCGCAGGTCCTGATGCTGGCGCGTGTAGTCCTCATGGCCTTCGCTTACGCGCACCGCCGGATAGCCGGCTTCCAGGAACGACACCTGGTCACCACCGCGCCCGTAGCGATCGGTGCGGTAGACCATGCGAACGCGTAGATCGGGCAGATAGTCCTCGGCCACCTGTTCCATGTAGCGGGCGATATTGCGCGAGGGTGAATCCACTTCGCCGCCGTGATAGCCGCGGTACTTTGCCTGCGCCTCGGTCTCGTTGCTCTTGGTGCCTTCGGAGAACACCCGAACCGTGGTGTTGTCGAGCACGCCGTTCTGACCGTGGCTGTTGCCCATGATGTCGTTGTTGAGGTCCGCCTGAACCTGCCAGCCCTGTGCGGTTGCGTAGTCGGCCAGCACCTTGCCGCCGTAGAGGCCTTGTTCCTCGCCGGAGAGTGCAGCGAACACCAGGGTTGCCGTGTTGTCCTGCTTCGACAGAAGGCGCGCGGCCTCGATCAACGCGGCGACGCCGGAGGCATCGTCATTCGCGCCGGGTGCGTCGCTCGTTGAGTTCATCACATCGGTGACGCGCGAATCCAGATGGCCGGTCATCACGATCACGCGCTTCGGATCGCCGCTGCCGCGCTTGATCGCAACCACATCCATCACTTCAGTGGATTGCGGAATGCGCTTTCCGGTGACCATCTGCGATGGGGTGACGACTTCGATACAGCCGCCGCAATCGCGCGAGATCGCTTCGAAGCGCGCCTTCACCCAACGTCGTGCAGCGCCGATGCCGCGTGTATCGGACTTGGTATCCGACAGCGTGTGACGTGTGCCGAAGCTGACCAACTTTTCGATCGTGGCGCGCAACTCGGTTTCGCTCGGCGCGGTGGCGAGCACATGTAGCGAAGGCTGCTCGAGTGGTCCGGCGGGGCTATTGCCTTGACTGGCAAAGACAAGCGTTGGCAACAGGGCGAAAGAGAGCAGGAGGATTCGGCGCACGGCAAGGACCCTGAATGATGGAATGCCAACCTTACATCGAGTGGCCCCTGCCGATACATGGGCCAGCATCCCGTGGTTTGCACTCGCCGGTCACACCGCTTTTCAGTTCCGGGTAGGCACGCACTCCTGACTTTTCGACGACTTGGTCGATCGCTGCTGGCGCCGCTTGCCTTCGACGACGGCGGGAATGATCCAGGCCATGCAGATGGTGACCAGCGCCAGCAGGGCCATGCTGAGCATCTTGAGCCAGATCGCGCCGGTGGATGACAGGAACGGCGCTGCGACAGCGATCGCAAAGGCCCCGGTGGCGATATGGAATGAGGGCCATGCGAGATAGCTCTGGACCCTCAGCACGGCGCCGCAGTCAGGGCATGATGCGGCGTGGCTGCTGACGTTGCTCCCACAATTCAGGCATGTGATCGAAGCCATGATCTTTCCCCAACGTTTTCTGTCAAAAACGAATCTGTGTCGTTTCATAGCCACCCCGAGACGCCGCCACGGTGTGAGCAGGTGCCCCGGTGACTCAGGCTGAAGCTGTAGTCGCCCGTCTCGACGAGCTCTGTTGAGCCATTTGTGACGCTCCGCGCGCTACCTTGCTGTGGCTGAAGTACGGTGTTCTGGGCCGCAGCGGCGCCGCTGAGGGCCATAAGGCATAGGCTTAGCGCGATGCCAAGGTGCTTAACCACGGTCGATCCCCTGCTTTTTTATTGTTTGTCGCAGGGACTAAAGCAAAAGCTTTGCCAAGCGCCCCTGGAGGGGCAGGAAGCAGGGCAGACCGGTTTGGCCGATGTCATCGCACTCAGGCGCAATGGCCGACGTGGCGTGGCGAGTCTCCTCGGGATCGTCGGTCTCGCGCGCTACTCGCTTTCCTGCACGGGTCGTCCGTTGAGCGGCTGAAGCGGACGCACATCGTGCGGATAGAGCCTCGCGAATGCCTCGATCTGCCCGGCTGAAACTTCCACGGGGGTCTTCAGTACGTACCACCTGACGCCCTCCGTGCAGGGCGGGGCGGTCAGCGAGCCCATGTAGGTGTAGTAGGCGGTATCGCGGGGCAGCAGGTCGGCGGGATTGATCTCGACGCCGGGAATTTCCTGCTCTTTGCCTGTGGTCGCCGGCATATGGTCCCAAAGCTGCTGAATGGTGGCATTCGCGTTGCCTGCTTTCAGGAGCACCGTGACTCCGACCACCTTGCCGTCGCTGGCCTGGTACATCAGGTGCACTGCCATAACGGAGGGCTTGCCGTTGACGTACTCTTCGCTGGGGTGGTGGAAGTGGAATTGTGTGAGTTGGTAGCGCTGGTCTCCCACAATCAACCAGTCTCCGCTTTCGGGAGCGTGATAGTTCACCCGGATCGTGTAGCCGTTGTTGACCAGGTATTTGAGTGGGCTGATTTTGTTGACGAATCGCAGCGCGGGGAGTCGGGCCTTCTGCGCATCTTGAATATCTATCGGCGATTGTTCTTTTCCGCTACCGCAGACAGCGTAGTCCGGGTCCAGGGAAGCCCAGTGTTCGGCGCCGATTTTCCCCTCGTAGTCCCACGGCGTCTTCCATTGCGCTTGCGAAATCACGGGCAGCAAGAGCGCCACGACAGTTAGCACTATAAACGTCTTCCTCACGTTGCGCCTCCTATGGTCTCGCGTTGTGGCGTCGGGAGTGTGCGTGTGAACTTTGTGCGTGCAATCGCCGCTAAGCGGGATTTTGACTCATTTGCTGCGAACTCTGAAGGCTAGGTTGATAGTCGATCTCCATGCAATTGGCCTAGACAGAAAGCACGCATGAATTTAACAAACCGACCCGCAGGCTACATGAGTAGCGCAAGCCGATCACGACAATGGAGTAGATCATGAGCAAGATCACTTACAACGGGCAAACGTTTGACTTCGATGAGATCCGCCGTCAAATGGATCCGGACCTGGCTGAACAGTTCGCGGGCACCACAAAAACCGACCAGGATTTCTTTGATTCGTACCTGCTGGCCCACAGTACAAAATACGGCGAACACTTTGTCGTCGACTAGTCCCCCGTGACGCGTTCGTTCGGAGAGATCTCACGTGAAGAAAGATGAGAGTGGTCATCTGGTGAAGCCAGGGGGCAAGAACGCGCAGCATGAGCAGGAGCTGCCACCCTCTCGCGACTATGAAAAGCAAAGGGCAGGTGGCTTCAAGAAGGAAGGCGGCCCTGGTTCAAAGTCGAAGGATTCCAAAAAATCCTGAGTTCGACATATGCGCCTTCCGGGGCGTTGCATCCGCATGGATCGGTGAGTTGTGATTGCTGCCGTGTTTTACGGGTGTCCTGTACGCCCGGATCAACGTGACGGAGAGACCACAATGCGTTCGACAGCTTCTTGGGCCAGCGGTGATAAGCCGTCGCCACCTGCTGTCATGTGAGCCTTGAGCTGGCGACGCATGACCGGGTCCCAGAACTTGGTCAGGTGATCGCGGACGCCTTCGACGGCTGCGGCGTGATCTGGTTCGGCGGAAAAGTAATTTGCGATGTCGTTGGCCATGGTGACCAGTCGTTCGATGTTCATGGCAGCTCCCCGGTATGCGCGGCTATGAGTCGATCAGGATGGGTATAGACGTTGTGGCTACCCGGCCGGGTGAAACCGATCAAGGTGATGCCGGCGCTGCGCGCTAGTTCGATGGCGAGCGCGGTAGGTGCGGATATGGCGGCGATGATCGTGATGCCGGCGCTCGCCGACTTGGTCACCATCTCGTAGCTGGCGCGGCTGGTGACCAGGGCCATTCCGGCGTTTGGATCGACGTTCGCGCGGCGCATGGCGCCGATCAGTTTGTCCAGCGCGTTGTGACGACCGACGTCTTCGCGAACCAGCTCGATGTCCCCGCTGCGGTCGGCCCAGGCGGCTGCGTGCACCGCGCCAGTGGCGGCATTCATCGGCTGGCGCCTCTGCAATTGGCCCAGCGCACGTTCCAGCGCATCGCGGGTCAGCACGCTCCCAGCGCCCACCGGCGGGTTTTGCCGGATCGCCTGTTCCAGGTCGCGCGTGCCGCAGATGCCGCAGCCACTGCGCCCGGGAAGCAGGCGTTCGTGAGCATGGTTCAGGTGCGCGGCGTGCGCCTCGGGTGCCACCCGCATCGCGAGTTCGATTCCCTCCAGCAGCGTGTGCACCTGGACGTCCAGCAATTGCGCCGGTGCGGCGATCAAACCTTCGCTGAGTGAAAAGCCCAGCGCGAAATCGTGCAGGTTGTGCGGTGTCGCCATCATCACGGCGAAGCTCACGCCGTTGTAGACCATCGCGATCGGCATCTCCTCGGCTACGCAATCGTCTTCGCACGTGGCTTTGCCGTGGCGCCAGCGATCGACGCGACGTGTGACGAAGCCGGCGGCGGTTGCGTCTTCAATCGTCGCGTCGTGGTCAGGGTTGCCCAAGCGTATCCACCGATTGATCGAGCAGCGCCTGCTGCTCGCTGGAGAACGTGCGGAAACGCTTCTGCCATTCGGACGGCTGCGAAACGCGGGTGACCTGCACCGCGGTGACCTTGTATTCCGGACAGTTGGTTGCCCAGTCCGAATTCTCGGTGGTGATCACGTTGGCGCCGGAACCGGGGAAATGGAACGTGGTGTAGACCACACCGGGCTGCATCCGCTCGGAGATCATCGCGCGCAACACGGTGTCACCGGCCCGACTGGTAATACCCACCCAGTCGTTCTCGTTGATGCCACGCTCTTCCGCATCGTGCGGATGAATTTCCAGCCGGTCTTCGTCGTGCCACATCACGTTGGCGGTGCGCCGGGTCTGCGCGCCGACGTTGTACTGGCTGAGGATGCGGCCGGTGGTGAGGATCAGCGGATGCTCGGCGTTGACCTTCTCACTGGTCGGTACGTACTCGGTCAGCATGAAGCGGCCCTTGCCGCGCACGAATTCGTCCACGTGCATCACCCGCGTACCTTCGGGGTGATCCTCGTTGCATGGCCACTGGATCGAGCCGAGACGATCGATCGCGTCGAAGCTGACGCCGTGGAAGGTCGGGGTCAACCGCGCGATTTCGTCCATGATCTCGGATGCGTGGCTGTAGTTCATCGGATAGCCCATCGCCCGCGCCAGTTCCTGGGTGACTTCCCAGTCGGCATAGCCGGCTTTGGGAGCCATCACCTTGCGCACCCGCGAGATGCGGCGCTCGGCATTGGTGAACGTGCCGTCCTTCTCCAGGAACGAACTACCGGGCAGGAAGACGTGGGCGTACTTGGCCGTCTCGTTGAGGAACAGATCCTGCACCACGATGCATTCCATCGCGCTGAGTGCCGCGGTGACGTGCTGGGTATCTGGATCGGACTGGGCGATGTCTTCGCCTTCGATATACAGGCCCTTGAAGCTGCCATCCAGCGCGGCCTCGAACATGTTGGGAATGCGCAGGCCGGGTTCGTCCAGAAGCGGCACGCCCCACGCTTTCTCGAACAGCTCACGCGTGGCCACATCGCTGACGTGGCGATAGCCGGGGAACTCATGCGGGAACGAACCCATGTCGCAGGAGCCCTGCACGTTGTTCTGGCCACGCAGCGGGTTGACGCCGACGCCTTCGCGACCGATGTTGCCGGTCGCCATGGCGAGGTTGGCGATACCCATCACCGCGGTGGATCCCTGCGCATGTTCGGTCACGCCCAGGCCGTAGTAGATCGCGCCATTGCCACCGGTGGCATATAGGCGAGCCGCGCCACGGACGGCTTCGGCCGGTACACCGGTCTGCTCTGCCATGGCCTCGGGGCTGTATTTTTCCTGCGCCACGAAAGCGCGCCACTTCGCGAACGCTTCCGGTTCGCAGCGTTGCGTCACAAACGCTTCGTCGACCAAGCCTTCAGTAACGATGACATGGGCGAGCGTGTTCAACATGGCGACATTGGTACCGGGTTTGAGCTTGAGGTGATAGTCCGCCTTGATGTGCGGCGTGCGTACCAGATCGATGCGGCGCGGATCAATCACGATCAGCCTGGCGCCCGCGCGCAGGCGTCGTTTCATCTGCGAACCGAACACCGGATGAGCGTCGGTGGGGTTGGCGCCGATCACCAGCACCACGTCGGTCTGTTCGATCGAATCGAAATCCTGCGTGCCCGCCGATTCACCCATGGTGGCCTTGAGGCCGTAACCGGTTGGCGAGTGGCAGACGCGAGCGCAGGTATCCACGTTGTTGTTGCCGAAGCCGGCACGCACCAGCTTCTGCACCAGATAGGTTTCCTCATTGGTACAGCGCGAAGACGTGATGCCACCGATGGCATGCTTGCCGTAGGTCGCTTGCAGACGCTTGAATTCGCTGGCCACATGGGCGAACGCAACCTCCCAGCTCACGATCTTCCATGGATCGGAGATTTTCGCGCGGATCATCGGTGTGTTGATCCGATCCGGATGGGTGGCATAGCCGATCGCGAAGCGGCCCTTGACGCAGGAATGTCCGTGGTTTGCGTGGCCGTTCTTGTCCGGCACCATGCGCACGATTTCCTCGCCCTTCATCTCGGCGCGGAAGCTGCAGCCGACGCCGCAGTAAGCACAGGTGGTAATCACGCTGTGCTCGGCCTGACCCTTGTCGATCAGTGATTTCTCCGACAGCGTGGCCGTGGGGCAGGCCTGCACGCAGGCACCGCAGGAGACGCATTCGGAATCAAGAAAGCGGTTGTCCTGGCTGGCCGCAACTTTGGAATCAAAGCCGCGGCCCTGGATGGTCAGCGCAAATGTGCCCTGTACTTCATCGCAGGCACGCACGCAGCGCGAGCAGGCGATGCACTTGGACGGATCGAACGTGAAGTAGGGGTTGGACTCGTCCTTGGCGACGAACAGCGGATTCGCTTCGCCCTGTTTCGTTTGCGCATAGACATGGTTGGCACCGTCGTAGCCGTAACGCACTTCGCGCAGGCCGACCACGCCGGCCATGTCCTGCAGCTCGCAGTGGCCATTGGCGGGGCAGGTAAGGCAGTCCAGCGGATGATCGGAGATGTACAGCTCCATCACGCCGCGGCGGATTTCGGCCAGCTTCGGCGTCTGCGTGCTGACCTTCATGCCAGCGGTGACCGGCGTCGTGCACGAAGCTGGATAACCCTTGCGTCCCTCAATCTCGACCAGACACAGCCGGCACGAACCAAACGCTTCGAGCATGTCGGTTGCGCACAGCTTGGGGATGCTGATGCCAGCCTGGGCGGCAGCGCGCATCACCGACGTGCCTTCGGGCACGTTCAGTGTTCTGCCGTCGATCTGCAGCTCGATCGTCTTTTCGGACGTGGCCCGGGGTGTGCCGTAATCGATATCGACGATGGACAACATGATGCAGTCTCTCCTCGGAAGCAGTCTTCAGGTCGCGGCTTTTTCGGCAGCGCCTGAAAAATCTTCGTGAAAATGATCCAGCGCGCTGAGCACCGGAAACGGTGCCATGCCGCCGAGCGCGCACAGCGAACCACCCAGCATGGTCTGGCACAGGTCACGCAGTAGCACCTCGTTGTGCTCGCGCTCGGCCGCATCGCCGGCAACCATACGATCGATCACTTCGACCCCACGTACCGAACCGATGCGACAGGGCGTGCACTTGCCGCAGGATTCGATCGCGCAGAATTCCATGGCATAGCGCGCCTGTGCTGCCATGTCGACACTGTCGTCGAACACCACGATGCCACCATGGCCGAGCATGCCGCCGATCGCGATGAACGCCTCATAGTCGATCGGTGTATCGAGCTGCGAAATGGGTATGTAGGCGCCAAGCGGGCCGCCTACCTGTATCGCACGCACAGGTCGACCAGTCGCGGTGCCGCCGCCGTAATCCTCGATCAGCTCGCGCAACGTGACGCCAAAAGCACGCTCGACCAGGCCAGGTCGCTTGAGGTTGCCAGCTAGCTGGATCGGCAGCGTGCCACGCGACTTGCCCATGCCGAAGTCCCGGTAAAACGCGGCGCCCTTGTCCAGCACGATGGGCACGCTGGCGAGCGTCACCACGTTGTTGATCACCGTGGGTTTGCCGAACAGGCCCTGGATCGCGGGAAGCGGCGGCTTGAAGCGGACCTGCCCGCGCTTGCCTTCGAGACTTTCCAGCAGCGAGGTTTCCTCGCCGCAGATATAGGCTCCGGCCGCCATGCGCACTTCCAGATGAAATGCCTTGCCGCTGCCGCGCACATCGTCGCCGAGATAACCTTCGGCTTCCGCAGCTGCGATCGCCGCCTCCAGTGCGCGCTGCGAATGCGGATATTCCACGCGCAGATAGATGTAACCATGCGTCGCGCCGACGGCCACGCCGGCGATGGTCATGCCTTCGATGAGTACGAAAGGATCGCCTTCCATGATCATGCGATCGGCATAGGTTCCCGAATCGCCCTCGTCGGCATTGCAGACGATATATTTTTGATCGGCCTGCGCGTCGAGACAGGTTTTCCATTTGATGCCGGCCGGAAACGCGGCGCCACCACGGCCACGTAAACCAGCATCGGTCACGACCTTGACGATGTCCGCGCCACCCATGCGCAAGGCGGCTTCCAACCCGCGGTAGCCGTCGTGCGCACGATAGTCGTCCAGGCTGCGCGGATCGACGATGCCGATGCGCGCGAAGGTCAGCCGCTGCTGACTCTTCAGATAAGCGATGTCCTCAGTTGGCCCGAGCCCCAGCGCATGTCTGCCTGCGTGCAGGAAGTCCGCATCGAACAGGGCAGGGACGTCCTCGCGCTGGACCGGTCCGTAGGCGAAGCGGCCCGCCGGTGTTTCCACCTCCACCATCGGCTCCAGCCAGTAGAGGCCGCGCGAGCCGTTGCGCACGATACGCACATCGGCGCCACGCTGTTTCGCCTCGGCGCTGATCGCTTCGGCGACGGCTTCGGCACCCAGCGAAAGTGCGCTGGCGTCGCGCGGCACATAAACCGTGATGCTCATCCTTTCTCCGCGGCCAGCCATGCATCGAATCGTTCGGGCGTCAGCCGGCCTTTCAATTCATCGTCGACCATGATCGCCGGTGAACACGCGCAGTTGCCGAGGCAATAGACCGGTTCAAGCGAGTACGCGCCGTCGGTGGTGGTCTCGTGAAAGTCTACGCCGAGGCGCTGTTTGATATGTTTTTCCAGTGTGACGGCGCCCATCGCCTGGCACGATTCCGCGCGGCACACATAGATCACACGCCGCCCCGGCGCCTTGCTGCGAAAGAAGTGATAGAAGCTGATGACACCGTGGACATCGGCCCGTGAAAGATTCAACTCGCGCGCGATCAGCGGCACCGAGATTTCCGGCACGTAACCGAGCGCCTGCTGAACGCCGTGCAGGACCGGCAGTAGCGCGCCCGGTAGATCCTTGAGCCGGGCGGTTACATCCAGCACTGCTGCGCGGACATCCTCAGGGATGTCCGGCAGCAAGGTGATATTTGGAGCACGTTTCACTTGCGTCACCTTCAGAACAAAGCAGCAGCCTTTGCCAGCGCAATATATAGACCAATCAGGAACGGGACGCCAACCGCCAGCCAGGCCAGCACACCTGCCGCACCAAAGCTTCCGCGGGCTGCCGTTTCGGCCGTGATGGTCACGCGATCCTCATGCTGCAGCGAGCGTTCGTGGGCGAGCTCCTCGTCGCTCATGAACTCCGATTCCTTCACTGGCTTCACCAGAAAGTTGCAGATCAGGCCCAGCAGCAGCAGGAACGCCATGATGAAGAGCGTGCGGTCGTATACCAGGTTTTTGGCGACGCCCGAGTCGATCTGCGTCTGGCGGATGGAGGCAATCAGAAACGGACCGATCACACCGGCCGCCGACCATGCCGTCAACAAGCGGCCATGGATGGCACCGACCATTTGTGTACCAAACAGATCTGCCAGATAAGCGGGAATAGTCGCAAAGCCGCCGCCATACATGCTCAGGATGACGCAGACGGTGGCCACGAACAGTCCTGCCATCGCCACGTGTCCCCAAATCGGCAACAGGCAGTACAAGGCAATGCCGAGCGCGAAAAAGGTGAAATAGGTGTCCTTGCGACCGATCTTGTCCGACAGCGACGCCCAGAAGATACGCCCGAGGCTGTTGAACAGACTGATCAAGCCGACCAGGCCCGCGGCAGCCGCGACCACGGCAGCTTTCTGCGCAGCGCTGAGTTCTGCGGCGGCGTTCGCCAGTCCAACCAGCTTGCCGCCGAACACGTCCTGGAACATCGGGCTGGCCATCGATATCACTGAGATGCCGGCTGTCACATTCAAAAAGAGCACGCCCCAGAGCAGCCAGAACTGCGGAGTTTTCCAGGCGCGGTTCAGATGCACATGGCGACGGGTAATCATCGACTTGCCATCGGCGATCGGCGCTGTCCAACCGGATGGTTTCCAGCCGTTGGGGGCTACGCGGAAACCCAGCGCGCCGCAGGCCATCACGATGAAATAGATGGCGCCCATCGCCATCAAGGTCGACGCCACGCCTTGTGCGCTGACATCGGAAAAGTGCTTCATCAGCGCCACCGCCAGCGGTGCACCGATCATCGCGCCGCCGCCATAACCCATGATGGCGAAGCCGGTCGCCATGCCGCGCCGATCCGGGAACCATTTGATCAGGGAAGATACGGGCGAGATGTACCCCAGGCCCTGGCCGACGCCGCCGAGTACGCCGCAGCCCAGAAACACCAGCCACAGCTGGTGCATCGACACACCGATGCCGCCGATCGCCAGGCCACCACCCCAGCACAGGGCAGCAATGAAACCGGCCTTGCGTGGGCCAGCGTGTTCCAGCCAGCCACCCCACAGCGCGGCCGAGATGCCAAGCATCGCGATGAATGTTTCAAAGATGTGAGTGACCTGCGGCACCGTCCAGTTGCAGCTGGTGGTGGTGAGCGCAGCGAAGAAACCCAGGTTCGCGCAAACAGTGGGATCAGTGTTGCCCAGCAACTTGCTCATCGGCAGCCAGAACACCGAAAAGCCGTAAGCCATGCCGATGCATAGATGAATCGCCAACGCCGCGGGCGGTACCAGCCAGCGGTTGAAACGTGGTCCGGCGATGGTGCGTTCCCTTGAGAAGAATCCGGCGGATCCATCCACGACATCTGTTCCCAGTTCCCGAGCCATACTTACCCCCTTATGGTGGCCGGCGTTGCGCCGGTTGTCAGATTTCGATCAATGATGACCATGTTTCAATTGCATGCCAGTCGATCAAAGTCTAATGACAGTTGGATGACGTGCGCCGCGGCGGCGACAATGCCATGATGCGGTGAACCTTCTGCTTTCCTTTAATGCGGCGCAGCATGGCCCGCAAGGAACTCCGATATGCACATTCTTTCCCGTTGGTTGTTTGCTCTGGGCATGACGGTCGCGATGCTGTGTGTGCCCGCTGCTGCAGATCAGGTTGCCGCGCAGCCAGCTGCCGGAAGCCGACACATGACATTGGCCGCCGCCGCCGACTTGCACTACGCGATGGACCAGGTCATCGCCGCCTATCGGCATGATCATCCCGCCGACAGCATCGACGTGGTGTACGGGGCATCCGGCCAGCTACTGACGCAGATCGAGCAGGGCGCGCCGTTCGAGCTGTTCTTCTCGGCGGACAGCGATTACCCCAAGCAGTTGGTTGCGCATGGCAACGCGGGTGGACAGCCGGTGCCCTACGCGGTGGGTCGCATCGTATTGTGGAGCGCGAGCATCGACATGCACGGTGTGCAGGTAGCCCACCTGGCGCAATCACGCTTCGGCCGCATCGCGATCGCCAATCCGCAGCACGCGCCTTATGGCAAACGGGCTGAGCAGGCGCTGCGTAGTGCCGGTGTCTGGGATCAGTTGCAGTCGCGGTTGGTCTACGGCGAGAACATCGCGCAGACGGCGCAGTTCGCCCAAAGCGGCAACGCCCAGGTCGGCATCATTGCGCAATCGCTGGCGCTGGATCCGGCCATGGCCAAGGGCAGTTATGCGCCGGTGCCACCGACGGCGTACGAACCGCTGCAGCAGAGTTTCGTGCTGACCAAGCGCGGTGCCGACAATGCGCTGGCGCAGGATTTCGCGCGTTACATGCAGAGTGCAGCGGCGCGCGCCATCCTCGCGCGCTACGGCTTCACCCTGCCAGGCGGCGCGGATCACTGAGCGACGATGATGCCGCTGTTGTCGACGCAGGATCTGCAGGCGTTTTGGTTGACCTTGCGGTTGGCCGCGACGGTCACCGCCGTGTTGCTGCTGCTTGGCACCCCGCTGGCGTGGTGGCTCGCACAGACCCGTTCGCGCTGGCAGCGGCCCGTCGCCGCGGTGATTGCCCTGCCGCTGGTGTTGCCACCGACGGTGCTGGGTTTCTATCTACTGATGCTGCTCGGTCCACAGGGGGCCGTTGGCCGACTGATTGCGGCCATGGGCTTGTCGGCGCTGCCGTTTACCTTTGGTGGATTGGTCGTCGGCTCGGTGCTGTACTCGCTGCCGTTTGTGGTACAGCCGCTGAACAATGCGTTTGAAGCGATCGGGGCGCGGCCACTGGAAGTCGCTGCCTGCCTGCGGGCGAGCCCATGGGATCGGTTCTTCTCCATCGCGTGCCCGATGGCGCTGCCCGGTTTCATCACGGCGGCAGTGCTGGGTTTCGCACACACCATGGGCGAGTTCGGCGTCGTGCTGATGATTGGCGGCAACATTCCGGGCCAGACGCGGGTGTTGTCGATGCGTATCTTTGATCACGTCGAGGCGGGCGAATACTCGCAAGCGCACACGTTGTCATTGTGCCTGCTGGTGTTCTCGTTCGCCGCGTTGCTGGCGATGTCGTTGTTGCGTCCGCGCAGGGTCGAACGTGGCTGAGCGGCGAGCGCCAAATCTTCGGGAACGGGATGATCCTCGTGGCCTGGAGGCTACGCTGGCGTGGCGCCGTGGCCAGCTGGCGATCGAATTGAACATCGCGCTGCCACCGCGCGGCATCACGGCGTTGTTCGGTCCTTCCGGTGCCGGCAAGACCAGTTGCCTGCGTGCGATCGCCGGACTCGATCGCGACAGCGCTGGCACGGCAAGCCTTGGCGACGAGGTGTGGCAGGACAGTACGCGGCACGTGTTCGTGCCTCCGCACCGACGCCGGCTCGGCTATGTCACGCAGGAGGCCAGCCTGTTCGTGCATCGCTCCGTGGCCGGCAATCTGGACTACGGCTATCGCCGCGCCGGTCAGCCGAAACATATCGATCGTGACGCGCTGATCGACCAGTTCGGTTTGCGTGCGTTGCTTGGGCGACGTGTGGATGCGCTCTCCGGCGGCGAACGCCAGCGCGTCGCCATCGTGCGCGCGCTGCTGTCCGATCCATCCTTGCTGCTGTTCGATGAGCCGCTGTCGGCGCTCGACGCTACCGCGCGCAACGACCTGCTCGGTCGACTGGAAAGCCTGCATGCGACCTTGGCGGTGCCAATGATCTACGTCAGCCATGCGATCGAAGAAGTCGCCCGGTTGGCCGATTACCTGGTTTTGCTTGACGCCGGCCATGTCGTGGCGCAGGGAGCCCTGCAGGCCACACTAACGCGCCTGGACCTGCCTGCGGCGCTGACCGAAGCCGTCGGCGCGGTGATCGAAGGCACCGTCGTCGGCCACGACGCGCACGATCATCTCACCGAGCTCGCGTTCGCCGGCGGCACACTGTTTGTACCGCGCCGTGGTGACGTTTTAGGCCAGCGGCTGCGTTGCCGGATCGGTGCACGCGACGTGGTGCTGACGCATGAACGCCAGACCGGCAGTAGCGCGCTGAATCAGATTCGTGCATGCGTGATCGCCATGGCTGATGCGGACCATCCATCACAGTGCCTGGTGCAGCTCGATGCGGGCGGCAGCGTGTTGTTGGCGCGCATCACCCGACGCTCCTGGCATGCGCTCGCGCTGGTGCCGGGCAGTGCGGTGTGGGCACAGGTCAAGGCGGTGGCGCTGGGTGCGTGATACGCCACCGGTGCCTGCCGCCACGGTTGTCAAAGACCACTCATGCCACCATGATTTCCTCTCACGGCGCCCTGGCGCCATGCCGCAGCCCTGCAGGCCATCGTGTCGATGAATGAGCTGATCAACGTTGCCGAAGCCGAAGCCCTGATCGCCCGGCACATGCCCTCGTTCGGCAGCGAGCGGGTAGGGCTGGACGAGGCTGTTGGCCGCGTCCTGCGCGGGCCGATCCACGCCGAGCGCGACCAGCCGCCGTTCGATCGCGTGATGATGGACGGCATCGCACTGCGCTGGAGCGCCTCGTTGCCGCGCAGTTTCACGTTGAGTGGCGTGCAACTGGCCGGCATGGCAGCGCAGACGCTTGTCGACGAGGGTTCCTGTATCGAAGTGACCACCGGTGCGATGCTGCCGGATGGTTGCGATTGCATCGTTCCGGTCGAGCAGACGCGACGCGATGGCGATCGCTATGTATTGGTTGAAGGCTATCAACCTGCACATCGCCAGTTTATCCACGCCCGCGGCTCGGACTGCGTGATCCATGCGTTGTTGCTGGATGCCGGCATCCGCATTGGCGCCCCGGAAATGGCGGTGCTCGCGGCGAACGGCATTACTGACGTCGAGGTCGCCATCGTGCCATCGGTGGCCATTATTGCGACCGGCGACGAATTGGTGGACGTGGGGGCTGCACTCGGCGAAGGGCAGATCCGACGTTCCAACGATCGTGCGCTGGCCGCGGCTCTGCGTACCCGGGGTTTCCATCGCGTGGCACTGAGCCAGGTCGCCGACGACCTCGGCGCGACGATTGCCACACTCGACGCGCTGCTGGCGGCGCATCAGGTGCTGATCCTGTCCGGCGGCGTCTCGATGGGCCAGCGTGACCATGTGCCAGCCGCCCTCGACGCACTCGGCGTGCGACGCGTGTTTCATCGCATCGCGCAACGACCGGGCAAGCCGATGTGGTTTGGTATCGGGCCGCAAGGGCAGGCGGTATTCGCCCTGCCTGGCAACCCTGTATCGGCCCTGGTCTGTGCGATTCGCTATGTGATGCCGGCGCTGCTGGCATCGATGGGCGCCGTCAGGGAGCCGCTGGAGCACGTCTGCCTGGATGCGGCGGTCGACACCAACGCAAACTTGACGTGTTTTGTACCTGCGCACGTGCAGCATGATTCAGCTGGCAGGGCGTTGGCACATCCGGTGCCATCGCGGACTTCAGGCGATTTCTCCTCGCTGCCACGCACTCACGGTTTCGTGCAATTGTCGCCGGGCCAGAACATCGCTGTAGCCGGCACGGCCGCAGCGTTCTATCGTTGGTGACATGACCTCCTCCAACGCTATCACGAATTCACCGATTGCCGCCGAATTGCCGCGGGATCGTCTCGGCCGGGCGCTGCACGACCTGCGCATTTCGGTGATGGACCGCTGCAATTTTCGTTGCCCGTATTGCATGCCCGAGGCGACCTACGGCGAGCATTTCGAATTCCTGCGCAACGACGAGCGCCTGAGTTTCGACGAAATCGAGCGGTTGTGCCGGCTGGCCGCGCAGCTGGGTGTGAGCAAGCTGCGCCTCACGGGCGGCGAGCCGCTGCTGCGTCCCAAACTGGCCGAGCTGGTGGCGCGGCTGCGGCGGATCGACGGCATCAAGGATCTGGCGATGACCACCAACGGCGTGCTGCTGTCGCGCCATGCGGCTGAGCTTCGCGATGCCGGTCTCGATCGTATGACGGTGAGTCTGGATACGCTCGACCCGGCGCTGTTCCATCGCATGAGTGGTGGACGCGGCGCACTCGACGACGTGCTGGCCGGCATCGATGCGGCGCAGGCGGCCGGCTATCCGCACGGGGTCAAGCTCAACGCGGTGGTGCAGCGTGGCGTCAACGAACACACCGTGACCGATCTGGTCGAGCGCTTCCGTGGCAGCGGCATTGTGGTGCGGCTCATCGAATATATGGACGTCGGTAATCGCAACGACTGGACGCCTGACGACGTGGTGCCCTCGCGCGAGCTGATCGAACGCATCGACGCCCACTGGCCGCTGGAAGCGCTGCCGGCAAGTTACCCGGGCGAGGTCGCCACGCGTTACCGCTACCGTGATGGAGCCGGTGAGATCGGCGTGATCTCCTCGGTCAGCGAACCGTTCTGCGGGAGCTGCACGCGTGCCCGGCTATCGTCCGAAGGCATGCTCTATACCTGCCTGTTTGCGACCCAGGGCACCGACCTGCGTGGCCCGTTGCGGGCGGGCGACAGTGACGAGCAACTGCTCGATCGCCTGCGTGACGTGTGGCTGCGTCGTGCCGACCGCTACAGCGAGGAGCGCACGGAGCGACGTAACAGCGCCCGCCGTAAAATTGAAATGAATTACATCGGAGGGTAGGGCCCGCCATCCGTTGCCTGGTAGGTCAGGCCGGAGTCGGTTTGTTCGCAGGGCAAGGAAGAGTGAAAGAATGTATGTCGATACACGATTGAACGATGACGCAGCCATGCGGGCAAAGCGGCCCGGCATGGCCTACCGAGGTAACGGATGGCGGACCCCATGAAGCTTTCCCACGTTGACGAGTCGCAACAGCCACGCATGGTGGATGTCGGCGCCAAGGCCGTCACTCATCGCACAGCGCAGGCGCGCGCGCGGGTGACGTTTCCGGCAGCCGTTGCCGATGCGCTGCATGCGGCGGGCTACGTGACGCCGAAAGGTGCGGTTTTCACCGTGGCGCACATCGCCGGCGTGATGGGCGCCAAGGCTACTTCGCAGTTGATTCCGCTGTGCCACCCGCTGAGCCTGGACAAGTGCGATATCGCGATCCACATGGATGGCTGCGATGCGCTGGTCGATTGCACCGTGTCGTGCCGCGGCAGCACCGGCGTGGAGATGGAGGCGCTCACTGGCGCCAGCATTGCTGCGCTGACCATTTACGACATGTGCAAAGCGATGTCGCATGACATCGTCATCGGTGAGATTCGTCTTTTGAAGAAAACCGGTGGCAAGCACGACATCGACCACCTCGTCAGTCAGAGCACAGCATGAACGCCAAGGCTGCACCACCGATCTACGGCTTGCTGCTGTCTGGCGGCGCCAGCCGGCGCATGCAGCGCGACAAGGCACAACTTGCCTACGCCGGCGAGCCGCAGCTGTTGCGTGCGTGGCGTCTGCTCAGGGCAGTGACCGAGCGCGCCTTTGTCTCGGTGCGCAGTGAACAACGCGATGATCCGCTGCGCGCCGGCCTACCGCAGATCGTGGATCGCTACGATGCGATCGGCCCCGCAGCCGGCATTCTCTCCGCACAGGAAACTCATCCGGACGTCGCCTGGCTGGTACTTGCGTGCGACCTGCCGCTGCTGGACGAATCCACCCTGCGCAAGCTGATCGATGCACGCGATCCCGCCACCGATGCCACCGTCTTCGCCAGCCGCTTCGACGACCAGCCCGAACCGCTGTGCGCATTGTGGGAGCCGTCCAGCCATGCGCTGCTCAGGCAGCGTGTGGATGGAGGAAGTAATTGCCCGCGCAAGGCGTTGATGATGTCTCGCATCACGCTGCTGCCCGCGCCGGGCGATGCGCTGGACAACATCAATACCCCCGAGGAATTTGCACAGATGCAGCGTCAGATCGAGCCGCAGCCATGACCACGGTGACCTTGCAGTACTACGCGCAATTGCGCGAGCAGGCGGGCTCCAGTGGCGAGCAGCTGACCACCTCGGCGGCTACGCTGCGTGAGCTGTACGACGAGTTGCGCGTGCGCCACGGATTTTCGCTATCGGCCGATGCGCTGAAGGTGGCGGTGAACGCACAGTTCAGCGACTGGGGAAGGGCGCTCGGCGAGGGTGACATTATCGTATTCATTCCCCCGGTGGCCGGCGGATGAAACATTTCAGCCTGTCCAGCACAGCGGTCGATGTCGCGCAGCTGCACGCGGTGCTGCAGCACCCCGGGAGCGGCGGCTTCTGCACGTTCGAGGGCTGGGTGCGCAACAGCAATGAAGGCCGCGAAGTGGATGGCCTTGAATACGAGGCCTACGCCGAGCTGGCCATCGCCGAGGGCGAGCGCATCGTCGGGGAGGCGCTTGCGCGTTACGGGGTCAACGCGGCGCACTGCATGCATCGTACCGGTCATTTGAAAGTCGGCGACCTCGCCGTGTGGATCGGCGTTGCCTCCGCACATCGCGACGAAGCTTTCCGCGCCTGCCGCTACATCATCGACGAGGTCAAGCACCGGTTGCCGATCTGGAAGAAAGAGCATTACCTCGACGGTGACACGGCGTGGGTAGCATGCGCGCACACGCATCGTGCGCATGAGCACGAACACCTGCCAGCGCATGAGCACGCATCCGAACCGCCGTTCGTGCCGGACTACTCGCGCCAGACGCGCTTGCGCGATGTGGGCGAGACGGGCCAGGCGAAACTCGCCGCCGCACGCGTGCTGGTGATTGGTGCCGGCGGCCTCGGCTGCCCGGTACTCGCCTATCTGGCTGGCGCCGGCGTCGGTACGCTCGGCATCGTCGATGGCGATCGCCTCGACGCCAGCAACCTGCATCGACAGACGCTTTACGACGCGCGCGACATCGGCGAGCTCAAGGTGCAGCTGGCGGCAAAGCGCATCGCCGCGCTCAATCCCACAATCACAGTGCAAACGTTCGCCGAGCCCTTGCATGCGGGCAACGCGGCTGATGTATTTGCGCAGTTCGACCTGGTGGTTGAGTGCAGCGACGACATGCGAAGCCGCTATCTATGCAACGACGCGGCCGTCCTAACCAGCACGCCGTTGATCCTTGCCAGCGTCTACCAGTACGAAGGCCAGTTGCAGGTAGTCACTGCCAAACCCGATGCGCCGTGCCTGCGCTGCCTCTGGCCGCAGCAACCCGCTCCTGGTGTCGCCGGCAGCTGCGTTGAGTCCGGCGTGCTGGGTCCGGTCGCCGGTGTGCTCGGCGCGATGCAGGCCACCGAAGCGCTCAAGGTGTTGCTCGACCTGCCGCGGCCGGCCGATCACGCGCTGCTGCTGGTCAACCTGATCGAGGGAACTAGCCAGCGCCTTCCGATTGACCCTGCGCAGGGCTGTGCGTTGCACGGTGGCTGCATTGAAGTGGCGCGCCGTGCATTGGCACAGGCACAGGACGAACAGGTGGTGGACGTCGCGTTTGACTCCCTCGACGAGGCCATCGCCACCGGCTACACCTTGGTCGACGTGCGCGAGCTGGATGAGATCGGCGATCGGCCACTACCCGTGCTATCGCGACAGCTGCCTTCCAGCCAGATCGAAGCACGCGCCAGCGAGCTAGCATCAGGTCGTGTGCTGCTGGTTTGCAGCACCGGCCGGCGCAGTGGGCACGCTGCACGCAAATTGCGCGAGAAGGGTATGCGCAACGTCCATTCGTTGGCTGGCGGGATCGCCGCCACGCATCCCGTGCGCGATCACGTGCCCGGGTGAGCGCAGTTCACCGGCCCATGATCGATTACGCCCAGGCTCTGCAGCGCGTACTCGCGCAGGTCGTGCCGCTGGCCGGCGAAGACAGCGCGCTCAGTGAAGCTTCTGGCCGCGTTCTCGCTGTCGATATTTTCAGCCCTATGGCGTTGCCGTCGTTTGATCATGCCGCGATGGACGGCTATGCGCTATGCGCACACGAACCACTGGTCGCCGGTTCCGAACATGCCGTGCACGGCTCGCAGGCGGCCGGCGAGGCGCGCCAGGCGGGTGCGATCGGTGCCTGCGAAATCATGACCGGCGCGTGCCTGCCCGATGGGTTCGATGCTGTAGTCGCGGTGGAGCGCACCGAGCTGCTGTCCAGGCATCCGGATGGCACGCCCACACGGATCCGTCTGCTCGATCCACTCGCCGCCGGCGCCAATGTGCGCCACATCGGCGCCGACGTTGCAAAGGGATCGACGGTGCTCACCGCCGGTACGCGCATCGAGGCTGCCCACATCATGCTGCTGGCTGCGCTGGGTCTGGCGCGGGTAGAGGTCATGCGTTGCCCGCGCATTGCCATCATCTGCACGGGCAAGGAGTTGCAGGCTGATCCTGCGGAACCGCTCGCCGACGGCCACATCTACAACTCCAACGGACCTTATCTCGTTGCTGCCCTCAGCGCGGCCGGTGCACAGGTGCTGTCATGCGAAACCGTGGACGATACCGCCAGTACCTTTGCCGACGCATTGCAACGTGTCGTTGACGCAGGCGCCGACCTGGTGATCAGCACCGGTGCGGTGTCGATGGGCCGCTACGATTTCGTGCCCGACACGCTACGCCGATTCAGCGCACAACCGCTGTTCCACAAGGTGGCGATCCGCCCCGGCAAGCCCGTGTTGTGCGCGAAGCTGGGAAAGGGTCCGTTGATCCTCGCGCTGCCCGGTACACCGATGGCGGTCGCTGTGGGCTTCCGTTTCTTTGTCGCTCCGGCGTTACGCGCAATGACGGGGCAGGGTACCGAGCCGACGCTGCACGCTCTGCTCGACACGCCGCAACAACCCAAGGCTGGCCTGCGCCATTTCCTGCGCGCCACCTTGCATCAGGATGCAGAAGGCCGACTCCACGCCAGCGTGTTGAACCAGCAGCAGCCGTTTCGCATCCGACCATTTGCCGAAGCTGATAGCTGGGTCGTGCTGCCCGAAGATGCCGGCGACTGTGCCGGCGGCAAGCGCGTCGAGGTCGTCAGTCTGGAACCCGGTGTAGCGCCTCGCATTCGTCCATTGCCTTGATCCGCCGCAGCCACGGAGCCCGCCAAATGAAATTGCAGATCGAAGGCCAGAAGCTGCGCATACGCATCGACGAGGATGAACTGGCGCGGCTACTGGCAGGTAACACGATCGATATGCGGACAACCTTCGCCGATGCCTTCGCCATCCGTTTCGCGCTGCGAGCAACAAAGGACGATGGCGTGAAGTTTGTCGGTCAGGCCGACGCCTGGCAGATCGGTTTGCCGGACGCGGACCTGCGCGCGCATGCGGCCCGTCTGCCGACGCGCGACGGACTCCGCTACACGCTGCCCGGAACGGCTACCGCAGACGCGCTGGAGCTGCTGTTCGATGTGGATGTCCGCGACAGCATGCGGCATCGAAGGTCATCATGAATTCAATACGCCGTGGCTGCGATGCAGGACGGGCACCGTGCTAACGTCGGCCTTGGAGTGCGGTTTCAACCCGTGAACGCGCGCATTCGCCACTGAGGGTGGAGTGTCATGACCGCGGAAAAAGCGACGATGGCCATCGGCTGGCGTGTCTACGGCCTGGGCGTGATGGCGCTGGGCATGGTCTGCCTGGTGTGGGGAGACTTCGATTCAGGGCAGCCGGTGCCCAAGTACATTCCCGACCGCACCGTTCTGGCCTATGCCGCCGCTGCGTTCATGCTCGTCGCGGGCGCGGCCGTCGAGTGGCGCCGAACGGCGGTCTGGGGTGCAGCGGCGCTCACCGCCTATTACGCGTTCATGGTTGTCTTGCTGATGAACGGTCGCGTGGTGCTCGCCCATTACGCTGAGTTCGGCGCCTACAGCGGCGCTGCCGAACAGCTAGCGATCGCGGCGGGCGGGCTGATCGTCTACGCCAGCCATGCCAGGATCGATGCGGCCCTGGCTGCACGCCTCACTGGGCTGGGCCAACTCGCGTTCGGGTTTTGCGCGTTGCTGTTCGGCGGAGCACATTTTTTCTATATGAACCTGACTGCGCCCCTGGTCCCTCATTGGCTGCCGCCCACGCAAGAGTTCTGGGCTTACGCGACCGGGGTTGGCCATATCGCGGCGGGCCTCGCGATCCTGACGGGCGTGCGGGCCCGCCTCGCTGCGATCCTGCTGACGGTCATGTACGCGTCCTTCACTCCGCTGGTACACGTGCCGACGCTGCTGGCCCACCCTTCGAGCTATTTCAACTGGACCGAGAACGCCCTGAATCTCGCCCTGGTCGGCGTCGCCTGGGTCGTGGCGGACTCGCTGGCACGGCCTAGTCGCCTCAGCGTTCCCGGGAAGGCGACTCGACCGGTCTAGCTCGCGATGGCAGCGACAGGTGCGTGGCTGGCTGCAATGTTCGGCACGGCCGCTGGTAACGTGAGCATGGCGCCAAGAGTCAGCAGGCAGATCAGCATGCAGGCAGCAAACAGGCTATGCAGCATCAGGGTTTCAAATTTCATGGTGGTTCTCCGCGACTGAGGTAAGAAGTCTTCAAGAGGTATATGGCAACGTTCGTGCCATACGCCTCGACCTCCCGGAAGCCGCATTCCTGAGCCATTTCGTCCCTCAGCCCGACCGGCCGGATGATGTCCGCGGACGGTACCTGAAGTGTCCGCACTGCCACGGACAGCATGTAGGTTGGGGTGAGCGCATGCGATGCCCAACAATGCCGGGGAACGTGGGTAACCACCCCAGCGAGCACACCAAGTGTTCAATGCAAGGTCAGCTGACCTTCCTGAAAGCGATGCCGTGACCTTCTCGCCGGGATGAAAATCCGATGACTTTCCCGTTGCTGTCGCGCTCGAACACCCGACGTACCCGTGGCTGGCCCGGCGTGAACAGCACATCGCGCAGTTCGGCCAGCAGCGGCGTGGGCTTGGCACCGTTAGTGGCGCTGAGAAGCTGGTTACCCTGGTGCGTGATAGTGACCGTGAAGCCGGGCGCGGCCTGATAGGTGCCGGCGTATTCGTCCAGTTCGCCGGGCGCAAGTTGCTGGGCTGGTGGATCATCAGAAAGCGCCACGGTCTGGCTGGAGATCATGCGCCAGGCATCACCTTCATCGAGCCATACTTCGGTGGAGCGAAAGCGCGGTGTCACCGTCTGTTCGCCAACATGCACGGTGGCATTGTCAGTAAAGCTGGTCACGGCGACGTTGCCGTGCAGCTGGATAGTGAAGTCAGTCTGCACCAGCTTGTTCGACACGCTTTTCGGTCCGGGAGGACCGCTCGCCGTTATGTCCTGCTTCGAGGCGATCTCACCACCCTCGTTGATGAAGATCACGTGCTCATCGAGATATCGCGCGAGTGTCCTGGTGTCACCCGATGCGGATGCATCGGAGAATTCCTGCGACTGGCGCTTGATTTTCGCCGCCACATCTTCGGTCGCGTGCGCTGGAAAGGTGGACATAACGGCAAGCATGATCGTCACGTAGCGCAAGACATGTGGCATGGCCATCTCCCTTGTTGGGGTTCCCCGTATCGAGCGCTCAATGTAGGGCAATCGGGTGGTGTCGCATGTGCCAGTCGTCGTGATTGAACGATTGCCCGCCGATCCAGCGGCTGCCGGGCTGTCCCGTCGCCGCGCTCGCCGGGCCGTATGCGCGGTATATAGTCACGCACGAACTTTGAAGGCGGCATCGAGTGGCAAATCGCAGCCAAGTCAGACCTGGCCACGGCGACTTTGTCGCAACGGCTTATCGATACTTCAGCGATAGAGGGCGGATCAATCCATGTTGAAGATCTCCTTGATGAAATCGGGTATGGCCCTCTGGCTCGTGACGGGTCTGATGACTCCCGCCCTGGCCGCGCAATCACCCTCCGCTCCATCGGGCACGGGATCAGTTCAGGTGCTGGTGGCCGGACAGGCGGCTCGTACCTTCAGCGAAGCCGATCTGGCGAATCTGCCACGCAGCAGCATCGTGGCCGCTGCGCATGATGAGAAGCCGAGCCGATGGGAAGGTGTTGCGCTTGCCGAGCTTTTGCGCCGCGCAGGCGCCCCCGCCGACAAGCAGTTGCGCGGACGCGAGATGGCCAAGTTCGTTCGAATCACCGCCGCTGATGGTTACCAGATCGTCTTCAGCCTGACGGAGCTGGACCCGTCGTTCGGCGATCGCAACGTGCTGGTGGTCGACCGGCAGGATGGCCATCCGCTGTCCCAGAAGGACGGCCCCTTGCGGCTCGTTGTAGCAGGGGACAAGCGGCCAGCCCGGTGGGTCCGTGAGGTCGAAACCATTGAGGTGGTCGATGGTTCCACCGGGCCTGCTCGCGCGGGAGGCGGTCCCGGCCCATAGGCACGAAGCGCGATGAGGTTCGCCGCCAGGTTCACGCCGGATCAGATGCCGGCATACCACTCATAACCCTGGTCTTCCCAGTAACCCCCCTTGCCGTCGCCGATGGCATTGAACGATTTCACCAGCTCGATCCGGCTCAGATATTTCGCTTGCTTGTAGCCAAGCTGTCGGCCGACGCGCAGGCGCAATGGGGCGCCGTTCGCCACCGGCAGTGGCTTGTCATTCAAGCCGAACGCCAGCAGGGTCTGCGGATGCCTCGCTTCGCCAAGATCCACGCTTTCGTAATATGGCGTGCCCATGTCCATCTCGTCGAAGCAATGGAATACAACAAACCTTGCCTGCGGATCGACCCCCACATGGTCGAGCACGGCGGAGAGCAACGTACCCTGCCACTTGCCGATGGCGCTCCAGCCTTCCACGCAATCGTGCCGGGTAATCTGCGTGCGCGTGTCCAGCCTTTTCAGGTCGTCGATCGAGAGCATGGCCGGTCGGTCGACCATGCCGTTCACCTGTAGCTTGTAGTCGCGGAACTGGTTCGCCATCAACGCCTGGTAAACCGGCGTGCCAGGCATCGTGGTGCCGTTGGGGTGAAACACGGAGGAGATGTCGGCCTCGGAATATTCCTTCGCCATGGCACTGGACGGTGCCAGCAAAGCCTGTACGCGGCGATTCAATCCCTCGGCGCTGCCGAGCACGCGGGTTCCCCAGTTGCTCTGTGAGATCCGGTCGCAGCCGGCGACAACGAGTCCGGCTGTACCCATGATGGCCATGCGCAGAAACGATCGACGGTCAGTCATGGGGGCGCTCCTCGGTGGCGGCTGTCTCGTCCGGCGCGGCTCCATCGATGCTGCCGGCGTCAACCTTTTCTGGACGAATCCCGGCGGTAGCGATTTCGCCGGCATCTTTTTCGCTCGTATCAATGTTGTCGGTATCAATGCTACCGGGATCAATGCCGTAGTAGCCCGTAATCATGCCGCGCAGCTGATTGAAGACCCCGCTGATCAGCACTTCGAATACATGGATCAGCACGAACGCGACAAACGCCCAGGCGATGATGAAATGGATGGTTCGCGCCGACTGACGGCCACCGACAGCCTCGACCAGCGGCGAGAGCACCGAGTCCATGCGCGGTGACATGGCCAGGCCCATCAACACGATGCCCACGCCGAATACGAAGATCACGGTCAGGTAGGCGAGTCGTTGCAGGATGTTGTAGCGCAACGCCTCGGTACCGTGCGGATGCTGGAAGCGAACGTGATCGATGATCGAGCGGCCGATGCCACGCCAATCGGCACCGGTTGGCCACAGATCGCGTTGCAGGTGGCGACGGGCGAGCGAGTAACCGACATAGCAAAGCCCATTGAGCACGAACACCCAGGCGAAGAAGAAATGCCAGCGGCGTCCCATCGCCAACCAGCCCGGCCCCGGCACGGTGAGCCAGGAGGGAAAGCCGCGCACGGTGGGCGTGCCATCGCCATCTTTGGACACACCCAGCACGCCAGTCGTGTTGAATTCGTGGTGACCAAAGCGGGTAGTGCCGACGAGGTTTCCCGCTGGATCCCGATGGGCCGCCAGTGACAGGAGTTCCTTGCCCTTGTCCGATCGATTCCCCCAATAAAGATTCGGATGCGCGTTGAAGATCTGCAGCCCGCTGAAGAACATCAGCGACAACGCAATGACATTGATCCAGTGCATGATCCGGATCGGCAAAGTGTGCCGATAGACCAGCTGACGTGATGGCGCCAGCGGTTCGGGAGCTGGCGCATCCATGTCGGCAACAGCGACGCTTTGCGTATTCATGACTGTGCGCTCCGGCGTAGCCAAGGGGACAGATCGGCTACCCGATCAGTTTACTCGCGCTTTCCAGCTGCCACGACAACCTTCCGGCAAGCGTGCTTGTATTGGCGGGCGCGCTGAAGATGACACTCTGCCAGCCCCATTCGATCCCGCCACTTCCAGTTCGCTGCCAGAGTGCTGGCGGTTACATGGCATGCCAGCCGGAGTGCCCGGTGGCGCGTTCGCAGGCCAGTGACCTTCGGCCGTATCCTCGGTGACTGAAGCCGCTGTCGACTGTCAGTGGGAGTCGTTCGCCGTCAGCCATTCCCGCACGCGTTGCAGGTCTTCCAAGGTGTCGACGTCGATGCTTGCGGGCGAGGCGAATCGTTCAACCCGCGTCGCCTCCTGCTCGATCAGCGCACGGGCGCCGCGCGGGCCTGTGCATGTCATCAGCGCGGCAAAGCAGTCGCGTGGAAACAACACCGGGGGCCCTGACATGCCGTTCTGTTCAGCCACCAGCAATCGCTGCGGGACCTCGGCGTGGCGCCGGAGCATTTGACGAAGAAGGGCGGTGCCCAGCAGCGGCTGATCGGCCAGGCACAGGAGAGCCGCCGAGATTTGCGGATGGTTGGCGTGCAGGTATCGGACGCCTGCAGCGAGCGAGCTGCCCATGCCTTGGTGCCAGCCGTCGAAGCGAGTGATCCCAAGTGGCAGGTCGTCGAGCACCGCTTCGACTTGTTCGGCATGGGCTCCCGTAACCACCACGACCGGTACACCGTGCTCCAGTGCGGCTCGTGCTGCACGGCGCACCATCGGCTCACCCTGGATGTCGGCCAGTTGCTTGATGCCGCCGTAGCGCCGGCTTTCACCTGCTGCCAGCAACAGAATGGCAGGGGCGGACAGGCTTCCGACGGGAGTGCTCATCCGTGGATCGCGCCTTCGTTGTCGTGCAGCGGACTGCCATCACGATGGTTGATCACGGCCATGATTTCGGCGGCAATCGCCAACGCGATTTCCTCCGGGGTTTCCGAACCGATGTCCAGCCCGGCGGGCGCATGCACATGCAGGTCGGCAAGTGCAGGATGGTTGCGCATGCGCGCAACGCGCTCACGTGACCCGAGCGCGCCAAGGTAGGCGATCGGCGCGCCGCGCAATGCTGCAAGGTAGGCGATGTCCTGTTCAAGGTTATGCGTCATCACCACCACCGAGCTTTGTGCATCAAGCGGAAGGGTGCTGCGCAAGCTGCCCGGCGTTGCGCAAACGGCATGGAGTCCCTCCGGCAGAAGTGTTGCCTGCAGGCGTGCTGGATCGTGATCGACCAGGGTTGTCTGCCAACCCACGGCCTTGGCCAAGGGCAACAGCGCGCGCGCTGCGGCACTGCTGCCGATGACGACAAGTGAATGTGGCGGAGTGATGGGTTCCACCAGCACATCGGTCAAACCGTGCGCAGAAGGCAGACGCAGCACGATCGTACGTTTGCTGGTTGCCGACGTGGTGGCATCGAGAATGGACTGGGTCAACGCGGGATCATGGATGTCGTCGTACAGTACTTCGCGATCACGCCACAGCATACGCAGCGGCATGACCACCGCCCCATCGATGGCGAACAAGGTCGCGATGTGGGCACGACGCCGTTCGCTGAGGCATTGCGCCATGGCGTCGACAAAGTTCACGGAACGCGCGGTTGCCAGCGGTTCGATCAGTACTTCAAGTTCGCCGCCGCAACCCATCTCAAGTAATACATCCAGGCCAGAATCTGCGTTGTAACAAATCAGGTGGGGCAGGCCGGTGGCGATGACTTCCAGTGCGCGCGCCACGATGTCGCGTTGTGGACAGCCCCCGGACAACTCGCAGACCACGCGGCCATCGCCCAACACGAGCATGCGTGTGCCGGGGCGCCGAAACGTGGACCCGCGAGTGCGGGTGAGCGTTGCCAACGCTGCCCTGGGATTCGTTTCACGGCGTAGTGCGCGCAATGCTTCGATCAGGTTGCTCAGCTCGTGCGCTGAATTCATCAGTCATCTCACCAGCAAGGGATGGAGACACCAGGGTTTGCACGGCGAAAAGGCGCTCGAATCAGACTTTATAGTCTAGCGCGGGATTCGTCCCTGCGCGTATGCATTCACATGCCGAATTTTGGCGTATCGTGGTACACGTGATTTTTACGGACGCGTTGATTGAATGCTGTCTCCATGGTGTCTGTAGGGGGACGGGTTTCGGGATCGGTGTCGATTGGGCTGATCAAAGCGCTGACAACCGCGTAAGTATCGCCTTTCCGAATTCTCCACGCAGTGCGGAGGTACCTATGTTGTCCTTGTCCGTCAACGGCGAGTCGCATGTGGTCGATGTCTCTGCGGATATGCCGCTGCTATGGGTACTGCGGGATGTCATCGGCCTGACCGGCACCAAATTCGGCTGCGGGATCGCGCAATGCGGCGCATGCACGGTGCATCTGGACGGCCAGCCGGTTCGTTCGTGCGTGCTCCCGGTGGGATCGATCGGCAGCAAGGCGATTACAACCATCGAAGCGATCGGTGACACACCCAGCGGACAGAAGATCCAGCAGGCCTGGCTGGATGTGGATGTGGTGCAGTGCGGATACTGCCAGTCGGGGCAGATCATGTCCGCGGCGGCTCTGCTCAAGCGGTCGCCGAATCCCAGCGATGCGGACATCGACGCGGCGATGTCGGGAAACATCTGTCGCTGCGGTACCTACATACGTATCCGTGCCGCCATCAAGCAGGCAGCGACGGGCAAGCTCGACATTCTGCAGACGATCGTCAGCTCGCCTGAGGGGGCTGCGTCATGAAGCAGAAGGCGAGTAATCCCCAGAGCGCTGACCCCATCGATCTGAGTCGCCGCCATGCGATCCAGTCCGGAGGTCTGGCCATCGCGTTTCTATGGCTGGGCGGCGGTGGCATCGCGTCCGCCGCAGTCAATGCACGCCGGCAATCAGGCGACGCTGCGGCGGCACTGCTGGACGGCAATCCAGCCTTCGCTCCGAATGCCTTCATCCGCATCGGCGTCGATGGCGTGGTGCGGTTGGTCATGCCCACCGTGGAGATGGGCCAGGCGATCTATACCGGCTCGAGCATGTTGCTTGCCGAGGAGCTGGGTGTCGGCCTGGACCAGATCACCGTTGAGCATTCGCCGCCCAGCGACGACTTGTACGGGATGCCGCTGCTGGGCGGGCAGATTACCGGGGGATCCACCAGTACACGTGGTACCTGGCAGGTGCTTCGCGAAGCGGGGGCCGTAGCGCGAGTGTTGCTGGTGAGTGCCGCAGCGGCGCAATGGCAGGTCGACCCCTCTACATGCACCGTGGATCGAGGTGTCGTTAACCACAGTTCTTCGGGCCGCAGCTTGGGCTTTGGTGCGCTCGCCACGGCGGCAGGCAAGCTTCCGATGCCGGACAAGGTGCAGCTGAAGGACCCCAAGGATTTTCAACTGATTGGCAAGCCGTTGCGGCGCGTGGACTCTGCCGACAAAGTCAAAGGTGCCACCCAGTTTGGCATCGATGTGCGCCTGCCCGACATGAAGATCGCAGCCGTCAAGGCGTGCCCTACCTTGGGTGGGAAGCTTGCTTCGGTCGACGACAAGGCAGCGCGCGCGATACCGGGCGTCGTCACCGTGATCCGCATCGACGATGCGGTGGCTGTAGTCGGCGAACACTTCTGGGCCGCGAAGCAGGGCCTGGAAGCACTGAAGATCACGTGGAACCATGGCGGGAACGCGAACCTCACGACCCAGCAGCTTCGCGATGCGCTCGCTGAGAGTTCACTCAACGGCAAGTCGATCGTTGCGCGCGAGGTCGGCAGTCGGCCTGCCGCTGGAAAAACGGTCGAGTCGGTCTACCAATTGCCGATGCTCGCCCATGCCACGATGGAGCCGCTCAACACCACCGTTTTCGTGACTTCGGATAAATGCGAAATCTGGGTTGGCACCCAGGTGCCCGCGCGTGTCCTCGGTGTTGCGGCAAAAATCACCGGTCTGTCCGAAGACAAGATCATCGTGCACAACCAGTATCTCGGTGGTGGATTCGGGCGCCGTCTGGAGACGGACTCGGTCGAGCAGGCGGTCGCCCTGGCCAAACAGGTTTCGTATCCGCTGAAAGTCATCTGGACGCGCGAGGAAGATATCCGGCACGACCGCGTGCGCCCGATGTACCACGATCGGATCTCCGCGGTGCTCGACGCGAATGGCCGGCCGACCTGGTATGGCTATCGCACGAGCGGCGGCACTGTGTTGGGACGCTGGGCCCCGGGGGCCATGGGCAAGGACGGCCTGGACAGCGATGCCGTCGAATGTGTCGTGGACGTGCCTTACGAGATTCCGAGCCTCAAGGTCGAATGGATTCGCCACGATATGCCGCCTGGGCTGGTCGTCGGGTGGTGGCGAGGCGTCGGATCGACGCATAACCTGTTTGTCGTTGAAAGCTTCATGGACGAGCTCGCCCATCACGCCGGCAAGGACCCGCTGGAATACCGTCGATCGCTACTGCAGAAAAATCCGCGAACGCTGGCCTTGCTCAATCTGGCCGCCGAAAAAATCGGATGGGGCGGTCAGCCCTTACCAGCACGGGTCGGGCGGGGCATCGCGCTGGGAGAGCCCTTCGGAAGTCGGGTCTGCGCCATCGTCGAAGCCGAAGTCACCCCGCAGGGTGAAATTCGGTTGCGCCGTGCCGTCGTGACGTTGGATTGCGGCATAGGCGTCAACCCCAGCTCCATCGAAGCGCAAATTCAGGGTGGGCTTCTGTTTGGCCTCAGTGCGGCGCTCTACAACGAGATCACGATCAAGGACGGCGCCATCGAGCAGGGCAATTTCGACAACTACCGAAACCTGCGTATCAACGAGGCCCCATTGATCGAAGTGCATCGCATCGAAAACAATGAGGCGCCCGGTGGCCTGGGCGAAGTCGGTACCGCGATCGCGGCACCGGCCTTGGCCAATGCGATCTTCGCTGCGACGGGTGTGCGTCTGTACAAGCTTCCGGTGAATCGTGATCTGCTCGTGCAGGACGCCGACGCGCTCAAGCACGTCGTGTCCGCAACGGGTACCAACCATGGGAGGAATGAGGCGTGAAGCGTTTCCTCATCGTCGTGGTCATCCTGATGGTTCTGGGCATCGTGGCCTATGTCGGATTGAATCGCACCGATACGTCGGACGGTACCGCGCCGGCGATTGCCGGTGCTCCGCCTACCGCTGATGTGCTGGCGCGCGGTGAATATCTCACCAAGGCAGCGGACTGTACCGCCTGTCATACCGTGCAGGGTTCGGACAAGCCGTTCGCAGGCGGAGTCGCGTTCCGTCTGCCGTTCGGAACGATTTATTCGAGCAATATCACGGCAGATGTACAAACCGGTATCGGCAGCTGGAGCGATGACGATTTCGTTCGGGCAGTGCGCGTAGGTATCCGTAAAGACGGCAAGCGGCTTTATCCGGCGTTTCCCTATACGTCGTATACGCAGCTGAGCCGCAGCGATGTGCTTGCGATCAAGGCTTATCTGTACAGCCTGCCGAAGATCTCGCAATCCAACGAGAGGAATGACCTCGGTTTTCCGTTCAACCAACGCTGGGCGATGGGCTTCTGGAATGCGGCGTTCTTCAAGAGCCAGCGCTTCGTTGCTGATCCGGCGAAATCGCCGCAGTGGAATAGTGGCGCCTATCTCGCGGGCGCGCTGGGACATTGCGCGGAATGTCATACGCCGCGCAATGCAGGCTTCGGCCTGGAGCATGGCAACGAACTGGCCGGCGAGCTACTGCAAGGCTGGCATGCCTACAACATCACCGCCGACCCGGTGCACGGCATCGGTGCGTGGAGTGATGGCGAGATCGCGAACTATCTTTCCACCGGCCACGCCGATGGCCGAGGCTCGGCATCCGGGCCGATGGGCGAGGCCGTGGAAAACAGCCTTCAATTCCTCAGGCCGGAAGACACGGCAGCCCTCGTGACTTATCTGCGCGACGTTCCTGCGCGGACAGGGAAGGATCCGACGACAGTCGATGCGAAGGCCGCGCCTGCGCTCGCTTCCAGCGATAGTGCTCCCGGCGGGGACAGCGCTGATGCGAACAGCGCAGGACTCAAACTCTTCGAGGGTGCCTGTGCCAGCTGTCATCAGTGGAACGGCAAGGGTCAGCAGACGCCTTACGCTTCGTTGCTGGGTACGCGTGGTGTGAATGACGTCGGCGGCATCAACGTCACCCAGGTCATCCTGCACGGTTCAAAGGCGCATATCGACGGGCAGGCGGTCTTCATGCCAGCCTTTGGCGACGCGTATTCCGATACGGAGGTCGCGGCCCTCGCGAACTACGTCATCGCGCACTTCGGCGACAAGAAGGGTACGGTCACTCCGGACGACGTCGCGCAACGCCGCAAGCTTTGAGAGCCGGACTCACGCTGGCAGCAGACCCGGCTACCGCTTTGTGGCGCATTGATCGCGTGCTGAGTCATGGCGGCAGCCCTGAGTGAGCCGCCTGTTTTGCACAAGCGTCGGAAGATGAACAGGGTTTTGGACAGCCCAAAAGAATGGCGCCCAGAAACTGGGCGCCAAGGTGAGTCCTTTCGATAACTCGCATGAGGTTGCCCGGCATGTCCATTCGACCTGACATTCCGGATCGGCAATGCCGCCATCCCTCGGCTTCGGCTACCTCGTTGTAAACGATATAAGGGATGACCGGCCTGGCGAACCTGTAATTTCTTCCAGTTTCTCCATTCACTTTTTCGTGGCACGTTGGCCGTGCATGGATGCGCAGAGACAGGAGAAGGGCAATGGCGGACACCATTTTCGTCGTGCAGGGCTTCCGTACTGGGTGCAAGGGAACCACGGAGTACTTCAAGACCGAGCCGCTTGCGCGGGCATACGCCGCGTACCTGGGAGGCTCGTTCGACGGTGTGGTCATGTGGCAATACAAAACCGATGACCAGGCCGTCAACCACGTGACCGCTCTTGCAGGTCAGTGAGAGGGAAGCGATAGCAAAGCTCTCGGGCTTGGTCAGAGCACGCCCAGCAGCAAGGCTTTGGCGACCGCCTGCGTCTTGTTGGCGACGTCCAGTTTGCTCAGGCTGCTGGTGATGTGAAACGTGACGGTGCGTTCGGCGATACCAAGAATTCTCCCGATATCTTCTGCGGTTTTACCCGCAGCGCTCCAGCGCAAGACTTCGGTCTCGCGGGCGGTCAGTTCGTTTTGGGGCGCCGGCATGAGTCTTTGTACTTCTGCGGAGCCAATCAAGCCGTGGACTACATGCGATAGCCAAACCAGCTTCATCTCTGTCTCGGCCAATTCGGATTGAGTCACTATTTGATGTGATCGTGCCAGGGAAAGCATGCCGGTCGTCATGTGCTTGCCGTGGGTGGCGAGTGCCCATCCGTGGCTTACACCATGTGATCGCGCTTCTTCCCAGAACGCGGGCTGGCTATCGAAGACCTCGTCGGTCCAGACCACCGGTGCCAGTTCCTTCGATGTTCGCTGGATGAGTGGGTCGATCTCGAGATAGTTGTTTGCGAAATAGTGTTTCAACCAGCGCTCTGGATAAGTGCTGGCCCAGGTGACACTGGGATTCGATATGGGAAAGGGTACGCGCAGGACGTAGGAGCAGTACTCGAACCCCAGGTGATGGACGATTGTTGCGAGTTCTTTCAGGACTTCGGCCGTCGACACTCCCGCTGATGCGGTGAGCCGATTCAGACAGTCTTCGCGCCAAGCCTTCACAAGTATCGTCCCAAGTCAATCTGCTGAAAATGACAGTTGGTCCTCGTACAAGAGTGGGGATACGGTAACCCGCCCGATCTTACGGAGAAATGCTGTGAGCCAATCATCACCCTCATGCATGGTCTTCACGAACCCGAAAAGGTCGTTGGACGGCTATATACGCCTGACGTTCGACGCATTTTCGAGTCTGAATTTCCAGCGGAGAGTTGCATGGGAAGACGACGGCTTGCAGCAGGATCTTATCGTAGACGATATCCCTGCGTCCTGCGCAGGCTATTGCGAATGGGCGACCGAACCTGCGGAGGTCAGCATCGGATGGGCTTGGTTTAGCCTGGCGGATGGCCGAACGTTTATCGCGCCGGGTGGCATGAGCAGCAATGTCATGCTCATAACTGCCACCGGCTATGACCTGGGAACGCACAAGACAAGCGAACTGTTGCAAGCCTGGCTGGCGCGTGAACCCTGGCAAGCCAGCGAGTCCGCGATGGACCTCGACATCCTGCGTGGTCGGACCTGAACGGCTGAGCCGGGTATCCGCCGTCTTTCCCCGGCTGAACCTTGAGCAGCGCCCATTCCCGATTCCCAATTTCTGCTTGAGGCAACTGTAGGAAATAGCAGTTATCCCCGCATGAAAATTCACCTCAAATGCCTTCACCCCCCCCGGTGTGTGGAGTCATGGCATATGTTGACGGTGGTATCAGGCATCAAGAGCCAACTATCGCCCGGCCTTGAGCTGGAACTCGCTGCGTATAGATACGAGATATTCATACAGACGTTGCACTGGCAACTGCCGGTTGAGAACGGGTTGGAGCGTGATCAGTTTGACCGGCCGGATACGTTGTATGTGATAGCAAGGGACGCGCGCGAAATGGTATGCGGCTGCGCCCGCTTGTTGCCGACGACCCAGGCTTACCTGCTTGACGAAGTCTTTCCCGGTCTCATGAATGGTGCGCCTGCGCCGCATGCACCCGATGTCTGGGAATTGTCTCGATTCTCGACCAAAGCCCCGAGCGAAACTCCTGCCATATCCCGCGATGAAGCCAGGAGGCGTTTCTGCGTCTTGTTCGCGGCCGTGGTCGAGGCGGCGATCGGGCAGGGTGCCACCCGGTTGATTACCTTTACCGCGATGGGCGTTGAAAGAATCCTCAGAAGCATAGGTATGCATGCTCACCGCGTTGGACCACCGCAGCTGATTGATGGGGAACCCGTGCTGGCCCTGTGGATCGAGCTGGATGACCAGACGCGCCAGGCCCTGCACCTGCCGTTGACTGAATCGAGTGCACTGTCCCATTGATCCAGCTCGCGCATGTCGGAGAGCGGCTGCGCCATCCATCCGATTGTTCAGGCCCGCATGATTGACAACAACACCTCAGGCTCGTTTCCTTTTCTGGCTGGCGGATCCGCAACCGGCGAACTGATTCGAGCCTTCGATTGGAAGAAGACCCCATTGGGCGAGCTGAGTCAGTGGCCGGACTGCCTGCGGGTTGTTACATCACTGATCCTGCGTTCCGATGTGCCCATGACCATCCAGTGGGGGCCCGAGGGTACGCTGCTGTACAACGACGCCTACTGCGAAATTGCGGGCGCTCGTCATCCGGGCTTGCTCGGGCGTTCCGTCCGCGATAGCTGGTCGGAGGTCGCTGGCTTCCGGGCAAAAGCCTTGAGCCACGTGCTCGATGGAAATACCTTCAATTGCCATGACCAGCACATGGTGCTGCTGCGCGATGGCCAGCCCGAGGACATCTGGCTCGATATCAATTACAGCCCGGTCGTCGATGAAGGCGGGACGCCCCGCGGGGCATTGGCTGTGGTGAAGAACACCACTGAGCGCTTTCGGGCCGATCAGCGCCTGCGCTTCGCCCAGGAAGCGGGCGGCGTGGGCACGTTCGAGTGGTTTCCGGACTCCGGTCGTTTTGAGGTCTCTGATCAATATCGGCGCATATGGGGACTGGGCGCCGATGCAGTCGTCACCGAAAACCTGCTGGCTGGTCTTGTACACACCGATGATCGGGACGCGGTAGTGGGATCTCGGCGGAAGACCATCGCGTATTCTGAGTTCCGGCGGGTGGACCCGGTGTCAGGCGAGATTCGATGGATCGCGCGCCGAGGCGAGGCGATCTCGCAGGGTAGTGAAGTCCTGCGTTATTTCGGTGTCGTCATGGACATTACCGAGCGGAAAAATTTTGAGCAGGCCCTGGCGGCGAGCGAAGCCCGGGAGCGTCATCAGGTGGAACAGCTGGATATCAAAGAGATCCGGCATCGCAATGTTCGTATCCTGCTGGAGAACCTCGGGCGTGAAGGAAGCCGCAACGGGAAGCGCTTTGGAAGCGTGACCATGCTGGCCGAGTTGCTCGGTAAGTCACCCGCGCAGGTCAGCCGTTTCGCGGCCGAAAAACCCAGTACACACATCGGAGATCGGATCGCTCGGGAAATCGAGGAAGTTTTCGAGAAGGAGCGTGGATGGATGGACCATGTGCAGTGGAGCACCCACGTAGGGGGCGTCGAACATGACCGGGCATCCGAGTTGCGCTACGGGGGAGATCGAATCGTTGAATTGACAATCTGTTGAGTCAGCCATCTTCAGATGGACTACTCGCTGGGTGATCGATGGCTCGTTCACTCTCCCCCGGGGAAGTATTCCCACCCGGCTATCAATTCTTCGACGCAAGGAGCGGCTTATGGAAAAAATATACGCAGTGCGGGTGTTTCACGAGGTATATGACGGCGTTCGCGCCGACAAACCCTTGCTATACGGAAGTGAAAGCGTGGCGCGGGAACGCGGCGAGGCGCTTGCCCCGGAACGACACGGTGTGCTGGTCTATGAGCAGGTCATCGACGTTGATCGAGGCCATTGTTCCGAACCGATGATCCTTGCCAAATACGGCTACATACCCAATGTGCACGCTTGGGAATGAACGTCGAAGTGCACCCCAGTTGATGAGCCTCAGGTCATCGGGGTGCATGTCGTTGTCCTTGTTCATACGACCTGACGCACGCGCCGGCCACGGGCCACGTTTCGCCCACCGACACCACGACCGAGCGATGCACTTTCAAAGGTAGGCTGGCGCGCATGCCGTACGGCCTGGCGGCCCGTGGTTGAGCGTATCTCACGAAGAGCAGTGTAAGATTCTCGGCGCGGCGGAGCAGCGGCATGCTTGTGCCGCTTCACCATGTCCGAAATTCGAAGCGACTTCAGTCAGCCAGGTAAATGTCAGTGTGTTCGGAACGCGTCACTGTTTGCGACAAACGAAGGGTAGCCATGAAGCGCCGCCCCTGGCGACAAGCATTTGCGTCAATCATGTTGCTTGTCGCGGCCCAGGTGACTCTGGCGCAGACACCCAGAACCGTGCTCCTCCAGGACTTGACCTGGACAGAGGTGCGCGATCAGGTGCAAGCGGGCAAGACCACCATCATCATTCCCATCGGTGGCACCGAGCAAAGCGGGCCTGATGTTGCCCTTGGCAAGCACAACGCCCGCGTGGCGTGGCTGTCACAGAAAATTGCGGAGGGCCTGGGCAATGCGCTCGTCGCGCCGGTCATTGCCTATGTGCCGGAGGGAAGCTACGCACCGCCGACGTCGCACATGCGTTTTCCGGGAACCATTACCCTGCCCGATGCCGTGTTTGAGCAGGTGCTGGAATCCGCTGCGAATAGTTTTGCGGTGCATGGTTTCCGGAACATCGTGTTTCTGGGCGACCATGGCGGCTATCAGGGCGATCTCAAGCGGGTGGTTGCCCAACTCAACAAGAGCTGGTCCGGCTCGCGAACCCGCGCCTTCGTGCCACCCGAATACTACGACGCCCTTTCCGACGGCTACGCACAGATCCTGCGCCAGCACGGCTTTCGCGATAGCGAGATCGGCACACATGCCGGGCTGGCGGATACGTCGTTGCAACTTGCAGTCGCACCCCAAATGGTTCGACTGGATCGGCTGCAGAGTGGGCCGAAACCTGGCTCCGCGGATGGGGTCTACGACGGTGACCCGCGTCGCGCTACGGCGCAGCTTGGCCGATTGGGCATTGATGCTATCGTTTCAAGGACGATCGATGCCCTGAATAAGGACACGGCAGCGCGCTGAGGCGCCGGCAGTCAGTGACTCGACCTACAATAGCTCGACCTACAATAATTATTAAGTTCGACAAGGAGATTCATCATTAATCCGCGTCCCATTACTTCAGGATTTCGTCGTTCGTTGCGGCTGGCAACGCTTGCTGCCGTCGTATCGGCAGGTTTGTGCGCAGCAGCCAGCGTTACCGCTGCGCAGGCGATTGTCCCCGTTGCAGGCATGCTTCCGGTGGTCAATCCCGGCAATCTCTACAGCGAAACCAGTGCCAGTCATTTGAGCCCGGCAGTCGCCTCCGCGTTGCCGCGAATCTATGTTCCCAACCTGCGTTCGAACGACGTCTACGTGATCGATCCGGCGACGTACAAGGTGGTCGACAAATTTCCCGTCGGTCGCAGCCCGCAGCATGTCGTCCCTTCGTGGGACCTGCAGACGCTCTGGGTAACCAACAATGCCGAAGGACGCAGTGACGGCAGCCTGACGCCGATCAATCCAAAGACAGGAAAGCCGGGCCCGGCGATCGCGGTTGATGATCCGTACAACATGTACTTCACGCCGGATGGCAAGAACGCCATCGTGGTGGTGGAAGCGCATGCGCGACTGGACCTTCGCGATCCGCACACGATGGCGCTGAAATGGAGCCTTCCGGTTCCCGGATGCAAGGGCATCAATCACGCCGATTTTTCGATTGACGGCAGCTACGCCATTTTCACCTGCGAATTCGAGGGGAAACTGGCCAAGGTCGATTTCGTCAACCGCAAGGTGCTTGGTTACCTTCCGCTCGGCAAGAAAGGTATGCCGCAGGACATTCGTATTTCGCCCGACGGCAAGGTGTTCTACGTCGCCGACATGATGGCGGACGGCGTATACGTCATCGACGGCAAGAATTTCACCCAGATCGGGTTTATCCCGACCGGCGTCGGTACCCACGGGATGTATCCGAGCCGGGACGGCACGAAGCTCTACATCGCGAACCGTGGCTCAAACCTCATTCACGGGCCGCGTCATGGGAAGGGCAGTGTGTCGGTGCTCGACTTCGCCACCCGCAAGGTCATCGCGAACTGGCCGATCCCGGGCGGCGGCAGTCCGGACATGGGAAATGTCAGTGCCGATGGCAAGACGTTGTGGCTGTCGGGACGGTTTGACGACGTCGTCTATGCGTTCAACACGACGACCGGCGCGGTCAAGTCGATCAAGGTCGGTGCCGAACCGCACGGACTAGCCGTCTGGCCGCAACCTGGACGCTATTCGCTGGGTCACACTGGGGACATGCGCTGACGGGCGGTCAAAGCATCGTACAGATGGCCACCCTTCCATGCTGGTACCACGGCATGGAAGGGGTATTCACGGTTTGCTCGGATTCGGGTTTTCTTCTGCGGGCTTGGTTCCGACACCACGAAGATCCGCCACCTTGCCGAGCAGCCCGAACCAGAACGGTGCGCCGAACAAGGCGGCGGTCGCCGTGACCACCCATCCGGGCACTGCCCATAGCACGGCAGATGGCAATAGCTGAGCTTGCAGCGACGACAGCCGGTGCCATCCGATCGGTAGTTGGTCCAGCGATGACAGCGCCCCTTGCACTGTGGTTGGCGCGACGGCGACGGTGGCAGGGGCGTGGCCATTGACGTTGAGTGCCCACAGCGTAGCCATGATCTGATGGGCATCGACATTGAAACCCACGGCAATCGCCAGGGCGAACACAAACGTCCAGAACTGCGACTTGCGCTTATACGCACCGGAGATCCTGTCCATGGCAGAGTCGAACCAGTGCGCGATATCTGCCTCAAATCGGTTGACGTCGCCGGCGGCGCGGTCGTACATCCAGAGCAGGCACGTCCTCAGCTGCACGTCGGTGATGGCGACGATGACTGGGCGCAATGCGCTGAATGCGACCTGTCCCTTTTGCAGCGAGTCGACCACTGCCTGGGCGAAGTTTTCCGGCTCGATATACGAGGGCGCGTACTTCGACGGTATATCGGCGAGCGTCGTGGCCTTGCCGTCGCTACGTGGATTCACCAGCGCGTGGTTGTACACGTCAAGCACCAGGCTTTGCCCATTGAGCAAGTCCGTGACACCGGTGAAAAGCGTCTTTGCGCGCCAACGCAACATCGAAGCGACGGCTTCCTGCACGCTGCTGGCGATCAGGGCAATCGAGCCGAAGCAGACGATCATGCCCACGGCGACTTCGAGAACGGTGCTTCCGAACATGCTGCCTCCCATGCAGAACCCAGCAAATGAACCAGATCACGTCTTGCCCTGACCTCGATGCAGATCGTTACCAGGGAACGGCCGGAAAATTTGACCCTTGCAACAGTTGCGGCTGTGCTGCCGGGCTTTGGATACAGTCTACGCAGGATTGATCCAGGGCATAACATGCGATGTTTTTCGCGATAGTGGAAGACAGCATCGCGGCATAGCAGACCGCATGATGATTGCCGCCGATGCTGTCCCCGATCACCGCGCTCGCCGTGATCTCGTTCTGAGCAAGCGGTGATCCATTCACTCGAATGGTTATAGTCTCCGCCAGCGACACATATAAGGGCGGTGGCGGCACGGTGGGAACCAGATCACGTTCGTAAGCGACCGATACGCAGTTCACTCCGGTGCTGCTGAAATGCCCAGCGTAAATTTGGTCACCGGGATGCGGCGTTGCCAGCAGATAGGCGTTCACCTGGGCAAACCCCGAGCTCTTGGCCAAGTCATAGGACAGGTACGCGGCAACGGCGGCGCCGAGGCTATGACCCACAACCGTCACGCAAGCGTCCCCCACCGTTCGGTGACTTGCCTGCTGCAACGAACCGATTTTCTGGGTGATACCCGTTGCGGCGGCTGGCGGTGAGACGGTAGCCGCGCTGCCCATGGTCATGGCTTCATAAATTCCATAAAAACCTGCGGGCACAAAGCCGCCGTCGGGATGCGCTTTGGCGTTGCCACCTTTTTGGGTCAGCTGACTGATGAGCGCAAGCGTCATTCCGTGCAAGACATCCGGCGTAGCGACCACGTTCTGCGCCCACTCGGGTCCGCTCTCCGTTCCACGGATGGTGACGAGATACTGGTCGGGTTCCTGTTGGTGTCGGAAGATGGCACCGAAGTAGGTGGTGTCATTCAGGCCAAGTAACCAGTGCTCGATGTCGCCAACGACGTCGGCGGCCACAGTAGTACGCAGCCAATCGACAAAGTCCCACTCCGGAGCAAATCGGGTATCGCCCCTCGGGTCGGAGCTATCGTGCACATAGAGGTCTTCCGCGTACATCGCGAATTGCGCGTACCAAGCCATGGCATCACGCGCGTGGCCGACGGTTGTATTGTCAGCGAAATGGCGGAAGACCGGAGTCGGAGCTGGTATGGCCATAACACCCCCTCAAGACGATCAGATAAAGCAGAATTTCCCCGGAGTTGACTCTGTGACGTGCGTCCAGAGATTCATTGGGCGCGACAGAATGCGCATCGTGCGCGAGATTCCGTTAAACAGAGGTAACGTTATATTCAATGCCCGAGGGCTGCTGAATGCTGGGTCGGCGCTAACGCGCTCGCGATAATGGCCGGCGTCGGGATGACTCCCGAGTCACGGGACAGCTCGCGATATCTGTGTAGAATGTATCGAAAGAATCTGCGAGATGCCGGTATATTGACCGCTGCCGTCCCATGCAAGGTCAGGCCTCCAACCACTCCAACTCTCAAACGGTAAGCAATGTCTGGTTCTCGCCATCTGCAGATGCTCACACGCTACAAGGCATGGGCGAATGATCTGCTCTTTCAGACACTCTCGGAACAACCTGAAAGCGAGTTGATTGCAAAGCGTCAAATCGTCTTTGGGAACATCCTGCGCACTCTGAACCATGTGTACGTAATGGATGTCGTATGGAAGGCGCATCTCGAAAGCCGTTCCCGTGAATTCTCGACGCGAAATCCCGAAACCTGTCCGCCATTTGCCGAGTTGCGCGATGCGCAAAGGGATATCGACGCCTGGTACATCCGTTACGCGCAGAGCCTGGACGAACAGGCTCGAGATGAGGTGGTAAATTTCACCTTCATTGGCGGCGGTTCCGGCTCGATGAGCCGTAGCGACATCCTGCTTCACGTCGTCAATCATGCGACGTATCACCGTGGTCACATTGCCGGCATGATTTACCAGATTCCCGCCCATCCGCCGACGACTGACCTTCCCGTATTCTTGCGAGACAGTGCTTACGCTCTGTTGCCCTAGAATGACTACCGCCCCAACTTAATGAGAACTGCTCATGGCTCTTAATCTCGAAGCACTGTCACCGAAAGATCTTCAGGCTCTCATTGCTGATGCGCAATCGCAGATGCATGCAGCCCGTGCGAACCAGATCCAGGATGTGCGGAAAAGAATTGATGCACTGCTTCACAACAATGGTCTGACCCTCGCGGATATTTACCCGACCCGCGGTGGCAAGGGCGGCAAGAAGTCCGCCGTGGCGCCGAAGTATCAGAATCCCTCGAACCACGCGCAGACCTGGTCGGGCCGTGGAAAGCGACCGTTCTGGTTTGTCGAAGCTCTCAAGCGCCGTGGCGTCACTGCCGATAGCCTTCTGATTGCCGCCGCATCCAGGCCGGCTGCACCCGCCAAAGCGGCGACAAAAAAGGCAACAAAGAAGGCAGTCAAGAAAGTGGCCAAGAAGGCGACACGGAAAGCCGTGACCCGGAAGACTGCCAAACGCTAATCGCGCGGCAACTGCAGAATCCGTTCGACCGAGGCCCCGCAGAGATAATCCTGCGGGGCTTTTTACTGGATGTAGCTATGCCTTCCGCGTCTTCACGCCATGGCGAATTGACGAATACACCACACGACCAAGGGCAACGGCTGGACGAGATTGGCGAGTGAGTCCAACATGCCTCGATCCGATGCATGATTCAGGCAAAGAGGAACCCATGAAATACATTGCGATTGCAGGTGCGGTGCTATGGCTGGCCGCTTGTTCCAGTCTCACATCCATAACGCCATCGGGCCAAGACACTTATATCGTTGGATCTAAGAAAGCCATCGACAAGGACGATTGGGTGGATGTCAAATCATCGGCCTTGACGCGTGCCATCGATTTTTGCAACAAGCAGAAGAAAGAGATGGAAGAGGTTGGCGCGCACGCAGCTGGGGTGCCTGTTTCGACTTCACCACAAAGGGTCGATGTGACCTTCAAATGCGTAACGCGGCCTTGATGCCTGCTGAATAACTGGCAGCTAACTGGATCGCCTCATGGCAACCCGAATGTCACAGCGAATTGACGCGCGCGGGAAAATGATCACTCACGCCCCCCAATGTCGTGAGGTGATTTCATGAACAGTCTTAAATCTCTTGCTCTGGCTGCTGTTGTTGGAACCTGCTTTGCGGCGACCGCTCCCAAAGCAGAGGCGCAGGTTGTCGTGGGTGTCGGTGTCGCTCCCGAATGCCCTTACGGTTACTACGATTACGCCCCATATCCCTGCGCTCCTTACGGTTACTACGGTCCGGAATGGTTTGTGGGGGGCGTCTTCATCGGTGCTGGCCCATGGTTCCACGGCCATTCCGACTTTCGCGGCCATGTGGACAACCGTTATGACGTTCATCATGGCTATACAGGCCCGATGCCGAACCGTGGTGAGAGGCCCGCGCCAGCAAATCGTGTCGACAGGGTCAGCAACTTCAAGGGAAATGAAATGCGGGATGGGCGTGGCCACACATACGAGGGCCACTGACACGCAATGCCGCTGATGCGGGGGTGTGCGACGTGATGATGCAACAACGGTGCTCGCCACGGTGTAGTCATTCGGCCTGGAACATCAGACACCAATCGGTCCGTCCGTTCCCGCGATTCTCGGGTACGGACGGACGCTAGCACTACTTCAGCGCTGCAACCTCATCACATCGGTGGCACGGTTCCATTGATGCCGACAGCAACGACTTTGGCGGTCGCGGGAGTGCCGGGCAGGGCAGCCACAAAAACGTGTGAACCCTTGACGATGTCGCTCCTGACGGCCGGCTTGAAGGTCACCACTGGTGCGTCAGCCGGTACATCGATGGTTTTTTCCCCTTTTCCATAGTCGACAACGATCGTGCGATCACCACTGCCCGTAGCGGTCTTCACGGTACCGTTCGTCATCGCTGACGGCATCGGCTCCCCGGGTTTCATCATCTTGACGGTGCCGTTCGTCATCGCCGAGGACACCACACTGCCGTTTGTCATCGCCGATGCGCTGGCGCCTTTGGCGGGAAGATCCCAAGCATAGTCGCCCAGGCCCGATCCCTTCATCGCTGGCGGAAACACCACCACCTCGAGTGCGCGTGAGGTGTTGCCACCGGGTACGTTGGCCGAGCCGATGAAGGAGCCGGGTTTGATCTCGTCGATGCTGCTTGGTACGACGCCGGTGATACGCGTATCGGCAGCGATGACGATGGTCCTGGAGCCGGCATCGGTCTGCACGGTAAAGCCAGTGGCCGTGATGTCGGTGACTGTTCCGCGGACATGCACTGGCTGATCGGCAGCCATAGACGAGACGGCCATCATCGACGTCGCAGCAAGCATGGCGGTAAGCAGCAAGTTCCGATGGAGGTAGCGGGTTTTCATGAAATGACCTTCGATTGGGTTGGGGAGGCGAATCAGGCAGCTACCCTTACCTTTCGTTGTTGAGTGGTCCGGCGTTACCTGCTTCGTAATGAGCGGGGATGCAGACCGGGTAGCGCTGCGTGTGCCGCCAACGAATCACCAGCGCCAGCGCACCCCGACGATACCCTCGACAACGCTGCGATGCGCACCGTTGACGTTGGTCGTGTAGTCCAGGTAGGGAAGACGTTACCGCGATGGCTCAGCTGCGCCACAATGGCGAGTTCGAATCGGGCCGGGGTTGCGATCAGGCCGGTTAGAGCCACCGTCGCGCGCTAGCCATGTCCCCGACGGTGCGTCGCAAGCTCAACAGGACTGCGCAATGCTCGAACCGCAATGGCATCAATGGATACGCGAAAACCTCGATCGCGGCTGTACGGTGGAGTCACTGGTCGACGCGATGGCGGTGCAGCACATTGAACGTGGGTTGGCCACTGCAACGATCCGACAGGTGATGGCATTGCCGGCAAGCGCCGCCGCGACAAGGCCGGCTTTGACATCACCCGGCTGCTGGCCTCCTGGGTTCCCGTTCCTCGACGCCAATACCATGTGCCTGGAGGGTCGTGAGATCCGGTTACTGTCGCGGCTGGATACACCCGCCGTGGCGGTGCTCGATGGCGTGCTGTCGGATGACGAATGCGAGCAGTTGATCGACCTGTCGCGCAGCAAACTGGCACGTTCGACGGTGGTCGACCCGGTGCGGGGCGCGGAAACGACCACTCTCGAGCGCGACAGCGAAGGCATGTATTTCCAGCGCGGTGAAAACCCGTTGGTCAGCACGATCGAAGCGCGGTTGGCACAGCTCATGTGCTCCCCGGTTAGCCATGGCGAAGGCTTGCAGGTACTGCACTATGGACCGGGCGGTGAGTATCGCCCGCATCTCGACTACTTCGATCCGGTCTTGCCCGGTAGCGTTATGCACCGGGTTAGCGGCGGCCAGCGCACGGCGACCCTCATCCTCTACCTCAACGATGTCGATGACGGTGGTGAAACGGTGTTTCCGCAGGCGGGATTTAGTTGTGTGCCGCGTCGTGGCATGGGTTTGTACTTCGCCTACGCCGCAGCTGACGGACAGCTCGATCCACTGACTCTTCACGGAGGCGCTCCGGCGCGCCGAGGCGACAAGTGGATCGCCACAAAGTGGGCGCGTGAGCGGCCTTATGGCTGAACGCTTTCCACAACCCTTAACACCTTCGTTGCGAATCCTGCACTTCTGTGGTCGCACGCTGAAGGCTTGTCATGCTCAAGTTCTGGTGCGAGGCAGGTCATGGAAACACTCTATGTAGTACAGAGCTTTCGCGAAGTGGAAGGTGACGTGTTGCCCGAGAAACCCGTACTTCATGGCATGGAAGAGTTTGCCCGCCGGCGCGGCGAGCAACTGGCAACAGAGTGCGAAGGCGTCCTGGTATATGCACAGGGTGCCGATACGAACCGGGGAGAGTATTCAGACCCGGTCATCCTTGCCGAGTATGGCCATGTTCCGAACCCGCAAGGACAAGGTCTGCGTGACTTTCGTTAGGCCTGTTGCGCGTGGGAAGATGCCTCAAGTCAGGCAGGCGGACCATGGCCAGTAGCATCTGAATCGGCAACCTGTGGCTCGGCTTTCCCTACGTCTATCCTGACGGCTTTGAAGGGATTTCCTTGCGCGTCCCCATCGGAACAGAAGAAACCCGCCGCCGGCGGGTTCTTCTTGAATGGGTGGCTGCCTCGGCTGGCGGGTTGTCAATCTGGCGATGACCGTAGTTCCCTCACAAAGCATGTGGGTAGCGGCCGACATATCGAACGTTCTTGCGATGTCACATTGCGTCCGCACGTTACAGTGCGGCCTAGAAATCCAATCGTCATTTCAGAGTGCGATTTCTTCGCGGAATGGATGAGTGTCAAGGCGACTATTTTGTCCAGCCTGCCGCAGAAGCAGCAGGTCGGACTGACATGCACGATCTCGCTGATACGTTTTGCGATGCGCTGGAAAGTGAACTTGTGCGCAGAAACTCGATCGCTGAAAGAGCATCTCGTTGAGGATGCACGACGAAGGTTCATGGAACGTCGTACCTCACGGTATGCAAGCAGATCTTGTTCCGTGTCGACGTGCCAAATGGCTTGCAATAGGACGCTTCACAGCCTAATTTCAGGCAAGCCCAACCAGGGAGGGCTTCAAGTGATCAATGTTGTTCTGGTGGACGATCACGAGCTGGTACGTACCGGCTTCCGGATGATTCTGCAGCAGCAATCGGATATCAGCATCAGTGGCGAGGCAGGTAGCGCCGAGGAGGGTTTGCGCCTGATTCGCGCGCTGGCACCGACTATTGCGCTGGTTGATGTACACATGCCCGGCATGAGCGGTATTGAGCTCACCGAGCGTGTTTGCCGGGCAAAACTTTCCACGCATATCGTCATCGTGACCGTGGTCGATGACGCGCGTTTTCCCAAGCGCCTGCTTGATGCCGGCGCGCTGGGCTATCTGACCAAGGGCTGCAGCGCCGAAGAGCTGGTGTCCGCGGTGCGCCAGGTATCCTGCGGCCGGCGCTATCTGGCGCCGGCGGTAGCGCAGCAGCTTGCCTTGGCCACGCTCGATGGCAACACGTCGCCATTCGATGTGCTCTCCAGTCGCGAACTGGAAGTGGCGATGATGCTGGTCCGCGGCAAGCCACTGACGGTTATCGGTGAGCAACTCAATCTGAGCCCGAAAACGGTATCGACCTACAAGCAGCGCCTGATGGAAAAACTGCACGTTGACCACGTGCTCAGTTTGGCGCACCTGATGACTGTGCATGGTTTGCTCGATACTTCCAACCATCAGGTGGGCGGCTGACGTTTCCGGACTTGGCGAGCGCGCAGGCAGATCCGTGGTGACTCGCCTGCAGGGCACTTCAAACAGCCCGCCAGCCAGCTCGTCATTCCTGCGAAGGCGCCCGTAAACCGCGCTATCGCCAATTATTGCTGCGAAAGCGGTCATAGGCTTGCTTCAGGCTCTGGAAGATCAAGGGCGCTGGGTTCCTGCCTTCGCAGGAATGACGGGTGGAGAGTTTTCGAGACTCCGTAAGTAGCGATAAAAAAACCGGACTTGCGTCCGGTTTTTTTATCGCCTGAAACAACGCAGCAACGACTAGTGCTGTGAGTCGTCCTTGCGCTGGCTCGCTGACCCGTGGGTCGGCTCGGTCGTCGCAGGCTTGCTTTCGTGGCTCGGTGTTACGGGTTTTGACGAGTAGATCGGTTGCGTCAGCAAGTCACCCTGCTTGGGCTGCGGCACAACGGAGCTCGGCGTCGCAGGCTGTCCGGACATGTGAGTTGCGGCTATCGGCGGTGTGGTCGCAACCGGGTTACTCGTCTGGTTGGCCGGAGCTGCTGCCGGGACCACCCGGACGATCGGGGCCGGGGCTAGCGGAGTTGCTGAAACTGTCGGAGTTGCAGCCGGTGTTACCGGAGTTGCCGGAACAGCCGGAGTTGCAGCCGGTGCTACCGGAGTTGCTGAAACTGCCGGAGCTGCCGCTGGTGTTACCGGAGCTGTCGAAGCCGGCGGAGCTACCGCTGGAGCCGCAGAAACCGCCGGAGCTTCCGCTGGGGTCACCGGAGCTGTCGAAACTACCGGAGTTGCGGCGGGCGTTATCGGAGCTGCTGAAACCACCGGAGTTGCGGGAACTACTGGAGCTGCAGGAGTTACCGGAGCTGCAGGGACGACAACCGGGGCAACCGGGGTCACTGAAGCCGTCGGAGTGGCCGCCGGAGCCACCGGAACTGCCGGGGCTACCGGTGTGGTTGCAGCCGTCGGTTGAGCGGGAATGGGCGGGCGGGCCTGGGGCGCCTGCCCGACGTCCGGAGCACGGTGGCTGACCACTGCCGCGGGTGGTGTCACGGGCATCGGGTTGGCTACCGGTGAGGGAGCGGTGACCACCTTCTCGGCAGCACTATCCCTACTGGTATTGGCTGGCGCGACCGGTGGTTCGATGGTCGGAGCCGGTGCGGGCGAAACCACGGGTGCGACCTTGATTGTCTCGCTCACTTCGCCGATGGTCGTTGCCGGTTTTGCCTGATCGGGGATCGGCGGCAGTGTCGGCAGACTGAAAGCCACGACGGCTGCCGGGGCAGGGTTGATCGCCATCGGAGTCGCAGGAGCGACGTTCGGCTTCGGCGGGCTCTGCGTCGGGGCAGCAGTCCCTGCATCGGCAGCCTTTTCCACGACAACCGACGTTTCGGGTTTGCGCACTTCGGGTACGGACGATGCTGAGCCGACGTCTATCGGCTTGACGGCGTTTACGGCCGTTGCAGCACCGGCTGCCGGCTGGACGTCACGCGCTACCGATTTCGCAGACTCCGGGCTGCCGACGGCTTCATCACGATCCTCGTCATCGAGTGCCTGCGCTTGCGCTGCGTCCAGGTTCGTGCCGTTCGGGGTGGCATCGTCATGACGGCGCCGGCGGCGACCACCACGACGACCGCGCCGGCGACGCGACTGGCTGCCATCGGCATCAAGCGTGCTGTCGGCGGACTCTGGTGCAGTCGATGCGATGGGCGCCGCGAGCAGTTCGGCTTCATTGGCCGCATCGCTCAGCGGCGCTGCCACAGGGCGCTCGTTGGTCGCTGCGCGCGGCGGAGACTGCTGACGCTCGCCCTTCGGCTGCTGCTGCGGGTTGGGCTTGCGTTCGGCCCGTGCCGGATTGTTTTCGACGGCTGCTGGCTTGGGCTGACGGTCTGCCTTGGCCGTCTGGGTCTGTGCCTGCTGCGGCTGACGCGGCTGTGCCTCGTTATTGCGCTGACGGGCGTTCCTGGGTTGCTGCTGCTGGGCACCCGATTTTGGCGAATTCTGCTGCGCCTGTTCGCGACGTGGCTGACGTGCCGAAGAGGCGCTCTGCGCACTGTTGCCGCGGTTTCCGCGCTCGTCGCGGCGATTGCCGCGCATGCCATCGTTGGCATTGGCGCGTGGTGCAGAGGCCGGCGCCGGAGTAGCAGCTTCAGCGCTGCGGAACCAGCCCAGCAGGCGCGAAATGACACCGCCAGAAGGTGCTGCGACAGCGGCCGCGGGCTGGCGACGGGCGGCGGGCGGCGCCGCGGCCACCGGTGTGGCGACCTCTTCGCGCAGCGGAGCAGGGCTGGACGGCACAATGCCGCTGACAGCAGGCTGTTCGCCGCTGCCCAAGGCCTGGCCCATCTTCGGCAGATCAGCCGTTTCAACGGTGGTCAGCCGCTCGTAGCTGGGCTTGCTGTGCTCGCCCATGTCGGCTTCGCGGATACGCTGGATTTCAATATGCGGCGTTTCCAGTTTTTCGTCGGCGACGATCATCACGTGCACCTTGTGGCGCAGTTCGATCTCCACCACGCTGGCGCGCTTTTCGTTGAGCAGGAAATTGACGACGCTCGACGGCGCCTGCACCAACACCTGGCCGGTGTTTTCCTTCATGGCATGTTCTTCGATCAGGCGCAGAGTCGACAGCGACAGCGATTCGACGCCGCGGATGTGGCCGTGGCCCTCGCAACGCGGGCAGACGATCTGGGTCGCTTCGCCGAGGCTCGGGCGCAGGCGCTGGCGCGACATCTCGAGCAGGCCGAAGCGCGAGATACGACCGATCTGCACGCGGGCACGATCAAGCTTCAAGGCGTCCTTGAGGCGATCTTCCACCTCGCGCTGGTGCTTGGGGCTGTCCATGTCGATGAAATCGATCACGATCAGGCCACCAGCATCGCGAATACGCAGCTGGCGGGCGATTTCCACCGCCGCTTCGCAATTGGTGTTGAACGCGGTCTCCTCGATGTCACTGCCCTTGGTGGCCTTGGAGGAGTTGATGTCGACCGCGGTCAGCGCCTCGGTCTGATCGATCACGATCGAGCCACCGGACGGCAGGCGCACCTGGCGATCGAACGCGTTCTCGATCTGCGTTTCGATCTGGTAGCGCGTGAACAGCGGGGTGTCGTCCTTGTACAGCTTGAGCTTGCGCAGGGCGTTCGGCATCACCTGCTGCATGAAATCGCGCGCATCGTTATAGAGCGATTCCTCGTCCACCAGGATCTCGCCGATGTCGCTGCGCAGATAGTCGCGCAGGGCGCGGATGAACAGCTTCGATTCCTGATAGATAAGGAACGGGGCTTTTTGCGATGTGGCGGCAGCGGAGATCGACTTCCACAGCTGGAGCAGGTAATCGAGGTCCCACTGCAGCTCTTCGGCATCGCGACCGAGGCCGGCGGTGCGCACGATCAGGCCGACATCGTCCGGCACCGTGACGTGATCCAGCGCTTCTTTCAGCGCCTGCCGATCCTCACCCTCGATCCGCCGCGAGACACCGCCGGCTTTCGGGTTGTTCGGCATCAGCACCATGTAGCGACCAGCCAGGCTGATGAACGTGGTCAGGGCAGCGCCCTTGTTGCCGCGCTCCTCCTTCTCCACCTGCACCACAACTTCCTGACCTTCCCGCAGCAGCTCGCGGATGGTCGACTTGTGGGGATCCAGACCCGGCGTGAAGTAGTCCCGGGAGATTTCCTTCAGCGGCAGGAAGCCGTGGCGTTCGGCGCCGTATTCGACGAAGCAGGCTTCCAGCGAAGCCTCGACGCGGGTGATGCGACCCTTGTAAATATTGGACTTTTTCTGTTCCCGAGAAGGGATTTCGATGTCCAGGTCATACAGATTCTGTCCATCGACAATAGCCACACGCAACTCTTCACGCTGAGTCGCGTTGATCAACATACGTTTCATGGTGGTAATCCTCGGCTTGGCCGCGCGTCGCGTGCCGCGGTGGCGCCGGGTATGGCGGCCTGCCGGGGATCGCGCCGCTGCGGTTAAGCGGCAAAATGACGGCACCGTTACCGGTGTCGGGATGATTCGGTCTGCTGCGCCCGCCGCCCCGATACCTCAATGGCATCGGACAAACAGCAGCCCAAACCGTTACGATGAAAGGGAGCCGCAACCGGCTACCAAGGCAACCGGCGCAATCCTCGCCGACGTTACGGGCGGGTATTCGACCCGATCCAGACATCGATGGGCAGAATGTAGCGCCCACCGAGTATCCTATTTTGACAGGTTTTTTTCAATGCAGACGGTAACTTCCCCCGACGCACCTCACGGTGTACGTCAAGTCGAGATCGGCCCCGAGCGAGACGGTCAGCGCATCGACAACGCGCTGGTCACCATGCTCAAAGGGGTGCCCAAGAGCATGATCTACCGGCTGCTGCGCACCGGCCAGGTGCGGGTCAACGGCAAACGGGCCAAGCCGGATACGCGTCTCACGGCCGGTGATATGCTGCGTATTCCGCCGGTGCGGGTCGCCGAACGGCCCGAAGGGAAGGGCCCGCCCACCGGCCAAGTGACCCAGGTGGCCGACGCGATCATCTTCGAGGACAAGCACTTTCTGGTCATCGACAAGCCTTCGGGCGTGGCCAGTCATGGCGGTAGCGGGGTCAGTCACGGCGCGATCGAACTGCTGCGCGCGGCGCGGCCGCAGGAACACCTGGAACTGGTGCATCGGCTCGATCGGGACACCAGCGGCGTGCTGGTGTTTGCCAAGACGCGGGCTGCGCTGGTCGGTTTACAAGCGGAAATCCGCGCCGGCACGGTGACCAAACAGTATCTGTGCCTGATGGTCGGCCATCCGTCCAAGGCCAAGTTCGACGTAAATGCGCCGCTGATGAAATCGATACTCCAAGGCGGCGAGCGTATGGTGAGGGTGACCGAAAGCGGCAAGCCGTCGCTCACTTTCTTCCGTGAAATGGAGCAATACCCCGGCGCCCGCCTGATGCAGGCGACGCTGGGCACCGGTCGCACTCATCAGATTCGCGTCCACGCGCAGCACGTCGGACATCCGCTCGCGGGCGACCCGAAGTACGGCGACAAGGACATGAACCGGCGTTTCAAGGAAATGGGCCTCAATCGGCTGTTCCTGCACGCCTCGCACATGAGTTTCGAGGTGGACGGGCGTGCGTATTCCTTCTCCGCGCCGATGCCGGATGACCTGAAGGACTTCCTGGATGTGCTTTCGGTGAAAGGAAAGCGGCTGAAGTACCTGCTGGAAAAATCCCGCACCGACTTCTGAGTCACGCTCTCAACGCGCGAGCAGACCTTCGACGCGTGCGGCGCAGATGAAGTCATTCAATGACAGGCCACCCACGTCGTGGGTCGTCCAAAGCAACTGGCAATGGCCGTAACCGGCTTCGATATCCGGATGATGGTCCTCGTGGTTGGCCATGAAGCTGACCGCGTTGATGAAGCCCAGCGTGTGGTGGAAGTCGGCGAATTTGAAATCCTTGACGATGGCCTTGCCGTCGGCGTTCAGCTTCCATCCCGGCACCTGGCTCAGCAGCGTCGCTACCTGGGCGGTGTCCAGGGCGTGCTGACCGCCGTTGCGCGGCTGGCAATGGTGGGTAGCGAGGTCGATCGTGTTCATTGGGATATCCGTGGGCTGAAAGCTTTAGGGTGCGAAGCGTCGAAGTTGCGCGTGCAAAAGTCAAAGCAGCGGCCCAATCCAAGCACTCGACTTGAAACTGGACTAAAATGGTGCTGTTTCGCCTGGAACGACCGCAGGCGGCAGCATAGGTGACATTGGAGCCAAGCATGATCGATATTTCGGAACGCGCGCAGCAACATTTTCTGCGGCTTCTTTCACAACAGGGCATCGACGGCCTGAGCATCCGGCTGCGCGTGACCGCGCCCGGTACGCCGGCGGCCAACTGCGAATTGGAGTTCTGCGAGCCCGCCGATCTGGCGGGTGGCGAATGGACGATCGAATGTGCCGGGTTCCTGTTCCACATCGACGGCGAAAGCGCCAGCTGGCTGGACAGCGCCACCATCGATTTCGAGCCCAATGCCACCGGTGGCCAGCTCAACATTCGTGCACCGAAGATCAAGGGCGACGTACCGGGTGCGGAAGCGGGCATGATCGAGCGCGTGCGCTATGTGCTGGAGGCCGAGATCAATCCGCGGCTGGCTTCGCATGGGGGCCGCGTAACCCTGCTGGAGATCGACGCCGAAGGTGTAGTGCTGCTGCAATTTGGCGGCGGTTGCCATGGCTGCGGCATGGTCGACGTGACGCTCAAGCAGGGCGTGGAAAAAACCTTGCGCGAACGCGTACCCGAAATCACCGCGGTGCGTGATGCGACCGATCATGCTGGCGGCGAAAAACCCTATTACAGCAAGGCCGAAGGCAAGTCCGCGATCGCCTGAGCCATCGCGAAGGCTGGAAAAACAAAAGCCCGCCAGAGCGGGCCTTATGCTTTCAGTCGTCATGGCTTACTGACTTGCTCAGTCGCCCTGGATATGACCTTTCAGCGTGTCCAGTTTGGTCGGCAGGCTTGAGAAATAAGCAGCAATATCCTCGATATCCTGATCGGACAGGGTAGCGTCCATGCCCTTCATGATCGCGTTGTTGCGCTGGCCGTCCTTGTACTCGTGCAATACCTGCACGAGGTAGGCGTTGTACTGGCCGGCCAGACGCGGATACTGCGGATCGACTGAATTGCCGTCGGCACCGTGGCAGGCGAAGCAAGTGGCAGCCTTCTGCTTGCCGTTCTCGATGTTGCCATTGGCCAGCGCCTGGGCGGAAGCGAACGCCAGCAAGGCGCCGAATGAGATCAGGGTAAGCGCACGTTTCATGCGGAGAGTCCTTGGCAACTACTTGGCGAGGCTGGAAAGATAGGCGGCGATGTTCTGAATGTCCTTGTCGGACAGACTCTGCGCCTGCGCACCCATGGTCGGATGCGTGCGGTCGCCGCTCTGGTAACCATGCAACGCATTGATGATGTATTGCTCGTTCTGGCCGGCAATTTTCGGTACCGGGTATTGCGGATAAGCGTTGGTATAACCGGGTACACCATGGCAGCCAGCACACGTATAGACGAGTGTGCGGCCGGCAGCCTTGTCACCTTCGGCGTGCGCGCTGAAGGCGGCGAACAGGGCAGTGGCCGCGGCCAGGCCAAGCAATTGCAGTCGAGTCATCGAGATCATTCCCACGAGTGCGGCGGGTACAGGGTGAATTAGTCGCCAAGTATAGACGTTGCGTCGGGGGCTGAACAACACTCGGGACCTGATCGTCCTTACTTCAATGCCGCATGAGGACGAGTCGAGCAGCGCGCGTTCCGCGTGCACTGTGTGTGGAAGCTGGATCAAAGCAGGACAGAGCGGGAGCAAACTCGAAGTCCAAAGCGACTGGGTTCCTGCCTGCGCAGGAATGACGAAGTGAAACTTCCAAATGATCCGATAGATGACCCCCGTCATTCCTGCGCAAGCAGGAACCCAATGGCGACCGAACCCAGGCTGGTCGATGGGAACGGTGTCCGATTCACGGGCTCGCATTGCTGATCGACCCTCACGCCCATATACTGAAGGAGTCACTCGAGTTTCCCCGGGGGTGTTCTGGCTTCGACGGGGGTAGTGAGATGACTTGGTGCATGCCGAGGGGGCAGCTTTCCTCGTTAATCCAGCAGCAAATTTATAGTTGCCAACGACGACAACTACGCTCTCGCCGCTTAAGGCGTAAGCCCCGAACCCACTTGTGCTCGTGCTTGTCGGTGTAGGGTCATTATCACGAGATCGCCGAAGACTGCCGCCTGTCGGTTCTAGGTCAAATCAAGCAGGCTGGTTCCGCGGTGCGCTTTGCCCATCGTGCTTGTCGCGGAACGAGATCGAACGTTGAGCTAAGCATGTAGATCTAGGCATTGAACGCTTTCGGACGCGGGTTCGACTCCCGCCACCTCCACCAATTCA